>CAJHXM010000177.1_pt1 | contig 23846 bp, 23 predicted proteins | sample 9198461 | NCBI WGS metagenome assembly CAJHXM01 (sample SAMEA7708299, study PRJEB35096) | sediment metagenome | biome: marine neritic benthic zone biome [ENVO:01000025]; feature: sediment [ENVO:00002007]; material: shallow marine sediment [ENVO:03000034] sea grass bed [ENVO_01000059] ...
AACGCGGAGCATCCAATCAAGTAGCCTGAGAATGCTATCCGCATGGTACTGTCGGGCAGATTTCACGGCTGCCTCCAGACCGCTGGTTTCGAGCAGCCGCCGGGACAGCTCCATTTGAATGTTGCGTGCACCCTCCATTTTCCGGGTCTCCTTATTGGTAAAAAATGAGGTCTGCTAGGCCTGCATCGACGCAAGTACTGTGCCAAGGAATAGAAAAATCCGGCTGTCAGCCGTCCGGCAATCGGCCTCCCGACAAGGTGGTAATTATCACTGCTGATTGCATTTTCAGTCTCTAAACCGATTGAAGACCGGAAAAGTTGTGTCAACTGACCCGGGGCTAACCTTTTGTTAACCACATTAGCGAAGGCTAGGGGTCTCTGCTGAAGGCTGGCAGCGAAACGAAGTTTGAACCGGAAAGACGACGATATGAAAGCGCTGCGCATCTTCAGTTTCCTGGCAGCCACCACTGCATTGGCCGCCTGCGAGACCACTGCCTCAGGACCGGGGGCCTTTGAACAGCGCGGGCAGGTGATCGCTGGCTCCCTGGCGTCTTCGGTGCAGCTTCACACCAAGCGAGAAGGCGGCACGCGGCGCAGCGGCTCCGGTGTGGTGATCGGTTACCACGATGACGGCGCGGCGCTGATTTTAACGACAGCCCACCTCCTAAAGCCCTTGGTGACCCAGTCCATCGACGCGATCGACCCAAGTGCCGGCGGGACCCTTGCCGCCCAAATTCTCGCCGTCAACGAAACAGCCGATTTGGCTCTCCTGAAGGCCGATGGTCTGGAGGCAATGCCAGCCCGCTTACAGCCGGATGGGCGCCTGGGCGACAGTGTGTGGGTCGTCTCCTTCCCGTGGGGCCGGCGCGGCACGGTGGTCAACGGCGTCGTCAGTCAAATCTCCAGCTACGACGGGGGGCCGGCGATTCCCTTTGAGGGGCCGGTCAGCCTGATCGACGCTTCGGTAAGCTACGGGACCAGCGGCGGCGGCATTTTCGATGACCGCACAGGCCGTCTCGTGGGCATCGTCCGCGGATACCGCACTGCGAAACTCACGGTCCCGGGGGCAAAGAAGCAGACCCTGGAGTTTCCCATCGCCGGTGAAACCACGGTCATTCCCACTGGCCGGGTTCTTTGCTTGCTGCGCGATGCCGACTACGAAAGCCTCATCCCGGTGGATTTGCAGACACAGGAAAATGCCTCTGTTCCCTGCATCGAAGGGACGACCGCCATGGCGGATGCCCCGTCGTAAGACACCCGCCTTCGCGCCACGGCTTGAAGGATCTCGTCGGCTATTGAGCCGGTGTGACCTCGGTGGCGACCTTTTGGCCGTCCTGCTCCTCGAAAGATACGGTCACTTCCGAGCCTGGTTCCAGACCTTCGATGGAAACACCCTCGCCGAGCGTGTACATCGAGCCATCTTCCAAAAGAATTGTGCCGCTGTCGGCATCCATGGCCGTGATTCTTCCAGAAATCTCCTCGGCGTTGGCGAGAGAGGCGATACCGAAAAAGGTGAGGGCTGTCAGCGTTCCGAGAATCCGTCTCATGGTTCGGATTTCCTTTCCTTGGGTTGGCCGTCGTGGTGACACGCCGCTGGCGCGATGATGCTATGCCAGCCATGCGTGCGCTCTATATGAACCCGCTGCGGCAGGGACGGGGGAGTCAAAGACCGGGCAAGAAGGGGGCAATTTGTGGGTTGGGAGCGGGGTCTGGATGAGGTGTGGCATAAGATTGTCGCCGCACTTAAATTTGATGCCCCTTTGCAAGGTCCTTTGGTATGAGCACAGAGACCCCTATATTGGTGGTAGGAAAATGGAGATGGGAAACGGCGGCTGGAGTGAAGGTAAGCTAAGTACATGCGTTGTAAAATTCTGGTCCTGCTTTTCGCTTTTCTGGTTGCCCCGGCGGTGTCCTGGGGGGACAGCCCAGCGCCGTTGAGCGGCGAATTCGGCGCGAAGCTGCGGCCCGTGAAAGAATTCATGGCCGCGCCCGAAATCGCCTTCAAAGACGACAGCGGCCGTGACTGGGGTTTTGTCGAGTTCCGCGGCAAAGTCGTCATCGCCATGTTCTGGGCCACCTGGTGCCCGATCTGCGCCAAGGAGATGCCCAAGCTGGATGCCCTGCAGGCTGAGTTGCGCGGCGAGGGGCTGCAGGTCGTGGCCCTGTCCCAGGACAGCGAGGGGCCTCCCGTCGTGGTGGATTACTATGCCCGGCGGGGAATTCAGCACCTCGGGGTCTATCACGACCCGGGATCGCTCATGGCCTCGATCGTGGGAATCCGTGGTGTGCCGACCGTGTTTGTCATCGATAAAGCGGGTCGTGTGGTCGGCGTTGTCGAGGGGGGCGCTGATTGGGGTTCTCCTGAAGCAAAAAGCTTTTTGCGCCACTATCTGACGGCCGCGGAAAGCTAAGATGCGCTGGCATTGGTTGGCAGACCCTAAGTCGCTGAATTCCGCCATTTTCAAATCAATTTAGCCGATAACTTCAAAACTGGCACGCCACTTGCTTATTGTCTGGGTGTCTATTTGATCTCCAACCCGGTCGAATAGACACCCCAACGGCCAAATCTCCCTTTCCCTTTGGCTTTTTGTTGGGGCTATCGGCCCGCCGCCGCCTACCAGCCAAGACCGGCGGCGGGCCCTTTTTCTCCACGAACCTCCCTCCCAGTGGTTCGGCGGACATGACCCACGGTCTTTTCCCCTCTCCGGACCGTGGGTCATTTTTTTGAGACAGTTCCGAGTGACCCTGAGTTCAAGTTTGGGTCTTATTTTGAGACAGACAAAGGTTGCCAGGAAATGAGCCGGTCAAGTGATCTACCGCTTTTGAACTGCCGAATAGTCGGATTCAGCTCGATGTCTGAGTATGCCCTACTCATGGGCATTACCCGTAATTCTGGGTCCGTCACCGGTCGCGGCGCGGGCAGCCAGCAGCCAACTTCGGACTCATCGCCACTGCATGCAGCCGTTTCAGGCGATGTCGAGGCCCGGCAGACCCCCGATTAAGGTTTCTTCTCTGCCAATTGCTTTGTGAATTAAATCAACTTAATGTTGAAATAAGAGCGACTGTCGCACTTCGAAGCCCAACTGGATGACGGAGGGGCGCTTGGGGGTCAAAGGTAGAAGGGGCCAGTTCCACCACCATGAAGCTTTTGCGCGGATTCCTGGCCTATATTCCCTATTTTCTGGTCATCGCTATTTTTGCAGGAAGCCTTGGGCTGTCGGTTCGTAGCCTCTATAGGAATCAGGAGACGCTGGCCCAGGGATCGGGCGATTTGCATTGGACCGCGAGCCAGCTTCAGCGGGAGTACCTGCGCTTTCTGAACGACTTCGACCGCTATGCTTTGGGTTTCGATGGGGACGGAAAGGCGGAGCTCGACCAGCGGCTGGAGTCTCTGGCCGCCAAACTCACGCTGTTTCTGGAAGGCCCATTGGCAAAACGCTTTGCCCGCATGCCGGAGACGAGCGCCAACGTCGCGCTGCTCCGCGAGAAACTAGATGGCTTGATACCGGAAATCCGCCTCTTTCAGAAAGGTGACGCGGCACAATACCAAAGCCTGAGAAAGGATCTCGAAGCATTTCGGCGGCCCGTACAGCAAATTCTTACAGAGACATTTCTGGCACAGCGGAGCGCGATTGATTCGCAAGACGAGGTGCTGCGCAGCGCCTATTATTTCTTGGGCATTTCCTTATTGGGAATCTTCCTGAGTGGCAGTTTGCTTATTCTTTTTTCGGTGCGGCAGGTGCGCATTGCAAAAGACGCGGAGGCCCAGGCTGTTCGGGCACGAGAGCAGGCTGAAATGGCGAACAGTGCCAAGAGCGAGTTTCTATCGAAAATCAGTCATGAACTGCGCACACCGCTGAATGCCATCATAGGGTTCGCGGAGATTATGCGCGGCGAACTTTTTGGCGCGCTGGGCAACGACAAGTACCGGCGCTATATGGTGGATATCCATGGCAGCGGCGTGCATCTTCTGGACCTGATCAACGATATGCTCGATCTTTCTAAGATCGAGGCGGGAAAATATGAACTCCAGGAAGAGGTGGTCGACTTGCATGATGCGGTGCAATCGTCGCTGCGTATCGTCCGGAAGCAGGCAGCGATTGCCCAGGTCACGTTGAATGCGCAAATGCCGGATGATTTTCCGAACCTGAAAGCCGAGACGCGGGCAATCAAACAGATCCTTTTGAATTTGCTTTCCAATGCGATCAAGTTTACGCCGGAGGGTGGCACTGTCGCGGTCAAGGGACGCCTCGCCGACGGCACGATTAGCCTTGCGGTGGAGGATAGCGGGATCGGTATTGAAAAACACAATATCGAGAAAGTGCTGAGTCCCTTTGGGCAAACGGGACACCCCATGACGGCTCAGGACAGCGGCACCGGCCTTGGCTTGCCGATCGTGAAGTCCCTGACGGAACTGCATGGTGGGGAGTTTACCCTGGCCAGTATGCCTGGGGTCGGGACGACAGTGACCCTGTCTTTTCCGCCTGAGCGTACTGTTCAAATCGCCCCTGTGGGAACCACTGAGCTTAACGGACCTAGCGCAAGACCGGATCAGGTTGAATCAATCTGACCCGTGAATCAGTCTCTAGTAGCTAAGTTTGCCCTAACTGCCGCTCTGCCCCAGGAGGGCATTGACCTCTTCCAAAAGTTTGCTCGGCTGAAAGGGTTTGGCCATGGTTAAGTCCGCTCCCAAGGCCTCGGCATGGGGGAGGAAGTCCGGCCGGAGGCGGCTCCAACCACCGGAAATGGCGATGATCTTCAAATCCCTATTGACGCGCCGGATATCACGGATGGTCTCGATCCCGTCGACTTCCGGCATCAGGATATCGGTAATCACCAGGTCGATCTTCTCGCCCTGGAGAATCTCTCGCGCCTCCAAGCCATTTGGCGCGTCAAATACCACATGGCCTTTGCGTTCCAGGGCCATTTTGAGAAGCGCCCGAAGGGATTCCTCATCGTCGATGAGCAGAATGTTGGCCATTTATCGGTCGATCAGTCCAGATTTTCACGTCGGCATTATGAGAGTCGGCAAGATCACCTGATCTCGCCACCACGCCAAAGCGTGATCATCGGGAAATCCGGCGGAAGTGCAAGGGCGGTATTCCGCCAAAAATTAACAACTTTCAGCGAATTCCGGACCCCTAGTTTAAGGCCAGGCTCGTGGTCTTTACCGCCTCCACCAGATCGCCGATTTCACGGAGAGCGTGCCGGCGGCTCCGGCCGGCGGATTCTGTCGTCTCGTTTGGCAGGTCCAGGAGTGTGAGCCCCTTGTAGAATAGTTCTCTGAAGATAACTCTTTCACTCAGGCCGGGCTGTAACTGGAAGCCAATGCGTTCCGCGAGCTGCGTCAGCAGCCCGGCCATGTCGCGATTGTTGCGTGTGTCCAACTGGGCAAGACGGTTGCGCATGACAATCCATGTTAGCGGGGGGCGCCCATCAAGGATGCGCCGGTCGTTCTCCTGCCAGATCATCTCGCAATAGGGGCTCGGGCCGATAACCTCGCGGCGCTCCCGATCGATTTTTGCCAGCACATCGATGTCCAGGAAACTGTCATTCAAGGGTGTGATCAGAATATCGGCCTGCGCGTGCCCGATCCGCGACAGATGGCAGTCGTGACCGGGCGTGTCTATGATCACAAAATCCCGGCCCTGCATCTTTTGCAGCGCTTGGCGCAGCATGTTTTTTTCCTGCAGCTCGGCTCTTTCGAGCTCTTTGGCCGGGGAGCGCTCGACCCGGAAATGCCGTGGTATGAGGATCTTGTCGCCGTCTTGCTGTGCGCGGGCCTCCCGATTGGCCAGGTAACGCGAGAGCGTCGCCTGCCGGCCGTCCAGGTCCAGACTGCCCACCCGGTATCCGAGATTCATCAAGCCGGCGATCAGGTGAATCGCGGCAGTGGATTTGCCGGTCCCCCCCTTTTCGTTGCCCACGGCGATATAGATGGGCCGTGATTTCGAAATCCCGTTGGACTCGTGAAGGGTATTGCGGGTGGGGCTTGATTCGCCGTTGCCTTGGGGGTTCGGGACCTGCGGGCTGTCTCCCTCTTCGCCGCTTACCGCCTGGGGCGAAATATCAATATCCGGCGCCGGCAGTCCCAAAACAGCCGCGATCTCCTGGATGCGGCCGGCTTCAGCCGGTGCGACACCGCCTCCCGCCTGGCCGATTGCCATTGCGATCTTCAGCAAAAGCTCGGCAGCTTCCGGGTTTCCAACCAGACTCCGGATTGATTTCAGTGCCCGCAGTTGGCCGCGTTCGGGTTGATAGCGGATTTCATCGGCATAGGAATTGAAAAGATCTACCGTTCCGTGGACGTCGAATGTCTTTAGGGCAGGGACGGAGTCCAGCACCTCATCAAGGGCGTTTCGTTCGGCAAAAGTAATTCTCCCGCCGGCGCAGGCCACCATCGCGGCCGCCGCCATCGCGGCTTCCTGGAATGACCTGTGACGCAGCCGTTCACCCTGCACCAACAGACCGCCAGTCAGCTTGCCTAAGAGACTCAACCCGCAACCCCCAGGTTCGTCCAGCTACTTCTTGGGCGAAGAACCCCGCGACCGGTCTTCGTAAAGTTCTGAAGAAACCTTATGCCACTCAAAGACGATAGATAGAGGATAACCCAATTCAACCGAGTCGGAGTCCAGAAAAATGATCGGACGAGGGTAAAGTCGCAGCTTTGCCGACACTTCCACCACCGAGAGTGAAAAACCGGGCGCGTTTACCCCGCCTGCCTAGGGATGAGGCAGCCTTTTCTCCATAAAACAGAGATATGCCGTCGCCACTCGGGGGGCCTTGAACTCCGTCAACCCGGCGAGAGCTTAGCCTTTCAAGACGAAGGTGACCTTCATGTTGACCCGGTATTCGGTGACCTTACCACCCTCCACAATCAGTTTTTGATCGCGAATCCAGGCACCTTTCACGTTTTTCAAGGTTTTATTGGCGCGGTCGATGCCCTTTTTCACCGCGTCGTCAAAGCTTTTGGCGGATCCAGCCGTGATCTCGGTCACGCGAGCGACAGACATAGCACTCTCTCCCTGTCTTTGTTGAAACAGGTCGCACGGACGGAGATGCCACCCGTTTCGATGAGCTACCGAGGTCCGGGAAAACTAGAAGGGGCCTTGCCGGCGGTCAAGGCGCGCCGCAAATTGCAGAAATGGATGCATTTTGCCGCTGTCGTAATATCGAACGGCGGGCGTGAAGGCCCGGCTTATGAGGTGTTTCTTATGTCTCAGGATATCTGCGGGTTAGCGCGGTCAGAAATTTTTATAGTTAATGTCAATACCTTAGGTAGGAAATCATGTCCTTTTCTAAAATTTGTGATACAATTGAAATATATTATTGCCCCATAGAATTGGGGCCGCAGGTTGTGGGACAGGGGTTATGAATCGTGAGGTGCAGATAGAAGCGCCGCGCTGGATGCGGATTGACGAAATCGCCGGCCGTTGGAGTGCGGAAACCGGTGAAGACAGAGAAGCGCTGCAGCAACGGCTGGTGGAATGGTTTGCCGGCTATATCCTGAAGAATGATCCTGCTGAACTGGACGCCGCGGAGGGGGCCGGGGGCGTTTTAGTCGACGAGAGCCGCTATCTCCATCGGGAACTGGTGGTGGCCTATTGTGCCGATTACGGCATCGAGGAGCCGGATTTCTGGAAGGAAGCGTCGGCGCAGAAGGCGGGACCGCGGCTGGCTGATCCGAAGTCCTTTGTGACGGAAGCTAAGAGAATTTTGTCTGCAGTGCGGTCCCAGGTCGGCCGTAAACTGGCAGGCCTCGGCGGCAATTTCGTCCGGCAGTCCGAGAAGAGCGGACGCCTGAGCGGATTGCTGCAAAGACTACGGAGATTGCGGCAGGAGCGACCGCTGCTGGCCAGCCGGAGCTTGGCCGCCGTCTTTGTCCTGCTGCTGGGCTTGGCGGTGTTTTCGCTTGGCGACAAAGAAGACGGGAATGGCGGTCAAGAGGTCGCCCTGCTGCAGGAACCGGCCGCCGAAACGCCGGCGGAGCCGCTTTCCGAACCGGCAACATCTTCTCAGGATACCGAGCCCTTCCAAGAGCCGACCACGCCAGCGGCAACGGAAGCGCCGCAGGTAAGCGAGCCGGCCCCGGAGACTGCCGAAGCAGCCGTGGCCGAAGAGGCTGCCCAGACGGCGAACCAGACGGCGAAATTCGAAGCGCCCGAGGCGGCATCCGCCGCGGCGGCCTCAGGCACGGCCGACGCTGCGACAGCAGAGGCTCCCGCGCCAGAGCGCAGCGCGGCAGCGGAAGAAAAAGCCAGCGACGAGGCGTTTTGGATTCCCGAACCGCCTCCGGTGCTGGAGACGCCCGATGAAGCGGCTCAGCGCGTTGCGGCCGCAAACGGGGCGACGCCGATGGCTGCCGAGGCCCCGTCACTTGCGGAAGAGGCTGCAGTTGGCGGCACCGCTGAGCAAGAACCGGCACAAGAAAAACCAAGCGCGGGCAAACTGGTGGTCTTGCGCGAGGCTGCCCCGGTTAGGGTGGCCCCGGTCGCTGAAATCGCGCGGGCGGCAAGTCTGGAGCGGGCGCCGGAATCTGATCCTGCTGATCCTGCCGGAACAGTCCCCAGCCTGACTGCCCCCGATGGTATGGTGGCGGCGTTGCCGGACGAAGATGCGTCCAGCCAAGAAATGGCTCAGCTCGGACCGGCGACGGCTGCCCTTCCCACGCCAGAGAATGCGCCGGAAGCGGCAGCCGCAGACATCTCGGTGACGGCGACAGATGATGGCGATAGTGCCCAGGACCGAATCCTGGTGTTTTTGATTAAACAGCAGTTGGCTGCTGCGGGCTTCGATCCCGGTGTTATGACAGGCGATAGGGATCCTGAGTTCTATATCGCGATCCAGGCCTATCAGGAAGCAAGAGGGCTGCCCGCGGTCGGGCAACCCACGGAGCAGTTGCTGATCCATCTGGTCGAGGATCATATGGACCGCTATGGAACGCCGGGCCCCGGTGCCGGCGCGTTGGCCGATTCCATGGTCCCGAACGGTTCTGCATCCGATGTCCAGGTTACCGCGGGGCCGTCAGCGGCAGAGAAACCTGCCGAGCCGTCCGCCCCGGCCGCAGACGAAGATCTCACGGCAGAACAGCCGGACACGGACACTGCCGATGCCATCGCTGCTGCCGATGTCGTAGCGGAAGAAATGCTGACGGAAGCAACGGCAGCAGAAGCAACGGCAGCAGAAGCAACGGCAGCAGAAGCAACGGCAGCAGAAGCAACGGTAGCAGAAGCAACGGTAGCAGAAGAAACGGTAGCAGAAGAAACGGTAGCAGAAGAAACCCTGGCGGAAGCGACCGTGCCTCTGGCTGAGCCCGACGAGGTCGACCTCTCAACCGATCCGGACGCCTCGCCGCAGGACCCGCCCGGTCAAGAAAGTGTCCCTTCGGACGGGATCAGCACGGAGAGGACCGGGAGCGACAGCAGTCAACTGGCAGCCGCAGATGAAAGAAGCGCCGAGCCGGCGGTTGTTGCCGAAGCCAAGCCCGCGGGACAGGACCAGGCGACAGTGACGCAAGGCGCGGATGCCCGACCGACCGATGCCCCGGAGGCCGACAATCAGGTGCCGGAAGTTGCCGACAATGAGGTCGAGACCACCGATGCGCCAACTCAATTGGCGGCTTTGCCGGTCGGGGACGAGGAAACGGGTGCAGACAGGGGCAGTGTTGCCGTGGGCGCCGCCCAGGCGGCGGTGCCGGACGATACGGAGCTATCGGATCGCTCGTCAGGATCGGCTTCCGAGATGGCACCGGTCATCGAGGATGGCCTGCGGCTTTCTGAATCCCAGGTCGCGGCCCTGCTCGGCGCGGCGGCGCTGGCGCCCAGTAAGCGCAGCCTGATCGCCAGTGGCGTCGGCATCGTCGTTGTGCTGCAGCAGCAGCTCAAAGACGCAGGCTATGATCCGGGGCCACTGGATGGTGATTTTGGCCCCCGCACGGCGCGAGCCATTGCCGCCTACCAGAACGATCATGGGCTGACGGTTGACGGCAAGGCCTCGTTGGCGTTGCTCGACCATCTCGAAATTCGCGCGCTTCAGTTGCAGGCCGTTGAAGCTTCGGCCAACGGCGACCCTGCAACGGCCGTTCTTGCCTATTCCAAAGTGATTCGGTTGCGGCCGGATGACAGCAATGCCTATTTCAATCGTGGGCTGGCGTTCAAAAATGCCGGGCTCTACGAACGGGCCATCGCCGACTATGACCGGGCACTCAGCCTGGATACCGGTCACGGAAAAGCTTTGTACGATCGCGCCAATGTCTTCTATCACCAGGGCGATTATGGCCGGGCCCTGGAAGATTATTTGAGTGCGCTCACGGCTTGGTTCTCGGCGCAGTAGCGCCCGGGGGCCTGACCGGCCTGCGCTGAACGATCCTCTAAATCGAAAAAGCCCGCCGGCCGCATTACACGCCCGGCGGGCCTACCCGCCATTTCCTCAGGGAAAGGGAGAAGAAAAGGAGGCGGGATTAGCCTCACCCGGATTTATAATCACCGCGTGAGGCGTTCTGTTCCAAGTCTCATTTTATAGATCAATCCATATCTTTAAACACCCAGGTTGGTAAAATTTTGTGATCAGCCGCCGGTCATACAAGAATGGTCGGACCAAAGCAGCTTTCCGGGCTCAGGGCCAGACCACAACCTGGTGATCCCGGTCAGGTGCGGCAATCCCAGTGTAGGACCTGATGATGCGGGTTGCCGGCCACTCGGTTCAAGCCGTATTGGCATTAGTCTGCACGGGCCCTTATGGTTAACAGATTGAAATGGTGGGCTGATCTTATCTTTGTAACACCTTTGATACAGACATTTCGAGGGCAGGGGATTATACTGTTTGTGTAAAATTTGATGATTTGGTCTTGTTGCAAGGTGCGAAGAAAACGGTGGTTCGAAAGAGCCGCCGTTTTGCTATTCCGGGTCTTTTTTGCTGGGCCAGGTGAGTTTAGAGCGCGCGGTCTTGGGCTCGGTGAAATGTTCTCTCCTTCGATCGGCGGAGATGTTTCGGGTTTGTGATAAATGCGAATAAAGTTTTCATCAGGTTGATACAGACTTCTTTCGTCTTTTCTAATATCTTAAAGATCCACATTGGCCCTTTTCCGATTTTCACGTCCGTGAGCGGAAAGCCGAACGGCGGTTCTTTCGAGCCGCCGTTTTGGTTTTCGGAATAGCGCACGACCGTTTCAGATTGACCCAATCTGAAACGTGAATTGTCCGCTAACTCTGAAGTTTAGAGACTGATTCACAGCTCATATCGCTTCGATAAGAGCCGTAAATCGGTCTCTAATGTCCTTTGGGATAAACCTCGCTTCAGGCAAAAAATCAGGGGACAAGCTGCCTGAGCAATTGCCGCGGCCCTTCGGTTATCGGGTCCAATTGGAGCAGGGCCCATCGCAGGGCGGCCGCTTCTTTGCTGAGCTGCAGGGCGGCCCGTTCACCATCGGCCGTATTGCAGCCGTTTCGCGCGATTTGAGCGCCCTGTTCCAGGCGCTCGACAAGACTGCGCAGCCGCTGCAGGCTTTGGCGGGATTCAAGAGGCTGGCGTGGTTCTGGGTTGCAATGCGGGATTTTACCGGGGCGCGAGACGGTGTTCATAGGACTCCCTGGAGGCTTGGTCCGATCAGTACTATATTTCTCTATTATTGCGAAAAACGCAAGATTTGTCAAGAAATATTGTGATCGAACAGCCGACGCGGCAATCCGGAAATCCGCTCAATCAGTCTCTAACCTATTACGGTAGCGGAGGATTCACGTTTCAGATTGATTCCATATGATCGAAACTTGCTCTAGACCCCAAGCAACTCGGCGGGTGTCATCACGCGGTAAACAGCGCGCACTTGCTTTAGGGAAAAGCTGATCTCTTTCGGCGGATTGAATTGGGACAGTACCAGTTTGGCGGTTGTCCGCCGCACGAGCCGTTTGATGTAGCAATGCCCGGGTTCCCCATCACGTCCATGCAGTTCGACGATGACGTCGCAGCCGGGTACCGCGGGCCGCCCCGGATGGACAAAGACAATTTCGCCTTCGTCGAAGCGGGGCGACATGGAATCCCCTGCCGTGTAGATGGCAAAGGCCATTCGCGCGCCCGCCAATCCCGGTGGCCGCCGCAGATAGTCCACGACATCGCCATTGAAGTCGAAGGCGCCTTCTTCGCCGCCAACGGCGGTACCGCGAACTTCCAAGTCGCGATCCAGTGTGGCGATTGCCGGAAGCTCAAGATGGGCGCCAACCTCGGAAAGACCTTCAAGTGGCGTGACCGGCAGATCGAGATAGCGCCGGACGATTTCGATCTCGGCAGCCTTAAGACTGCGGTCGCCGGATAACAGACGCGAGACCCCGGAAGGGTCGATGTCCAGAGCCCGGGCCAATCCGCGCTGGCTTTTGCCCGGGCGCTTCAAGCCCGCCTTGATCCAGTCGATTTCCATGACGGCACTATGCGCTCAAACCGCGGCCTTGTAAATGCGATTTTTACAATTATTATCTCGACAGAAAATTGTGAAAAACGCACTATCAACTCGTACAGCAACACAGAGCGCGAGCAGGGAGACTGAGTTCAATGGCCAAGAAGAGACGCAAGACCGCGGCGCGGGGGACAGGGTCTCGGAACGCTGCCCAGGCCGCCCTTCGGGCCGGTACGGATCTCGGGGCGCTCGGCTTGGCTGGGCGGAAAGAAAAGGGCGACCTGATCGAAATGGAGGAGACAATCGACGCCGGAGTCCGCAGGGCCCGGATTCGGACCCAGTCGGTGTTGGACCGTTATCTGGCCCGCGCGCAGATCACACGGCGCCAGTTCGACGCGGCGGAGCGCCTGCATGGGACCTGGCGCGCTTCGGGGTCAGCCCAGACCGTGGTCGCCAGCTACGGATTGAGGGTCGGGGGCGGCGGCGACCTCACGCAACGCCAGGCGGCTCTGCGCTCCGATGTGACCTCGGCGCTGCTGGCCGTGGGAAACCGCCTGGCATCGGTGCTGGTGCACGTTTGTCTCTGCGATGAACCGGCCGGCACCTGGGGGGAGCGTCAGCGCGGCAAGGCGGCGGACGGCATCCCGGTCCTGCGGCTGGCCCTCGACAGCCTGGCGGATCATTGGGGCCTGCCGCAGGAGCCCCTGTAGACTTGGCTGGCGACCGTGGTTACTCCGGCGCCAAGCTTTGCAGCAGCGGCGCCGTTGCGCCGAACCGGCCAGCGAGTTGCTGCCAATCGACGGCTTCGCGGTCTTTCACCACTTTCGGCAGCGGCCGATCGTCCAGGGTGATGTCGGCAAGCAGTTCGCTGCGAGTCAGTTTGCCGTCGCCATTCTCGTCATAGCTCGCATAGAGACGCGGCAGGCCGACGAGTTGCACGATCCCCAGTCCCAGCAGCACCCCGCTGCGGTCTTTCTTGCGCAGGCTGCTGTTCTCATCCTGAACCCAGGCGATCAAGGACGCGCGGAGGGATTCCATCTCGGCCAGCGATAAGACGCCATCCCCATCTTGATCGGCAAAGGCCCAGGAGGTCTCGACGCATTGCGCCGCGGGCTGGTCTTTGCAAACCGGCTCCAGCCGCTGGACGAACCGGCTGAACTCCGCCGGCTCGATGGCCCAGGCCTGGGCTGCAAGTAGCGTCCCGGCCAAGGCGGAGGCCATGAGCATTCGTGGTTTTTTCATGGGCCGAAGTCTATGTCTAAAGGCCCGCGAAATATAGCTCTGCAGGATTGATCAAGAGACGTTTTTTTCAACCCGGAACGATGGTCAGCTACGATAGGAGGGATCGACTTCATCCATGAGGCGCACCAGCGCTGGCCACTCGTACTGACCCGGCCAAAAGCCTTGATATTGCTCTGCGGCTTTCCGACAGACCTCGGGAGACGGCAGGTTGAGCTCCTGACCTGTCGCCATGGCATCCAGCTGTACCTGACAAGCGCGTTCCAGATAATACATCAGCATGAAGGCTTCACCGATGCTGCGCCCGGCGGTCAGGAGACCATGGTTGCGCAAAATCATAACGAAGTTGTCGCCCAGACTGCTGGCCAAGCGGTCGCATTCGGCGCCATCGGTCGAGAGGCCTTCCCAGTCGTGATAGGAGATCCGGCCATAGAAGGACATCGCATCCTGGGTGAGGGGCAGCAGTCCGCATTTCAAGGCGGCAACGCCCAAACCCGCTTTGCTGTGGGTATGGAGTACACAGGCGACATCGCCGCGTTGCGCATGAATCGCCGAATGGATGATAAAACCGGTGACATTGATATCGTCAGGGCCTTCGATGACCTGGCCTTGAAGATCTATCTTCACCAGATTGGAGGCCGTAATCTCGTCATATCGCAAGCCCATGGAATTGATCAAAAAATGTTCCGCGGAACCGGGGATTCGCGCCGAGATGTGATTCCAGATCAGATCGCTCATCCCAAAGTGATGAACCAAACGATAGCAGCAGGCCAGATCGATCCGCGTTTGCCTTTCGGCCTCGCCGGAACGCGCGTTTTGCTTGCCGGCGGATATGCGTGTGACATTTGAAGTCATGGTTTTCCCTAGGTCGCTTTGAGGGCCGGCGTGTCGAAAGAACGGCCGGCGACGGATTCCTGATCGTCGTAGATCGAGTCGTTAGCGCTGTGGCGGGGCAGCGGAAGCCGAATGGGCAGACTTTCCTGGCGCGGTTGCAGGGTCGGCGCGCCGCGGAGAATGCGGCTGTCGAATTCCTCAAGCTCGAAACGGTCAACCAGGGGCCAGGCATCCACGGCCGCGTAGGAAAACAGCAAGAGCGGCCGGTTTCTGTCGCTTCGGTTCTCGGTGGAGCCGTGCAGCATGCGGACGTGATGAAAGCTACAGGAGCCTGCCGGTGCGGTCAGCGGCACCGCGCGGGAAAAGTCCAGGCCGGAGGCTTTGGGGTCGATGGCCCCGGCGAACCAGCCCTGATTGTGATGATCGTAAATCGGGCCCTTGTGGGAGCCGGGCATGACCATCAAGGGTCCATTTTCGAGCGTGCAGTCCTCCAGCATGACGCCGACGGCCAGAATGTCATCGTTGCTGTGCGGGTAGAAGGCCCAGTCCTGATGCCATTCGACGGAGGCCCGGCCACCGCTCGGCTTGAAATTCAGCTTGCTGTGGTCGAAGCGGATGTCCGGCCCGATGAGGCCTTCCAGGATGTCCAGCAGGCGCGGCGACCGCAGGGCCGCGTCGTAGACGGGATGCTGCCGGTGGGGGTCCTTGATACGCCGAACCACCGGGCGGTCGGGTCTATGGCCAGGTCCAATGTCATAGTCCGCATTGCTGGCCGTCACCAAGCGCGCACGATCCAGCAGGCTGTCGGTGACCCTTCGCAGCTGGTCCAATGCAGCCTCGTCAAAGACCTTCTCGACGACGATGTAACCCTGGTCCCGATAGGCTGCGATGTCTGCCTGGCCGATCATCGGCATGGCTCCCCTTCGTACGGCAAGGATGGGCCGACTTTGCGTCCTGCCAGACGGCTGCGCAAGTGTTTCCGCAGGTCTTAACCCTTTGTTAACCAAATTCCGTCAAGGGTGATTCCACGGCGGCTTAAGTCTTGATTCGCTTGGGATTCTCAAGGAATCGGGAGGCTTGCGGCGGTCGAGATTTGGTGCCGAAAAAAACAGCCGTCACGACGAACGGCGGCACCACCCAAGGGAGATCGATTGAGGAGGTCATATTGCTGCGGAAGATCCCCCTGTTTTTTATGCTTGCGGTCGCGTTCTATCTCGGTCTGGCGCTGGCCGGGTTGATTTCTGCGGCCTATGCCGACGATCCCAACCGGAGCGAGTCGGATTTCGATGTCGGGCGCTTACTCGGGAAGCTTCTCGCTTCCGAGCCTCTCGGAGACGATCCGACGCTGACGGCGGCATATCTGCCCAGTGAATTGGTCCCGCGGTATTATGAAGTGCCCAGCCGCGGGCAGGCGGCAAATCCCGCATTGCTGCAGCCGGCGCGCCGGGCCGATGTGATCAGCGGCGCTGGGGTGCGGCGGATTGCGGTAAGTCCGGCGGAGCCGGAGGTGGCCCCGGTGAAATTGGCCAATTGGGATCTGGTGGTGGCGCGGCAGTTGCCGGCCCAAGCACCAGCGGGTGAAACCGGTCTCACCTTGGCTGATGCGATTACAGATGCGAAATGGCGCAAAGCGGTTGCAAAAAAGCTTCGCAATCGATTAGATTAGCGAAATATCAAGTATCAAATAAACTTATGATTGTATCAGAACGTATTTATGATGCGGATTATCGTCTTTGCCCTTTGGCTTGTCGCGGGAGCTGCGGTCCAAGAATTTGATCAAGGGATTCTGGCTGCGGGGCGCGGCGATTATGCCGGCGCCATCGAACGATTCACACGGGCTCTCGACAGCAGCGAACTGACGGCGGCCCAGCGCGGAATCGTCTACGCCAATCGGGGTAGTGCCTATGACGAACTGGGAGACTTCGCCTTGGCGGTGGCGGATTTTAACCGGGTCATAGAGCTGCGCCCGGAGGATCCGGACGGCTATTTGAACCGCGGCGTGACTTTCGGAAAATTGGGATTGCCGGCGCGCGCGGTTGCCGATTTCGACCGCGCCATCGCGCTGCGGCCGGATCTGGTCGAGGCCTACAATAACCGCGGCATTGCGCTCGCGCGGCAGGGCTTGTTCGACCGCGCCATCGCTGACCTCGATCAGGCCATCAGATTGGCGCCGGACGACGCCTTCAGCTACTTCAACCGGGGCCTGCTGTATGAAGACAATGGGTTGCGCAGCCGGGCGATCAGAGACTTTAAGGCGGCCTATGGGCTGGCCCCCGAGCAGCCGATACTGCAGCAGAAAATGCGGTCGCTGGGATTGCTGGAATAGCGAAAATTCCTGCCGAGCAGGCGTCCGCAAGCGCGGCTAATTGGCTTCGGAAAGTCCGTTCGACCGCAGATCCCACCAGGCCGTCAGGCAATCGCCCGGACCCGGCTCGGTAATGCCGTCGAGCAGGAATTCGGCGCGGATCTTGGTTTGCACCACCAGCAGCGGCAGAGAAGATTCGCTGGCCAGATCCTGTTCCATCCAGTCACAGGGGTCGAGGCTTTGATAGCGAAAATAAGTCGCCACCACCGCGGTGATCACCAAGATGGAGGCTAGGGAGAGCCATTTCATCGACGCAGGAGTATCCTCTTAGCCGGACAGGTCAAGATAGAGGTAGGGTGTGAAAGGGCCCAACGCAAGAAAAAGACCCGGTGGCCGCTGAGGCTGCCGGGCCATGCTAGGTTGCGCAAATATGATTTTTTTCTTGGGTCACTCCACAAGAGTTGCCTGGACCAGCAGCGAGTTGACATCGACGCTGCCACCAAAGCTTTGAATGTCGGTGCTGCCATTGAACTTGACGGTATCGACGATGAACATGACCGAATGGGTGTTGGTGGTCGAATCGCCGTTGTACTGCAGTGCCTGGTTCGGGAAATAGAAGATCCCGTCCATCACCATGTCGGAGCCTCCGTTGAATTTGTGGGTGGCTGCCCCGGCATCACGGTCCTCGTAAAAGAGCACGCCGGGGATGCCGTCATCCAAATCGTCCAGTGGAGCGGTTAAGGTCGCCGTGGCGCCGCCGTTGATGGTAATGGTGCCCGCGGTCTCTGTTAGATAAATAGTGACGCCGTTGCCCGTGACCGTGCCCTGGGAGCTGATCGTCAAGTTGGCACCGCTGGCCAGAATATAGAGCCCGGGGTCGAGGTTGATGCGCCCGTTACCGAGGGTCTTGATGTTGCCGCAGTAAACGCCGGGGACAAGGGTGATGTTGTCGCCGTTTTGCGCGCGCGCGTCGTTGCCGTTGAAATCGCAGACACGGTTGCTTGAGGGATCCGGCATCCAGGCCAAGGGGTCGGTCACAGGCGCCGCGCCGGTGTCCGGTGTGGGGTCCATAACACCGCCGCCACTGTAGTCGCCGACCACTTTTGTCTGCGTGGCATAGAGCTCCCCGCCACCGTCGACGAGGAGGGCTTCCGTGGGATGGCTCGAATTCACGAAGACCCCGCAATCGAGATCCAGTACCGCGGTGCCATTGATTTTCACGGCGTCGATTTGGTTTTCGTTGAGGGCCCAGATGCAGGTGTCGTTGGTTTCCGCCAAAGCAACCGAGCGGGAGGTGACGTTCGCTTGGTCCTCGAAAAGCAGGCTGGCCAAGAGAGTGGGCACCGGCTGCTGGACGATGACCTCGACTGCGAAATTGTTCGTGCTGTATGGGCCGCTGCTGGGCGGATTGTTGATGACGATCGTATCGCCGTTGGGGGCTTGGTAGCCCTGGGCCGTGGCCGTCAGGTTGGGGTGGATACCATTGTTGAGCGCATCGAACTTTGCCGCTTCGGAACTGTCGCCGCCGCGCCGCAGCTCGAGGGCCGCGGCAGTGGCTGCGGAATCTGAAATTGTTTGAGATCCCCGCTTGTAAGCGTGCCAGAGCCCGACGTCGACCGACAGACCGGCTATGCCAAAGAAGGCCGGTGCAGCGACGGCGACATAAGCGAAGACGCCGCCTCTTTGGTCGGCAAGGAAACCGCTAAGGCGTTGCCGTAGGATTGAAATACTGCGCATGGGACCGTGGCCTCTGTTGCCCAAATGATATTAGTTGCAATATAGGGTCACAGACAGAATAGTCAAGAAAAAGGAAAATAGAAATATAGTAAAATGAAGGTGTTTTAAAGTAATAATCTGTGCTTTATTTTTGGGCAATACCCGCGAAATTTCAAGGATATGCCCCGGGAATACCTGACGAGATTTATGAGCGTCATAAAAAAAGTGGCGCGGCCCCGGAAATTCGGGACCGCGCCGTCACGTTGATCGAGCCGAGGCCAATCAGCCGGGGTAAGAGGACAGCCGGCAGGGGCTGCCCCCTCGCCCCGGTTTTACTCGATCAGCGTGGTTTGAATCAGATATTCGTTGGCGTCCAGCGCCGGGTTCCCGCCGCCGGTGGCCGCGAGATAGCTGGCACCGGCGAAGGTGACGTTCTGGGCGATGAAAATCGAGTTCGAGGGTGCGGCGGAGGAGCCGCCGGAAAAGCTGATGTCCTGGTTCGGGAAATAGAGGATCCCTTCGAAGTAAAGGTCCGATCCGCCGGTGAAGCTATGGGACAGGTCCGGATCGTCATCGTCCTGGAAGAAGAGAACGCCCGGGATGCCGTCGTCCGTGTCGTCGATCGGCGCGGTGACGGAGAAATCCGCTTGGCCTGAGACCGTGATGGCATCGCCATTTCCGGAACCGGTAATGAAGAAGGTGACGCCGCCGCCGTTGTCGGTGATCTCGCCTTGGCCGTTAATCCTCATGGCGCCGCCGTTTAGAACATAGAGGCCGGGATTGAGAACAACAGAGTCGGTCGAATTGATCCGCAGTCCGCCACAGTAGACACCGGGGTTCAGCACGTCGGGATTGCCGGAGACGACGTAGTTGGTGTGGTCGCAACCGCCGACCGCGGGTTCCGGCAGGGCGGCCAGAGGATCGGGAAAGGTGGAGACGCCATCCTTATAGGTGCCGCTCGCCATGCCGCTCACGGTGCCAGCGGCTTTGATTTCTGTCGCGGACAAGGCGGCAACAGCGTTGTTGCCGCCATTTCCACTGTTGCCGTTATTCCCACTGTTCCCGCTGTTTCCGTTGTTGCCGTTGTTTCCGCTATTGCCGTTGTTGCCGCCGCCGCCGCTCCCATTTACCGAGAGGTCGGCATTGGAGAAGACGCCACAATTCAAGTCGACGGTCGTGTTCCCCGATACCGTCACCGAATCGCCGGAAGTGGTATCCAGACCCCACACGCAGCTGTCCAAGGTGGCGCTGCGGGCAACGGCACGGGCGGTGACAGAGGCTTGCTCTGCGAAGACCATGCTGGCGGCGAAGGTTTCCACATTTCGGTGAACGATGATCTCGACGGCTTCCGTATCGCCGGCATAGTCGCCAGTCGTGGGCGGGCTGCGGAATTCGATTGTGTCGCCGGCGGCACTGTTGAAGCCATTGGCTTCGGCATCGAATGTCGCTGCCGTTTGGCCGTTGCCGCCGCGGCGCAGTTCCAGTGACGCGGCGATGGCGGCCGAATCCGCCATGGTTTGGATGCCGCGCTTATGCGCATGCCAGACACCCAAATCTATGGCCAGGGCGGCCATGCCCAGAAACATCGGTGCGGCAAAGGCCACATAGGCCAATACGGCACCGTCTTTGTTGGAGCCGAAGCGCCGCAGGTTTTGCGTAAGTTGCGAGATTTTAAACATGGTCAGCCGTTCTCCGTCCGGCGGCCCTGAGCCGCAGGTTTGAATTCAATGATTTGAGGCGATTGAGAGGATCGCAGCGCCGGAGGCCGGCTCCGCCTTATCAGGCGAAAGCCGGACCCGGAGCTTTACCCTATCCCAGGGAGCGGCCCTGAATTGCCTCTCCGCAAGAAAATCCGGAGAGCGTGGGCCTGTGGTCGTGGTTTGTGGTCGTGGTCCTTGTGGTCATGGTCGTGGTCCTTAATGTGCGCAAGTTGTGCTCTTTTTCATCTAACTACTGATTGTTTATAACTCAAAATTGTAACATAAGGCAAGGGAAATAAACAAACAATTTTAGAGAAATAAGAAATAAACAAGTATTAAACAAGTAGAAAATAAATATTCATTTAGAATCTTATTTGGACCAACTTGCGCGAATTCTGGTGTAAAAATCTTATAAAACAATGCACTACGGAGTTTAACAGGGTGAATTCACCTGCAGGCCTGAGCAGTATTACTAAGGTGTCTAGTGCAGGAACAAAGGGCCCTGCGGGCAAGGCTCACGACAGGGTCAAAATTTTTTTTGTTACATTTCTGGAGTTCAAGAAAGTTTTTAGTGTGGGAGATCCCCAAGATGCAACTTTTAGTCAGCTGCGCTGGGCGTTGCCGACAGATCATAGTGAAAGAGGACTGCCGGCAAGTTGATCTTTGGATCGGTGGTTTGGTCCGGACAAAACAAAACGGCCCCGCTAGGGGCCGTTAGAGATCTTCTCAGCGATCGGTCTGGGGCAGGGTGGGCTAAGATCCGATTTCCCTGCCAGACCCGGAACTCAGGAGGTGAGAGTTCCGGGCCGGTAGGGGTCCCTATCCCCGCAACAAACCGCTCAAGGCTTAGTAGGAGCCGTTCAGCTGCGTCGCGACTTCGTTGAAGATGCCCTGCAGGGCTTCGCCCAGCGCGGTCATGGCAACGATGGCGGCAACGGAAACCAGGGCGGCGATCAGGCCATACTCAATGGCAGTGGCGCCGGACTCGTCGGAGAGAAACTTGGTGATCTTGGTCATGGTGTTTTTCCTATCGTTTGGCGGTTTATTGCAAGTGCAGGAGCGTTATATTACAGAATTGCAACAGTTGTCAATAAAAAAAGTAACAAAAAATTTTATAGTTAGTAAATAGTAAATAAAAAAGTAAATTTAATCTTCTATTTACCTTAATTATTACTTAAGAGCGCTCGCAGCCAGCCCTGCCGAATCTTTCGCGGCGGACCTTGGCAGAGGCGGATGGGAATCTGTCTGTGGCTGGAGCGGAAAGGGCTTGGCACCCAAAGGGAGTTAATCAAGCAGCGCGAGGCAAACGCCGCTGAGGTCGCAGGGGACCGGGAAGGTGGCGGCGTCGGGGTCATTGGACATGGTCAGCGAGGTGCCATTGCCACTGAAAGTAAAGCTGTTGGCGACGAAATAGGTTGCCGGGGTCAGAGTCTGAACCTCCCCATTGCCGTTGAATTGGACGTCGCCGTTCAGGAAATACATGATCCCGGCGTAGTTGATAGCGGCGCCACCGCTGAAACTGAAGGTCGCCAGGGGGTCGTTTCGGTCCTGCATGAAGAGAACCCCGGCCAACTCCCCGCTCACGGTCGGCTGCAGGTCGACCGTGCCCCCGCCGCCGATAGCGACGGTGGCGCCGCCGGTTAGATAAAAGCTGACCCCGGCGGTGCCAATGAGAGAGGCGCCACCGGCCACCGACAGCACGCCGCCGTTGATGACATAGATTCCCGAATTCAATGTCAGAACGGTAGAGCCGCCGACACTCAGTCCATTGCAGTAGGTGCCCGGCGACGCGGTGTCATCGCTGTTGTAGGATTGGCCGTCATGGTCACAGACGCCGCTGTCGAAGGTGGGCGGCTGCAGATCTGCCAGGGGGTCAGTAATGGCAGGGCAGGAGGTGTCCGCCGGCGGATCGAGATTGGGATCGATATTGGCGTGGACGCCGCCACTGGAGCAGATCGTCTCCGCGGTGATCGAGCCGTTGGCGTTGCCGTCAATCGAATCGGCTGCGGTCGAATTGGATTGGGCGCCGCAACCGCTGAGGGAGATATCGCCGTTGCCGACGTTGATACCGCTTTCCGGTCCGGGCTCCAGAGCCAGCAGACAGACCGGGTCCGAACTGGGGCCGGCGATTGCGCTGGCGCTGATATCGACTTCGCTGATGCCCAGGATGCTGCCAAAGAAAGTGCGTAGGGGGTTACCGTTCGCCTGGCTGCGGCGGACGGTAAGCTGCACGGCATTGACCGGCGTGCCGGCGGCGGTGAAGGTACGGCCTGTACGATTCCAGTTGCCTGGGACGATTTCTGCCGGGTCCAGCGCGGTACCATGAACTGACGGGTCCAGGTTTTTCACAGCGTATTGGGTCGCCTGATAGATCGCTTCGTTTTCGTCGGGCAACTCACCCGCGGCGGCTAAAGCGGCCGAATCGGCGCTGGATTGTAGCTTGTTTTGCAGGACATAGGCATTTCCCATGTCGATGGCGAGAGCGCATATGCCAAGTGCCATGACCATGCCGATTGCCGTCATCGTGAGAGAGGACCCGCGTTCGTCTAGAATCCATGATTTGATATCAAGCCTGGGCATGATTTTCCGCTCCGCGTCAGGTCTCGTCCCGCATGGTGACCTGTGCCTGCAGGGTCCCGGACGTGAAGACGCCAAAGGGGTCAACGATTGCGGCTTCCGACAGCGGCACCGAGACCAGGACCTCGATATCGCGGTTTGCGGTGTCCTCAGTAACAGTCACGGTGAAGGTCGCTCCCCAGTTCACCAGGGCACCTTGTATGGCGGTCTCGGCCTGGACCGCGTCAATTTCACCGACGGCAAGGCGGCGCGATGCATCCCGGGCCACGTTCGACATGTTGTTCTGCAGGAACAGCACCAAGCCGAATTGGATAATGCCGGTCAGCATGAGCGCCAGGATCGGCAGGGTGAAAGCGAATTCCACCGCAGAGGCGCCTTCCTGCGCTTTCCGGAAAGACCGGAAGTGCGCCGCCAAATTCGAGATGATTTTCATCATAGGCTTCCGATCGCGCCGCTTTGGTTGAGAATGATAATGGCGGCCGATTGCAACAGACTGAAGGCAGTCAAACCGATAACGGTTCCCGTGAGCGCCAGGACAGTGATGTTGCCATAGGTAATGATCGGGTGTCTGCGGCGCTCGGCCTCTAGCCGTTTGGGGCTGCGCTGTTCTTTGCCGGCAAGGAGCACGAGGTAGTGTTTTCCCATGATCGGCAACGGCAAAGTGATCCGTAGATTGACCGCATGCCCGGCCCAAGTCTCGTCGCGTGACTGATCGATTTCAGGCGAATTGGCTGGCGGGGCTGTGCCGATCTCATTTTTGTCTAAAACGTCCGACATCCGATGTCCTCTGCGCCGAAATTTGCGCCCCCTGCTACAGGGCTAACGAGAGTTCATTAAGTCACAAGTTGATTAAGATTCTATTTCAGGTAGTTGTCTCAAATTTATTTGAAATTGGCCGCTACCCGGCCTGTGCCGCTGAAATCACCAGACCGTTGTCCCTAGAGCATGTTTCATGAATATAGAGTCATTTGATGGGGCCTCTGGGCTCTTCAGGCAGGCGCGCTGCGCGGCGTGATGCAGGGCCCAATGGATCAAGGGGGGCAAGCAGCGCAACGCCCCTGAAGAGCCCAGAGACCCCACCGAAGGCCGGG
>CAJHXM010000359.1_pt1 | contig 23143 bp, 22 predicted proteins | sample 9198461 | NCBI WGS metagenome assembly CAJHXM01 (sample SAMEA7708299, study PRJEB35096) | sediment metagenome | biome: marine neritic benthic zone biome [ENVO:01000025]; feature: sediment [ENVO:00002007]; material: shallow marine sediment [ENVO:03000034] sea grass bed [ENVO_01000059] ...
AAAGGAGGCGGAAATGACAGGGACGATGGAGGGGCAGCAGCCCTGGGGGATCGACAACGACTATGGCGTCCTGCGGGACGTGCTGCTGGGCAAGCCGGAATACTATCGCTGGGTCGACGCCGGGCCGCTGACCAAGCGGACTTTGCAGAACGCACACAAGACCGGTGTGAAGTTCGACCTGCAAACCGCCATGGCCCAGCACGCGGAGATGGTGCGCGTCTACGAGGACGCCGGGGTCAACTGCCACTACCTGGAGCCTGATCCGGTATTGCACCGCAATTTCTTTGCCCGGGATTCCAGCGCCATGACGCCCTGGGGCGCTTTGATCTGTCACATGCAGCTGAAGTGCCGCCGTGCCGACTACGTGACCGCGATCCAATTCTATCAGAACATGGGGATCCCGATCTGGAAGTTCGCGACGGCCGGGCATTTCGAAGGTGGGGATTTCGTGATCCTGGAGCCGGGCACGGTGCTGATCGGCTACTGCGGCGAGCGCTCGGAAAAGGAAGGCTCGGAGCAGGTCGCGCAGTGGGTGCGCGACGAAGGCTGGGATGCGGAGGTCGTGCCGATCCCGCCGACCTTCGTTCATATGGACGGGATGGTGGTGCCCCTGGCGCCGAAGCTGGCCGTCGCCTGCCTGGATGCGCTGGAGGACTGGGTGATCGACTGGATGCGGGCTAAGGGCTTCGACTTCGTCGATGTCGGCTACAAGGAAGCCAAAAACCTGGGGGTGAACCTGGTCGCCCTGGGCAACAACAAGGTGCTCTCCATGCAGGGCGCTGACGAGCTGAACGCCAAGATGCGTGCCCTGGGCTTTACCGTCTATGAGCCGGACATGTCCATGTACACCCTGGGCGGCGGCGGGGTGCACTGCCTGTCCCAGTCCCTGCGCCGGGACCCGGTATAAGGAGCCTCGTCATCCCGGATAAACGCTGCAGCTTTTCCGGGATGACACCCGATTTTCCAACAGCCGTGACTCCTGGGGTGTGCGGCTTATAGTACCTCGCAATAGGTCCGTTCCGACCTGATCTGCGGGGCGGCAGCCCGGTAAGAGCCCGGTAAGAGATTGTCAAAATCATAACCAGGGAGATCGACATGAAATTCGCTAGAAGCTTTACCCTTGCGACCATGGCGGCGGTGGTGGCTTTGCCGCTGGCCATGACGGCGCCGGCGCCGGCGGCCACGCCGGACGACATTCTGGTGATCGCCAACCGGATCGACGACATCGTCACCATGGACCCGGCGGAGATTTTTGAGTTCGCCGGCGGCGACTATTCCCAGAACGTCTATGACCGGCTGGTGGTCTTCGACCCGATGGACCTCTCGAAAGGTTTTCAGCCCGGCCTGGCGGAAAGCTGGAGCGTATCCGACGACGGCAAGACCTATACCTTCAAGATGCGCCCGGGCATCAAGTTTCATTCCGGCAACCCAGTGACCGCCCATGATGCCGCCTTTTCGCTGCAGCGCGCGGTCATCATGCAAAAGACACCGTCCTTCATCCTGACCCAGTTCGGTTTCACGCCGGAGAACGCGGAGCAGACCATTAAAGCCAGCGATGATATGACTCTGATGGTCACGACCGACAAGAAGTACGCCCAGTCCTTCGTCCTCAACTGCCTGACCGCCACCATCGGCTCCATCGTCGATATGAAGGAGGTCCTGGCCCACGACAAGGACGGCGACAAGGGGGCCGAATGGCTGAAAACCAATTCCGCCGGCTCCGGCGGCTATCAGCTGGTTTCCTGGAAGCCGAACGAATCCTATACCTTGAACGCCAATCCGGACTATTGGCGCAGCGCCCCGGCGATGAAGCGGGTCGTGGTGCGGCACATTCCGGAATCGGCGACGCAGCGCCTGTTGCTGGAAAAGGGCGACATCGACATCGCCCGCAACCTGAGCCCGGAAGACGTTCAGGCGATCAGCTCGAAAGACGACCTCGCGGTCGACAACGATCTGCGCGGCCGGATCATGTACTTCTCCCTGTCGCAAAAGGACCCGATCCTGTCGAAACCAAAAGTCATCGAAGCTTTCAAGTACATGGCCGACTATGAAGGCATGGCCAATTCCTTCCTGAAGGGGCAGTACCAGGTACACCAGGCCTTCCTGCCGCGCACCTATCTGGGGGAACTGGCCGACAAGCCCTATAGCCTGGATATCGCCAAGGCCAAGACCCTGCTGGCCGAAGCGGGCCACGGCGAGGGCTTCGAGGTTGAGATCATCGTGCGCAACGCCCAGGAGCGTCTGGATATTGCCCAGTCCCTGCAGAACACCTTTGCCCAGGCGGGCGTCAAGGCGTCTTTGACCAGCGGCACCGGCAAGCAGATTCTGGCGCAGTACCGGTCGCGCAAATTCCAGATCTACCTGGGTGCCTGGGGCCCGGACTATCCCGATCCCCATACCAATGCCGACACCTTCGCCAACAATGGGGATAACAGCGACGAAGCCAAGCTGACCGGCAAGCTGGCCTGGCGCGTGGCCTGGGACATTCCCGAGATGACCAAGGAGTCTGCGGCGGCGGTTCAGGAATCGGACACGGCCAAGCGGGCCGAGATGTACCGGACGATGCAAAAGGAGCATCAGCTGAAGTCGCCCTTTGTCGTGATGTTCCAGAAGAACGAACAGACCGGCCGGCGCGCGAAGGTCGCCAACTTCGTGACCGGCTCGGCCATCAGCAATGCCTTTTACTGGCCGGTGACGAAGTGATCATCGGACCGCGGGCGCGGTGGTAGAGCGTCCCCTAGCGGAAAGCGGCCCAGGGGCAGAGTCGGCGGCTCTGCCCCTGCTGCGCCGTCTGAAAGCCGTGGCGCGGGTGCTGGTTTCCGTGGCCGTGACCTTTCTCGGGCTACTGTTCATCACCTTTGTGATCGGCCGGGTCATGCCGATCGATCCAGTGCTGGCGGTGGTGGGGGAGCGGGCCTCGAACGAAATCTATGAAGCCACCCGCCAGGCCATGGGGCTCGACGAGCCGCTGGTTGTGCAGTTTTTCTTTTATTTGCAGCAGGTATTGACGGGCGACTTCGGGACGTCCCTGCTCACCGCGCGTCCGGTGCTGGAGGATATCGTCCGGGTGTTTCCGGCGACCCTGGAACTGGCCACCGTGGCGACTCTGTTCGGAATCCTTCTGGGCGTGCCCATGGGCGTGACGGCGGCGGTCTATCAGGGCCGCCTGCCGGATCAGATCATCCGGGTTGTCGGGCTGTTCGGCTACTCCATGCCGATTTTCTGGCTGGGCCTTGTGGGGCTTCTGATTTTTTATGGCATCCTTGGCTGGGTCGCGGGGCCTGGCCGCCTGGACATTTTTTATGACGACATGATCCCGGCGGTGACCGGTGTTATCTTGATCGACAGCCTGATCGCCGGCGATACCGATATATTCTGGAACGCGGTCTCGCACATTCTGCTGCCGGCCTCGGTGCTGGGCTACTATTCCCTGGCCTACATCAGCCGCATGACCCGCAGTTTCATGCTGGAGCAGTTGAGCCAGGAGTACATCACCACCGCGCGGGTGAAGGGCGTATCGGAGTTCGTGGTGATCTGGCGCCATGCGCTCTCCAATGTGATGATTCCGCTGATCACGGTGATCGCGCTGTCCTATGCAAATCTTTTGGAAGGTTCGGTGCTGACCGAGATCATATTCGCCTGGCCGGGGCTCGGGTCCTATATCACCAACGCGCTGCTGTCGGCGGACATGAACGCGGTGCTGGGGGGGACCGTGATTGTCGGCTTTGTCTTCGTCGGGCTCAATCTGCTGTCCGATCTGCTCTACAAAGTCTTCGACCCGAGGGCGCGATGACGGCGGAGTTGCAGGGGGCCGGCGAAGTGCGCCAAAGCTGGCGCGCCTGGCTGACCACCGAGACGCCGGCCTCGCGGCTGCAGGCCCGCGCCGTCGGCTGGTACACGGCCTGGTGCAGCCTGCGCGCCAACACTCTGGCGATGATCGGTCTGGCGATTCTGCTGCTGCTGGTTTTGACCTCTGCTTTCGCCGGCTTGATCGCGCCCTATGACCCCCTTGCGCAGGACCTGGGGCAGCGTTTGTTGGCGCCGGGTGAGGCCGGGCATCTCTTCGGCACCGATGCGCTGGGCCGGGATATCTTCAGCCGCATTGTCCACGGCGCCGGGATCACGCTTTACATCGTCACCCTGGTGGCGGTGACGGCGCCGGTGATCGGGCTTTTTGTCGGCACCGCCGCCGGCTATCTGGGCGGCTGGGCCGACATCGTTTTGATGCGCCTGACCGATATCTTCCTGGCCTTTCCCCGGCTGGTCCTGGCGCTGGCCTTCGTCGCCGCCCTGGGCGCGGGGATCGATAACGCGATCCTGGCGATCACCCTCACCGCCTGGCCGCCCTATGCGCGCATCGCCCGGGCCGAGACCCTCACCATTCGCAACAGCGACTTCATCAACGCGGTACGCCTGCAGGGCGCCGGCCCTTTGCGCATCATCGTGCGCCACATCTGGCCGCTGTGCATTTCCTCGCTGGTGATCCGGGTGACGCTGGATATGGCCGGCATCATCCTGACCGCGGCGGGGCTGGGCTTCCTGGGGCTGGGCGCGCAGCCGCCGACCCCGGAATGGGGCGCGATGATCTCGGCCGGGCGCAAGTTCATCCTCGACCACTGGTGGGTCGCCACCATGCCGGGTCTGGCAATTTTCATCGTCAGCCTCGGGTTCAATCTGTTGGGGGACGGGCTGCGCGACCTGCTCGATCCCAAACGGTCGAAGTCATGACTGCGCTCTTGAGCGTCGAGGACCTCTGGGTCCGTTTCCCCAGCCGCCAGGGCGTGGTGGAGGCGGTGCGCGGCATCGGCTTTTCCGTCGGGCGGGAGCGGATCGGAATCGTCGGCGAGTCCGGCTCCGGCAAGTCCATGACCGGTCGGGCGATCCTGCGCCTGATTCGCCCGCCGGGGGAAATGACCGCGGGCCGCCTGGAACTCGACGGCACGGATCTGCTGTCTCTGCGCGAGCGGGAGATGCGCGACGTGCGCGGCCACCGCATTTCCATGGTGATGCAGGACCCGAAATTTTCCCTCAACCCGGTGATCAAGGTGGGCGAGCAGGTGGCCGAAGCTTACCGCCTGCACAACAAGGTGGGCCGGGGCGAGGCCAAACGCCGTGCCCTGGAGATGCTGGAGGCGGTGCAGATCCGCGAGCCCGAGCGGGTCTACGGCACCTATCCCCACGAGGTCTCCGGCGGCATGGGCCAGCGCATCATGATCGCCATGATGCTGATTCCCAATCCGGAGATTCTGATCGCCGACGAGCCCACCTCGGCACTCGACGTCACCGTGCAGATGCAGGTGCTGGCCATCATGGACCGGCTGGTGCGCGAGCGCGGCATGGGTTTGATCTTCATCAGCCATGATTTGAACCTGGTGGCTTCCTTCTGCGACCGGGTGCTGATCATGTACGCCGGGCGCATCGTCGAGACCTGCGCCGCCGACCGCCTGCAGGACGCGCAGCACCCCTATACCCGCGGTCTGCTGAATTCCCTGCCGCGGGTGGACGAGCCGCGGCCCCGCCTGGAGACCCTGGTCCGGGACCCGGCCTGGACGGAGGCGCCGTCAGTCGATGCTTTCCTTTAAAGGGCAAGCCTATATCCAGGTCGACAACCTGGACGTCGCCTTCGGCCAGGGGAGCGGAAGGGTGCACGCAGTCCGCGATGTCAGCTTTGCCGTGGCCGAAGGCCGCACCTTCGGTCTGGTCGGCGAATCGGGTTCCGGAAAGTCGACCGTGCTGCGTGCCCTGAGCGGACTCAATCCGCACTGGACCGGGACCATGCGCCTGGACCGGCTGGTCCTCGGGCCCTACCGCGAACGCGCTTTCTACAAAAAAGTGCAAATGGTCTTTCAGGACCCCTATGGCTCGCTGCACCCGCGCCATACCGTGGACCGGGCCTTGTCGGAGCCGGCGCTGCTGCACGGGCTGGATAACGTCGAGGCGCGGGTGGCGCAGATCCTGGAGGACGTCGGCCTGGGTTTGGCCTTCCGTTTCCGTTTCCCGCACCAGCTCTCCGGCGGCCAGCGCCAGCGCGTCGCCATCGCCCGGGCGCTGATGCTGGAGCCCTCGGTGCTGCTGCTCGACGAGCCCACCTCGGCATTGGATGTCTCGGTGCAGGCGGAGATCCTGAACCTGCTGGCCGACCTGCAGCGCGACCGTGGCCTGACCTACATTCTGGTCAGCCACGACCTCGCCGTGGTGGGACATCTCTGCCAGGACATCGCGGTGATGAACAACGGGCGTATCGTCGAGCTGCTGGATGTCGAGCGCATGCGCCGCGCCGAACCCAACCACCCCTACACCCGCCAACTGCTGGACGCGAGCCTGGGCTACAGCGCCGAGAAGGCCGCCGCGATGACAAGGTTCGAGTGAGGGTGTTGCCCTCTCCCCGTCGAGGGAGAGGGAGGGGCCCGCAGGCCGTAAGGCCTGTGGGAGGGTGAGGGGGCGTTGCCGCACTGCCGCTGTCTGCTAGACTGGCCTATGCACCCGATAAATCGAGCCAGACAGCTTCGGGAAGACTCAACCGATGCCGAGCGCCGTCTGTGGCAACAGCTGCGCAGCCGGCAGCTGGAAGGGTACAAGTTCCGCAGGCAGCAACCGATTGGTCGCTTCGTTGTCGATTTTGTTTGTCAGGATGCACGTCTGATTGTGGAGTTGGATGGCGGTCAGCATGCGGTCAACGCCGCAGACGATGCGAAGCGCGACGCTTGGCTCAGGGACGCAGGGTATCGGGTTTTGCGCATCTGGAACCATGAGGTCTTTGAGAATAGGGAAGGTGTATTGCGGCGAATTCTTCAGGAATTGGGGAATGGGCAATAGACTATTGTCGCGCCCCCTCACCCTCCCATTGCTGACGCAATGGGTCCCTCCCTCTCCCTCGCGGGGGAGAGGGATTCATGATGGGTTCAGCCCACGCCCATGACCAACGCACTCACCATCCAGCCCGTGACGGGCAGGATCGGCGCCGAGATATCCGGCGTCGATCTCGCCGGCCGGATCGATGCCGCCGGCGCGGCGATGCTCCGCGCCACGCTGTTCGAGCATCAGGTGCTGTTTTTCCGCGGCCAGCATCTCGATCTGCCGGCGCAAAAGCGGGTCACGGAAGTTTTTGGGCCCTTGATCACGCTGCCCTATATCGAACCGCTGGCGGAAGACCCCCAGGTCATCGCCGTGTTGAAGGAAGCCGCTGAAACCCGGGTCGGGGTGTTCGGCGGCGACTGGCATTCGGATTTTTCCTTTCTGGCGCAGCCGCCCGCCGGCTCGGTATTGAGCGCCGTCGAGGTGCCGGCTTTCGGCGGTGACACGCTTTGGGCCAACCAGATTGCCGCCTATGAGCACCTGCCGGCCGATTTGAAGGCCCTGGTCGAGGGCCGCGGCGCGGTCCATGTCGGCGCGCCCTATGGCGTGAAACATGCACCGCCGGAGGAGACTCGCAGCGGTGCCTCGATCCGCATGACCCGGGGCGACCCGGCGGCGGACCGGGAACGCGTTCATCCGGCGGTGCGCCGTCACCCGGAGAGCGGCCGCGCGGCGCTCTCCGTCAATCCGATCTATACCACCCGTCTGGAGGGCATGAGCGAGAGCGAAAGCCGGCCGGTCCTGGAGGCGCTTTACAAGCATGCCACCCGGCCGGAATTCTGTTGCCGCTGGCGCTGGCGCCCCGGCGACCTGGCGGTCTGGGACAACCGCACCACGCTGCATTCCGCGGTCAACGATTACGACGGCGCGCGCCGGCTGCTCTATCGCACCGCCTTTGGAGAGCGGGGATAAGGCGAAGCGCCGTCAATTCCTTTGTCCTGATAACGGAACGCCTGTAACTGGGTTGCTTCATAGCGTCGCGGCGCGCCCCTAGGTTGGCCCCTTCATGCAGCAGACGATCCATACGCCGGACAAGGCCCGCGGCGCTGAAGCCGCACTGCTGCTGAAGATCGCCGGGCCGCTCATTGCCGCCTATATGGCGGAGTTTGCCCGGCTGGTGACGACCAAGATCGTCGTGGGACGCCTGGGGTTTGAGGAATTGGCCGCGGTCGGCCTGGCGGGGGATCTCTGCTTTGAATTGCTGATCGTCCTGATGGGGCTGCTCTCGGTGGTCGGGGTCCTGGTGGCGCAAGCCGAAGGCGCGGGCCGCAAGAGCGACGCCGGCAACGCGGCGCGCCAGGGATTCATCGTGGCGACAGCCGTGGGAATTCCGGCGACGCTGCTGGTCTGGCACATGGACAAGGTGATGGCGCTGGCCGGGCAGGAGCCGGCGCTGATCCTCCTGGCCAAGCCCTATCTGCAACCGCTCGCCGGCACGGTGCTGCCGGTGCTCTGGTTTGCGGTGCTGCGCACCTTTGTCGCCTCCCTCGCGCGCACCGGCGCGGTGATGGTGATCGCGGTCACGGCGGTGGGTCTCAACTACCTGCTGGCTCTGGGGCTGGTGGAGGGCGCCTTCGGCCTGCCCGAACTAGGTGTGGCCGGGGCCGGCTGGGCCACCACGGCCGTCTCCTGGTTCATGCTGGTCAGCCTGTTCGTCTATGCTTTCAAGACCCCGGCATTCCGCGGTTATGGCCTGTTCCGCGGGCGGCTGCGGATCGACGTCAAGGTTTGCGGCGAGATCCTGCGTTTGGGCATTCCCGTCGCCGGCCTGGTAATCCTGGAGGCCGGCCTTTTCATTGCCGTGTCGATTCTCTCGGGCGTGATCGGGACGGTGCCGCTGGCGACCTATCAGGTGCTGATGGGCTGGGTCGGGGTCGCCTTCGTGTCGGCGCACGGGCTGGCCGATGCGACCATGGTGCGGGTCGCCCACGGGATCGGGCGCGGCAGCCCCGCCGGCGCCCGCCAGGCCGGGCTGCTGGGCATGGCCATGGGCTTTGCCCTGCTGACCGCCATGGTGGTGATTCCGCTGAACCTGCCGGATGTACTGGTGCGCATTTATCTCTCGCCCGACGATCCGGGCTTCGCCGCGGTGGCGGCCCTGACGGCGGAGCTGCTGATCATCGTCGCGCTGTTCCAGGTTTTCGACGGCCTGCAGGTCATCGCCGCTATGGCGCTGCGCGGCCTGCGGGACACCGTGGTGCCGCTGTGGCTGGCGGCCTTCGGCTATTGGGTGCTGGGCATCGGCGGCGGCTGCCTGCTGGCCTTCGTGCTGGAGATGGGCGCCGTGGGCCTCTGGTGGGGCATGGCGCTGGGGCTTATTGTCACCGGAAGCCTGCTCGCCTGGCGCTTCGCACGGCTGACAAAAATACGACAAACGGGAGAATTTGCATGAGCGTTCTGGTGGTGACCGGCGGCAGCCGCGGGATCGGGGCGGGGATCTGCCGCCTGGGGGCGCAGCAAGGCTGGGCGGTTTGCGTGAACTATGCCCGCTCCGCGCAGGAAGCCGAGGCGGTAGTGGCGGAGATCGCCGGCGCCGGCGGGCGGGCGATTGCGGTGCAGGCGGATGTCTCGAAGCCCAGCGACGTCGAACAGATGTTTGCGGCGGTCGATGGGGCGCTGGGACCGGTGACCGGATTGGTGAACAACGCCGGCATCATGGGCAGCACCGGGCGGGTGGAAGATCTCGACGCGGCGGCCACGCGCACGCTCTTCGAGGTCAACACTCTGGGGCCCTTTCTTTGCAGCCAGGCGGCGATCAAGCGCATGGCCAAAAAATTCGGCGGTCAGGGGGGTGCCATCGTCAATGTCTCCTCGGCCGCCTCAAGGCATGGCGGCGCCGGCTCCTATGTGGATTACGCCGCCTCCAAGGGCGCGGTGGACAGCTTCACCTATGGCCTGGCCAAGGAGCAGGCGAGCGAGGGTATCCGGGTCAACTGCCTGCGCCCCGGCGCCACCATGACCGAAATGAACGTCAACTGGATGAAGACGCATCCGGAATGGCTCGACTGGGTGATGGCCCAGGTGCCGTTGCAGCGTCCCGCCGAAGTGGCGGAGATGGCCAAGGCGGCTTTGTGGCTGCTGTCGGAAGATTCCTCCTACACGACCGGCGCGATTCTGGATGTATCGGGCGGCTGGGTCGCGCCCTAACCAAGCAGCTCAGCCGTAGGCGCCGCGTGTCATGGTGCGGTCGTCGCGGTCGATCCCCAGTTTTTCCGCCAGAACGCGCAGGCTGCTGAAAAAATCGCCCCGTTCGATCTGAACCCACTGCAGCCAGCGCCGGCCTTCCAGGGCCAGCGCCGTGCGCCCGTGCAGGATCCGGTGATTGTCGAAGATCGCAATGTCGCCGGGCTGCAGAGTGCGGGCGATGGTGAGGTCGGGCGCGCCGGTCAGCTCCAGCAGCCGGCGGTAGGCGCGGTAAAAAGGCACGACATCTTCGTGGCGAATGGACAGCGGTGCGGCCACGCGGTCGTTGATCCGCACTCCGTTGAGCGCACCGAAGGGATCGAGGGAGAGCACGGGGAACTCTGCCTTCAGGTCGACATCGCCGGCGAAGTGCCGGCGGCTGGTCTGGCGCTGGCGGGCCAGGACCGCAAAACCCTCGGGGTCTTCGCCGCGCAAAATCTCCGCCGCTTTGAAACCGTCGACGAACTCCGACTGCCCGCCGCCCTTGGCGCAGGTCTCGATGCAGTGAAACATGATGATGCCCGGTGGCGAGGCGCGGTAAGGCTCGTCCGTATGGGGCACCAGCCGGCGGTCGGAGAAGGCGACGCTGCGCTTGGCGGGGTCGACGCGCAAATCCTGGATGCGGCCGAAATTGTTTTCCTGGATGTAGCCGATCTTTTGCGCAAAGGCCTCCAGGACGCCGTCGCGGGCCGGGGCATCGGTCAGGAAACAGAGACCGTAGTCGCGGACCGTACAGAGGGTTTCGTAGAGGTCCGCGTCCTTGCCGTCGATCTGGCCGAAGGGCCGGCTCGGCGGCGCTTTCAGATAGGTCTTGTCCCACAGGATCGGCCGAGACTGCCGGGCGCGGCGGGCATCTTCTTCGTAGGCGCAGGTCTTCAGAAAGGCCGCGTCATAGGGGCTGACATGGCCGTCGTTGGCCCAACTCACGCGGAGCGCCGTCGGCGAGTCCAGCTCGACCCGCGCCGGCGCGATATCCAATGGCATCATGGTGATGCGAAAATCCTTTTGCCCGATAACCGGGTCGCCGCAGAGCGCGCAGCGGCAGTTGTCGCGCAGCCAGAGGTAATGAAACCGCGACCGCGCGCCGCCTCGCCAAACCACCTCCAGGGCGTCGTCCCCGGGTTCGACCCGATCGATCTCTGCCAGGCCCGCCTCTTGCGGAGGTCTTGGATTGGCCTGTGCCATGGTGCCGCCTAACCGAGGTGCTCGGCAAAGAAGGCCAGCGTACGTTCCAGCGCGAGATCGGCGGCGGCCTGATCGAAACTGCCGCGCCGGTCGCAATTGAAGCCGTGCCCGGCGCCTTCATAGATATGGATGGTTGCGCCGGGATGGGCAGCGCGAATTTGTTCTACGTCGCTGAGCGGAATGCCGGCGTCCTGGTCGCCGAAGTGCAGCAGGACCGGGCAGACCGGCTTGCGGTCGATCAGGGGGATGATCTGGCCGCCGTAGTAGCCGACGGCAGCGGAAAAGCCGCCCTCGCAGGCGCCGAGAAAGGCCAGGCTGCCGCCCCAGCAGTAGCCGACGATGCCGACCTTGCCGCCGGCCGCGAGATGAACGCGGGCGGCCTCGACGTCGGAGGCGGCTTCGGGCCAGTCGCACTTGTCTTTCAGGGCGCGCCCCTGGGTGATGTCGTCGGGCTGGTAGCCAAATTCTACGCCTTTTTCCAAACGGTCGAACATGGCCGGGGCCAGGGCGCGATAGCCGGCGGCGGCATAGCGGTCGCAAACCGAGCGGATGTGGCTGTTGACCCCGAAAATCTCCTGCACCACCACCAGGGACCCCATTGGCGCCCCCGCCGGCTGCGCCAGATAGGCGTCGAGCTGATGCCCGTCCGCGGCACTGAGCTGGATGATCTCGCCCATGACGTCCCTCCCTTACGACTGTTGCCATAGGGAGTTTAGCCAAGCTTGGGGAGGCGACAAAGCGCCAAGTTTTATGGCAGGTTGAGATCGATGACAGACCGGCCCTTCACCGTCAGGCCCGCGACGGCCGATGATATTCCTGCCATTCGGGCGCTGATGGATGCGGCCATTCCGGCGTTGCTGGCGCCCTATTTGAGCGAACAAGAGGTGGCGGCCTCCTATGGGATCATGGGGCTGGACACAACCTTGATCGAGGACGGCACCTATTTCGTCGTCGAAGAGGGCGCGAATATGGTCGGCTGCGGCGGCTGGAGCCGCCGCGCCACCCTCTATGGCGGCGATCACACCCCAGGCCGGAATGCCGCGCTGCTGGACCCGGCCAAGGATGCGGCCCGGGTGCGGGCCATGTACACCCACCCCGGCCACACCCGCCGCGGCATCGGCCGCCTGGTGTTGGATCATTGCGAAGCGGTCGCGGCGACAGAAGGCTTCGGAAGGTACGAGCTCGTGGCGACCCTCTCCGGGGAGCCGCTTTATCGAGCCTGCGGCTATGAAGAGAGGGAGCGATTCGACGCCAACGCAGCCGGAGACACCCCCGTGCCCGGATTGAGAATGACCAAGCCGGGCGGAACCAGATAGGTTACTCCGGCAGGCCGGCCTTCAGCAGACCCTCCACGAAGTGGTCCCGGTCGGCCTTGTGGGTAAAGGTCAGCACCTGTTCGACGAAGGCAGCTGAGACATCCGGTTTGATGGCGCGTACGCGCTCGATCGCGGACTGCGCCTCCTCGATGCGTCCCAGATGCCCCAAGGCGCTCACCTCCGGCATGAAGGTCCAAAGCGCGGTATGGGGCACACGCTGGCCCTCGCGGGCGCATTCGAGCGCTTCTTCATAGCGGCTCAACAGAATCAGAGCGATAGCCTTGCTGCCCATAAAGGCCCACATCAGCGGATCGCGCGGACTCAGGCGCATGACCTCGTCGTAGAAGGGAAGCGCCTCGGCGGGCTGGCCTTTCTGCCAAAGGCTGTGGGCTTTGCCGAAATGAGCGCTCGCGAAGCTGGGGTTCAGGGATATCGCCCGCTCGCAGGCGGCGATGGCGGCCGCGTGTTCGCCGCGGGCCGTATGCACGCGCCCGAAAGCGACATGCGCAAAGGCGTTGTTTTCATCTAGGCTGACCGCGGTCTTGCCGGCTTCGTAGGCGAGGATCAATTCCGCGGCGCGATCTTCGGCGAACCCCAGGATAAAACTGTAATAGTGCGTCATGGACAGGGCGGCATAGGCGGACGAAAACGCTGGGTCGAGATCGATCGCCCGCTGCAGAAATGCCGCCGCGCGGGCAGAGTCCTCTGCCTTGTACTGGTAGAAGTGCCAAAGTCCGCGCTGGTAGCTCTCCCAGGCACCCAGGCTTTCGGCCGGTTTGTGGCGCACGCGCTGCCGCTCAGTGGTGGCAAGGTGCGGTTCGATGGTGGAGACGATGGCGTGGGTCACTTCGTCTTGCACCGCGAAGATGTCTTCCAGGTCGCGGTCGTAGCGCTCGGCCCAGAGGTGCTTGTCGTCCACCGCGTCGATCAACTGAGCGGTGATGCGCACCCGCTTTCCCGCTCGCCGCACACTGCCTTCCACCACATAGCGCACGCCGAGCCTTTTGCTGATCTCCTTCACATCGACGGACTGGCCCTTGAAGGCGAAAGAGGAATTGCGGGCAATCACGAACAGTGAATGGAATTTGGACAGCTCGGTGATGATGTCCTCGCTGATCCCGTCGGCAAAAAACTCCTGGTCCGGGTCGGCGCTCATGTTGGCAAAGGGCAGTACCGCCAGGGATGGCTTGTCGGGCAGTTCAAGGGGCGGCGCAGGCGTTGCGATGTCGGCTGCAGTCGGGGCGTTGGATAACCGCACCCGATAGACCCGCACCGCCTGGTCGAGATTTTTGACCTGCTGTTCGCCCAGGCTTTCGAATTCCAGATCGAGTTTGTCGTGGGCGGTGTCATAGGCTGTACCCGATAGGCAGATCCCACCGGGCTCGGCCAAACTTTCCAGCCGTGCGGCGACATTTACGCCGCCGCCATAGATGTCTTCGCCCTCGACGATGACGTCGCCCAGATTGATACCGATCCGAAAGGCGATTCGCCGTTTTTCGGGAACCTCGGCATTACGTTCGGCCATGCCCTGCTGAACCGCTGCGGCGCAGAGTAGCGCGTCGACCACGCTGGCAAATTCCGTCAGGGCGCCGTCGCCCATCAGTTTGACCATGCGGCCGTTGTGGGCGGCGACGGTGGGATCGATCAGCTCGGCGCGATGGGCCTTGAGCGCAGCCAGTGTGCCCGCCTCATCGGTTTCCATGAGACGGCTGTAGCCCACCACGTCAGCGGCAAGTATAGCGGCGAGCCGGCGTTGCATCTTCCTCCCCTACGGCGGCGGCAGGGTAACCGAGAAGCAGTCCAGGTGCCAGCATAAGCGGGCGGTCCCTATTGGCGCCGGGAGGCGGACCGCTAGGCGTTGCGGTGCCGGCCCGGGGGCTTTAAGTATCCCCCTCCCGACAACCCATCCGACCGGCGCAGCTCCTTTGGCTTCTCTCACCGCGATTTTGACCGAAACCGTTTCCAAGGCCTTTGCGGCCGAGGGCCTGCCGGGCCATCTGGGCCAGGTGAAGACCTCGGACCGCCCGGATCTGGCCCAGTTCCAGTGCAACGGCGCCATGGCGGCAGCAAAGATCGCCAAGAAAGCGCCACGGCAGATCGCCGAAGCGGTCGCGGCCGGATTGGCGGGTGACCCGCGGATCGCCAAGCTGGAAATCGCGGGTCCCGGCTTCCTGAACATCAATTTGAGCGATGCCTTCCTGGCGGAACACGCCAACGCCGCGGCGGCGGACCCCCGTCTCGCGTGTCCGGCGGTGGAGTCGCCCCGCACCGTGATGCTGGATTACGGCGGGCCCAACATCGCCAAGGCCATGCATGTGGGCCACCTGCGCGCCTCGATCATCGGCGACAGCCTGCGCCGGCTCTTCGCCTTTGCCGGCGACCGCACCATCGGCGACGTGCACATGGGCGACTGGGGTTTGCCCATGGGCATGCTGATCACCGAGCTGCAGCGCGGACAGCCCGATCTGCCTTATTTCGATCCGGATTCGACGGGGCCCTATCCGGCGGAAAGCCCGGTCACGATTGCCGATCTGGAGCGCCTCTATCCCATCGCTGCGGCGCGCTGCAAGGAAAGCCCAGCCGACCTGGAAGAGGCGCGGAAGGCGACCAGCGAACTGCAGGCGGGCCGGCCCGGCTATCGCGCGCTCTGGCAGCACTTCTTCGATGTGTCGGTGACGGCAATGAAAGGCGACTTCGGCAGCCTGGGAGTGGAATTCGATCTCTGGCTGGGCGAAGCCGCGGTCAACGACCTGATCCCACCCATGGTCGAGGACCTGAAGGCCAAGGGCCTGGCGGTGGAAAGCGACGGGGCGCTGGTGGTCCCGGTGACGGAGGAGGGCGACAAGAAAGAAATGCCGCCCCTGATCGCGGTGAAGTCGGACGGAGCGGTGATGTACGGCACCACCGATCTTGCCACCATCGAACACCGGCGCCGGGAAATCGACCCGGATCTGATCCTTTACGTCGTCGATCAGCGCCAGCATCTGCACTTCGAACAGGTCTTCCGTGCCGCGCGCAAAGGCGGGATCAACGGCAAGGCCGAGATGGAACACATCGGCTTCGGCACCATGAACGGGCCCGACGGCAAGCCCTTCAAGACCCGCGCCGGCGGGGTCATGAAGCTGCAGGACCTGATCGCCATGGCCAAGGAGCGGGCCGAGGCCCGGCTCGACGAGCACGGCATCGCCAAGGACTACCCGGTGGAGGAGCGCGCCGAGATCGTGCGCAAGGTCGCCCTGGCGGCGATTCGCTTCGCCGACCTCAGCAACTACCGCCTGACCAGTTACATTTTCGATCTGGAACGCTTCACCGAACTGGAAGGCAAGACGGGGCCCTATCTGCTCTACGCCGCCGCGCGAATCAATTCGCTGCTCGGCAAGCTGGCGGCTGAGGGCACGACGCCTGGGGTCATCCTGCCCCCCGGTGAGCGGGAGCGCACCTTGCTGCTGACCTTGGGCCGCCTGCCGGATGCGATTGCGGACGCCTATGACCGCCGCGCGCCCAACGAACTCTGCGAATTCGCCTTCACCCTGGCCCAGGAATTCAACCGCTTCTACCACGACTGTCATATGCTGAGTGAGAGCGACAAGGCCCTGCAGGCTTCCTGGCTCGGAATTTCCAAGGCCGCGTCGGATCAGTTGCGGCTGGTGCTTTCGCTGTTGGGGCTGGATGTCCCCGACCGCATGTAGTTCAGAATTAGGGCGCGATCCGCCCAAGCGCGTCGATCTGGTCTCCGGCGAAGGCGACCGGCCGTGACAGGCCGCAGAGCGGGCTGATCAGAATATCGCCGGGTTGGCCCTCCGCGACGATCAGGACTTCTTCGCCGACAGGGAAGAAGTCGCCCCAGTAAGTGTCGATGGCGATTAAAATCTGTTCGCCGGGGCGGGCACCTTTCCAGGCGCGCTCTACGGTGAAGGGATAGATCCGCAGCTTGTCCCGGTCCAGGCCGCCAAAGCCTTTTTGCTTGAGCTGCGCGCGTTCGGCGCCGGTCGGCGGCCGGCTCTCTGTCGTTTGACCTATGAAAATGGCGCCGCTCGCCTGATAGGCTTGTTCATTCATCTCCGGGGCCGCACAGGACAGCGCCTGGGCGGGGTGGTCCCACGAAATAAGTGCGGAAAGCGACAGGGTGACCATCGCCGATAGGCAAAGCGTTCTCACGTTCCGTCAGCCCTCATCGGGATGAACGTAAAAGGCCTTGTTGATAATCGACCAGCGGCCCTCGTGCTGCAGCAATGTTAGGTAATCCGTGAAACGCATGCCCAGGTAGTCGTCGACGACCTTGACCGTGGCGGTGTCACCGGCAACGTCGCTTTGCTCTATATCCCAGTGGTATTTGCCATCGCTGGGCGGCGCGGCATTCTCTTTGACAAACGCGACGAAGTCATCGAGTGAAATCCACTCCAGACCGCCGTCGAAATGGCCGATGACGAAGCAGTCCGGGTGAAAGGCCTGTCTCAACTTTGCTTCGTCGGCGAAGACCATGCCGTCGAGATAATCACGCACGACAGCGGTGATCGCTGCCGGGGTATTGGCGCTATCAGGCATTTTGCGGCTCCCTCCAATTCATGGCTGCATGGGAATATGCCTTTGTTGCTTTCGTCTGGAATCAGTCTCCAGTACCTCGGCTGGTTCGCCTTCAAGCTGACGCCGTCGCCCCGGCCAGAGAGCTGGGGCCCAGGTGCGGTGCATAGCGAACCCAGTCTGCCGGTCGAGACGCGACGGGCGATCCGGCAAAGCTAGCATCTATCTGTGCGAATTCAAAAATCTCATTGAGATTTGCCGCGCTCTGCAAGGATGATGTTTCCCCAACCTGGGCCCCAGCTCTCTGGCCGGGGCGACGCCTGGTGAGGTAGAGTCCCCCCACACCACGCTCCACCCTTGGCGATGCCCTATGGAACTTCTCTTCAGGAATGCGCTGATTTTCGACGGGACCGGCGCTGAACGGCGCGCGGGCTGCGACCTCCTGGCCGAAGACGGCAAGATAGCCGCCGTCGGCCCAGGGCTTTCGGCCGGCCCGGACGCCAGCGTCATCGACGCGTCCGGCCTGGGCCTGATGCCGGGGATTATCGACAGCCATACCCATTACGATGCGCAGATTACCTGGGATCCGGACCTGAACCCTTCGCCCGGGCTCGGCGTGACGACGGTGGTGATCGGCAACTGCGGCTTCACCATCGCCCCCTGCCGGGAGGACGACCGAGACCTGGTCATGCGCAATCTGACCCAGGTGGAGGGCATGTCTTTGGAGGTGCTGCGCCAGGGCATCGTGTGGGACTTCGAGAGTTTTCCCGAGTATCTCGACGCGCTGGAGCGGCGCGGCGCGGCGGCCAATGTGGCGGCCTTCCTGGGACACTCGGCGCTTCGGACCTATGTCATGGGCTCTGCCGCCGTGGAACGGGCGGCATCGCCGGGGGAGATCGAGGCCATGTGCGGCCATGTGGGCGCCGCGATCCGGGCCGGCGCGGTGGGGTTTGCCACCTCCACGGCGCCGCAGCACAACGGCTGGGGCGGGGTACCCATGCCGTCGCGGCTGGCCGACGACGCGGAACTGGAGGCGTTTGCCACCACCATGACCGAGGCCGGCGGCGGGCTTTTCATGCTCACCAAAGGCGACCGGACCGACGTTCCCTATCTGGAGGCGCTGTCGGCCAAGGCCGGCTGTCCCGTGATGATCGCAGCCCTGCTGCACAACCCGACCAACCCCACCGGAACCTCGGCGGAACTGTCGCGGATCGGCGAGGCGCGCGCGCGTGGGCGTGAACTCTGGGGCCAGGTGAGCTGCTGTCCGCTCTCCATGGACTTCACCTTGGCCTCGGCCTATCCCTTCGAGGGCTTGAGCGCGTGGAAACCGGCGATGGAGGTCTCTGGGGAGGCGCTGAAGCAGCTCTTTGCCGCACCGGCGTTCCGCCAGGCGGTGAAAGATGAACTCGACCGGCCGGCCGGGGTCCGCCTTTTCAACGGCGAGTGGGACAAGCTTGAGTTGACCGAGGCGGCAACCTCGGAGAACCGGTCTCTGGAGCATCGCAGCGTCGAGTCTCTCGCGGCCGAGAGGGGTCAGCACCCCTTGGACTGGATGCTGGATTTCGCCATTGCGGAGGACTTGAAACCGCTCTTCACCGCCGTTCTGCTGAACACCGACCAGGAAGCCGTGGGACGCTTGATCCGCGATCCCAATGCCTCCGTGGCTTTGTCGGACGCCGGGGCGCATTTGACTTTTTTCTGCGATGCCGGTTTCGGCCTGCACCTGATGGGGCATTGGTCCCGCGGGCTGGGGGTGCTCACCCTGGAAGAGGCCATCCACGAGTTGACCGCCAAGCCTGCGGAAATTTTTCGCTTGACCGGACGGGGCCGCCTGGCGCCGGGCTATGCCGCCGATCTGATGCTGTTCGATCCCGCGACGATCGACCGCGGTCCGAAAAAACGGGTGCACGACCTGCCGGGCGGTGCGCCGCGCCTGACCACCGACGCGGTCGGGCTGCACGGCCTTTGGGTCAACGGGACGCAGGTGGTGGACCGCAAGGGTCGAGCGATCCCGGCGGTCCGCAGCGGTCAGCTTCTCCGCGCGTCTCACCGCTGAACCGTGGAGCGCTTTGATCATGTGATCGTCGGCGGCGGGGTCATCGGTGCATCGGTTGCTTATCATCTTGCGACGGAAGGTGCCGGGCCGGTCCTGCTGCTGGAGCGCAACGAACTGGCCAGCGCGGCCTCCAGCAAGGCCGCCGGCTTGCTGTTGCAGGCGACCGCCAAGCCGGCGAAGACGCCCCTGGCCCGACACACGCGGGAAACCATCCCGCGGCTTGAGGCGGCGCTTGGCAAGACGGTGGGTTTTCACGCCGTGGGCAGTCTGCGTTTCGCCGCTTCCGCTGCACGGGTGGCGGAACTTGAGTCCATGGCCGCCGATGCCGCCGATCACGGCATACCTGTCGAATGGCTCTCCGCAGCCGAAGCCACGGCATTGGCGCCCTGGTTGGATCCCGCGTCGGCGCAGAAGATCGCCTTCTTTCCCACCGACGGCTACGTCGATCCCTATCTCCTGACCATGGCCTATGCCCGCGTGGCACGCGGCCGCGGCGTGGACATCCGGCCGCGCACGGCGGTCACCGATGTGCTGGTGGAAGGCGGCAAGATTGTTGGCGTCTGCACGGCAGCCGGGAAGATTGCCTGCGAAAGCGTGATCGATGCGGCGGGGGCCTGGGCGGCCCTGCTGTCGGCGCGCGCCGGCTATCCCCTGCCCATGGCGCCGGTGCGCAGCCACTATTGGATCACCGGGACCGAATTGGGCGTGAGCAAGAAAAGCCCTGTGGCCGTTCTGCCCGATGCCGCAGCTTATATGCGCCCTGACCTGGGCGGACTGCTGTTGGGCGTGCAAGAGCCCTTCTCGGCGGCCTTCGATGCCCGTGACCTTCCCGATGCCGCCGATGCCTTCTCGCCGACCGCCGGCGAGGAGCACTGGGACATCCTAGCCGAAGCGGCGGCCGCGCTGGAACCCTTCTACCCGGCCATGATGGAAACCCGTTTCGCCAATTATGTCTGCGGCCTTTCCAGCTACACGCCCGACGGCGGAATCCTTCTGGGCCCGGTTCCCGCTGTGCAAGGATTCCTCGCCGCCGCGGGCTGCTGCGGATCGGGCGTGACGCTCTCGGCAGGAATCGGCGCCGCCCTGGCCGCGCTGGCCTTGGGTCGCGAAGCGCCGTTCGATATTTCGGCCTTTCGGCCCGACCGCTTTGGGCCGGTGGATCCCTTCAGCGCTGCGTTCCGGGCGCGCTGTGCCGCGGCACGTGCGGCGAAGTCGCGTCGTTAAATCGGGTCGCGCCGATCAACAGTTCGGGGTATCTCCGGAGGAAAAATGCCCGACCAGAACATTGCTGAACCAGTAATCCCAGTCTGCCTTTGAGGTTAGGGGCGCCAGATCAATATGGGGGTCACGGAAGAGCGCTGTAGGCGAGAGTTGGAGGGTCTCGGCCTTGTCCGGTTTGCGCCGCAAGACCAGGTCGACGCCGGGATCCCCGAGGATAACCGTGGCGCGCCAGGAATAGCCGTGTCGGTCCCAGGTGAACGTCCAGGCCCCGCCCTCAGGGGTCCCTTCGTCCAGGAGAATTGGGGCGACGCGGCTGGACGGCCGTCCGGCCGTCATGTTTCTGAAGATTCCGACGGCATAGAGCCGCTCGGCCTCCCGCCAAAGCCAGAGCTGACGGACGTCGACGAGACGCCCCTTGCATTGGTATGCGCTAAAGGCGCCGAGGAACTCCAGGGAATGCGGCGCCGGGTTGGCGTCGATCGGCGGCGGGGCTTTGGTCAGGGCGGTCCGGTCGTCGCCGACCCTCAACGTCAGCCGGTCGCTGTCTTCCGCCCTGATGTCAATTTCCAGAGGCCTGAGCGCCCGGGACTTCAGGGACGCCGTCCAGCGTTTTTTCGGGCCCCCGGCGCCGAGCTGCAAGGTTCCGCCGGCCTCGCCGTAAGCGCATTCGCTGTTGCTGCAGGGGTAGAACAGCCAGGCCCGGCCCTCGGCGTTGAGGATCAGGCGTGTGTAGCGCGCGCCCGCTTCGGCGATCCAATGTCCGGCGGGAAAAGCGGTCCCGGCCGTGAAGGGACCGAAGGTCCTGTCGTAGGTCGCCTGGTCGCGGAACTTCGCCGCGAACAGCAGATTGTTGCTGGTGTGAAAGGCTTCGCTCACTTTTGCGGATTCCCGGCCAATCAGAATCCATTGAAACACCATTCCGCCACAGGTCGCCGACAGCGCCAAAACGAGCAGAATGGCTGTCTTGCGCATGCGGGCAACGAACAGCATCGCGGCGGCGAGGCCATAGAGGCCCAGAAGCAGCATGGCGATCAGCGGAATGTCGAGGCGGATTGCGCTGATGGTGCCATACCACTGGCGGATTTCGTGCAACGTGGCCAGCAGGCCTGCAAGCACCGCCAGTAAAACCGCTAGGCGTTTCCAGCCCCGCATCCGGTAAAGCGGCCAGAGCAGCAGCACCCAAAGCGCCAGCAATCCGAAATAGAAATAGTAGAATTCCATAACTCAGCCTAGCGCAGTTCTCAAAGGCTGTCTGCTCACGGCTCTGTTAGGTGCTTGACTTGCTTCCGGCTGATCGCTTCTGTGGTTTCTTTGCTGAGGGACTTGGCATGAAATACGGCATCGTCGGTTTGGGCAACCTGGGCGCAAGGATCGCCGCTAATCTGCGCCGCGCGGGCTTCGATCTGACGGTCTACGATTTGAACCGCGCCGCTGTCGATCGGGCTGCCGAATTGGGGGCATCGCCCGCGAAGTCTGTCGACGATCTTGCCGCCCGGGTCGATGCCTTGATTACCTGCCTGCCCTCGCCGGCCGCCTCGGCAGCGGTGGTGCGCGGCACGGCGGGCGCCTTTGCGGCAATGAGGCCGGGCAGCACCTGGATCGAGATGAGCACCATCGGGGTCGAGGAGATTAAAGCCTTTGCGGTCGAGGCGGCGGCCCATGGCATCCGCACGCTGGAGGCGCCCATGACCGGCGGGCTGCACCGGGCGGCGGCAGGTGAAATCACGGTCTTTGTCGGCGGGCCGGCGGATCTGCTGGAAACCCACCGTCCGGCGCTGCAGGCCGTGGCCGGGCCGATCCATCACATCGGCGATTTGGGGGCGGCTTCGCTGTTGAAAGTCATCACCAACATGCTGGCGCTCACCGATCTGATCGCCGCCGGCGAGGCGCTGTTGCTAGCCAAGCGCGGCGGGCTCGATCTGAAGCGCGCCTACGAAGCGATCTGCGACAGCTCCGGCAGCAGCGTCGAGTTCGAAGACTGGGCCCCGGCGATTTTGAGCGGCTCCTTCAACACCGGCTTCACCCTGGACCTGGCCCTGAAGGACCTGGGCTATACGGTGGATCTGGGCCGCAAGCTGGAGGTGCCCCTGCAGTTGACCGGCCTGGTCGCGGGTCTGTTCAGCGCAGCCCGGGACCAGCATGGCGGCAGCGCCTTTACCCCCCAGGTCATCGCCATGATGGAGCAGGCCGCCGGCGTCTCCCTGCGGGCCGAGGGCGTGTCCGAAGTCCTGCCGAGCCCGGATTTGCGTTAAATCGCCCGCGCGGCCATGGCGCCTTCGGCCACGGCCATGTGAATCTGGCGCGGTGAAGTGCAGTCGCCGGCGAGGTGAAGCACTTTGCCGCTGGCTTCGGCGGCGGCGCACAGGTCATCCACCACCCGGTTGCCGGCCCAGTCGACCAGCAGATCGACCGCCTCGATGCGGGTCTCGATCCCGGAATAGATGTTGGTCAGGACCACGCTGCGGCCTTCGATCCGGGCGATGCGTACCTGGAGCCGGCGGAGCTGCCTTTCGTACCAGTCCGGGGAATTGACGAATTCGCGGGACTGCGGCGTCCGCGCCCAGAGGCGCAGCTGGCCGCCCAATTGTGCACCGCGCCCGTAAAGTGTCACCCCATGGCCCCGTTCCGCCGCGACCCCGGCGGCTTCTAGGCCGGCAATGCCGCGCCGCCGATGCCGCCGACGGCGCCGGTCACGACGATGACTTTCTCTGCAAAGCGTTGCGTCATGCGCCGCTTTTGTCTTTTTCCTGCGCCACGACCGACGCGGCGGTTTGTCCGAACATGACCTTGCGTTCCGCCGCGTCGG
>CAJHXM010000594.1_pt1 | contig 23143 bp, 19 predicted proteins | sample 9198461 | NCBI WGS metagenome assembly CAJHXM01 (sample SAMEA7708299, study PRJEB35096) | sediment metagenome | biome: marine neritic benthic zone biome [ENVO:01000025]; feature: sediment [ENVO:00002007]; material: shallow marine sediment [ENVO:03000034] sea grass bed [ENVO_01000059] ...
TATTCGGCCATGACGAGGCGCCCCATGGGCATATGCATATCCGCTTCACCGATGTGCGCGTTCCGGCCGCGGAGTTGATCCTTGGCGAAGGCCGCGGCTTCGAGATCGCGCAGGGGCGCCTGGGGCCGGGGCGTATTCATCACTGCATGCGGGCGATCGGCCATGCAGAGAGGGCCCTGCAGTTGCTTTGCGAACGCTCCCTTGCCCGCGTCGCCTTCGGCCAGCCGCTCGCCAAACTGGGGGCCAACTACGACATCATCGCCGAGTGCCGGATGGAGATCGAACAGGCGCGTCTGCTGTGCCTGAAAACAGCCTACATGATGGACGTCGAAGGGGTCCGGGCGGCGCAGCCCTGGATCAGCCAGATCAAAGTGGTCGCCCCGCGGATTGCCTTGAAGGTGGTGGACGAGGCCATGCAGATGCACGGCGCCATGGGCATTTCTCAGGACACGCCGCTGGCCCTGATGTGGACCCATTTGCGCACGCTGCGCCTCGCCGACGGGCCGGACGCGGTCCACCGCCGCCAGGTCGCCCGCAAGGAGTTGCGGCGCTATGTCAATGAGAAGCTTTAGGCCGGCGCTCTGTGAGGTCGGGAGCCATGCGTAACGCGGCAGCGCATCTCGACAGCGGCGCGGTTGAACGCTATCTCTTGGCAAACTTGCCGGGGTTTCGCGGGCCCCTGACGGCCGAGAAGTTCGCCACCGGTCAGTCGAATCCCACCTTCCTGCTGGAAAGCCCTTCCGGGCGCTATGTATTGCGGCGCAAGCCGCCCGGCGAGCTGCTGAAATCTGCTCACGCCGTCGACCGCGAATTTCGCGTCATCTCAGCGTTGCAGGATTCGGATGTGCCGGTGCCGAAGACTTACCTGCTGTGCGAAGACGATGCCGTGATCGGATCCATGTTTTTCATCATGGAATACAAGCCGGGCCGCAATTTCATCGACCCCAGTCTGCCGAAGCTGTCGCCGGATGAACGCGGCCGGATTTTCGATGCCATGACCAGACGCTGGCGGCTCTGCATTCGGTCGATATCGATGCGGTGGGTCTGAGCGATTTCGGCCGTCCGGGAAGCTACTTCGAACGGCAGGTCGGCCGCTGGACCAAGCAATACCGCGCGTCGGAAACCGAAACCGTTCCCGCGATGGATGCCCTGATCGACTGGCTTGCGGCGAACATGCTGGCCGATGACGGCCGCGTCAGCCTGGTGCATGGCGATTACCGTCTGGACAACATGATCTTCGCCGCCGACGCACCAAAGGTGATCGCCATGCTGGACTGGGAACTCTCCACGCTCGGCCATCCCTTTGCCGATCTCGCCTACCAGTGCATGCAGTGGCGCCTGCCGCCCGGAGAGATCGGACGCGGGCTCGAAGGGCTGGACCGGCGTGCCCTCGGGATTCCCACCGAAGAAGATTATGTCGCCGGTTATTGCCGGCGTATGGGCCTGGAAGGCATTCCGGTTTTCGACTTTTGTCTGGCCTTCAGCTTCTTCCGCATGGCGGCCATCATTCAAGGCGTGAAGAAGCGCGGACTTGACGGCAATGCCTCGGACCCGGAGCGCGCCCGGCGTATGGGGGAGCTGGTGCCGGTCTTTGCGGCCAAAGGTTACGACGTGGTCGCGGGATGACCGCTGCGGCGCCGCTTCCGAGAGACTTCTTTGCCCGCTGCGGCGACAGCATCGCCTATTGGGCGGAAAAGACGCCGGATCGATTGGCGCTGCGCGACCCGCTGGCGGCGCTCAGCTACGCCGGCTTGGTGCGCGCCGTCGATGCCGCGGCGGCGGACCTCGCGGCCTTTGGTGCGAAGGGCGGCCACCGGGTTCTGATTCTTTGCGAGAATTCGATTGCGGCCGCGGTTGCCATTCTCGCGTCGCAGCGCCTGGGCGCCTGGCCGGTGCCGCTGAATGCCCGGCTGTCAGCGGCGGAGGTGGATGACATCGTTGCACACTGCAGCCCGCAGGTTGTCGTGACCTGCGATGCGGTTTCGGCCGAGGCCCGGGCGCATGGGAAGCGTCTCGGCACCAAACCAACGGAGGTATTTTCCGCTTGGGGGGCCGCTCTCGCCAAAGGGCCGGCACCCGGACAGCCGGAACCCCTGTCCGACGACCCAAGGCAACAGGTCGCTGCGCTGATCTATTCCTCCGGCACGACCGGCGCCCCCAAGGGCGTAATGCTGACGCACGACAACATCATGTTCTCGGCGAGCCGCGGTGCGGAAATGCGCGGCCTGGTTCCGGGAGACCGCGTCTACGGCGTCTTGCCGGTCAGCCATGTCTTTGGGATGTCCGGGGCCCTGAACGGCACGCTCTATCAGGGTGCAGAGCTCGACTTGGTGGCGAGGTTCGATGCCGCCGCTCTGCTGCGCGCCCTTGCCGAAGACGGGATCACCAGTTTTTCAGGCGTCCCGCAAATGTTTGCCCGCCTGGTGGCGCTGGCGGAGGCCGCTGACGCGCTATCGGCGCCGCGGTTGCGCTTCCTAGGCGCGGGCGGTGCACCGCTCGACCCGGCGCTGAAGGCCCGTGTGGAGGCGGTCTTCGGGGTCTGGCTGCACAACGGCTATGGTCTGACCGAGACCTCACCCATCGTTTCCATGACGACCTTGACAGATTATTCGGACGATCCGAGCGTCGGGCCGCCGGTTGCCGATGCCGAAGTTACGATTGCCCAGCCAGAAGGTTTCGATGGCGCGAGCGATGAAGTGGGCGAGATCTGGGTCCGCGGACGCCAGGTTATGAAGGGATACTATGAAGATCCTCAACAGACCGCCGAGGTGATCACGCCGGCGGGTTGGTTCAAGACCGGCGATCTCGGCTATCTGGATGCGCGGGGCTGGCTCTATGTGTCCGGACGATTGAAAGAACTGATCATCCGCTCCGGATTCAATGTCTTCCCGCCGGAGGTCGAGGCTGTGCTCACCAAGCAACCTGGCGTGGCGCTCGCCGCGGTTATCGGCCGGAAGGCCGCCGACGGTAATGAAGAAGTCATCGCATTCCTGCAGCCCGAGCCTGGGCATGAGATCGATGTCGATGCGGTGCGGGCATTTGCCGCGGAGAGACTGGCCCCCTACAAACGGCCCGCTGAAATTCGGGTCATGGCCGAACTGCCGGCGGCCCCAACCGGCAAGCTCCTGAAGCGTAAGCTCTACGATTACTTCTAGTCATGGTGAAGACGCTTCTTCCCGTCCCCTTGTCCAGGCATAGAAAAGTGGCGGGATGGCGAGTGCCAGGCCGATTGCGCTGAGGGTCCAATGGGACAGGCCGATCATGGTGCCGCCCGGCGCGGCAAAGAACAGCCCGGCGGCAAAGAGCAGGATCCGCAGGCCATAGCCGATGGCGCTGTCGGGAAAGCCGCCCACCAGGCTCACGTGCCCCTGAATCGCGGCGCTGATGAACCAGACCCCCAGAAGCGCGGTGATCAGAACGGCGACGACCTCACCGGCCGGGGCCTCGCCCACCAAGGCCGGATTGAGCACGAAGAAAAAGGGCGCCAAATAGATCACGCCGCCCAGCCGCATGGCTTCGATGCCGGTGCGAAAGGCGCCGGCGCCGGCCAGCGTCGCGGCGGCGAAGGCGCCCAGTGCCACCGGCGGGGTGATGTAGCTGACCATGCCCCAATAGAGAATAAAGAGATGCACTGCGAGTTGGTTTAAGCCTGCCTGTTCCAGCGCCGGGGCCAGGACGACAGCGAGGAAGATGTAACAGGCGGTTACCGTCATCCCCATGCCGAAGATGAAGGCCGTGACCGCGCCCATAATCAGCAGCACGATCACGGAATTGCCGGCCAGGAAGATCAGATCGTTGACCAGGGTGCCGGCCAGGCCGGTTGCGGAGAAGGAGCCGACGATCAGCCCCACGCCCAACAGCACGGCGGTCAGTTCCGCCAGGGCCCGGCCGACGCTGACCACCAGATCGCCCGCAGATTGCCAGGTAAAGCGATGGCGCCGCAAAACCTGGTTGATGACCAGCAGCAGACCCGTTGCCCAGAAGGGGGCCAAGGTGTCCTGGCGCAAGACCACCATCAGAAAGATCAGCAGTCCGAAGACGAAGAGATAGAGCCAGCCGTCGCGCAAAGCCGCGCGCAGCGAGGGAACCTCTGCCGGCGCCAGGCCCTTCAAGCCCCGTTTCGCGGCATAGGCGTCGATCTGGGCAAAAAGCCCGAAGTAGTAAAGGATCGACGGAATGGTGGCGGCGATGGCGATCTCGATATAGGGCCGCGACAGGAAGGACGCCATGACGAAAGCCGTCGCCCCCATGATCGGCGGCATCAAGACGCCGCCGGTCGAGGCGCAGGCTTCGGTCGCGGCGGCATGGCGTGCCGAAAATCCGGTGCGCTTCATGGCGGGAATGGAGACCGCCCCCGTGGTGAGTACGTTCGAAATCACCGAGCCCGACATGGAGCCCATGAAGCCGGAGGCAAAGATCGCCACTTTGGCAGCGCCGCCCCTGAAGCGGCCGACCAGGGCCAGGGCCAAATCGTTGAAGAAACGGCCGCCGCCGGTCTGCTGCAGGACCGCGCCGAACAGGATGAAGCCGATGACGATGTTGCCAAAGGCCCGCATCGGAATGCCGAAGGAGCTCTCTGCGGAGATGATATGATAGGGGATGGTGTCCCAAAAGGGTTGGGCGAAGCCGGAAATCGGCCCCGGCATTAGATCCGCAAAGGTCGGGTAGAGCGAGAAGATCAGCACGATCGCGAAGATGGCCCATCCGCCGGCGCGCCGCGTCGCTTCCAGGATCAGCAGATAAAGTACCAGAGAGACATAACGCGCGATCTCCGGCGGCGCATACTCCCAGCCGCCCTCCAGGCTTTCGTCGGCGGTCCAGGCAAAGTAGGCGGCGACCAGAAGGGCCCCGAGCGCCAGCGCCCAGTCGAACCAGGGTGCCGGCCCATATCGCGGCCCCCAGGCCCGAAAGCAGATGAAGGTGAGGGCGAGAAAGATTCCGGCAAGGAGGTAGAGATAGCGTCCCTCCAGCAACACCAGGCCGAAGAGTTGCAAATTGAAAAGCTGATGGATGGAGAGGGCGACGGCGGCCACAGTTCCGGCGGCGACGGCCAGGCGGGCGCCACTGGAGAGCGCGCCGCGATTGTGGGAGGTGTCTGGCCCCTCTCGCGCTGGATCGGCCGGGTGAGGGTCGCCGGAAACGGACATGCTCGGTTCCCTGTGCGGCAGATTCAGCTCCGCTCTGCGGCAGCGGGCTCGTTCAAAGAGGCCGCGCCGGAAAATCCGGCGCGGCTTGAATGGATACTAAGCTGGGTTAAAAGACGACTGAGAATCCACCGGCTTTCAGCGCCGTGCGGCGGGCTTCATCCCAGGCGCTTTCCCAATCCGACGGTGAAGTGGCCTTCAGGGCCGTCCAGGCCGCGGCCAGTGTCTCCTGCCGTTGGATCAGCTTGTCGTTGTGGGCCTGTGCGGCATCGTCCCACTTGCCGATCTCCTTGTAATAGCGGATCGCTCCCGGATGGTAGGGTGCCACCCACTGGAAGTCCTGTTTTTCGAGGGCCCAGCCGTTGATGCCCGGGGCGTTGCCTTTATAGCCGTCATAGAGCTCCACCATCGCCTTGGTCATGTTGTAGACCAGCGCCTCGTCCTGATCGGCCATGGCGACCAGCACCGGATAGGCGTAGCCGGCGCCTTCATAGCCGGGGCCCCCGTCGATGTTGGCGCCAACCTTGGCGACGTTGGCCTGGAAGAAGGGGGCGATTTCCTTCATGCGGGCAACGCCGTCGCTGTTGCTGTGTTCGATTTTCGGCCAGACCAGGCCGCGCGGCGAGGCCGCCATTTCATAGGCCTTGCCCGAGTTCGTCGAGGCAAAGGCAGCGTCCACCTGATTGTTGACCATACCTTTCCAGCTATCGCCGAAGCCGCCGAACTCGACCTTTTCCACATCGGCCCAGGTGAGGCCCGCATAGGCCAGGTAGGCGGTCGTGTTGACATTCAACGCCGGCGCACCCTTGACCCAGGCCACGCGCTTGCCTTTCAAATCGGCATAGGTCTCCACACCAATATCGCCGGCCACGCCGACGGCCAGATTGATGGCGCCGCCGTTATTCGCCAACAGTACCCGCACAGGCTGCGGCCCCCAGTTTTCCTTGCCGAAGGAAAAAACGCCCTCCTGCGCCATAAAAGAGCCGCCGACGCCGGTCGCCGAAAACTGAACCTTGCCCTGCCGGAGCGGTTCCGTGCGGGCGACGTCGTTCTTGCCCGGCAACACGCGGAGGTCGATACCGGCGCTGTTCTTCAGCGCCGCTCCGATCGCGACGGATTGGTTGTAGCCGGCAGAACCGGTGCCATAGGCGGTCCAGGCCAGCTGTTTCGGGAGTTCGAGCTCGCCGGCGGAAGTGACCGCCGCGGGGCCGAAACCGGTCGCTACCACGGCTGCGACAGCCAATGCGTAACCAATTGTTTTCATTTCGAGTTCCTCCCTTAATGGTTGTTTTGGCGACGCCGTCTGTTTCTGCGCCGGTCATTTTTTCTGACTTGCCGAGCAGCATTTAACAAACGGCCGCAGCGGTCAAATGGAGAATAAAGGGACGGGCGGACTCCTGGGCGGACTGTTTGTCATGGGATGACCTTCCCGGCTATGCTCGCACCGCCGAATGACCACGCCGAAAAAACTGCGCCCTGCTTGGCACCGCCAACAACAGCGCGAAGAAATCAAGAATAACGACCCGGGGAGGGGTGAATGAAGCAGCCCGAGGCGGCGGATTACTGTGTTGGTGTCGTGGGCGCCGGTGCCATGGGTCAGGGTATCGCTCAGGTTGCGGTGATGGGCGGCATGCGCACGCTGCTTTTTGACAGCAGTGCAGGCGGTTTGGCCGCGGCGCAGGGGGCGATTGCCAAGCGTCTCGACCGTCTAGCCGAAAAAGGCCGGCTGTCTCAGGAAGAGGCCGATCAGGCCGCATCCCGATTGCAAAGCGTGTCGGCGCTCGATGCGCTTGCGCCTTGCGATGCGGTGATCGAGGCGGTCTTCGAAGATCTCGATGTCAAGCAGACGCTCTTCAAGGCGATCGAGGCGGCGGTGTCGCCGGACTGTGTGATCGCCTCGAACACCTCCTCGATTCCGATCGCCTCGATCGCGCGGGTCTGCGACAAGCGCGACCGGATCGCCGGGCTGCATTTTTTCAATCCGGTGCCGCTGATGAAACTGGTCGAGGTCATCCGCGCGGCGGAAACCGCCGACGCGACCCTTGATGCTTTGACCGCGTTGGGTGAGCGCATGGGCCGCCGGCCGGTGACGGTCAAGGACAGCCCGGGCTTTCTGGTGAACATGGGGGGCCGCGCCTATACTACCGAAGCGCTCCGAATCGCCCACGAGGGTGTGGCGAGCCCGGCGCAGATCGACGCCATCATGCGCGATTGCCGGCACTTCCGCATGGGTCCTTTTGAGCTGATGGACCTGACCGGGATCGATGTGAACTATCCGGTCAGCCAGATTGTCTACGATGGCTACATGCAGGATCCCCGGATCAAGACCGCGCCGAATCACCGCGCCCTCTACGACGCCGGCATGTTTGGCCGTAAGACTGGACAGGGCTGGTATGCCTATGGGGAGGGTGAGGCGGGTGCGCGGCCGTCGCCGGATCATGAGACGACGGCATCGCCCGCCGCGCAGGTGGCGCTTATCGCATCGGATGACCGGCTTCAGGCGTTTTGCGACGCTGTGGGGCTGAGGGTCTCCGCCGACGATGGTGCTTGCCCCCTTGTCGCCGCCCCCGTGGGTGAAGATGCGACGCAGACCGCTGTAATCGCCGGCGTCGACTTCCGCCGTCTTGTTTGTATCGATTTGGCCGGCGATACGACGCAGCGGGTCACGCTCATGACGGCGCCGGGAGCCGATCCGGTGCCACGCGACGCTGTGGCGGCCGCCTTGAATGCGGCAGGACGGAAAGTGACGGCCATCAAGGACTCGCCCGGCTTCGTTGCCCAGCGCATGGCCGCGATGGTGGCCAACCTGGGCTGCTACATGGCCGAGATCGGCCTGGCGGCACCGCCGGACATCGACCTGGCTATGAAACTTGGCTTGAACTATCCCCTGGGGCCGCTGGAACTGGCGGAGGATTTGGGCTCTGCTGCGACCCTGCATATCCTGGAGCGGCTGCAGACGATCACAGGGGAAGACCGCTATCGCCCGACGCTCTGGCTCAAACGCCGCGCCGCGCTGGGCTTACCCATCCACACGGCCGATTAGGGGGAGGCTGTCATGGCGGAACGTTGGACCCAACGGCCTGAGGGCTCGAACTGGGGTGACTTCGGGGAGGATGACGAGTGCGGGCGCATGAATCTCATCACCCCGGCAAAGGTCCGCGAGGCCGTGGCCGAAGTGCGTGAGGGACGCAGCTTTTGTCTTTCCCTGCCGCTGGACTATCCCGGCGGGAATCTCCTGAACCCGGCCCGCCACCCGCCGCAGCGCGCGGCGACGGCAGGTGCTGACGGCGCGCCGCGCTATTTGCTGCCATTTTCCGGCAACGATCCCGAGTTGACCGACGTTGTCTGCGACGACCGGGTGCTGCTGCACACGCAGTATTCCACACAGTGGGACGCGCTCTCGCACATGGGGGCGGAATTCGACGGCGACGGCTCGGGTACGGCGGGCGTTTTCTTCTACAACGGCTGGCGCGGCGGCGAGCACATCACCGCGCCGCACAGCCTGGATGGCTGCGGCGACTACGAGGGGGTCGAGGCAAAACGTCTGGGCATTGAGAAGATGGCGGAACGCTGCGTGCAGGGCCGTGCGGTGATGATCGATCTTCACGCCCTCTATGGCGACGAAAAGGTGGACGTCGGTTTCGCCGAACTGGAGGCCGCGATGAAGGCCCAATCGGTGACGGTGGAACAGGGCGATATGGTCTGCCTCCATACCGGCTTCGCCCGAAAGGTCCTGGAGATGAAGCGCGATCCGGATCGGGAGGTGCTACATAATTCCTGTGCCGCGCTTGAGGGCCGCGATGCGAAGCTGCAGGAATGGATTCGAGACTCTGGCTTGGCCGCCCTGATCGCCGACAACTATGCCGTCGAACGCTTTCCCAATAACTCGGGCAGCGGCCGCCGGGCTCTCTTGCCCCTGCATGAGCTTTGCCTTTTCAAGCTGGGCATTCACCTGGGCGAACTCTGGTGGCTGAGCGAGCTGGCCGAATATCTGCGGGCGGCCGGCCGGACCCGGTTCCTGCTGACCGCACCGCCGCTGCGCCTGCCGGGAGCGGTCGGCTCGCCGGTGACGCCGGTTGCGACCCTCTAGGGGTGCCGTTGAAACGATGACTCTATGCCGTCCTTCGCGGAAGACCTCGCTTGCCGATCTTCTCGCCCCGAACTCCGTAGCCATTGTCGGCGCCTCTGACGATCCGACCCGCATTGGCGGCCGGCCCATCGCCTATATGAAGGCCGCCGGCTTTGCGGGCCGCATCCTGCCGGTCAATACCAAGCGGGACCAGGTGCAGGGGTTGCCGGCGGTGCCCTCGGTCGCCGATATCGAGGGCGACATTGATTTTGCGGTTATCGCGACGCCGGCGCCGACGGTGCTTGAGGTGCTGCGTGCGGCGGCGGCGAAGGGCGCAAAGGCCTGCATGGTCTTCAGTTCCGGCTTCGCCGAGACCGGCGCGGCGGGCTTGGAGCGGCAGAATATCTTGTCGGCAACGGCCAGGGACCTTGGCGTGCGGCTGATCGGGCCCAATTGCCTGGGAATCTTCAATGCTGGCGTGGGTTTTTTCCCGACCTTCACCTCGACCATCGACCGGGGGGTGCCCGCGCCGGGCGGTGTTTCCATCGCCAGCCAGTCCGGCGCCTTCGGCAGTCATATCTTTCTGGTGTCCAATCAGCGCGGCTTGGGTGTGCGCTATTGGATCACCACCGGCAACGAAGCCGATCTCGAAGTGGCCGAGGCGATCGAGCTGCTGGCCGAGAGCGACGATGTCCATACCATCATGGCCTATGCCGAGAGCGTGAAGGACGGCGCCCGGCTGGTGGCCGCGCTTGAGGTGGCGCGGGCGCACCGCAAGCCGGTGATTTTCATGAAGGTCGGGCACTCCGATGTCGGCGCCCTGGCGGCCACGTCCCACACCGCGTCGCTGGCGGGGGAGGATGCCGTCTATGATGCCGTCCTCCGGCAGCACGGCGCCTACCGCGCCCGCAGCACCGAGGAGATGATCGACATCGCCTATGCCTGCCGGCCGCGGATCTATCCGGCGGGCAAACGCTTGGGGTTGGTCACCATATCCGGCGGCGCCGGCGTGGTGATGGCCGACGCTGCCGCAGACTATGGCCTCGATGTCGCCCCCATGCCGGCGGATGCCCAAGAGGAATTGAAGGCCATCCTGCCCTTCGCGGCGCCGCGCAATCCTGTGGATGTGACCGCCCAGGCCTTCAATGACATGTCATTGGTCACGGCCTTCACGCGCCTGATGCTGGAGCGGGGCAACTACGATGCGATCTTGGCCTTCTGGACCTCGGTGGCGGGTTCCCGCACCATTGCCAAGCCCTTGCGTGACGCGCTGAAGGCCGCCGTCGCCGGCCAGGCCCCGACCCTGATGGTGCAATCGGTCATCGCCCCGCCGGAGATCGTGGCGGACTACGAAGCAGATAGTTATCCGGTGTTCGAGGACCCGACCCGTGCCGTCGCGGCCATCGCGGCCTTGATGCATTTCGGCGCGGCCTTCGCGCGGGGCGCAGCGTTGCAGCCTGCGGTGCCGGCCCATCCGCCGCTGCCGACGGAATCCTTGAGCGAAGCCGCCGCCAAGGCCCTGCTCGCGGCGGCCGGTCTGCCGATGGTCGAGGACCGCCTGGTCACCACGCCGCCGGAAGCCGAAGCGGCGGCCCGGGACTTTGCCGGCCCGCTCGCCCTGAAAATCGCCTCAAGCGAGATTGCCCACAAGACCGAGATCGGCGGCGTCCTGCTGGGGGTCGAGGGGCCCGATGGGGCTGCGGCCGCCTTCGAGACCTTGATGACCCGCGCCAGAGAAGGGGCCCCCCAGGCGCGCATCGACGGTGTTTTGGTTTCGCCCCTGGTTGAGGGCGGCGTGGAATGTATCCTCGGGGCCAAGATCGATCCGGTTTTCGGGCCCGTGGTCCTCTTCGGTCTGGGCGGCGTCTTTACCGAGGTTTTGAAGGACGTCGCCTTTCGGCGGGCGCCCTTCGGCCCAGAAACGGCGTTGGAAATGATCGAAGAGATCAAGGGGAGCGGTATCCTGAAAGGCCTGCGCGGCCGGGAGCCTGTCGACCTGGAGGCGCTGGCCGAGGCTATTTCCCGACTTTCTTTCTTTGCCGCCGCGCACCAGGGGCAGTTGCAGTCCGTCGAGATGAACCCCTTCCTGGCCTTGCCGGACCGCTGCCTGGCATTGGATGCCTTGATCGTAACATCGCCGGAGTAACTCTATGGCACTGCCGCCGCTCTTACAGAATTTGCGCATCCCGGCCGTTGGGGCGCCGCTCTTTATCGTCTCCAATCCCGATCTGGTGATCGCCCAGTGTACGGCCGGGATCGTCGGCAGCTTTCCGGCGCTCAATGCCCGCCCGCAGGAACAGCTGGATGCCTGGCTGGCGGAGATCACCGAAGCCCTCGACCGGCACGATCAGGCCCATCCCGACCGGCCGGCGGCGCCCTTTGCGGTGAACCAGATCGTCCACCGCTCCAATGCGCGGTTGCAGCAGGACCTCGAGACCTGCGTGAAATGGAGGGTGCCGATCCTCATCACCTCGCTGGGCGCACGCGAGGAGGTCAACCAGGCCGCCCACTCCTACGGCGGCATAACCCTGCACGACATCATCAACAACCGCTTCGCCCGCAAGGCGATCGAGAAGGGGGCTGATGGTTTGGTGGCCGTGGCGGCCGGGGCCGGCGGTCATGCCGGGTCGCTGTCGCCCTTTGCCCTGATCCAGGAGATTCGCGCTTGGTTCGACGGTCCGCTATTCTCTCCGGCGCCATCGCGACCGGCGATGCGATCCTCGCCGCCCAGGCCATGGGGGCCGACCTGGCCTATCTCGGTTCTGCCTTCATCGCGACGGAGGAAGCCCGCGCCGATCCGCGTTACAAGCAGATGATTGTCGATTCCGCTGCCGACGATATTGTCTATTCCAGCTTTTTCACCGGCGTGCTCGGAAACTATCTTAAGCCGTCGATCGCCGCTGCCGGGCTGGATCCGGACGATTTGCCGTCCCGCGATGCCAGCAGCATGGACTTTGCCTCCGGCTCCTCGAAAGCCAAATCCTGGAAGGACATCTGGGGCGCCGGCCAAGGCATTGGGGCGGTGCATGACGTTGTCGGGGCGGCCCGGCGGGTCGAGCGACTTGCGGAGGAATATGCGGCCGCGCGGTCCCGCCTTGGATTAGGGGCTTAAAGCTAGGGCTTAAAGGAGGAAGGGATGAACGACGGTTATTTCGAGGGGCCCGGACCCGAGGCGCAGTTCAAAGCCTTTCTGGCAGAGGGCAAGTTCATGATCCAACGCTCTGCCGACGGCAGCTATGTGTTCTATCCGCGTGTTGTGAAGCCTGGCTCCGGCGAGGCCGACCTGCAGTGGGTGGCGGCCAGCGGCCAGGGCACCGTCTACGCGACTACCGTCAACCGGCGGCGGCCCGAGAAGGGTGGGGACTATAATGTGGCGCTGATCGATCTTGCCGAAGGCCCGCGCATGATGGCGCGGGTTGTGGGGATCGATCCGGCAGCCGTCACCATCGGCCTTAAGGTCACGGCCCGGGTTGGCGACATCGACGGCGAGCCTGCCGTGCTTTTCGAGCCGGCCCAGGGGCGGGCCTAGGGGAGGTTGGCATGGCGCATTCCTTGAGAGCCGCTGCCGCCTGTGTTGGCTTGGCGGATGCGGGCTGTGGCGAGGCGCCGGGCCGCAACGCCATGGAACTGATGGCCGAAGCGGTTATGGCCGCGCTGGAAGACGCGCAGATCCCCCTCGCCGAGGTCGACGGCCTCTTTGCCGCCACGGCATTCCATGCCATGGCCGCTATGTCGCTGGCGGAGCATTTGGGCGTTCAACCGGCCTTCTCAGACGGCTCGAACATCGGCGGGTCGTCCTTCATGGCGCAGGCCCTGATGGCCGCCATGGCGCTGGAAGCGGGCCTGATCAATGTGGCGGTTATTGCCTATGGCTCAAACCAGCGCACCGCCGGTGGGTTCCGTTCGATCTCGGAGCCCTTGCCCTTTGAAGCCATCTATCAGCCGCGCAATCCCATCACCGCCTATGCCCTGGCGGCATCGCGTTATCTGCATCGCTATGGCGCCGGGCGGGAAGACCTGGCGCAGGTCGCGCTCGCGGCCCGTGCCTGGGCGCAGCTCAACCCGGCGGCTTTCGTGCGCGATCCCTTGACCCTGGACGAGGTCTTGTCGGCCCGCATGATCTCCGACCCTTTGGGCAAGCTCGACTGCTGTCTGGTGACCGACGGCGCCGCCGCCATCGTGCTGACCCGGGCGGAGCGGGCCAAGGACGGGCCGCGCGTGCCGGTCTATCTGCTGGGCGCGGCCATGGCTCATCACCATCGCATGATCTCCGCCATGGCGGATCTGACCGTCACGGCTGCCGCAGACAGCGGGCCGCGCGCCTTTGCGATGGCCGGGGTTACGCCTGCCGAAATGGATACGCTGCAGCTCTATGACGCCTTTACCATCAACACGATCCTTTTCCTGGAGGACCTCGGCTACTGTGCCAAGGGCGAGGGCGCCGGGTTTGTCGGCGAGGGGCGCATTGCCCCGGGCGGTGTCCTGCCCGTCAACACCAACGGCGGCGGGCTCAGTTGCGTCCATCCCGGTATGTATGGCCTCTTTGTGATGCTGGAGGCGATCCGCCAGGCCCGCGGCGACTGCGGGGCGCGGCAGATCCCGGATGCCAAACTTTGTCTTGCCCATGGCAACGGCGGCGTGCTGTCGTCCCAGGTCACCACCATCTGGGGTAGGGAAGAGACGCTTTAGGAGAGCAGACAATGGACCTGAACTTCACCCCCGAGGAGACCGCTTTTCGCGACGAGGTGCGCGCCTGGCTTGCCGAGAGCGTCCCCGCTGCCCTGCTCGACAAGGTCAAGAAGGCCAAGCGGCTGCAGCGCGCGGACTATGAGCTCTGGCACGGCCTGCTGCGCGCGCAGGGCTGGCTCGCCTGGCACTGGCCGGCGGAATACGGCGGCGCGAACTGGTCCAGCGCGCAAAAGCACATCTTCGAGGAGGAGTGTGTCGCCGCCGGGGCGCCGCGCATTGTACCCTTCGGCGTGCAGATGCTGGGGCCGGTTTTGATCGAGTTCGGCTCAGAGGCGCAGCGGAACCACTATCTGCCGCGCATCCTCTCCGGCGAGGACTGGTGGTGCCAGGGCTATTCGGAGCCGGGTGCCGGGTCGGATCTGGCGTCGCTGAAAACCCGCGCGCTGCGGGAGGGCGACCACTACATCGTGAACGGCCAGAAGACCTGGACCACGCTGGGCCAGTTCGCCAACAAGATCTTTTGCCTGGTAAAGACCGATGTGGACTGCAAGCCGCAGGAAGGCGTTTCCTTCCTGCTGATCGATATGGACCAGCCCGGGGTCGAGGTGCGCCCGATCATCACCCTGGACGGCGAGCACGAGGTCAACGAGGTCTGGCTGACCGATGTCCGGGTGCCGGTGGAGAACCTGGTCGGGGAGGAAAACAAGGGCTGGACCTATGCCAAATACCTTCTGACCTACGAGCGCACCGGCATTGCCGGTGTTGCCTATTGCAAGCAGGGCCTGGATCATCTGAAACGCATTGCCCGGGACCAGCGCAAGAACGGCGCGCCCCTGGCCGAGGATCCACTCTTTGCGGCGCGCATCGCCCAGGTGGAAATCGACGTTATGGCGATGGAGATGTTCAATCTGCGCGTTGTCACTGCTGCCGGCGAAGGCAAGGCGCCGGGTCCGGAAAGCTCTCTGCTGAAAATCAAGGGGACCGTCATCCGCCAGGAAATTACGGATCTGCTGCGCCGCGCGGTGGGTCCCTATGCCCTGCCCTTTACCCCCGAAGCCTTCGATGAAGGCTACAACGAAGAACCCATCGGCCCCGATTATGCGGCGCCGCTGGCCAATAAGTATTTCAACATGCGCAAGGTATCGATCTACGGCGGCTCGAACGAAATTCAAAAGAACATCGTCGCAAAACAGATGCTGCGCTTGTAGGGGCGGCCGCCATGGATTTTTCCCTTTCCGAAGAACGGCGCATGTTGGCCGAGACCGCCGAGCGCTTCGTCCGCGACCGATACGACCTCCCACGGCGTCATGCAAACGCCGCGCGGGACGAGGGCTTCGACCTGGAAGCTTGGCGTGAATTCGCCGACCTGGGATTGATCGGGGCCCTGCTGCCGCCGGAGGCCGGCGGCTTCGGCGGCGAAGGTGAAGACATCATGCTGCTGTTCGAGATCCTGGGCCGCGGCCTCGTGGTGGAGCCCTTCCTGGCGACCGGGGTATTGGGCGCCGCCGTTCTGGTTGCGGCGGGAAGCAAAGAACAACAAGCCCTGCTTGGGGAGGTGATCGAGGGCCGAAGGTTGCTCGCCCTGGCCCATGGCGAGCCGGAGAACCGCTACAGTCTGACCCAGGTGCGCAGCTGCGCGGTCCCGGAGGGCGCGGGCTGGCGTCTGACCGGACAAAAAGCCGTGGTGCTGAATGGCGGCAGCGCCGATCACTTCATTGTTTCAGCCCGGACCGATGAGGCCGAGGATTCCGAAGCCGGGATCTCGTTTTTTCTGGTCGATGCGACACAACCTGGGGTGCAGCGCCGGGTCTATGGCACCGTGGAGGGTGGCCAGGCAGCGGAACTCACGTTTGATGCTATCGCCTTGGGAGATGAGGCCTTGATCGGAATACGGGGTGCGGCCTATCCGGTCCTGGAATCTGTGATCGGGCGGGGTGTCCTCGCCCTGTCGGCGGAGGCGCTGGGGATTATGGAGGTCTGCAAGGAAATGACCTTGGCGTATCTCCAGACCCGGCAGCAGTTTGGCCGGCCGATTGGCAGCTTTCAGGCCCTGCAACACCGGATGGTCGATATGACGCTTGAGATCGAACAGGTCCGTTCGGCTGTTATGCTGGCCGCTGGCTCTCTCAACGCAGCCCGGAATCAGCGCGAAATGGCCCTATCGGCCGCGAAGAATTTGGCTGGCCGAGTCGGGCGCCTGGTGGCGGAAGAGTCCATCCAGATGCACGGCGGCATTGCCATGACCTGGGACTATGGTCTGCCGCATTTCGCCAAGCGTCTGATCATGATCGACCATCTTCTGGGCGATACGGATCACCACCTTGAGCGCTTTGCCGCATTTTCCAATGCGGTGTCCTAGAAAAAATAGGGAAACAGGGCGCTATTCGGTGGCGGCTGGAGAAACGCTGCGGATGTTGCCCTGGTGTGATGGGTTCGAAGTCCGTCGCCTTAAAGGGTCCAAAATTCGAAACTCGAATCACACTAGAATCAATTGGTTAGCGTACTTTCAAATCAGAAATGCGCTGAGGCGAGTTTCGGATCCAGAAAACCAGTGCAATTTCGGTAAAACGACCGTTAATTCTTTGAGCTGATTATAGAACCGGAGAAAGAAATGTTTTTAGCCGGTTCGGTCAAAGCGGTCGACCAGCACAATTCCCGACGTCACCTTTGAGACCCCCCGGATCGCCTCGACGCGGGCCCGGACGTTATAAAGCTCTTCCAGGCTGTTGGTTTCCACGAAAAGGATCATGTCGATTTCGCCCCCAACCGACTGGCTCTTCTTCACTTCCGGAAGGGCCGCGATTGAGGGGAGGACGCGTTCGCAAATCGGACCTTCTAGGTAGAGCAGCAAATAGGCGGAGACGTGAGGCTTCACTTTGCTGTTGCCCAGTTGAATCGTATAGCCGGAAATTACGCCGTTCTTCTCCAGGCGCGCCAAGCGTTCCTGCGCCGCGCTGCGGGAAAGGTCCACTTTACGGGCGAGAGACGCGATCGGCTCGCGGCCGTTGGCCTGCAGAATACCGATAATATTCCTGTCTACATCGTCGAGTTTACGCTGGCTTTGCATCTATTCTTTTCAAACCTCACCGTCATATCGCAGGGCCACCGGTCACATTGCCGGGTGGAAACCGGCGCTCGAATTTATCACCGTAGGGTTGACCACAAAAATAAGGGAAAACCCTTCCAATGCCTGCATTTAGTTTAACCGCCGAGGTTCGCCCCTCCGTCGCGCAAGTTCGTCAAATCGTCAACCTTTACGCGAATAGACCGATATTCCTAACATCGAACGAACTTATCCTCAAGGGCAACCCCTATCGCCGTCCTGTCAGACCCCAGGACATGGATTCATACGATTTTACAGCGCCTCTTGAGAAAGGTGAATGCTTTTCGGCCAGCGCCTTGGCGGCGCAGCGTTTGCTTCTCAATATCTATGAAAGCGACCTGATGTTCTTGCCCGATGGGCCCTTGGCGCCGGTTCGGCAGGATTTCGACGCTTTTTACGCTGACGACACCAGGCTGGCGGGCGAAGTGATCCGCCCGACACTGGAAAATCACCTCTTTGGATTTCTGGAAAAGGAAATCGATATTTCCGGCAGTTGGAATGTGCCGGCGATGCGGGCCTTTTTCGATAGCCGCCTCGAGGAGGCCAATCGGGGCGCCAGCCCGATGGTGCAGAAAATTCTAGGCACTGCTGCCCCGGAGCAGGCCGCGAAAACCTTCCTGATCCAACTGGCCGGCGATTTTCTGACCGAAGCTTCCGCCATGGCTCGAAACACCCTGGGGAACTTTGGCGCGCCCTTGTCGGAGCTCTTCAAGGTTCTGATCGACGAATATGGTTACGGCGTGCACGACAAGAAGCACAGCACAATGTTCGAAGACACGCTGAGCAGCGTCGGCCTGCTGACAAGTCCCCATGCCTATTGGCAGTTCTACCTGGGCTCTTCGATTGGCCTCATCAACTACTTTCACTTCGTTTCCAAGAACCATGCGAACTTCTTCCGGTATCTCGGGGCGCTTTACTACACCGAGGCAACGCTTTCCGTCGCCAACCGCCATCAATCTCGGATGCTCAAAGAAGTCTTTGGGCCGGAAGTGAATACCCTGTATTTCGACGAGCACGTCCACATCGACGTCCATCATGGCAAGATGGCGATCGAGCGCATCATCGAACCGCTGATTGAGCGTTGCGGCCCCGAAATTATTCCGGAGGTCATCCGTGGCTTCGAGGAGTTCCGGGTGCTGCAGGAAATCGCCGATAAGGATCTGATGGACCAGATCGAGTGGTGGGACGAGCGGGATGAACAGCGGCGTCATGCCACGGAATTGCTGCAGAAAAAAGAATGGCTGCAGGACGCTCCCACGGCCACCTTTCGGGAACAGCGGGATGAACTCAGCACCACTCACGTTCATGACGATGCGGAACTCTTTGTTGTCGAGGAAGGGCAGATCGATCTGCTGATTGGCCATGAGCAGTCCGTGACCCTGAACGCCGGTGAGGCGATTGTCATTCCGAAGCAGCGGCTGCATGGATCAATCGTCCGCTCCGAGGCCTGTACCTATCGTGTTCACTCTCTGCGGGGTGCCTAATGCTAGTCGTAGACCTTGATCGGGATGACCATAACTACGTGATGGTTGGTGATGAGCCTTTCTTTCTTTTTGAGACAGCTTCCGACAAGGCGGTGATTTGCCCGGACCGTTGTCCGCACCGGGGAGGGCCACTGCATTTGGGGACCAGAGATTGCGGCACGCACGCGCTCACCTGCCCCTGGCACCATATGGTTTTCATGGAGGGAGCGCTGGTGCGCCGCGGTGTGCCATCGGTTTCGACCGGCAGCCGAATCTCGGCCGTATTTCCGGTAGATCCGGAAACCCCTGTTTATCTTCAAAAAAGGCGGATCATTGCAAATGAGCAGTAGCACGGAAGCTGAATCGCCTCAGGCGCTGAAAAAAACGATCGGCCTCTATGGTGCCGTATCTTTGGCGCTGGGTATCGTGCTCGGCGCCGGCATGCTTTCCTTGCCGGGGCTCGTCTATCGCGAATCCGGCGGCTGGGCAGTCTTCGCCTGGCTTTTGGATGCGGCGCTTGTGGTCCCGCTGTTGTTCGTATTTGCCGCACTTGGCCGCCGTTTTCCCTCCGCCGGCGGCGTTGCGGGCTTCGTCGGACAGGCCTTCCCGGGGTTGAAGGTGGGCTGCAGCTATCTTCTGGTTGGAACTTTCGCCCTCGGCCTCCCGGCAATCGCCATCACGGGCGCCGGTTATCTTGCGGCCTTTTTTGACGACGCCGGGGCGGGCGACAGCCGCGCCGCTGTCGTTGGGATCGCCTCAGCCATCATCTGCCTCGTCCTGCTGGTCGCCTGGTTCGGCGCGCGTCTGGCGGGCCTCATTCAAAACATCATCGTCACGCTGCTTCTGGCAAGTATTTTTATCGCAACCGCGACGTCGGTTCCCCACTGGCCAACCGTGGACCTGACGGCCGGTGACCCCGAATGGAGTGCGCTTTGGTCCGGCATGGGCCTAGCTTTCTTCGCCTACACGGGCTGGGAAATGCTGGCCTTCACGGCTGAGGAGTTCCGAAACCCGCGCCGCGATTTCCCTATTGCCGTGGCGGTCAGCTTCGTCCTGGTCCTGTTTCTCTACGCAGGCGTCGCCTTGGCCGTACAGGCCTTGGTTCCCTTGGGCGACCCTGCCCTTGTCACCGCACCGCTTATGGCGATTGTCAATGTAACGCTGCCGTCCGCCTACACGGGCCCGATTTTGGCCGCCGTTGTCGCGGCCATCATTCTCACCAATCTCAACGGGGCGGTGTGGGCTGCTTCGCGTCTTCTGTTCGATCTGGGCCGCAGCGGTGCGGCGCCGTCCTTCCTCAATCTGCAGGCGCTGAAGGGGCGCCACAGCATACCCCGGCCGGCGGTAGTGGCGCTGGGTCTTCTGCTCGGGCTGGTTTTGTTTGGCTACTGGCTGGGAGTCTGGAGCCTTTCGGATTTGTTGCGTTATGCAGGGCAGAATTTCTTTTTGCTCTATACCCTGTCAATCGTTGCCTTCGTGAAAATTTCCGACGGACCGGGAAAGAAAGTCTTCGGGTATCTTTCGCTGGCCGTGTGCCTCGTGTTTGCGGGAACTTTCGATTGGGGCCTCGTCTATGCCGGCGCGCTCTTCCTGCTGCCCTATGCCTGGGTCCAACTGGAACGGGCCGTGAATTACTTGGGAATGAGGCCGCGCGGCCGGGCGAAGCTCACCCACGCGGCGGAATGAGGTCATTGCAATTGAAGAACGCTAGGAATCGGTCGTCTCGCGGAATTGCTACGGCAGAATCCAACCGAAAATCCGGTCCTGCGGGTATGGTTGCCAGGTTTGGTCTTAACGGGCCGTGGGGGTGGTGCAGAGCAGGCGTAGCCTTGGTTGCCGTCATTGCGCCAATGGTGCTTCTTCCCGCTGCCACTGGTGTATCGTCGGCAGCGTCGCCAAAAGCGGAATACAGCCCAGCAGCTGACGCCGGCGATTTCTATACGGTTGGGGTCAATCCCTACTTCAGCCCCCGCCAACTGGCAAGGCTGTACCGGGGGCTGATCGTTGAGATTGGGCATACGCTGCAGAAACGGGCCGTGTTCCAGACAAGGTCCACTTTTGGGAAATTTCAACAAGCGCTACAGGACGAAACTTTCGACGTCGTTCTCATGCAGCCCTATGACTATATCGAGGCAGCGGATCGCGGATCTTATGTGGCCCTTGCCCGAATGGAAGCTCCGCTTGCGGGCCGTTTTGTCACCAGGGAAGATAGCTCTCTGCGCCAGGTCTCCGACCTAGAAGGAATGACTCTCGGCTTGCCCCCGAAAAGCTCTGCGGTGGCTGTCTTGGCGCATGCGAAACTGCTGGAAGCGAGGCTGGACCCACACCGGGATTTAACAGTTCGCAATTTTCGGAACCATGCTTCCTGCCTTACAGCATTGGTGCTCGACGCGGTTGATGCTTGCGTGACGGCTCCGGAGCCTCTCAAGTGGTTCGACTCGAGAAGAAAAGTACCGCTGCGCGATTTTGCTCGCACAGCCGAGATTCCAGGCTGTCTTTTTGCGGTGCATGTGCGCGTTCCCGGAGGCGAACGACACAGAATTAGGGCCGCGATCCTGAGGCGGAGTGAAGACCATAGCAGTTCGCCGACCCTTTCGCGGCAGCTGCCGCGCTTCGTCACTGCGACCGACAGTGACTATGACATTTTGCGCGAAACTGTGACGCTAAGCCGATTTTAGCTACAGATCATGTCGCTTAAATACTCCATCTCCACGACAATCTTTATTCTACAAGCGCTGTTGATGTCCATTGTTATATGGCAGACGCTTTCCCTGTCGCGGCAGAGTGCGGAACGCCAACATCAGAGTACGGAACAGGTCACGTTATCTTTGCTGTCGGGACTCGCTGTCGACGCTTTTTCTGTCAACGAGTTTGAGCAGCTGCAGCAACAGATCGACGATATTGTCAATGATCAAAGTATTGACGCTGTGATTGTTGAGAACGCGGCGGAAAAGATTGTGGCGAGTTCGCCGGCGGATTATGTCGGGCGTTCCATTCGGTCCTTGCGTCTCGCCGACGAGGAGGCCCGCCACTGGATCGAAGAGGCTGCGGTTGATGCCTTGGGGAACCGGGGACGGATTGCCGTTAGATTCTCGAAAGTCGAATTGATGGCCGCGGCCGACAGCATTCGGAATACGGCCGTCGGTTTGTCTGCGGTGATGATTGCGTTGATTGCGGGGGTCAGTTTCTGGTCTGGGCACTTGCTGACCCGGCGTTTGAATGCGCTTTCCACAGCGGCGGATCAGTCGCTTTCTTGGGATGCCTTTGAGAAGTCGTCTTCGGGCCGGCACGATGAAGTGTCCGTCTTGGCCCGGTCGTTCTCTTCCCTGGCGAAGCGGTTTCAAGGAACCTTCGATGAGTTGACGGAGAGCCAAGCCCGCTTCAAGGATTTTATCGATTCCTCCGTCGATAGCTATTGGGAAATGGACGAAGAGCTGAAGTTCACCTGGGTTTCGAATGTGGATACGCCCAGCGGCTTTGTGCTCAAATCGAGTATTTTGGGGAAAACCCGTTGGGAACTAGCCTCTGCCGACCCGGATAAGGATTCTATTTGGTACGGTCACCGGGCCGTCCTCCTGGCGCGGAGGCCGTTCCGGGATTTCCGTTTTTCGCTTTTTGACAAAGATGGCGTTGAGCGTTTTCTGAGAGTCAGTGGCCGGCCCATGTTCGGTCGCGATGGTGTCTTTAAGGGCTACCGCGGGACTGTGACAGATGAAACCGAAGACCACGAGCAGCGCTGGGAGGCACAGCGATTGCTGCTGGAGTCCAAGCGCAGGTATCAGGATCTCTATGACAATGCGCCGGTCATGTATGGGTCTGTGGATGCGCGGACCCAGCGATTGGTCGAGTGCAACCAGACGCTGATCGATGTGACAGGCTATAGCCGCGAAGAGCTTCTCGACCGGGATTTCCGGTCTCTTTATACGGCAGATTTTCAAGCAAAGGCGGCGGAGACCTTCCAGAGATTCTTGTCCACCGGGTTGGTGAAGGACGAGGAGTTTGCGTTCCGGTGCAAAGACGGCACGGCGGTCGATGTGCTCCTCAACGTTTCCGCCATCCGCGATTCGGACGGCGAAATCGTCAGAAGCCGGTCGGTCTGGCGCGACATTACGGCCCAGAAGAAAGCCCTGCGGGCCTTGCGGGACAGTGAGCGGCGTTTGAAGGATTTCGCCGATGTCGCATCCGACTGGTATTGGGAAACCGGCCCCGACCTGCGTTTCAGTTATGTGTCGCCGCGAATCTCGGAGGTCGCCGGGTTTGATGCCGAGGATCTGGCTGGAAAGCTGCGCGAGGAAATGCCGGGTATCACCATCGACCAGCATTTATGGCGGCAGCACGTCAGGGACTTGAAGGCGCACCGGCCTTTCAGGAATCTGATTTACAGCCTTCGAGGCCCGGACGGTGACTTGCGCATCTTCAGCAGCAGCGGCAAGCCCTGTTTTGATCAGCAAGATAAGTTCCTGGGCTACCGCGGTGTCGCCAGTGATATTACCTCCGAACGCGACGCCGAGGCCAAGCGCCATGAAGCGGAGATTCGTCTGGCCAATGCGATCGAACTGATTCCGGCAGCGCTGTCGCTCTATGATAGCCAGGACCGCCTGGTTCTCTGCAATGGCGCGGACCGGGCGATCTTTGAGACGACCGCGATCTCTGAGCGGGGGGCATCCTTCAGCGA
>CAJHXM010000506.1_pt1 | contig 23127 bp, 20 predicted proteins | sample 9198461 | NCBI WGS metagenome assembly CAJHXM01 (sample SAMEA7708299, study PRJEB35096) | sediment metagenome | biome: marine neritic benthic zone biome [ENVO:01000025]; feature: sediment [ENVO:00002007]; material: shallow marine sediment [ENVO:03000034] sea grass bed [ENVO_01000059] ...
CGAAAACCTGACGGTGACCTTGCCGGGCACGGCGGCGCCTGTGCCAATTCTGACAGGACTCGATTTTGAACTCGCAGCCGGCGAAAGCCTGGGCCTGGTGGGGGAATCCGGTTGCGGCAAGTCCATGACGGCCCTGGCGCTCATGGGCCTGCTGCCGTCCGGCGCCGAGACCGGCGGGCGCATCCTGTTTCAGGACCAAGATCTCCTGCGCCTTTCAGAGTCTAGGCTCTGCCGGCTGCGCGGGCGCCGCCTGGCGATGATTTTTCAGGAGCCCATGACCGCGCTGAACCCGGTAAAATCCATCGGACACCAGATCGCGGAGGGTCTGCGTTTGCACCTGGGGCTCAACCGCGCCGGCGCAGCGGCGCGGGCGGCGCAACTGCTGGACCGTGTCGGTTTGCCGCCGGCGCGCTTTCCCTTGAGCCTCTATCCTCATCAGCTCTCCGGCGGGCAGCGTCAGCGGGTCGGCATCGCCATGGCGCTGGCCTGCGAACCGGCCCTGCTGATCGCCGACGAACCCACCACGGCGCTCGATGTCACCCTGCAGGCACAAATTCTGGACCTTATCGCCGAGGTCACCGAAGAGTTCGGCATGGCCTTGCTCATGATTACCCACGATCTGGGGGTGGTGGCGCGGACCACCGACCGCATGCTGGTCATGTACGCCGGGGCCATCGCCGAAAGCGGCCCGACGGCGGCGGTCTTCGCGCGCATGGCGCACCCCTACAGCGCCGGGCTCTTCGCCGCCATGCCGCAAGGGCCCCTGACCTGGCACGAGGACCTGGAGGCTGCCGCCGCCGCGCGGCCCCGTCTGCCGGCCATTCCGGGACAGGTGACGGACCCCGCCGCGCGGCCGGCCGGCTGCGCCTTTGCACCGCGTTGCCGCGCCGCCTCGGGGCGCTGCCGTCAGGGCGACCCGCCGGCGGCGGAGCTCGAGTCGGGCCATGTCGCCTTTTGCCATCACCCCTTGGCGGGAATGGAAGGAGGCACGGCATGAATGCGGCCACGCCGCTGCTGGAGATCGAGAATCTGGTGCGCGATTACGCCCTGCCGCGGCAACGCCTTTTCGGCCCAGTGCCGACGCTGCGCGCCGTCGACGGAGTCTCCCTTTCCGTTGCGCCGGGTGAAAGCTTTGGGCTGGTGGGGGAATCGGGTTGCGGCAAGTCCACACTGGCCCGTCTGGCGATGGCGCTGGACCGGCCCAGCGCGGGCGAGGTCCGTTTCCAGGGCCGTAATCTCTTTGCTTTGCCGACGGCGGAGCTGCGGCCCCTGCGGCGGGATTTTCAAATGGTTTTTCAGGACCCCTACGGGTCCCTCGACCCGCGTCACAAGGTGGGCCGCATCGTTGCCGAACCCCTGCAGCGGCTCGCGGCCGGGGCAGAGCGGCAGAGCCCGGCGGATCGGGTGGCGGAATCCTTGGCCGCCGTGGGTCTCAAGGCCAGCGACGCCGGCAAATATCCGCACGAGTTTTCCGGCGGCCAGCGCCAGCGGGTCGCCATTGCCCGCGCCCTGATTACCAAACCGGCCCTAATTGTCGCCGACGAACCGGTTTCCGCGCTCGATGTCTCGGTGCAGGCCCAGGTCCTGAATCTGATGATGGACCTGCAAAAGACCTTTGGCCTGTCCTACCTCTTCATCGGCCATGATCTGGCCGTGGTGCGCCACGTCACCGACCGGGTGGCGATCATGTATCACGGCCGGATCGTCGAGCAGGGCCGCAGCGCCGCGGTTTTCAACGCGCCGGCCCATCCCTATACGCAGACCCTGCTGCAGGCCGTTCCACAACCCGACCCCCGGACACGGCACAGGCCGCGCAGCGTGAAACTGTCGGGCGAGAACGAAATCCCGGCCCGGGGCTGCAAGTTTGCGCCGCGCTGCCCCCTGGCCAGCGACCGCTGCCGGGTGGAAACACCGCAGCTACAGCCCCTGGCGCAGGACCGGCAAGTGGCCTGTCATCATGTCCTTGCGGATGGAGATCCCGGATAAGTTCCAACGGCCTTTTCCCGGATAACGGCACTTTCTTGTGTCGTCCCGGCCGAAACGCCGGGATGACGGCCTTGGTATCCCGATAGCCCTCAGGCGCGCCGCAGGGATTTCTGCAACGCCCGCAGCTCCTTGGCGAAGCTGGGATCGCTTGCCTCCAGGTTCTCCACCCGGGTGACCGAGCGGCTGAGGCTGGAAAGGTCGCGGTTGAAACGCTCGGCGACCTCGGTCAAGGCGGCGGCTTCGGTCTCGCGGGCGAGCCAGCCGATGATGCCGCGCACCTCGGCCAGCAGGCGGACCCGCGATGGGGTCGTGAGTTCCGAGGCCTTGACCCCATAGGTGCTGCACACGCTGCGCACCACGGCGCTGAGGCTGGGCGCCTTGCCGGGCTTTTTGACCGGAGTCAGGGCCTTTTTCAGGACCCGTCCTTCGGCCAGAACCCTGGGGTCCGCGCCGCCCCAGTGGAATTCAGGCCGGTAGCCTTCAGCCTGGGCTTTCTTCACCAGCGCCAGGTAGCGCTTGCGCGCCGCCGGCACGCTTTTGGCGAACGATCCCAGCACCCTGTCGCAGGTCATCCAAGGCAGGTCCTCTTTGCCCAGATAGCAGCGATGGCCGCTCCAGGCATAGGCATCCGCGCGCTTGGCCTTCTTCTCCATGACCGGGAACTGGTGCACATAGGCCACCAAATCCTGCAGATAGTTCTTGGCGTCGATAATCACGGCCTTGAATCGGCCCTGAAACAAGGGACCGGTCCGGTCCCGGCGCTCGTTGACATGACGGGTGTAGCGGAATGTGAGGTTCTGCATGAGACGGGAGATCGAAATATCTCCGACTTCCAAAACCAGGCTGACCTCGTCCGGCAGCAGGCAGGCCCCGTGCACCCGATAGCCGAAGCGCTCAGTCCCCTCGGCCAGGAGGTCATAAAAGTAAAGATAGTCGGATTTGGCGTAGAAGAGATGCTCGTCTTCCTTGCCCCGCAGCATGACGTGATACACGCCGCCCGGAATATGTAATCGTGGTTTTCTTGGCATGGCCTCAATCTAGGACAGAGTTTCCCGCAAATCAATTATACAAGGTTGGCCCGGGACGATTTTTTTGGGCATCGGGAAAAAAATAATGGTGGGGCGGGACAAATGCCTGGTTTTCAACTCTCGTTGTAAGCCACCTGGACGAGCTTTCGCGTCCCGGCTTCGGGATCATAAATATGGAAAGCGTCCATTTCCCGGCCATAGAGGTGCAGACTCACCACGGGAGTACGGTCCTCGGGTACGCCGGTCTTGTGAATATGGTCCGGATTGGGCACGAAAGTCGTCACCGTCCCTTCGCCCAGCAGAATCACGCCGCCGCGCCGCAGGTCGATCTCCGCATCGCCGGGGCGGTCCGGGTTCATACGGATATAGTTCTTTTCCTCCAGAACACCTTGCAGGACTCCCACCACACCCCAGGTGCCGTGATCGTGCACCGGGGTCCACTGGCCCGGGGTCCACACCAGGGCAAAGAGGGAAAGCGCGCCGTCCTCGGCAACATAAATCGCGTTACGGGCATAGTGGTCCGGGTCGGCCCGAAAATGCTGCGGCTCCAGGAAAGTCCGGTCGCCCAGCAGGAGACGCTGCAGCAGGGGCGCGATCGCCTCGACGCAATCCGCCGGCTCCGGATGCGCCGCCGCACAAGCGCGACAGTCAGCGACGAATTCGGAAAGGCTGTAATCGCTCATGGGGTGGGAGAATAGCTATCCCGGCTGCTTGAGCAAGCCCGGGTAACTTGCAAACTTGAGCCTTAGAGCCTGACATTGAGCCCACGTCATCCTGGGGCGGGCGAAGCTCGAACTTAGCCTGCCCCGGACCGCGATCCGGGGGATCCATAAAGACGGTGCGGGCTGAAACATGGACCCCGGGCTCCGCCTTAAGGCGGCCCCAGGATGACGACTAAATGATTCAACCTGACGGGATAACGCGCTAGTGAATGGAGGTCTTTGTGTCGCTGTTTTCCGCGTGGGTCAGACCCTTAACCAGGTCCGACACCCGCTGCACCACACTCTCGACGGAGGTGGCCTCGGTTTTGCTGGTTGCCGTGTAAAAGGCCTCAGGCATCAGAGGTTCGATGCGCAAGCCGTTGTCTTCGGTGTCATCGCTGTCGCCCGTCGCGGTCGCGATCAAATTCTCAAGCATTTCCTCCACGGAACTGCCCGGCGCACTCGCTTCGGCGGCCTGGTTGTCGCCTTGCGGCACGGCTTCAAACTCAACCTCCGCTTCCGGCGCCTGGCTGTTCTCGGGCTCAGGCTCGGGCTCGGGCTCTGGCGCCGGGGCCTGCGCCGCCTCCGCGCTGGTGAATTCGCCCTTCGTGGCCGCACTGGAAGGCATCTCTAAAACCTGGAGCTTCAGGGTCAGATCGGCCAGGTTCTCGCCGAACTGGCCGCGCTCAACTCGTGTCAGCAGCTTGTTCAGCATGTCGTGCAGTTCTTCATTTTCCTGAATCAGGCGCTGGGTCTCTTCCTTCTGGGCCACACATTCGTTTTTGTAGCGGCGCAGGGTGCCTTCGATCTTGCCCATCAGATCAACCAGATGGCCGCCGAAATCCTGTTGTTCGGCGCCTGCCCTTTCCAGGCGTTCTTCCGCGGCCTCAAAGCGGCTGCGGAGTTCTTCGATGCTGCTCATTGTTCCATTAACCTCGAACCGGATATGCCCGGTACTCTAAGGGGAAAATGGTTTTTAAGTTATTAATGCCCTTTGGCGGTAGGCGAAGGGCGGGGTACCCAAAACCCTAGATTCATGCCGAGCGGTCCACCTCGTCGCCAGTAACCAGGGTCCATTCCACCAGCCGCTTCAAGACTTTACCGAGGGCCTGGTCGAAGGCCGAGATAATATCCTCCAGGCGGTCCGCCGTGGATTCCATGGTGTAGGTAAAGCTCTGGGACCCGACGATGACCCGCTGGGGCATTTTCACCAGCTTGGCGTTGATGGTCACCAGGGCTCTGGGCGGTCCATCATAGTAGATCGCCTGAAACTCCCGGAGGTCGGTTTTCAGAATGTAATCCGCCCGCAGACTGACGGCTTCCCGCCCCACAGCGAGAATGCGGTTGGTATTTTCGAAGGATTCGATGACCAGATTCTGAACCATCAAGGGCGCGCGGTCGGTCCAGCCCGCGCGGGCGTAGTACTCCATCTGGGCGGCATTACGCTGCAGGCCGATGCGGGTGGTATTCAAGGCTGCATTGGCGATGGGAGTCTCCAGCACCAGCTGCCACGCCACTGTCGGCAGATCCTCCCGGAAGGTGCTTTTGGGGGACAGCCGGAACAGGTCCGGCGGCGGGCCCTGGCCCGGGACCAGCCCGGAACAGGCCGCGGTCAGTCCGCCCAACGGCAGTGCCGTTGCCAACTTCAGGGCCCGGCGCCGGCCGATCCCCCAGCCGACACCATTGTCTGTCAATTTATCGTCTTGTTTCATAGCCCTGCTGCTGATCTCCGAATAGGAAGCGGGCCGGGTCCCGCTGAACTTCCGTGCTGAGTCGGTTGACCTCGGAAATGAGGTCACGGGCCTCGGCAAGTAGATTGGTCAACTCATAAAGGCCCGTGCCGGTGAAGTCGCGGATCGACTCCCGGTTTTCCGCCACCATTGCCTGGATTTCTCCGGTGGCGCCGGACATGCTGCCCGCGGTCTTGCGCAGATCCTGGATCAAAACCTGCGCATCGCCGGCAACGCCGGAGACCGAGCCTTCAATGGTGCCGGCCATGGAATCGAACGACAGCAAGGTCTCATCCAGGCGTTCCACCAGGAGCGCGGAGTCGTTTTTCAAAGACCCGGCCAGGTCTTTGATCGAGCCGGTGGCATCGCTCAGGTTGTCCATTGTCGCCGAGGTATTGACGATCACCGAATCGATCTCGTCACGGCGGGCCGTCAAAAGATCGGTCAGCTCGGTGAAATTGGACATGGTTTGGGAGGCGTCGCCGATGATTCCCTCAATCTCCTCGCCGCGGACCGCTAAGTTGCCTGACAGCGAAGAGAAATTTTCGGACGTCGTGGCCGCATTGGTCAGGATCCGGTCGATGTCTTCCCGGCGGTCGGCCACGGTTGCCGTGACGTCGGTCAGATTGGCAACGGTCTGCGAGGCGCCGGAGATGATCTGGTCGATCTCTTCCTGCCGCGCGGCCAGGGACCCGGAGAGGTCGGAGACGTCCTTTACGATGGTGGCGGCATTGACAATGATCTGATCGATTTCGCCCTTGCGCGCCACCAGCGTGTCGGAAACCGTCGCCAGATTGCCCACCACGGTCGAGGCGTTGGCGATGATCTGCTCCAGTTCCTCGCCCCGCTTGGCAAAGGACGTAGAGATCGTGTTGAGGTTGGCCAGGGTCGCGGAGGCGTTGGCGATGATTTCCTCGATCTCCGCCCCCTTGCCCGCGAAGGCGCCGGAAAGCTCATTGAGGTTGGCCAGGAAGTTGGCGATATTCGCGCGGTTTTCGCCGTTCAGCAGGTCGTTGCCGCGCAACAGCAACTCGTTGATGTTGGCCAGGACCTCAGGCGCGCCTTCCAGGACCTGCTGGATCGAGGAGGTGCCTGCCTTGATGACCGGCAGGCCCAGTTCCGGGTCCTCCTGCAATGCCTGGCCATCGGGATCGCCGCCGGACAGCAGCAGCGACTTGCCGCCGGTGATGCCCTCGAATTCCAAGGTCGCCAGCGTATCGCTGCGTACCGGCGTGTTGCGGTCGATCTCAATGGTCATCAGAACCGAGCCGATTTTTTTCGGATGCAGCCTGATGTCGATAACTTCACCGACACGTACGCCCTGATAGCGCACCGGGCTGCCCTGCTTGATGCCGCTGACGTCCCGTTCGTACTGGATGATGTAGCGGGCGAATTCCTGATCGACTTGGAATTTTGCCAGCCAGACGACAAAGCCCAGCAGCCCGAAGGCCAGGAGCAGGACAAAGAAGCCCACCATCAAATAATTGGCACGTGTTTCCATGCCTCAGCCCTTGCCCGTCATCATGACCCGAAGTTCCCCATCCCCCTTCATGACGCCGCCGCCTGCGGCTGCGCCGTACCTGCCGCTGCCCGCCCGCGCGGGCCCCGGAAATATTCTTGAATCCAGGGGTCCGGCTCCCCCATTAACGTCTCGATGGTGCCGACCTTAACACGTTTGTCGAGCAGGACGGAAATCCGGTCGCAGATCGCATAAAGCGAATCCAGGTCGTGGGTGACCATCACGACGGTCAGGCCGAGGGAGCCCTGCAGTTCCCGGATCAATTCGTCGAATTTAGAAGCGCCGATGGGGTCGAGGCCCGCAGTCGGCTCGTCGAGGAAAAGAATTTCCGCATCCAGTGCCAGCGCCCGGGCCAGGCCAGCCCGTTTGCGCATGCCGCCGGAAAGCTCCGCCGGATATTTGTTCGCTGCCTCCGGCGCCAGACCCACCATGGAAATCTTCACATCTATCAGGTCGCGGCGCAGCTCTGCCGGCAGGTCCGTATGCTCCTTCATGGGCGCTTCGATATTCTGCGCCACGGTGAGCGACGAGAAGAGCGCCCCATCCTGAAACAGCACCCCCCAGCGCGACTGCATTTCGCGCGCTTCCGCATCGCTGAGGCTGGCCATATCCTTGCCCAGCACCTCGATCTGCCCGGCGCGGGCAATGTTAAGGCCGATGATGGTGCGCATCAGGACGGATTTGCCGGTGCCCGAACCGCCGACAATCCCCATAACCTCGCCCCGGCGCACGGAAAAATCGAGCTTGTCATGCACCACCTGGCTGCCGAACTGATTGCGCAGGCCCGTCACCTTGATGACGTACTGATCTTTTTCCGGAGCTGCCTGCATGTGCGTTACCAGCCGATGACCGAGAACAGGATGGAGAGCATTGCGTCGAGCACGATCACCAGGAAAATCGCCTCCACCACGGCGCGGGTGGTTTGCTGGCCCACGGATTCGGCACTGCGCGACACCTGCAGACCCTCGTAGCAGCCCACCATGGCGATAATGAAGGCAAAGAGCGGCGCCTTGACCAGGCCGACAAAGAAAGTGGAGACCGTCGCCGCATCGTTCAGCTGCCGGATGAACTGCACAAAGGAGATGTCGAGCACCACGGTGGCCATCACCGCCCCGCCCAAGAGGCCCATGAGGTCGGCGTAAAAGGTGAGCAGCGGCAATACCAGGATCAAGCCGATGACCCGCGGCATCACCAGCACGTCCATGGGGTCCAGCCCGATGGTGCGCAGGGCGTCGATTTCCTCGTTCACCTTCATGGTGCCGATCTGGGCCGTATAGGCGCTGCCGGAGCGGCCGGCGACGATGATCGCGGTCAGCAGGATTCCCATCTCGCGCAGCACCCCGACCGCCACCAGGTTGACGGTGAAAATCTCGGCCCCGAACTTGGCGAGCTGATCGGCCCCTTGATAGGCCAGCACCACCCCCACCAGAAACGAGATCAGGCCGACGATGGGCAGCGCGTTCAGGCCCGACTGTTCCATGTGGCTGATCATCGCGGTAAAGCGGATACGGCTGGGGTGCAGGATGGAGCGCAGCAGGACGACCACCGTCAGTCCCAGGAAGGAAACCAGATCGCGCGCCTCGGCGCCCACCTCGAAGGATGCTTTGCCGAGCCGCAGCAGCACCGCGGTCAGGGGATTTTCCGATTTGGGCGGCGGCGGGCAGACGACATGATGCTCGGCGACCGTCTCCAGCAGGCTGGCGATACCTTCCGAGGCACCGGTGACCGACACTGCCGCCCCGGCGTCCTTCAGCGTCCGCTCGGCCTTGCTGATGACCCAGGCCCCGGCGGTATCCATGCCGGTCATGCGGGAAAGATCGAATTGGGTCGTCGGCGCGCCCGCCACCGCCGCCAGTTCCCGGCTCAGGCGGGCGATATGCGCCGTGGTCCAGGGACCGCCCAACACCAGCGTCAGGCGTTCGCCGGCCCGTTCGCTGGAGAGCCAGGGCCGCTCCGCCCCGCCCTCTGCGGGGTCAGCGGCCGCCAGCGCCATGTCCCTGCCCGCCCGGCGGATTTGTGCTTTGCCGTGTCACCTTGCCCGTTGCCCAGTCCAGGTTCGTTCGATTCTAAGACTTTAGCGCAAGTCCGGCGCTTGTGCGTAGGACGAAATTCATTTCAGCGCCGCCGGTCGGTGGCAAGATTTCATTAGATTTTGCTCATATAAAGATCCAGAGCCTGATTTAGCCGATCCGGCTCTAGAACCACTTGCGCCTTTGGCCGCGGTTCCATTGGCAAGACAAAAAGCGCCGGCCCTTGACGCCGCCGCAGCCTGGCTGGAGGGGTCTAGCCCGACTCCGGATCTCCCACGACCGACATGTCGATGCCGTCGGTCAGATGGATGATGGGAACGGATCCCAGATCGGCACCTTCCAGGCAAAAGACGTTGACGCCGTAGGAATCCGGCGCCGAACGCTTGCGGTGAAAGGGATAGATGCCGCAGGTCTTGCAGAAATAATGTTTGGCGGTCTTGGTGTTCCATTGATAGAGGCCGAGATTGTCTTCGCCGGCCAGCAGCGTGAATTTGCTCTCATGCACCTGGGTCATCACCGCATTCTTCTTGCGGCAGAGCGTGCAATTGCAGGAGGTGAACTCCTTGAGATCCGCGTCGATCTGGAAACGCACCGCGCCGCAGTGACAGGCGCCTTGGTAGAGGGGCATGAGGAAACCTCCTGAGGTTGCATACCAACTAGAACTGTCATCCCAGCCGCAGCACAAGCGGAGAGCCGGGATCTTTCACCAACAAAGACACCATAACCTGCCTGAGATCCCGGATAAGTGTCTGCGACACTTTCCGGGACGACAGCAGCGATTCCCTACCCCGCCATCAACTGTTCTGCCTGCGCCCGCGCTGCCGCCGCGCCGTCGCTGTCGCCCGCGGCGGTCAAGACCTCCGCGGTCTTGCGCCAACCCCATATCGAATTGGGACATTGCGCGGCGCGTTCGGCGAGCAGCGCCCGGGCCACCGGCAGGCGGTCTGCTTTCAGCGCCGCGTCGATCAGCAGGCGGATGAAAACATCGCGCTGGGCATGACTGCCGCCCAGCCGGATCAGGTCGCTGCGGTGCGGCAGCAGAGCCTCCACCGCGGCCGCGTAATCGCCGGCGCGGTGGGCCCGGGCAGCCACGGCCAGGGGCAGACCGATGGCGCCGGCGACCGGCGCTTCGCTGCCCTTGCCGGCCCGGGCAAAGTTTTCCAGATTGGCGGTCAAGGTCTCCAGGCCGGCGTCGCGCCCGCCCGCCGCCAGGGCCAGCGCATAGTGGGCGTCGTTGAAGATCATGACCTGATCGCCAGTGAGCTTTTCCGCCTTTTCCGCCAGCTCCGCCCAGCGATCCCCGACGGCCACGCCCCGCTCTTCCAGGCGCCAGAGCAGCGCCATGCCATTGGTCATGTCGAGGGTATCCTCGGAAAGGTCGGCCCGAACCTTGCTATCGTAATGATCCAGCACGGACTCGATGTCTCCGAGCTCCAGAAAATAGAGGCAGCGGTGCCACCAGAGATGATAGGCGAAGTTGTTGACCTCGCCGTATTGGTCTTCCAGGCCGGTGATCCAAGCGATGCCCTCGCGGTGCCGGGCCTGCATTTCCATCACATGGGCGACGGCATGGCAGGCCCAGATGTCTTTCGGATTGATCTCGATCGCCTGGCGGCCCGCGGCCTCGGCCGATACATAGTCGCCACTTTCCTCGAATGCGAAGGCCCGCAGGCCCTGAAAAAAGCCGTAGCCGGGCACTGCCTGGTCCCAGGCATAGGAGGCTCGCGCCAGGGAGCTGCGCAACTCCCGGGAGTCGCCCAGATAAAAATTCAGATAGTGCGCCATCTTCAAGGCCAGAAGATCCCGCGGGTGCTCGAACAAAAGGCCGTCCAGGATCGCCACGGTCTGGCGCAGGTCGCCGACGCACCAGGCCGCCAGCGCCGCGAGATGCGCGGCCTCCCGCGCCGTGACTTCGGCTGCCGCGGCGGCGGATTGGGCATCCACCAAGGCTTTTTTGGACCGCTCGGCCATATCGCGCTTGGCAAAGAGCTGCAGGAAATAGCCCTTGGTGCAGTGGGCCAGCGGCATATCCGGGTCGGCCGCCAGCGTTTCCTTCAAGCGGTCGCCGGTCGTCAACTCGAAGCCGCAATAGGCTGTCAGCGTTGCGTCCAGCGCCGCCACGGCCTCGGCGCTGGCGGCGGTGACGGCATGGCCGCGCTTGTCCGCAATCTGCATCACTCTCCACTCCGGCTGCAGCAGCGACGCCGCATTCGTTTGAGGAAAACCCCCGTCAATCACGCGAGTTTAGGCAAGCGTCGCCACGACCGCCATCCCTTCCTGGTACCAAAGCTCATAAAGAATGACCTTTGGCATCAGATGCCGCTTTAGCTCAGAAGCCGCTCGACCGTGGTAAAGGTCACCCCAGCCTCCTTCATCGCCGTCTTGGCGGCCGCCAGGGAGCCCTCCAGATCGATCGCCCGGCAGGCGTCTTCGACGATGAAGGTCTGAAAGCCCGCACGGGCGGCGTCGACACAGGAGAAATTCACGCAGAAATCTGTAGCCAGGCCGCAGGCATAGAGTCGTTTAAAGCCGCGCTCGCGGAGGTATCCGCCCAGACCTGTTGGGGTCCTTTGATCGTTCTCGAAGAAGGCCGAGTAGGAATCGATTTCCGGACGGAAGCCCTTGCGGATGATGAGCTCCGCCGCCGGCAAGTCCAGGACGGCGTGAAAATCCGCGCCGCCGGTGCCTTGCACGCAGTGATCCGGCCAGAGCACCTGATCGCCGTAATCCAAATTGATGACTTCGAAGGGGTTCTTGCCGGCGTGGCTGGAGGCAAAGGACCGGTGTCCCGCCGGGTGCCAGTCCTGGGTCATGACCAGATGGGGGAAGCGCGCGCCCAAACGGTTGATGACCGGCATCACCGCATCGCCGTCGGGCGCCGCCAGCGCGCCGCCGGGACAGAAATCGTTCTGCGCGTCGATAACCAGCAGCAGGTCTTCGGACGTGGGTTGGAAGGGCATGGCGGTGGAACCTTTTTCTATGACATCGGACGTTTCGGACGCGCGCGCACAGACTACCCCAGCGGCGTCCCCTCCACCGTGATGCGGTGCATCAGACGGCGCTTGCCGTGATAGTCGTTGAGGGCGAGGTGCCAGCAGGCCCGGTTGTCCCAAAAGGCGACGGAGCCGCGGCGCCAGCGAAAACGGCAGTTGAATTCCGGCCGCGCACCGTGGCGGTAGAGCTGTTGCAACAGAGGTTGCGATTCCGCTTCGGTCCAGCCGTTGAATTTTACCGTGAAGGTCGAATTCACGTAGAGCGCCTTGCGGCCGGTCTCCGGATGGCGGATGACGACCGGATGGCTGTTGGTCTGGGCGGCCGCTTCGGCATTGTTGAGACGGCCCTTATAGTCACCTTTGCTGGCTTTACTTTCAGCCCCGAAAACGTGCACGGAAGAATGAACCGCACGCAGTCCCTCCAGCATTTGTTTCATGCCGTCGGAAAGCGCGTCATAGGCGCGGTGCATACTGGCAAAGAGGGTGTCGCCGCCAAACTCCGGCACCTCGCGGGCGTAAAGGACCGAGCCCATGGCCGGGGCAAGGTCATAAGAGTGGTCGCTGTGCCAGTCGCTGCCGATGTTGATTTTCTGCTCCGGCTCCTTGCGCACTTCGGCGATCTCGGGATGGCCCTCGACCGGTTGAAAGAAGCGGTTGATGTTGATCTCGCCCCAGCGCCGGGCAAAGGCGATGTGGTCCTCCGGGGTCAGTTCCTGGTCGCGGAAGAAGATCACCGAAAACTCGTGATAGGCCTGGCGGATTTCCGCAAACTGCCGGTTGCTGAGCGCCGCCGAGAGGTCGGCGCCGAAAATCTCGGCCCCCAGAGCGCCGCTGAGGGGCCGGACGTCGATGGTCTCGTAGGTCTGCGCCATGGCCTTCATTCCCAGGTCCTTCATCGGGCCGTCAGGCTAATGGACGCGCCCCAGGCTCGTAAAGGGCAGGCCCGGGGGGGTTGGCCCATTTGACGGCTGGCACGGGGGCTCTATTCTGCTAGAAAGACCGCCCGATCAAGCGGCCCACCCGCCAAAAATCCACTCTGGGGAGAGAGCATGAGCGACGTCATCCATCACTACATCAACGGTAAGGTCGTGGCGGGCGCCAGCGGGCGCCAGGGCGATGTCTACAATCCGGCCATCGGCGAGGTGGTCCGCAAGGTCGATTTCGCCAACGCCGCCGAGGTGCAGAGCTGCGTTGACGCGGCCCAGGCCGCATTTCCGGGCTGGGCGGCGACCCCGCCGCTGCGCCGGGCGCGCATGCTCTTCAAGCTGAAGGACCTGCTGGAATCCCATAAGGAGGAGCTGGCCAAGCTGGTCACCGAGGAACACGGCAAGACCATCGAGGACGCCAAGGGCTCCATCACCCGGGGTATCGAGGTGGTGGAATTCGCCTGCGGCATCCCGCACCTGCTGAAGGGCGAGTTCACCGAGGACGTGGGTGCGGGCGTCGACGCCTATTCCATGCGCCAGCCCCTGGGCGTGGTCGCCGGCATCACCCCCTTCAATTTCCCGGCCATGATCCCGCTCTGGATGTCGCCCATGGCGCTGGCCTGCGGCAACTGCTTTATCCTGAAGCCCTCCGAAAAGGACCCCTCCTTCGCCATGCGGCTGGCGGAACTCTACAAGGAAGCCGGCGCGCCGGACGGCGTCTTCAACGTGATCCAGGGCGACAAGGATGCGGTCAACGCGATCCTGGAAAACCCGGGCATCCAGGCCGTCAGCTTCGTCGGCGCGACCCGCACGGCGGAACACATCTATCACACCGGCAGCGCCCATAATAAGCGGGTCCAGGCCCTGGGCGGTGCCAAGAACCACATGGTGATCATGCCCGATGCGGACATGGCCCAGGTGACCGACGCCGTGATGGGCGCGGCCTACGGCTCCGCCGGCGAGCGCTGCATGGCGATCTCGGTGGCGGTCGCGGTCGGCGACCATGTGGCCGACGACCTGATCAAGCGCCTGAGCCCCCGGGTACAGGCCCTGAAAGTGGGCCCGGGCAGCGACCCGGAAACCGAGATGGGGCCGCTCAACACCAAGGAACATTTCGACAAGGTGATGGGCTATATCGACGCCGGGGTGAAGGAAGGCGCGGAATTGGCCCTGGATGGCCGTCAGATCAATCTGCAGGGCTACGAAAACGGCTACTTCATGGGCGGCTCGATCTTCGACAGGGTCACGCCGGATATGTCGATTTACAAGGACGAGATCTTCGGCCCCGTGCTTTCGGTGGTGCGCGCCGAGGATTACGGCACCGCCGTCGATCTGGTGAACGAGCATGAGTACGGCAACGGCACCGCCATTTTTACCCGCGACGGCGATACCGCCCGGCATTTCACCAACTCGATCAACATCGGCATGGTGGGGGTCAACGTGCCGATCCCCGTGCCCATGGCCTTCCATTCCTTCGGCGGCTGGAAGCGTTCCCTCTTCGGCGACCATCACATGCATGGGCCCGAAGGCGTGCGTTTCTACACCAAGATGAAAGCCGTCACGACCCGCTGGCCGGGCGGCATCCGCGAAGGCGCTGACTTCAACATTCCGACCATGGGCTGAACCTGACATGCATCTTGTAAGCTTTGAAAAAGCCGGACGCGCCACCCTGGGCGTGCGGCAAGACGATTCCGTCGTCGACCTGAGCGTCGCCGCCCCCGACCTGCCGGATACTTGGCCGGAGGTCTTCGAACGCTTCCTCTTGAGCGCGGTGGAAAAGGCGGCGGCCGACGCAGCGGTGGGGGCAATTCTGGCGGCCGGCGACCTCACGCTGCTGCCGCCGATTCCGCGGCCGCCGAAAATCATCTGCGTCGGGCTGAACTACAAGGCCCATGCGGCCGAGGTCGGCATGGAGTTGCCGGATTACCCCACCTTCTTTGCCCGCTGGCCCGGATCGCTGGTGGGCGACGGCGCGCCGCTGGTCAAGCCGGCGGTGAGCGATCAGTTCGACTATGAAATCGAACTGGCGGTGATCGTCGGCAAGGGCGGGCGCCACATCCCGGAAGACAAGGCCCTGGAGCATGTCGCCGGCTATTCGATCATCAACGAAGGCTCGGTGCGCGACTTTCAGTTCAAGGGCGCGCAGTGGACCATGGGCAAGAACTTCGAGAAAAGCGGCTCCTTCGGTCCGGCCATCGTCACCGCCGACGAACTGCCGCCGGGCGCCGACGGGCTGAGAGTGACGACGCAGTTGAACGACCAGACGGTGCAGGACAGCAACACCAACGACATGATCTTCCCGATCGCCAGCATCATCGCCCATGCCTCGGCGGTGTTCTCCCTGGAGCCCGGCGATGTGATCAGCACCGGCACCCCGGAAGGCGTCGGCATGGGCCGCAAGCCGCCGCTCTGGATGAAGCCCGGCGACCGCTGCACCCTGGAGATCGAAAGCATCGGCCGCCTGAGCAATCCGGTGGTGGAAGAAGGGGCGTGACCAAACCGCGGTTGTCATCCCGGACTTGATCCGGGATCTTTCGCCCAAAGCACTTCGCTATCGAAAGATCCCGGATAAAGGCCTGCAGCCTTTTCCGGGATGATGATCTTTTCTTTGCAGGAAAACCCCATGAGCTCTTTCAAAACCCTCGACGACCTGGAGGTCGCCGGCAAGCGCGTCCTGCTGCGGGTCGACTTCAACGTGCCCATGGAAAATGGCCGGGTCAGCGACGCCAGCCGGATTGAACGGGCGGTGCCGACAATCGGCGATTTGCGGGCGCGCGGCGCCAAGGTCGTGCTCCTGTCGCACTTCGGTCGGCCCAAAGGAAAGCGGGTCGAGGCAATGTCTCTGGCGCCCCTGGTGCCCGCGGTGTCTGCGGCCCTGGGCGGCGCCGAGGTCGTCTTTGCCGCCGACTGCATCGGCCCGGCCGCGCAAGCCGCGGTGGAAGGCCTGCCGGAGGGCGGCGTGGCGCTGTTGGAAAACCTGCGCTTCCACGGCGGCGAAGAGGCCAACGATCCGGCCTTCGCCGATGCCCTGGCGGCGCTGGGCGATATTTTCGTCAGCGATGCCTTCTCGGCGGCGCACCGCGCCCATGCCTCGGTCGAGGGCCTGGCCCGGCGCCTGCCGGCCGCCGCCGGCCGGCTGATGCAGGAGGAACTGGAACATCTGGGCGCGGCCCTGGAGAACCCCAAACGTCCGCTTGCCGCGCTGGTGGGCGGCGCCAAGATCTCCAGCAAGCTCGATCTGCTGGGCAACCTGGTGGCCAAGGTGGATTGCCTGGTGATCGGCGGCGGCATGGCCAACACCTTCTTGAATGCGGTCGGCCGGGATGTGGGCAAGTCGCTTTGCGAGCATGACCTGGCCGATACGGCCCGCGATATCCTGGCCAAGGCCAAGGCAGCCGGCTGCGATGTGGTCCTGCCCAGGGACGTGGTGGTGGCCAAGGACCTGGCGCCGGGGGTGGCCACAGAGACGGTTTCGGTCAAGGAGGTGCCCGCCGACCGGATGATCCTGGACTGTGGACCGGCCACGGCCGAGCACCTGGAACGCCGCCTTGCCGGCTGCGCCAGCCTGGTCTGGAACGGGCCGCTGGGATGTTTCGAGGTCCCGCCCTTCGATGCGGCGACCAACCGGGTGGCCAAGGCCGCGGCGCGCCTGACCCGCGAGGGCAAGCTGCTGTCGGTGGCCGGCGGCGGCGACACGGTCGCGGCTCTGGCCAACGCCGGCGTGACGGCGGATTTCTCCTATATCTCCAGCGCCGGCGGCGCCTTCCTGGAATGGCTCGAAGGCAAGACCCTGCCCGGGGTCAAGGCGCTGGAAGAAGCGGCTAGCCGTTAAGGAATTCCAGCGACGGCGCGAAGAACCGGGCACCGGTGACCGCACGGGTGTAGTCCAACAGGTGGTCGTAGTGGCCCTCGGCATCGGCGGTGATCATGCTGGCCAGCATCTTGTCGAAAATGTCGGCCCGGCGGGTGTAGGAGATAAAGTAGAGGCCGTGCTCGTCCGCGGTGCCGTAGGGCATGGAATGGCGCAGCATTTCCAGCGACTGGCCGTCTTCCTTCAATGACACCCGCTTGATATGTGCCGTCGGCGGCTTGTCCGCCGACGCGAATTCGATGTTGTCGGCCTTGGTCCGGGCGATCACCCGTTCCTGGTCCGGCACCGGCAGCGCCTCCCACTTGGCGAGGTCGTGAATGTAGCGCTGCACGGAAATGTAGCTGCCGCCGGCAAAGGCTGCATCTTCATCCCCCACCAGCGCGACCGGCCCTCGGTCTTCGCCCTGCGGGTTTTCCGTGCCGTCGACGAAGCCCGTCAGGTCCCGGGAGTCGAGATAGCGAAAGCCCTGCACCTCCTCCGCCACCCTGACGGCCGTACCCAGGCGCCGGCGGACCTGCCGCACCAGTTCGAAACAAAGGTCCAAGCGCTCGCCGCGCACATGGAGCAATATATCGGCCGGCGTCGCGGGCGCCGCACGCGGTCCATCCGCCACCGCGGGGAAGGGCGACAAACCTGCCGGCCGCGCCGCCGAAAAGAACCGGTCCCAGACTCTGTCGCCGAAGGCGACGACGCTATGCAGCACCGCGCCGCCCTGCTGACCGGAGAGTTCCGCCGCCAGATCCGGTACCGCGGCACAGACGCGCCGCAGGGCGTCTCCTGGGCCCTCTTCAACAAGCCCCTCATCAACAATCAGCGTCAGAAAGATCGCATGGGGATTGGCTTCCGGAAGGATCCCCGCTTGCGGCTGCGCCATGAACTGCTCCCTTTCCAGTCTTTCCTTATTGTTTCACGATCAGGTTTGTTTCTTGGAACGTCATCCTGGGGGCCGCAAAGCGGCAACCCGGGATCTATTTCTCACCCTGCACCGCCTTATGGATCCCGGGTTCGGGCTTCGCCCGCCCCAGGATGACAGGCAAGAGCAATGCGCAAACTTGATCGGCTCGCGCTCTAGGAAGAAGAACTAAGCCGCGGGCGGCTGGAATACAATCCCGTCGATTGCAAATGCAAAAAAGGACAGCGGCGGGTTCAGCCGCGGCGCACTCGACCCGCCGGCAAGCGGGCAATGGCTTTGGTGCCGACGCCGGGCTCGCTTTCCAGCACCAGGGTGCCGTCATGCATTTCCATGAAGGCCCGCGAGATGGCAAGCCCGAGGCCCGTGCCTTCACGGCCGCGGTTGAGGCTGTTGTCGACCTGTTCGAAAGGCGAAAAGGCCCGTTCCATGTCGGCTGCCGCGATACCGACACCGCTGTCGCTGACCAGGAACAGGAAATCGCCGCTGCTGTCGAGGGTGACCGTCAGATCGATCGCCCCGCCTTCCGGCGTAAACTTGACCGCATTGGCCAGCAGGTTGAGCAGCACCTGCTTCAACTTCAGCGTATCGGCCCAGAGCTCCGGCAAGCCCGGCGGCAGGCGCAGTTCCAGCGTCTGCCCGGCATGGCGCGCGCGCTCGGCCACCAGGCGGACCGCTGAATCGCAGATCTCATAGGGGCTTGCCGCTGCTTCGTGCAGCTTGTGGCCTGCGGCCTCCACCTTGGAGGCATCCAGAATGTCGTTGATCAGGTTCAGCAGGTGCTCGGCGCTGGCATGGATGTCCTGGGCATAGCTCTTGTACTGAGGGTTCCCCAGGGGCCCCAGCAACTCGCTTTCCATCAGTTCCGAAAACCCGATCACCGCGTTCAAGGGCGTGCGCAGCTCGTGGCTCATGTTGGCCAGGAACTCGGTCTTGGTCCGGTTGGCAAGTTCCGCGCCCTCCTTGGCCTCGACCAGCGCACCTTCGCGCGAGCGCAGATCCGTCACGTCCTCGGCGGTGCCGCGCAACCCGAGGAAGGCCCCGCCTTCGGGGCTGTAGACCGGCAGACCGCTGATGCGAAAGATATGCGTTACGCCGTTATTGTCGTCGATCTCCACCTCGAGACTGCGAAAGGGACTGCGGCTTTTCAAGGCCACCAGCTCTTTCAGCTCGGCGCTGGGCTTTGACGGCAGTTCATCCAAGGGCAGGCCGACGATTTCCAGAGGGTGAAATCCCAAAGCGTCGGTGATGCGCGGCGAGACGAAGGTCAGGACAAGGTCGGGATCGGTTTCCCACACCCAGTCCGACACCAGACGGGTCATGTCGTCGAGGCGCGTAGTGGCCTGAACCAAGGCGTTCGCGAGGGTCTTAACCTTGGTGATGGGTTCGAAAAGGTAGGCGGTCGCGCCCGGGCTGCCGGCCTCATCGCCCAGATCATAGCGAACCCGGCGATAGTGCTCCGCCCGGTCGTTCACATTGAGTTTGAATTCTTCGCCGTCGTGGGAACGGCGCGGGTCCGCACCCCCCATCCATTCGCCGCCTTCAGCGCGGTAGCCGGGGACGGCACCGACGGCCTGCAGGGCCCGGGCAATACGCTTGAAACCGCGGTTGCCATAGAGCAGCGATCCGCTTTGATCCACTATGCAAGCTGGCGGACCCTTGTCCAGCAACAGCCGCTGCAGCTCGCTGACGGGGGAGATCTTGGACGGCGAAGAGTCTGCCGACGCAGCACCCGGCGCGGCAACAGCCCCTTGCGCCTTGGCCTTACGGGTTTGGCGGAGCCTGGCGGTATGGACGCCCAACCGGGGGGGATTCGGATCCTCTGTCAATTCCAGGCACGAGCCTCTGGTTTTTGCCGGTAGGTACTATCCTCTAGCTGCTCAATGGCGTCCAGGAATTCGGGGTCCCGGCGCCAGGTCTCGAGCACATGTTCGGCGTCCCGGTCGCTGACGGCATCGAAAATGGTGGTGGCGCGCAGCAACTCCTGCGGGTCGACCATCGACCCGTTGACCCGGCTCAACATGAAAATCGCGGCGAAGTCCTGCTTTGACAGGCCGACGGCACGGCAGGCAATGGCCAGGCTCTCCCCGCCGGTTTGATACAAAACCCGCTGCAGCCGCGGGGCCTCCAGGCCGCTCAATTCGCCGAAAAGAGCCTCGAAAAGGGCGATCTCGCCCTGGCGCAGGGCGTTGATCAGCAGAGCGGCCGTGATCCTATCCGCATCAGACAGCTGCCGGGCGAGCTGGGCAGCGGGGGTTTCCGCCGCCGCATTGGCCTCTATCGCGGCGATCTTGTGGACCGTGTCTTCCAGCTCATGGTCGAGCTCGACCGCGTGGACCGAAAAGTTTTCGCTGATCTGGCTGCGCAGCGCCGCCGCGACCCACCAGTAGAGCTTGCGCGACAGCGCCGGATCCAGATCCTTGCGCTGCACCAGCGGCTCCTGAAAGGAATCCACCCGGCGGGATTCCTCCACCAGATAGGCCATGGTGGCCTGGGAGATCGGCGCGTTGTCGTTTTCCAGCAGGGTTTTGATGACATCTTCGTCGTCGGTTTCGACCAGGACTTCGGTCACCTGCTCACTGAGCTGCCGGCGCCGGGCGATGGCCACGCGGTGCTGCTGGCCGCGGTGGCGGATGATCTCGATCAGCTCCGGGTCCTGCAGCAGACTGCTTGAGGTGAGGATCGGCCGGGCCACATCGATCTGGTCGTTGGCCAGGGCCAGCACCAGATCCCGAGGCGCCTCCGCCTTGCCGGCAAGGCGCTCGCTGAGCTCGAGGCGGATCGGCTGCTCGAACTGCCGCAACAGCTTGTTCAGGATTTCGGTGATCAGATCCCGCTCCTGGTCGCTGAGCGGCACCGCGCGCGGGCTTGCCAGCTCGCCCATTTGGGCGGACAGCCGATGACGCGCTTCAATCGATTTGTCGACCGCCAGTTCCAGCAGGAACTGTAGGTCTACGTCTCTTTCCGCCATGACACTGTGGCCTACCTAACCCCTAGTGGTCGTTTCATCTGCGTGGCGCCAACCCCCTCAAGCCAGCACCACCTATCCCGCTGCAAAAAATTTATAATAATCCAAACTAAAACTGATGTAAAGATGTTACACAATTAATTACATTGGTAATTTTTATTAACAATAATGCCTTAATTTCAAATTAACCTTATATCTAAACTTCGATTTTTAAGAAAATTCCTTTTGTGACCTCCACATTATTTGTCGCTCTTTTAACCATAGCCATGGCAAAAGCCCGGGCTGCAGCCTGCGCCCGGCACGGGTAGGGTAGAACATGCGCAGCCTCACCCCCAAAATCCAGCTTCTGGCCGGCGCCCTGCTGGCATTGCTGTCGGCCGGCGCCGGGGCCGAAGAATGGCCGGTCCCGCCCGGCACAGCCTTTCAGGTGTCACCGGCCGATCTGCCGGCCCCTTACGCCACGGAAAACGTCAGCAATGGCCCCGTCACCGTCGCCCGGCCCGAGGCGATGCCCCTTCAGGTGCCCGAGGGTTTCAAGGCCGAGCTGTTCGCAGAAGGCCTGACCCATGCGCGCTGGATGACGGTTGCCGGCAATGGCGATGTCCTGCTGGCGGAACCACGCCGCGGGTCGGTGACCTTGCTGCGGGACCTGGACGGCGATGGCGCCGCCGACGAGGTCCGCGGCTTTGCGGAAGGCTTCAAGGGGCCGCACGGTCTGGCGCTGGCGCCGGGCTGGCTCTACGTCGCCGATCTGCGGGCGGTCTGGCGCCTGCCCTACCAACCGGGCGACCTGACGCCACGCGGCCCGGCAGAGGCGCTGACGCCGCCGGGCGCCCTGGGCGAAGCCCGCGGACATTGGAACCGGAATCTAGAGCAAATTTCGATCCTATGGAGCCATTTGACCGGGCTTATTTTGTCTCCTGGCTAGGCGCCCGTTGAGAAGCGATGCAGCGCATCGGTTAAGACGGGCAACGACGCCAGGGGGCAAAAGAACCCGGCCTTCGGTGGGATTTCTGGGCTCTTCAGGGGCGTTGCGCTGCTCGCCCGATGCCCTGCATCGCGCTGCGCAGCGCGCCTACCTGAAGAACCCAGAAAACCCATCAAATGATTCCATAGGATCGAAACTTGCTCTAGCACTCGATCCCGACGGCAGCCGGTTTTTCGTGACCGTCGGCAGCCAGGGCAACATCGCCGAGGAACCGGCGCCGCATGCCTCAGTCCAGGTCTTTCAGGCTGACGGTTCGGGGCAGCGCACCTGGGCCGATGGCCTGCGCAATCCCGTCGGCATCGCCTTCGCCCCGGACGGCGGTCTCTTTACCGTGGTCAACGAGCGCGACGGCCTGGGCGAGGAGCTGGTGCCCGATTACCTGGCCCGCCTGGGGGAGGGCGACTTCTTCGGCTGGCCCTACGCCTATAGCGGCGCCAAGCCGCAGCCCGGCTTTGCCGGCAAGCGCCCGGACCTGGTCGCCCGCAGCAAGACCCCCGAAGTGCTGTTCCGCAGCCATTCGGTGCCCCTGGGCTTGGTGTTCTACGACCCAAACGCGCTGCGGCCCCTGGCCCCGGGTGTCTTTCCGCCGGACTACCACGGCGATGCCTTTGTCGCGTTGCGCGGCTCCTGGAATGCCGCCAATCCGCGCGGCTACATGGTGGTGCGCGTGCCCTTCGCCCGGCGTCAGGGCCCCCGGCCGCCCCGGTAAAAACCGGCCTCGGTGACCCTGCCGTGACACCCACGGCTTGAGGTAGGCGGCGGACGTAAGTCCCGGCTATTGAACGGCTGAGGCCGTTTCTGTAGGCTTTCGCCTCCTGGTCGCCCAACGGTTCGGGGCGGACAGACAAGGGCATTTGGGCAAGAAGAGAAGCGGGGCTCGGCCGGGCAGTCGGGTCCCGCGGTCAGAAACCCTTTACACAGCCAAGGGCATGAGATGACGAAGGAAGGCCGCCTGTTCCGACTGACGTTCCTCACGCTCGTCGTCGCACTGCTTCTCGCTCCGGCCTGCAAGAGCAAGCCGAAGACGGAGGAGCCGGCGGAGGCCCCCGCGGAAGGGCCGAGCGATGAGGAGAGCGCAGCGGAGGAAGCTCTTCGGGAAGCAGAAGACGAAGCGCAGGTCGCGAAGGAGTTCGACGGTGTCATGTACAACCGTCACTTCACGACCGCCAAGCGGTTCCGCGACGCGCTCGAGCTCGAGAACGCGCTGACGGAGGTCGAGAAGGCGCTGAACTTCCACCCGACCTCCGACGAGGCGTTGAGCCTGCGGTCCGAGATCCTGCGCATGATGGGCGACCGCGCCGGGGAGACGCGGACGGTCATCGAGGACCAGTACGAGGCGTACCAGGTCAAGCGGCAGGAGCAGAAGGTCACGGTGCGGCGCAAGCTGGCCGACGCGCAGACCTTGATGGAGGAGCGCAACTACCCGGAGGCGCGCCGCTCGTACGAGAGCGCCGTCTTCATCGTCACGAGCGCGAAG
>CAJHXM010000141.1_pt1 | contig 23113 bp, 23 predicted proteins | sample 9198461 | NCBI WGS metagenome assembly CAJHXM01 (sample SAMEA7708299, study PRJEB35096) | sediment metagenome | biome: marine neritic benthic zone biome [ENVO:01000025]; feature: sediment [ENVO:00002007]; material: shallow marine sediment [ENVO:03000034] sea grass bed [ENVO_01000059] ...
AAGCCCTTCGAGATGTCGCTGACGGCGGTCTCCAAACACGTCCGCGTGCTCTCCGGCGCCGGATTGGTCAGCATTCAAAGGCGCGGCCGAACGCGCTTCTGCCGTTTGGAGGCTGTGCCCATGAAGGCTGCTGCCGAGTGGCTCGACAACTACCGGAGCTTCTGGGAAGGCCAATTCGAGTCCCTTGCGCGCTTTTTGAATGAGGAGGACGGAACATGAAATTTCTTCGCGGTGAGATAGGGGACGACCCGGTCATCGTCGAAGGACTCTTCCGGGCGCCAGTCGGGCGTGTCTACAAGGCCTGGACCGAGCCCGAAGAGGTTGTCAAATGGTTCGGCGAAAAGGCCGGCGCGCTGCTCTCGGCTGAAATCGATTTGCGGGTCGGCGGCAAGTGGTGCTTTGTGGTTTTAGACAATCCGGATGTCCGCTCCAGCCTGCAGGGCGAGTACAGCAGAGTCGAAACCGAAAAGTGCCTGGAGTTCAGTTGGCGGCACCTGCGCGAACATGCCGACGGCCGGCGCGAGGAAACGCCCTCGTCAATCGTGACCGTCACCTTTCGCGCCGAGGGTGCGGCAACCCATGTCCACCTGCGCCACGAAGGGATTCTGCAGCACGAAGGCCGCACCGGTGTCGCCAGTGGATGGGATACCTGCTTCGGACAGCTCGGCGATCGGTTGAAGATGGAGTCAGCGGCATAAGCCACCTAAGACCTACTTCAGCCGATACTCAATTTCCGATCCACGGCTTTCAAAGACCACACGCAGCAACCGCCCTTCGGCGTCGTACCAAAGGTCGCGTTCCAGCTCGCCTGAAATGCGGTAATGTTCTGCCTCGGTCGGACCTTGAGATGTTTCCAAGGTCTCTTTTTCCACCAGCGCGCCGGACACCTGATAGACCTTGTCGCTCACCGCGCTATACAGACGGGAGGAGCCAATCACCGCTTTGTTCCAAAGGCTGGCCGTCATCATGGGTGGCGTCAGGTCCTGGCTGGACCCGTTTACAGTCCAACGATAACCACTGTCGGTCCGGGCAATTGACACCAGGTAATCTTCGCCATCGTCGTTGGTTTTGCCCTCAAGCATCACCAGATTGCCGTCGACCCAGCTTTCCTGCCGTTCGTGTTCAAAGCGAAAGACTGTAACAAAGGCGATCTTTACCGCCAGGTCGGTCTCGACGTCGATCGCGATTCTGTCTCCCTGACGGTCGAGAGAGATTCTGTGCTCGCCGATTTCATCGCCATCGCGCGTAACGGTGTAGGCAAGTTCTTCTGCAAAGGCTGGCGCCGCCAAGAATTCAATCACCAGGAAAACCGAAAACACCAGACGTCTTCGGTCAATTCGACTCATGATTTTCTCCCTTAACCAGTGCAGCCGGCCTGTCCTGCCGCCGCCGTGTTGATCACCTCCCCGTCCCCCAAATTTTGCGGCGGCAGATAGTGGCGCACCAGGGCCAGCGCATCGGGGGAGTCCCATTCGGCCGGCCCCACCATGCCGCCGACCAGGCAGCCCTCGGCGTCGACCAGGAAGGTCGCCGGCAAGCCCGTCACCGCCATCTCGCGCGCCAGTTCGCTTTTCGGATCCAGGAAAGCCTCCAAGGAGTCCGTCCCAAGGCTTTTCAGAAAAGGCGCCACGACCTTTTTGCCGGCCCGGTCGATGGAGACCGCAAGAACCTTCAATCCCTCATCGGCCAACTCGGTCTGCAGCCGGTCCAGCGACGGCATCTCCCGCTTGCAGGGCGCGCACCAGGTCGCCCAGAAGTTCACCACCAGGGCCTGACCCTTAAAGTCCGCCAGGGTTCTGGAGCCGCCCTCCAGGTCCGTGAAAGCCGTGGTGGGCGCTGGCACCGACTCCTCCAAAAGGGTAAAGTTGTATTTGAAGTCGCCCTCCAGGGGAGGCGGCGAGTCGGCAGCAGCGGCAAAGGCGGTCAAACAGCCCGCAAGAACCAGGCTGGCGGCGCGCGCAGCCTTGAGGGATTTTTTTGTGTTCACCGGATAGTTGTCCTTATCGATGTCCAAGATCGAGAAACCAGATTCCCCGGGCGCCAGTGCCCAACCCGCCGACCCGCAGGCCAACAGCATGTGGGGCGGGCGCTTTTCCGCGGGGCCGGCAGAGATCATGGAGCAGATCAACGCCTCGATCGGCTTCGATCAGCGCCTCTACGCCCAGGATATCGCCGGGTCCAAGTCCCACTGCGCCATGCTGGTCGCGCAAGAGATTATCACTGAAGAAGATGGCAAGGCCATCCTGGCAGGTCTAGACACGATTTTGCGAGAAATCGAGGCGGGCAGCTTCGTCTTTCAGCGTTCCCTGGAAGACATTCACATGAACGTCGAACAGCGCCTGCGGGAGCTGATCGGCGAGCCGGCCGGGCGCCTGCACACGGCGCGTTCGCGCAACGACCAGGTGGCGACCGGCTTTAAACTCTGGGTGCGCGATGCCCTGGATGGGCTCGACAGCGGCCTGCAGGACCTGCAGGGGGCCCTGATCGATCAGGCCGAGGCCCACGCCGATGCGGTCATGCCGGGCTATACCCACCTTCAGGCCGCCCAGCCGGTAACCTTCGGGCATCACCTGCTGGCCTATGTGGAGATGCTGGGCCGCGACCGGGGCCGCCTCGCCGACACCCGGCGGCGGCTCAACGAATGCCCGCTGGGCGCCGCGGCCCTGGCCGGCACCTCCTTTCCCATCGACCGCAACGCCACGGCCCAGGCTCTGGGCTTCGACCGGCCGACCGCCAACTCCCTCGATTCGGTGGCGGACCGGGATTTTGCCCTGGAATTTCTTTCCGCCGGCGCCATCCTGGCCCTGCACCTGTCGCGCTTCGCCGAGGAGCTGGTACTCTGGTGCAGCGACGGCTTCCGGTTCATCAAACTCAGCGACGCCTTCACCACCGGCAGCTCCATCATGCCGCAGAAGAAAAATCCCGATGCGGCGGAGCTGGTGCGGGCCAAGGCGGGGCGCATCATCGGCGCCCTCAACAGTCTGCTGATCGTGATGAAAGGGCTGCCGATGACCTATGGCAAGGACATGCAGGAGGACAAGGAACCGGTCTTCGACGCCGCCGACAGTCTGGCCCTGGCGGTTGCGGCCTGCGCCGGGATGGTGCGGGACATGGAGCCCGACCGCGACGCCCTGAAGGCCGCGACGGCGGCCGGCTTCATCACCGCCACCGACCTGGCCGACTGGCTGGTGCGCCGGCTCGGCCTGCCCTTCCGCGAGGCCCACCACGTCACCGGCAACCTGGTAAAGGCGGCGGAGACGCAAGGCTGCGATCTGGCGCAACTGGACCTCGCCGAGATGCAAAAGGTTGAATCGCGGATCACGGAGGATATCTTTACTGTGTTGAGCGTCGAAAAGGCGGTCGAGAGCCGTACCAGCCTGGGCGGCACCGCGCCCGCACTGGTCCGCGCCGCGGCGTCGGCAGCAAGGGAGCGTTTCTTATGAGCCATCATCGGCAGACCCCAGACCGGCGCCAGGTCCTCACCTTCGTCCTGCTGGCCGCGGCCGGTGGGCTGATCGCAGGCTGCGGCAAGAAGGGCCGGCCCCGGGCGCCGGAAGGACAGGAAGGCAACTATACCTACCCGCGGTTCTACCCCAATCGCGAATCCGTCCTGCAGGGCGGAACAGCCCCCGAGTGGGAAGAGCCGAACGACAAGCCCAACAGCATCGACCTCTCCCCCGCGCCGGGATCGCGGGAGAGGACCGTCACCTACGGGTCCGAGTAACCATGCCGTTGCAGCATTTTCCCTATCTCGGCGGCAACCTCCAGGCCGAGAAAGTCAGCTTGACCGCGCTGGCCGAGCAGCTCGGCACGCCTTTTTACTGCTATTCCAGCGCCGCGATCGAGGCCAACTACCGCACCTTCGCCGGCGCGCTGGAGGGTCTGGACGCCGGCATCTTCTATGCCCTGAAGGCCAATTCCAATCAGGGGGTGATCGCCACGCTGGCGCGCCTGGGGGCCGGCGCCGATGTGGTCTCGGAAGGGGAAATGCACCGCGCCCTGGCCGCCGGCATCGCCGCCGACAGGATCGTCTTTGCCGGGGTCGGCAAGACCCGCGACGAGATGGCCTCGGCCCTGAAGGCCGGCATCTTGCAGTTCAACGTGGAATCCCTGCCCGAATTGGAAGCGCTCAACGAAGTCGCCGGGGAAATGGGGCTGAAGGCGCCGACGGCGCTGCGCATCAACCCGGACGTGGACGCCTTGACCCTCAAGGGAATCTCGACCGGCAAGGCGGACAACAAATTCGGCATCGACATGGCGGAGGTCCCGGGCATCGCCGCGCGGCTGTCCGCCCTGCCCCACATTTCCCTGGAGGGATTGGCCGTCCATATCGGCTCTCAGATGACCGATATTTCGCCCTGCCGCGAGGCCTTTCGCCGGGCCGCGGGCCTGTTTCGGGACCTGCGGGATTCCGGCCATCCGCTGAAGCGCCTGGACCTGGGCGGCGGCCTGGGCATCGTCTATCAGGGCGAATCGCCGCCGGACCTGACGGCCTACGCCGAGATCGTGCGGGCCGAGACCGCGGATCTGGGCGCGGAACTGGCGTTCGAGCCGGGCCGTCTGATGGTCGGCAACGCAGGCCTGCTGGTCACCCGGGTCATCTATGTGAAACAGGGCCGCAACCGCCGTTTTCTGGTCATCGACGCGGCCATGAACGATTTGATCCGGCCCATGCTCTATCAGGCCTGGCATGAATTTGTTCCTATCCGCGAACCGGGGCCCGGCGCCGAGCTGTCACCGGTCGATATCGTCGGCCCGGTCTGCGAATCCACAGATACCTTTGCCGAACAGCGCGCCCTGCCGCCGGTCGCGGCCGGCGAGCTGCTCGCGATTTGTTCAGCAGGTGCCTATAGCTCTGTGATGAGTTCGACCTATAATAGCCGAAGACTGGTCCCGGAAGTGCTGGTCCGGGGCAGCCAATCGGCGGTTGTGCGCCCGCGGGAGGCATTCGCGGACATGATCGCGCGGGAAACCCTGCCCGATTGGTTGCTGGAATCCGCCCCGCCCGCCTCGCGCGGCGTGGCTTGAACACAGGATAAGAAAGGCCGGAAACACTGGAACGCTGGAGCCACCAAGGGAAGGGGCCGAACCAAGGGAGCCGTGAGGCTCCGGTGGAAGGCTTGTCCTGGCGGCTGGCGCTGGTGCGCGCGGCCCTCGCCTGGGAGGCGCTGTGGCTCGCATTCTGGCCCCTGCTGAGCCTGCTGGCGCTCTTTCTGGCGCTGGTTCTGCTGGATTTCCTGCCGTTCCTGCCCGGCTGGCTGCATGCCATCCTGCTGGGAGTTTTTCCCATCCTGCTGGTACTCACCGCCTTCAGAGGCTGGCAAGGACTGCGCTGGCCCACACCGCCCCAGGCCCGGCGGCGCCTGGAAATCGATAACGGTTTGGCACACCGGCCGCTCCAGGGGCTGGAAGACCGGCTGGCCGGCGGCCAGGGGGATCGGGCCGCCATGAGTCTCTGGAAGCTGCACCGGCAGCGCCTGGCCGCCCAGATCAAACGGCTGCGGGTCGGGCCGCCGCACCCGGTCCTGACCGCAGCGGACCCCTTGGCCCTGCGGGTCCTGTTGGTGCTGCTGTTGTTCATCGCCGTGCCGGTCGGCCTGGCGGACTGGCAAAGCCGGCTGGGACGGGCGCTGAGCCCCTCTTTATCCGCCGTCGCCGCGGTGCCGGCGCATCTGGATGTCTGGGTCAATCCGCCGAGCTATACCGGGCTGCCGCCCCTGTTCCTGGATCCGGCGCGGCCGGAGGCCCTCACCCTGCCGCAGGGCAGCACCCTGCTGGCGCAGGTGCAGGGCGGCGATGGCCTGCCGAGCCTTAGGATCGCCGGCCAAAGCCACGACTTCGCCGAGATGACTCTGGGCGCTTTCAAAATCAGCCACGAAATCACCAAGGGCAAGGAACTGGAGATCCGCCAGGAAGGCAGAACCCTGGCGGCCTGGCCGCTGGAAATCGTCTGGGACGGCCCGCCCAAGATTGCCTTCCAGGCCGCCCCCGGCCGGACCGAACGCTCCAGCCTGCGGATCGACTATGAGGCCAGCGACGACTATGGCCTGACCGGCTTGAGCGCTGAAATTCACCGCATCGACAAGCCCGATGACGCGCGGCTGGATCTGGAATTGCTGCTGCCGGGGCTGGGCCTGAAACAGGCGGAGGGCAGCAGCTACCACGATCTGACGGCACATCCCTGGGCCGGCATCGCGGTGGAAATGCGCCTGGCAGCAAAAGACGCGCTGGATCAGGTCGGCCGCAGCGAGGCCTTCCGAACGGTCCTGCCGGAGCGGATTTTCAACCACCCGGTCGCCCGGGCCCTGGTGGAGCTGCGCAAGCAGCTGACGCTCAAACCGGAAGAACGCCTGCCGGTGGTGCGCGACCTGAACGCGCTGGCCGACCGGCCGGACCACTATTTCCACGACCTGACCGTCGCCCTGGCGCTTTTCACCGCCGCCCGGCGCCTGATCAACGACGCCTCCGATGACGCCATCGGATCGGTGCAGCAACTGATGTGGGACACCGCGCTGCGCATCGAGGAAGGCGAACTCGCCATCGCCGAGCGCGACTTGCGCAAGATCCAGCAGGAGCTGATGGAGGCGCTGGCCCGCGGCGCCGAAGATGCCGAGATCGAGGCCCTGATGGACCAGCTGCAGGAAGCGCTGGACGCCTATATGGATGCGCTGGCCCAGCAGATGCAGGAAATGATGGCCGAGAGTCAGGAATTTCAGGAGTTGCCGCCCAACGCCCAAACCCTCGACCGGCAGGATCTGCAGGACCTGATCGATCAGGCGCGCGACCTGGCCAAGTCCGGCGCCCGCGAGGCGGCCCAGGACATGCTGGCGCAACTGCAGGAGATGCTGGAGAACCTGCGCGCCCAGCCTTTCCAGCAAGGCATGAGCGAAGAAATGCGCGAAGCGCAGGAGACCATGCGCGACCTGGAGGACATGATGCGGCGCCAGCAGGAGCTGCTGGACCGCAGCTTCGAGCGGTCGCAAAATCCGGCCGAGAGCGAAGACGGCCGGGAGCGCCAGCGCCAGGAAAACAGCGGCGACGCGCGGAACCAGGAAAAGCTGCGCCGGGACCTGGGTGAAATGATGCGTCAGCTGGGCGACGCCCTGGGCGAAATCCCGCAGCCTCTGGGCCGGGCGGAACAGGAAATGCGCGATGCCCGCGAGGCGCTGAATTACGACAGTCCCGGCCAGGCCGTGCAGCCCCAGGCGCGTTCGCTCGACCAGCTGCAGCAAGGCATGCAGAACATGGCCGACCGCTTCATGCAGATGTTCGGCGAAGGCGCGGACCAGGGCAGCGGCAACGTGGCAAATCAGCCCGGCCGGCGCGGGCGCGATCCCTTTGGCCGCAACCCGGGACAGGGCGTGCAGGAAGCGATCGACGGCGTGCAGATTCCCGACCGCATGGAAATCCAGCGCGCCCGCGAAATCGTAGACGAACTGCGCCGGCGCCGCGGCCAGCGTCAGCGCCCCGCCGAAGAACTGCAATACATCGACCGGCTGCTGCGCCAGTTCTGAAGGCAGGGTAAGTCTCACGCTTCAGATTGAGTCTGACTGAAGCGATTTTGCCCTAAACCGCCAGGACCGCCGCGAGCGCGCCCGCAGCCAGGCTGGCGCCTAGGGAAAGGGCGAGGGGCCAGAACAGCGGCCGCCCGGCGTTGAAGACCGCCACACCGCATTTCAGCAGCGTGTTGGCGAGGGACGCCAGCAAAATGCCCCAGGCGGCCACCGCCGGCGAAAGCTCCGCGCCACTGATCCGAGCCAGCGACAGGGTCACTGCATCGACATCGGCCAGGCCCGATAGCCCCGCCAAGACATAGACGCCGCCCTCACCGAACCAGTCGAGGGCCGCGTGGGACAGTATGACGACAGCCGCCAGGAAGAGGCCGAACTTGAACGCCATGCCGAATTCGAAGGGGTTGCGGATCTGAAGCTCTTCGGAGGCGGGGCCGGCCCCGGCGCTGCGCAGCAGAAAGTAGGCCGCAACAAAGCCCACAACCGCCGCGCTGCCCAACGGCCAGGCCAGCGGCTCGATCAAGCCGGGCGCAATCAGTCCCGCGACCAGCAGGGTGCGCGGGAACATCTGGGCCGCCGCCAGCGCGATGCCGGCAGCACAGAGACGGGCCCCGCCGGGATTGTTGCGCACGATGCGCGACAGGCTGATGGCCACCGCAGTCGAGGACACCAGGCCGCCGGCCAGCGCCAGCAAGGGAATGCCGCGTTGCCCACCGGCCAGCTTGACGGCGCCATAGCCGAGAAAAGAGATGCCGGCAATCAACACCACCATCAACCAAAGCTCATAGGGGTTGAGCGCCTGCCAGGGCCCAAAACCGCGGTCGGGCAACACCGGCAGCAGCACCACGGACATCACCAGCAGCTTCAAGACCGCAAAGAGTTCTTCCTGACTGATGCGCTGCAACCAGACATGCAGCATCGGCTTGACCCCGAGCAGCAGTGTGGTGATCACAGCGGCGGCCGCGGCCAGGGCCATGTCCCCAAGCAGCGCCAACGCGCCCAGAGAAAAGGTTACCAACGCGGCAACAACCGTTGTCATGCCGTAGTCCTGGGTCAGTGCGGTGGCCTTGAGCCGGGCCACAACCATCACTCCGGCAAAGGCGACAAAGGCAAAGCCCAGAAACACCGGGCCCAGATCTTCGGCGAGCAACGCCGCAAGCCCACCCAACAGGCCGATGATGCCAAAGGTGCGCACCCCGGCGACGCGCTTTCCCTCGGCTTCGGTTCTCGCGTGCCAGCCACGCTCGATGCCAATCAAGATCCCCAAGGCCAGGGCCAGAGCGAGTCGCTGAAAGGGTTCCACTTCTGCCATAACGAACCTCGGCCCCGGGAAAACCGCCCGGCGCTTCAGCTGGAGAAGTTAGAACCCGCGCAGCAGTCCGCCCATGATCTGCCTCAAGCCTCGCCGGGCGCTATTCCGGCTTGTAGAAGGCAACGGAGAGATTGGCCGCGCCACGGGGGCTCTGCACCCGGCTTTCAAAGCTCGCGCCTTCGCCGGCCCGCAAACGCTTGACCGGCGGGTCGAAGTCCCAGGTTGTCAGGGTACTTCCCTCGCTATCGGTCACCTTGCCCCGCAACGGCGGAACATCGCGATCGACGCCGGAGACGTTGATGACCTCGCCCTGGACGACGAGCCAGCTCTTGCCCGCATCCAGACGCACGTCGAAACCGATCGTGAGGCTCAGCCCCTCGCCCGGCGGCCGTTCGACCGTCTGCACCCCGGCCTGTTCGGCCTCGGCCTGCATATTGGCCAGGATCTGCTCATAGCCGATCCAGACTCCGATCACCAAGGCGCCGAGGATTGAAACCAGGGCGACCCACCCCACCCAGGCCTTCGACCGAGGCACCGCCGGCGGTGCGCTGGGCGGAGTCTGCGCCGATGCGACCGCGAACTTCCCATCTGCCGAAGACAGTCCAGGATCGGCGTCTGCGGCTGTTGCCGTCGCGGAGTCGAGCGCTTCCGCTTGGGCAACCAGGGCCTCGGGGATCACCACTTCCGGGGCCGTGGCCGTCGATTCGGGAACCTCTTCATCCTTCTCGGCCCCGACCGGTATCACCTGCAACCAGACGTTCTTGCAGCTGCCGCAACGCACCAAACGGCCCGTTTTCCCGATTTCGTCGCGGCCGACCTCAAACCGGGTGGTACAGAGGGAACAGGAAATGCGCATTAATGAAGGCTGCCCTGGAGTGACCGCGAAGCGGTAGTTTATATTGGCGGCCCCGAGCCGGCGCAAGACGGCTACCGGGATGGCTTCCGGCGACTATCGCCTTGAAGTCGCTTACTTTCGCCACCCCACGCGGCCGGCAAGAGGACCCTTGAGCCCTTGGTACGATTCGAAGACGTGACGCTGCGCTACGGCACCGGGCCGGAAATCCTGAAGGACGTGACCTTCCGGTTCGAGCCGGGCTCGTTCCATTTCGTCATCGGCGCCTCCGGTGCCGGCAAATCGTCGCTGTTGAAATTGATGTATCTGAGCCTCAGGCCCAGTGGCGGCCAGGTGAGCCTTTTCGGGCGCGACGTGCAAAATCTGGTGCGCCACGAGACCGCGGTTCTGCGCCGGCGCATCGGCGTGGTGTTTCAGGATTTTCGGCTGCTCAATCACATGACCGCGGTGGAGAACGTGGCGCTGCCCCTCAAGGTCGCCGGGCGGCAGGAGGACAAGATCCACCGCGATGTGAAGGAATTGCTGTCCTGGGTCGGTCTGGCGGACCATCTGGATGCGCTGCCCCCGACCCTCTCCGGCGGACAGCAGCAGCGTATTGCCATCGCCCGCGCCGTGATCGCCCGGCCCAGCCTGTTGCTGGCGGACGAGCCCACCGGCAACGTGGACGACCATATTGCGGTGCGCCTGCTGTACCTCTTTGAAGAGCTCAACAAGCTGGGCACGACGGTGGTTATCGCCACCCATAATGAATCCCTGGTGTCGCGCTTTCAGCACCCGGTGGCCCGGCTGATCGGCGGCGACGTGCGCGTCACCCATCACGCGCAGAACGCTTTGGCCGGAGAATTCGACTAGATGCTGGCGAAACGGGGCGATGTGCCGCTGCACCGCGACGCCACCAGCCGCTTTTTGCCCTGGCTGGTGGCCGTTATGGTCTATCTGGCGGCGCTGGCCATGGTCAGCGCCATGGCCATGCACAAGGTGGCAACCCGCTGGGACAGCGGCCTGGCCGGGCGCCTGACGGTGCAGGTGCCGCCCGGCGATTTGACCGAAGCCGCCGCCGCCCAACGCCTGGAGGACCTCATGACGGCCCTGCGGGAGACACCCGGCGTCGCGGCTGTGGAGGCGCTGTCGCCGGAGGAAATCACCGCCTTGCTGGAGCCCTGGCTTGGCGGCGACGGCGAGACTCTGGACCTGCCCATGCCGCGTCTGATCGCCGTAACCCTCGACAGCGAGAACCCGCCGGCGCTGACCGACCTGACTTTGCGGGTCCGGGGCCTGGTGCCCGACGCCCTGGTGGACGACCATCAGCGCTGGCTGAGCAACCTCCTCGACTTGGCGCGCTCCATCGAACTGGTCTCGCTGCTGGTGATGATTCTGGTCGGCTTGTCGGCCGTCACCATGGTGATTTTCGTCACCCGCATGGGCATGGCCATTCATGGCCATGTCATAGAACTGCTGCACCTGATCGGGGCGCAGGACGCCTATGTTGCCCGGCAATTTCAGTTTCATGCCCTGAAGCTCGGTCTGGCCGGCGGCGTTCTGGGGCTCGGCATGGCGAGCCTCACCATCCTGCTGGTCGGCTACCTGATCGGGCGCATTGAAGGCGCCATCCTGCCGGACTTCTCGCTTTCCATCCTCGAATGGAGCTTTCTGGGCCTGCTGCCGATATTGGCTGGCCTGGTGAGTATGATGACCGCCCGCGTCACGGTGCTGCGCAGCCTGACGCGCATGCCCTAGAGCAAGTTTGATGAATATAGAGTCATTTGATGGGGTTATCATGCCCTTCAGGCAGGCGCGGTGCGGAGCGCGATGCAGCGTATCGGGCGAGCAGCGCAACGCACCTGAAGGGCATGATAACCCCACCGAAGGCCGGGTTCTTTTGAACCTCAGAGCCCTCCCGGGCTCTGAACAACAAAGTTCGCGGAAGATTCACGGATCAGATTCGGCGAATCTGATCCGATCTTACGCGTGCCGCGTTGCCCGTCTCAGCCGATGCCCTGCATCGCCTTTCAACGGGCGCCTAACCAAGGGACAAAATAAGCCCGGTCAAATGGCCCTATATTCATCAAATTTGCTCTAGATGGCTAAGAGCGGCAGCAAGATATTCCGCCGGCCAAGAAGGCGGCTCCTGGGCAGCCTGTTGCTGCTGTGTTTCCTGGCGCTGTCACTGTGGGCCATCGGTCTCGTTTGGTACGCCGACCGGCTCCCGCGCGCTGTCGGCGACGGCACCAGCAAGACAGATGCCATCGTCGTCTTGACCGGCGGCAGCGGCCGTCTGCAAGAAGGACTGGAATTGCTGGCCGAGGGACAGGCCGGCAAGCTTTTCGTCTCCGGCGTCTACCGCGGCATCGACGTGCGGCAACTGTTGAAGGTCTTTCAGGAAACCCGCGCGCTGCAGTGCTGCGTCGACCTGGGCTACGAGGCCGACGATACCCGCGGCAACGCAGTGGAAACCGCGGCCTGGATGCAGGCGCAAAAATTCACCTCGCTCCGGCTCGTCACCTCGGCCTATCACATGCCGCGCAGTCTGCTGGAGTTCCGCCGCACCATGCCGGAAATCGAAATGGTGCCGCACCCGGTGTTCGCCGGGACCTTCAAGCGGGACGACTGGTGGCGCTGGCCGGGCAGCGCCAGGCTGGTGATCTCCGAGTATCACAAGTACCTGGTCGCGGTGGTCCTGGGACCGATCCGGAGGCCGACGCTGTGACCGCCCTGCGCTCGCTGCTGTTCAACCTCTTCTTTTTCATTTGGAGCCCCCTGCTCCTGCTGGTCTGCCTGCCCCTGCTGCTGGCACCGCCGGCGGCGTCCTCCTGGGTCGGGCGCATCTGGGTGCGGGTCAGCTTCTGGGGCCTGGCAAAGATCTGCGGGCTGACCTATCGGATTGTCGGCCGCGAGAACCTGCCGCCGGCGCCCTTCATGGTGGCGGCGAAGCACCAGTCCGCCTGGGACACCATGGTCTGCGCCCTGTTGTTTGAACGCCCCTGTTTCGTCTTGAAGCGCGAATTGATGTGGATACCGCTCTTCGGCTGGTTCCTTTGGCGCGCCGACATGGTGCCGATCGACCGCAAGGGCGGCGCCAAGGCGCTGAAAAGCATGGTGGCCCGGGCCAAGCCCCTGTCCGCCCGGGGCCGGGAGCTGATCGTCTTCCCCGAAGGCACCCGTACCGCACCCGGCGCCAGCGCGCCCTATCATCCGGGCATCGCCGCGCTCTACGGCCAGCTCGGCATCCCCCTGGTGCCGGTCGCGCTCAATTCCGGCGTCTTTTGGGGCCGCCATTCTTTCCAAAAGCGCCCGGGTGTCATCACCCTGGAAATCCTGCCCCCGATCGCCCCCGGCCTGCCGCGCAAGGAACTGATGCCCAAGCTGCAAAGCGCGATCGAGACGGCGAGCAACCGTTTGGCAAACGAAGCAGAATAAGCAGCACGGCTTGCAATAAAGTGTGACATCATCGGGTCTCGGGTTGGCCCAAGACCACCGCGACACATTTGCGCCATTACGTCGGTTCCTTACGTCGATCACTCTGATTCGGAAAGGGGTATTGCGATGACTGAAAAATTCGATGCGATCATTGTCGGCACAGGTCAGGCAGGACCGGCGCTCGCCGCGCGCATGACAAAGGAAGGCATGAAAACCGCCATCATCGAAAGGAAGCTGTTCGGCGGCACCTGCGTGAATGTCGGCTGCATCCCGACCAAGGCCCTGGTCGCGAGCGCCCGGGCCGCCCACATGGCCCGGCGCGGGACGGATTTCGGCGTGGCTATCGACGGCCCGGTCAAGATGGATATGAAACAGGTCAAGGCCCGCAAGGATGGGATCGTGCGCCAATCGAACGAAGGCGTGACGAATTGGCTGAAGAACATGGCAAACTTGACGGTCTACCAAGGCCATGGCCGCTTGGAGAGCGCGACCCGGGTCCGGGTCGGCGATGACGTGCTGGAGGCGGAGAAAATTATTCTCAACGTCGGCGGCCGGGCGACAGTCCCCGACATGCCCGGGATCCAGGAGGTGGACTATCTCACCAACAGCAACATCATGGATGTCGACTTTCTGCCCGACCACCTGGTGATCATCGGCGGCAGCTACATCGGGCTTGAGTTCGCGCAGATGTACCGGCGCTTCGGCAGCCGCGTCACCGTGGTGGAAATGGCCCCCCGGCTGATCGGGCGCGAAGACGAGGAAGTCTCCATGGCTATCCAGGAAATTCTGGAGAACGAGGGCATCGAGTTCCGGCTCAACGCAAGTTGCATCGCCTTGGAAAAGCGCGGCGACAAAGTGGCGGTCACCGCGGCCTGCGCGCCCGGCCCTGAAGACATCCTCGGCAGTCACGTGCTGCTGGCCGTTGGCCGCAAGCCCAACACGGACGACCTGGGGCTCGATACGGCCGGCGTCGAAACCGATCCGCGCGGCTACGTCACGGTCGACGACCAGCTTCAGACCTCTGTACCGGGCATATGGGCGATCGGCGACGTCAACGGGCGCGGCGCTTTTACCCACACCTCCTACAACGACTATGAAATTCTCGCCGCCAACCTGTTCGACAAGGATCCGCGGCGCCTTTCCGACCGCATCCTCACCTATGGCTTGTTCATCGATCCGCCTTTAGGGCGGGTCGGCATGACGGAACGCGAAGTCCGGGAGTCGGGGCGCAAGGCCCTGATCGGGAAAATGATGATGGCGCGTGTCGGCCGTGCGCGGGAGCGCAGCGAGACCCAGGGATTCATGAAGGTGCTGATCGACGCCGAGACCGAGAAAATTCTGGGCGCGGCGATCCTGGGCATTGGCGGCGACGAAATCATCCATTCCCTGACCGACATCATGTATGCGGACGCACCCTACAGCGTGATCCAGCGCGCGGTGCACATTCATCCAACGGTTACGGAGCTGATTCCGACCTTGCTGGGGGATCTGAAACCGCTGGAATAGGGCGTTTTCCCTTCAGGTTTGCGCGGTACTTTCATCCCATCGTCCTGGGGCGGCCGCCAAGTGAAACCCGGCCCAGGCCGATAATCCCGACTCTCACGTTGAGGTATCCTTCGATGGGCCCGCTTGGCGCAGGGCATGTTCGAGCAGGGCCAGGCGGTCGTTGCCCCAGAAAAGCCGGTCGCCCAGCAGACAGGTCGGCACGCCAAAGACGCCGCGCGCCAGCGCCTCTTGCAGCGTTTGCGCTTCCCGCTCGGCGGTGGCCGCCAGGTGGAAGGTTTGCTCGAAGGCCTCGCCCGCGATGCCCGCGTCCCGGGCAATGCCGGCCAGGTCGGAGTCCGCGATCACCCGGCCGTCGACGAAAATCGCCCGAAAGAGCCGTTGCGCAAAGGGGACCAGGGCGCCGAGAGCTTCCGCCGCCGTACAGCCGCGGACAAGGTGAGGCGGATCCTTGCGGAAGTTTACCGGCTCGACATAGGGCACGCCGTAGAAGTCCGCCCAGCACTTGGCGTCGTATTCCCGGTAGCTCCAGTCATATTGGCCCGAAGGCCGTTCGGGCGCCCGGAAGGGATTGGCGCCCCGCGCCTTCATAATTGCGGGGTTGTTGAGCGGCCGCCAGCGAAAACGGCAGCCGGTCCGCGCGGCAATCCCCTCAAGCTGGGTCGCGGCGAGGTAGCTGTAGCGGCTGGCGCAGGAAAAAAAGAAATCGACGCTGTCCGGTGCGGTCATTTGAATTGAACTCCCACAGGCAACCTTAAGCGGGCGTCCTCAAGGGTGGCGCCTAAAGCTGGCCCGTGCCTTCCAGCATCGCCCGATAGTCTTCCCACTCGGGGTCTTCCTCGATCGCCAGTTCGATGGGATAGACCTCGTGCCCTTCAAGCGCCGCATTGAAGACCTCGCCCACCCGGTCGATGTCAGAGCAATAGGCCGACCACTCCTTGATCCCGTTGTGCAAAAAGACGCAATAGAAAATGCACAGAGGCTCCGCTTCCAGCGGATCCATGAAGGCCTCTTCGAAGGCCAGCATGCGGTCCTGAATGTCGGGATCCGGCAGGCCGGAATGATCGTCGGGTTCGTAGCTCCAGGTGATCCGCAGCACGGTGGGGTGGGAATCCAGGCCGATCAGGTGCTTAAGCTCGCCGCGCCCGCGGATGATGGTGGGCAGGCCGTCCTTCTCGCCCTCGGCGGCAAACCACTTGTCGACGATTTTCACCATAGCCAGAGATCTCCCGGGGAAAAACGGCGGGCCCTGCCGCCGCGATAACGTCAATTCAGTAGGGCAGAACGGCGGGCGCCTCAAGCGCGAAGAAATGAATGACGTCCGCGCGCCGCCATGGATCGCCTATAAGAGAACAAACATCGAACATTCTTGTTCCGACTCGGGGCAAACTGCTATTCTGTTGGTCTGGCGTAAAGGTTCCGGACCTATGATCGGGCGCGACAGACATTGGAGCCGCTGACTTTGCCCCTGCTTTCCGCCGTTTCCCAGCGCATCTGGGACATGAAGTACCGTTTGAAAACCGCCTCGGGCGAGCCCCTGGACGGCACCATGGAGGAGTCCTGGCGGCGCATCGCCAAGGCCCTGGCGGGCCCGGAGGGCCCAGCGCCCGCCGGCACCGCCCCTTGGGAAGAGCGGTTCTACGGCGCGCTGGAGGGCTTTCAGTTCCTGCCGGCTGGCCGGATCCAGGCCGGCGCCGGTGTGGAGCGCAATGTGACCCTCTTCAACTGCTTCGTCATGGGCACCATCCCCGACGACATGACCGGCATTTTCGAGAACCTGAAAGAAGCGGCACTGACCCTGCAGCAGGGCGGCGGCATCGGCTATGACTTTTCCTCGCTGCGGCCCCGGGGCGCGGCGGTGCACGGGGTGGGCGCGGACGCCTCCGGCCCGCTCTCCTTCATGGATGTCTGGGACGCCATGTGCCGCACCATCATGAGCGCGGGCGCGCGGCGCGGCGCCATGATGGCGACCCTGGCCTGCGATCATCCGGACATCGAAGCCTTCGTCGAGGCCAAGCAGGACCCGGCGCGCTTGCGGAACTTCAATCTCTCCGTGCTGGTGAGCGACGCCTTCATCCAGGCGGTGAAGGCCGATGCGCCCTGGGATCTGACCTTCGGCGGCACGGTCTACAAGGTCGTGCCGGCGCGCAGCCTCTGGGACCGCATCATGCAGGCGACCTATGCCTTTGCGGAACCGGGCGTGATCTTTATCGACCGCATCAACCGGCGCAACAACCTGCACTACTGCGAGACCATCCAGGCCACCAACCCCTGCGGCGAGCAGCCGCTGCCGCCCTATGGCGCCTGCCTGCTGGGGTCGATCAATCTGGCGGCACTGGTGCGCGACCCTTTCGAGGCCGCGGCGCAGCTCGACCTGGAGCGGCTGGCGGAGATCGTGCCGCTGGCGGTCCGCATGCTGGACAACGCCATCGACGCCTCGCGCTTTCCCCTGGAGGCGCAGCGGCAAGAGGCGCTTGCCAAGCGGCGCATCGGCCTGGGGGTGACCGGGCTGGCCGACGCCCTGATCCTCTGCGGCGCGCGCTATGGCAGCGCCGAGGCGGTAAAGCTGACGGAAGCCTGGATGGCGCGCTTCCGGCGCGCCGCCTATGGCGCCTCGATCGAGCTGGCCACGGAAAAGGGGGCCTTTCCCCTGTTCGACCAGGACGCCTATCTGGCCGGCGAGACGATCCAGGAACTGGACCAGGACCTGAAGACCGGCATTGCCGCTCAGGGAATCCGCAACGCCCTGGTGACTTCGGTGGCGCCTACCGGCACCATTTCCCTGCTGGCCAACAATGTCTCTTCCGGGCTGGAGCCGGTCTTCGCCTTCACCGCCAAGCGCCAGATCCGCCTGGCCGACGGCAGCCGCGTCAGCGAGGAGGTGCAGGACTATGCCTACAGCCTGTTCCGCCGGCTGAAGGGCGCCGAGGCGCCGCTGCCGCCCGCCTTTGCCGACACCCAAAGCCTGTCCCCGGCGGACCACGTGGTGATGCAGGCGGCGGTGCAGAAATATATCGACTCCTCGGTCTCCAAGACCATCAACGTGCCGGCCGAGATTTCCTTCGAAGCCTTCAAGGATGTCTATCTGCAGGCCTATGAACTGGGCTGCAAGGGCTGCACCACCTATCGCCCCAACGCCATCACCGGCGCCGTGCTGGAAACCGCCGGCCGGCCGGCAACGGAGCCCTTGCCCAGCGCGCCGGCCTCGGCGGGCGACGGCGACATCGTCTACATGACCGAGCCCCTGGGCCGGCCCGAGGCCCTGCCGGGGCAGACCTATAAACTGCAATGGCCGGAGAGCGATCACGCCATCTACATCACCCTGAACGACATCGTCCAGGACGGCCGGCGCCGGCCCTTCGAGATCTTCATCAACTCCAAGAACATGGAGCACTATGCCTGGACCCTGGCGCTGACCCGCATGATCTCCGCCGTGTTCCGGCGCGGCGGAGACGTCTCCTTCGTGGTGGAGGAGCTGAAAGCCGTCTTCGACCCGCGCGGCGGCGCCTGGATGGGCGGGCGCTACATCCCCTCCCTGCTGGCCGCCATCGGCGGGGTGATCGAACAGCACATGATGGAGATCGGGTTCCTGCCGAACCCGGCACAGCTCGCCCCCGACACCGACGCCCAGCCCCAGGTCGTCAACCTCACCGACGGCACAAGGCCGCTGGCGACACCGAAACAATGTCCGAAGTGCGGCAGCGCCGCCCTGATACATCAGGAAGGCTGCGATTTGTGCACGAGCTGCGGCTATTCGAGATGTGGGTGAGTCTGAAAGTTACGTCATCCCGGAAAACGCGAGCAGCGTTTATCCGGGATCCCAAGGGCACTATGGTGCCATTGAGAACAAAAGATCCGGCTCAAAGCCGCTGCCGTCCTGATTAAATAGCTGGCGGTAATCTCTATGAGGCCCAGGAGAAACACTATAGATTCCCGTCGCCCCGGCCAAAGAGCCGGGGCCCAGGTGGGGACAGGCGAAGGCTCGCCAGAATGCATCGGATTTCAATGAATTCCTGGTTTTTCAGGGCCAATACGAGCGAAGGTAATAATATTTTCTGACCGGATTGAATGGGCAATCTTGGTTCGATATGCACCCCACCTAGGCCCCGGCTCTCTGGCCGGGGCGACGACGGAGAGACAGCGTTTACCTTTGCGACATCATGGCGTGGCACAAAAATTTCTGTTCAATCCCCGGCCTGAACAGGGGATCGTGTCATTCATCGAAAATTAATCCGGACCGCAGTGGGGGTCCGGCCGGAATAACGTGAGGTGGCAGGTCTGCCTTACTCTTCCCCGCTAAGCCCCCTCACCGCATCCGCCACCGTCACCATCAGGGTCATGGGGTCCAGCGGCGATGCGCGGAAGCCGCAGCGTTCGTAGAAGCGCTTCGCCGCCGGTGAAATGGCGTGCACCAGGATGGCGCGGATGCCGGCGATCTCGGCGGCCTGCAGGGTGCGCAGGATGGCGTCGCGCAGCAGCGCGCGGCCGAGACCACGGCCTTGATGGGCCTGGTCGATGGCAAGGCGCCCCAGGACCATGACCGGGATGGGTTCGGGCATGTTGCGTTTCACACGGCCGGTGGCTGCGGATTGGGCGACGGCGCCGTTGGCCAAAGCGTAGAAGCCGATGACCCGCTCCTCCGCGGTCACCACGTAGGTCCGGGAAGCGCCGGCCTCTTGGTTCCGCAGGGCGCGCTTCCGCAGCCAGTCATCCAGCGTGGGTTCGCCGGAGGCGAAGGCCGTCGAATCGTGGTCAGGCCGCAACTTCTCCGGCGCCGAAATCGGGCCCCCGCCGGGGCTCATGCCTCCCAGGGGGCTTTGGCGGCGAGGGTGCGGCGCAGGCGCTCGAGATCGGCGGGGGGCCGATCCAGGGCTTCCTTGAATTCGCGGAAGCTCGCGGCATCCAGCGTGAAGTAGCGCCGGTCGAGAAGCACCGATTCCGCCTCCCGGCAGGCCGCTTCCAGCATAAAGTCAGAACGGTTCTTGCCCAGCGCCGCCGCAGCCTTATCGATCAGGGCGCGCTGATCCTGCTGGGCCCGCAGGTTGATGGTGACATCGCGGCGGTTCTGATTGAGGCCATCAGGGTTTTCCATGCATTGTATATACGATAATGTACGTACAATGTCAACACAGTCGTTTTTGAAGTACTGTCCCGAACCTCGCGCTGATCACGCGATTTTACGGCCTGCTTTCTTTTTTTGTTTCTCTCGAATTTCGGCCTTTGTACTGGCGCGAGGCGAAAAAGAGGCCGAGCCAGAAGACCAGCGGGACCCCCAGACCGGCGAAGTAGATGGTCATGCCATCGATACTCATATCGGGGAAGTAGAAGGGGTCCAGAATGCGGTAGTAGAGCAGAAATCGCAGGGCGATGGCGCCGAGGACAAGGGAGGCTGCCGACAGCGCCTGACGGCTGTCCAGGTAGACCCGCCGGTCGGGCCGGCGCAAGAAGATCCAAAGCCAGAAGATCACCAACACCAAGGCGGCGGCTTGATGCAGGGCCAAATCGATTGCCACGACCCGGCCCGCGATATAGGGCGTGGTCATGCGCCAGGAGGCTTCGGTCCAAGCCAGCATCGCGCCGACCAGACCCGCAATAACCGAGAGCCAGATCCGGCTGCTCAAGAATGCACCGAGTTTCATTCGCTCTATTCGCAGCAACTCTAAGAGAGGCTTCCTACTGGAAGATTTTCACTTTTCACGCCTGACCAAAGCGCAACACTATCAGGCGATTGCTAAGGATTTACGTCGAACCGGGATCCGTAAGAGCGCTTAAGGCTCCGCCCGCACCGCCTTCAGCAGCCGCTTCAGATGGGGGTCGCTGAGGCCCAGGGCTTCCAGGTGGTGGACGGTGTTTTCCAGGTATTCGCGGCAGGCGCCCATGGAGCCCTTGCCCTGACAGACCAGCCGGACCATGTCGGGCAATTCCAGGCGGCCGGCATATTGTTCGTGGGACTGATCGACGATGAAGCTGGCGGCGCGCAGAGGCCCCCGGTCGGTGGCGACGCGCACCCAGCCGGGGTCGTAGACGCCGGTGACCATTTCGCGTTCCTGCAGATAATCCATCACCGCATCGGCCTCACCGGCGGGCACTTTGAAGGCCAGGCCCCGGCAGGAGCCGCCCCGGTCCAGACCGAACACCAAGCCTGGCACCTCTCGCGTACCGCGGTAGCGGTGGGAGAAAATGCAAAAGCGCCGGTGATAGCCGTAGAGCCGCCCGGGCCGCACCTCGATATGGGGAAAGCCCGGTTTCCACATCAGCGAGCCGTAGCCGAAGACCCAAAAATCCTCGCCGGGCGGCAGCCCCAGATATTTCTTCAAACTTCCGGAAGGACGGTCCACCATGGAGCGGTTCTTCGGCTTGGCCATGGCCCGGTCCCGCCGGTCAGTCCGACGGGGAATCCGGTCCCGCGGCTTCGCCTCCGGCGACCGTGTCGTCCAGCCCCAGGACCTCGCGCTCGCGGGTGTCGAAGGTGCCGGCCTGATGGGCGTCGATCACGCCCTGACGAATGTCGCGGGTGCGCTGAAAGAGCGCCTCCAGCGTCTCCCCCTCGCCCCAGCGGATCGCCCGCTGCAGGGCGGTGATATCCTCGGTGAAGCGCTGCAGCATCTCCAGCACCGAATCCCGGTTGTTGAGGAAAACGTCGCGCCACATCACCGGATCGCTGGCGGCGATGCGGGTGAAGTCGCGAAAACCGCTGGCGGAGAATTTCACCACCTCGGCCCGCTCGCTGTCCTCCAGGTCGGTGGCGGTGCCGACGATGGTGTAGGCGATCAGGTGCGGCAGGTGAGACGTGATGGCCAGCACCTTGTCGTGGTGCCGCGGCTCCATCACCTCGACTTTGGAGCCGCAGCGGCGCCAGAGCTCGGTGACCCTGTCGACCGCCCCGGCATCGCAGCCCGGCGGCGGCGTCAGGATGCACCAGCGGTCCTGAAACAGCTCGGCAAAGCCGGCCTCCGGGCCGCTGTGTTCGGTGCCGGCAATCGGGTGGCCGGGCACGAAATGCACGCCCGCCGCCAGATGCGGGGCCACGTCGCGGATCACCGCCTGCTTGACCGAGCCCACGTCGGTGACGATACAGCCCGGCGCGAGCAGCGGCCCGGCGGCCCGGGCCAGGGCGTCGAAAGCGCCGACGGGGGCGCAGAGGATGACCAGGTCCGCGCCCTTGGCCGCCGCGGCGGGGTCCAGATCGTAGGAATCGCCCAGCCCCAGGTCCCGCGCCTTGTCCAGGGTCTCCGGGCTGCGGGTGGAAATGGCGATGTGCCGGGCCAGACCCTGGGCGCGCAGGGCATGGGCCAGGGAGGAGCTGATGAGACCGATCCCGAGCAGCGCCACCCGCTCGAACGGCACCGCCCCCGCGTCCGCCGGGCTCATGGCGTGAGGTCCGCGAGAGCCGCGGCGGTGGCGCGCATCTCTTCTTCGGTGCCGATGGTGATGCGCAGACTGTCGGCCAGGCCGTAACCGCCCATGGCCCGAACCAGAATGCCGCGGTCCTTCAGGCCGAGCCGAGCCGCCTCCGCCGCCGCCGGCCCGCCTGGAAAGCGCACCAACAGGAAATTCCCGACCGAGGGGCAGGCCTCCAGACCCAGCGCCGTGACCTGCGCGGCGAACCAGTCCCGCCACTGGCTGTTGTGACGCCGGGAATAATCGACATGCGCCCGGTCCCGGACCGCGGCGATTCCGGCGGTCTGCGCCGCCTGGCCGACGTTGAAGGGACCGCGCACCCGGTGCAGCACATCGATCACCGCCGGCGGCGCGAAGGCCCAGCCCAGCCGCAGCGCCGCCAGCCCGTGGATTTTCGAAAAGGTCCGCAGCATGACCACGTTGTCCCGGGCCTCGACCAGCGCCGCGCCGTCGCTGTAGTCCGCCGCCTCGACATATTCCGCATAGGCCGCGTCGATCACCAGCAGCACCTCGGGCGGCAGGCCGTCGCGCAGGCGCTGCAAGGCCGCCTTGGAGATATAGCTGCCGGTCGGATTGTTGGGATTGGCCAGAAACACCAGCCGGGTGCGGGGCGTCACCTTGACCAGCAGGGCCTCGACATCGGCGGTGAGATTGGCTTCCGGCGCGGTCACCGGGGTCGCTCCGGCAGTCCGCGCGGCGATGGCATACATCAAAAAGCCGTGCTCGCTGTAAAGCACCTCTTCGCCCTCGCCGGCATAGGCGCGCACCAGCAGGGAGATTAGCTCGTCGGAGCCGGCGCCGCAGGCAATCCGGTCGGCGTCCAGCCCCTCCACCTCGGCGATGGCCTGGCGCAGCGCCGTCGCACCGCCATCCGGGTAGCGGTGCAGTTCGTCTTTCAGCGATTCGTAAGCCGCGATGGCCTGCGGACTGGGGCCCAGGGGGTTTTCGTTGGAGGCCAGTCGCACCACCCGGTTGACGCCGGGAATGGCCGCCTCACCGCCCACATAGGGCGAAATCTCCATAATGCCGGGACGCGGGGTCGCCATGGCCCACCCCTAGAGCAAATTTGATGAATATAGGGACATTTGACCGGGCTTATTTTGTCCCTTGGTTAGG
>CAJHXM010000693.1_pt1 | contig 21465 bp, 22 predicted proteins | sample 9198461 | NCBI WGS metagenome assembly CAJHXM01 (sample SAMEA7708299, study PRJEB35096) | sediment metagenome | biome: marine neritic benthic zone biome [ENVO:01000025]; feature: sediment [ENVO:00002007]; material: shallow marine sediment [ENVO:03000034] sea grass bed [ENVO_01000059] ...
CACCCCCATGTCGTGAGTCACCAGCATGACCGCCGCGCCGTGATCGCGGCACAGGCGTTTCAGCAGCGCGATGATCTGGGCCTGGATCGAGACATCCAGGGCGGTGGTGGGCTCGTCGGCGACGATCAGGCGCGGATTGACGCAGAGCGCCAGGGCGATCACCACCCGCTGGCGCATGCCGCCGGAAAATTCATGGGGATACTGGTCGATGCGGCGCCCGGCCGCGGGAATGCCCACTTCGTTCAGCAGTTCCATGGCCCGCGCCCGGGCGCCCTTTTCCGAGATGTCGCTGTGGGTCAGGATGGTCTCGGTCAATTGCCGGCCGACGGTATAGAGCGGGTTGAGGCTGGTCAGGGGGTCCTGAAAGACCATGCCGATCTCTCTGCCGCGGATGCGCCGCATCTCTTCATAAGGCAGATTGTCGATGCGCCGGCCGTCAAACAGAATCTTGCCGCCGGCGATGTGCAGCGGCGGCTCCAGCAGGCCGATGATGGAGGCGCCGGTCAAGGACTTGCCGGCGCCGGATTCTCCCACCACCCCCAGCACCTCGCCCTCGTCGATGTGAAAGGAGATGTTGTCGACCGCCACCAGAGTGCCCTTGCGCCCCGGAATTTCGATCCGCAGATTCTCGACCTGTAGAAGCGGCTGGTTACTCCCGGTTTTGGACATGTGTTTCCGGCGGCCTAGCGAAGTTTCGGGTTCAGCGCATCGCGCAGCCAGTCGCCCAGCAGGTTGACCGCCAGAACCAGGATCGCCAGCACCGCACCGGGGAAAATGGTGATCCACCACTCACCGGAGAAAAGGAAATCCTGGCCGACCCGGATCAGCGTGCCCAGCGAGGGCGAGGTCGCCGGCACGCCGACCCCCAGGAAGGAAAGCGTCGCTTCGGTGATGACCGCGATTGCCAGATGGATCGTGGCGATCACCAGTACCGGCCCCATCACGTTGGGCAGGACATGGCGCAGCATGATGAGGACAGGCGGAATACCGATCACCCGGGCGGCCTGGACGTACTCCTTGTTTTTCTCCACCAGCGTCGAGCCGCGCACCGTACGGGCATACTGCACCCAGCCGGAAATGCCGATGGCAAAGACCAGCACGAAGAACCAGACCTCGTCGTGCAGGTCCCGCGGCAGAACGCCCCGCGCCACGCCGTCGATCAAGAGCGCGATCAGGATCGCCGGGAAGCTGAGCTGCACATCGGCGATGCGCATGATCACCGCGTCGACCGTGCCGCCGACATAGCCGCTGATCAGCCCCAGGCCGATCCCCAGCACCATGGCGAAAATCACCGAAGCAAAGCCGATGCCCAGCGAAATCCGCGCCCCGAAGATAATGGTGGACAGGATCCCCCGGCCCTGGTCGTCGGTGCCCAGCAGGAAGCGCCAATCGCCCTCCTCCTGCCATACCGGGGGGATGAACCCATCGAGCAGATCCACCGTCGCCAGATCAAAGGGGTTGTGCGGCGCAATCCAGGGGGCAAAGAGCGCCGAGCCCATGAAGAGAACCGTGATCACGCCCGCCAGCACGGTGATCGGCGAGCGCTTAAAGGAATGCCAGACATCGCCATCGAAGAAGCGCTTCAGCGCATCCGTGGCACGGCGCGGCAAGTTTGGCTTCACCAGCTGTTCGGTCATCTCCGCCACGTGCTCAGCCCCCGTGCCCGCCGGCGACCGCCTTGTCCACCCGCAAACGCGGGTCGACCACGTAGTAGAGCAGATCGACGATCAGATTGATGGCCACAAAGAAGAAGGCAATCATCATCAGGTAGGAGGCCATGACCGGGATATCGACCTCGTTGATCGCCTGAATGAAGAGCAGGCCCATGCCCGGCCACTGAAAGACCTGCTCGGTAATGATGGCAAAGGCGATGATCGACCCCAGTTGCAGCCCGGTGATGGTCATGACCGGTACCAGGGTGTTCTTCAAGGCATGGCCGAAGTTGACCGCGCGGTTGGTCAGGCCGCGGGCGCGGGCGAACTTGATATAGTCGGTGCGCAGAACCTCCAGCATCTCGGAGCGCACCAGGCGCATGATGAGGGTCATCTAGAACAGCGCCAAAGTGATGGCAGGCATGATCAGTGCCTTGATGCCCGAGGCGGTCAGGAATCCGGTCGTCCAGCCGCCCAAATCGACCACTTCCCCGCGCCCGAAGGTCGGCGGCCACTGCAGTATGACGCCGAAAAAGAGAATCAGCAAAATACCGATCAGGAAAGTCGGCAGGGATATGCCGACCAGCGATACCGAGAGAAAGAGCTTCGATAGGAATCCTTCCCGGTGCAGCCCGGTGTAGACCCCCATGGGCACACCGATCAGCAGCGCCAGCACGGCCGCCACCAGGGACAGCTCCAGCGTCGCCGGCATGCGCTCGATCAGGAGCTGGCGGACCGGCCGTCGGTGGCGATAGGACATGCCGAAATCGCCGCGCGTGGCCCGGTCGAGGTAGCGCCAATACTGCACCACAAAGGGATCGTTCAAGCCCAGCGTCTCGCGCAGCTTGTCACGGTCTTCCAGGGTGGTGTCCTGCCCCACCATGTTGTTGATGGGATCGCCGACGAAGTTAAACAGGGAAAAGGCGATCAGCCCCACCGTCAGCATCACGGCGATCGATTGCAGCAGACGGCGGATGATGAAAGCGATCATCGGGGCTTACCAAAAATGGCGAGAGCCCGGGGCAAGCCCGGGCTCTCGTGCAACGAATTAGCGGCTACTGCACCACCACATATCGCAGGTGGAAGGCATTGTCAGGACGCTGCAGGAGGTCGATGCCGTCCTTCACACCCCATGACAAAGGCTGTTGATGCAGCGGAATATGCCCCACCTCGTCCCGGTGCAGGGTGAAGGCCTCATCGATCAGGGACTGACGTTTGCCCTGATCGGTTTCCGTCTGGATCAGCGCCGTCAGCTCCGTCACCCGCCGGTTGCAGTAACCGCCCAGGTTGAAGGCGCCCAAACCGTTCTCACGGCAGGACATCAGCGCCGAGATCGGGTTGTGGCTGTCGAAGGTCGAGGGAGTCCAACCCAGCAGGAAGAAGCTGGTGTCATAGCCGTTCTGCTCCAGCACCTTGGCGAAGTACTTCGACTTGGTCTGGGCAAGGACATTCACCTTGACGCCGATTTTAGCCAGCATCGAGGCCGCGGCCTGGCAGATCCGCTCGTCGTTGACATAGCGGTCGTTCGGGCAGTCCATGGTGACCTCGAAGCCGTCACTATATCCGGCAGCTTCCATCAGGGCCTTGGCTTTCGCCACATCGTAGCCGGGCCGCTTGTCGACCGATTCATTCCAGCCGTTGATCTGCGGCGCCACCATCAGGCCGGCCGGGCGGGACGAGCCCCGCATCACCTTCTTGCGGATCGCATCGATATCGATGGCGTGCATGAAGGCCTGGCGCACCCGCAGGTCCTTGAAGGGATTCTTGCCCTTCACGCTGGAATAGAGCAGCTCGTCGCGGTCCTGGTCAAAGCCCAGGAAAATCGTCCGCGCCTCGGCGCCGGTCAGCGGCTTGACGCCGGCCGCGTCTTCCAGACGCTGCCAGTCCTGCACCGGCACCGGATAGGCCATGTCCACATCGCCGGCGATCAGCGCGGCGACCCGGGTGGCGTCCTGGCCGACCGGGGTGAAGATGGCTTCGGTGACGTTGCCTTCCTTTTCGCTGTTGCCCCACCAGTCGGGGTTGGCGACCAGCACGGTTTTCACATCGGGCTGACGCTCCTTGACCATGTAGGGGCCGGTGCCGTTGGCGTTGATGTTGGCATAGTTGCCTTCGTCGCCGCCCTTGACGTTGGTCGCCGCACTGGAGTTGTGCTCGGCCGCCCACTCCTTGTCCATGATGTAGAAGATTTCAAGCTGCAGCGGCAAAATCGGATTGGGCGCCGGCGTGATGATATCGATGGTGTAGTCGTCGTGGATCTTCACCGCCTCGATGATCCCGGCCACCACCTTCAGGTCCGAGCCTTCGGTGCGGATCCGGTCGACCGAAAAGGCCACGTCCTCGGCGGTAAAGGCGTTGCCGTTGTGGAACTTGACCCCCTCACGCAGCTTGAAACGCCAAACCATCGGCTCGACGTTCTCCCAGGACGTCGCCAGATTTGCGACGGTCTCCATCTTTTCGTTCTTGCGGACCAGGCCCTCATAGATGTTGCCCTGGAAGCCCAGCGTCATGGTCTCGAAAAGACCGTGCGGGTCCATGGTCTGAACGTCCCCCTGGAACGCCCATTTGAACGTCTTGGCCTCGGTCGCAGTGGTCGCGGCGGCCGTTGTCACGGCCATCGCCGCCACCGCCGCTGCTGTCATTAGCCCCTTACGGAAACGCATCGTTCGGCTCCTTATGTTGTTTTTCGCGTTTTCGTGCTCTGGAGGAAGGGTCCTCGCCTACCCAGTCCGCTTCCCCCGGTGATAGCCTCTTGTTCCCGGCTAACCTAGCGGTTTTGCCCCAAAGTGACAAACGGCTAAGCAGGGAATCGACTCTAAATTGCACTCAGGAAGGCCCCCTACAGGCGGTTCTTCATAAGGGTGCCGCCCTTCATTATAACCGCTAGATGGGCGCCGGGATCTTCCAGCAAGGATAGGTTATCCAGGGGATTTCCCGTCACCACCAGCAGGTCCGCCAGCGCGCCCGGGGCCACCACACCCAATTGCCCCTCAGCCTGGAGCAGTTCCGCATTGCCGGAAGTGGCGGAGCGCAGGATCTCCGCCGGCGACAGCACTTCTGCCCGAATCCGGAATTCCGTGGACTGATGGACCTGCATGGCGCCCAGCAGATCGGTACCGAAGCCGACCTTGGTCCCGGCCGCCTTCAGGATTTCCAGGGATTGGGTCCCCACCGCCCGCACGTCCTTGATTTTCGCCAGGCTGGCCGCCGGCATGCCAAGGTCCGCCGCATATTTCTCCAGCGCTTCATAGGTCGATAGGGTGGGCACGACAAAGGCCCCGCGCTCGGTGGCAAAGGCCGCGGTTTCCGCATCGATCATATTGGCATGCTCGATCGAGCGGACCCCATAGTCGAGGCAGCGGTAGATCGCCTCCGGCGTGTAGGCGTGGGCCATGACATAGGTACGCCAGGATTTGGCTTCCCAGACCGCGGCGCGGATCTCCTCTTCGGAATATTGCAGGTTCCAGATCGGGTCGCTGGGCGAGGCGACGCCGCCCGAGGCCATGATTTTGATCTGGGTGGCCCCCTTGCGCAGCTCGTTGCGGGCGGCCCGCCGAACCTCCGGCACCCCATCCGCCACGACGCTGAAGGACCCGAAGCCCTGCCCGCAAAAGCAGAGGTCGTGTACGGGATCCTCATAGCTGCGGAAATCGCCGTGCCCGCCGGTCTGGGACAGCGCGAGTCCGGAATAGAACAGCCGCGGCCCCTTGATGAGCCCCGATTTGGTCGCCATCGCCAGCCCGTAATCACCGCCGGCGGCGTCGCGGACCGTGGTGAAACCACGCAGCAGGGCTGCCTCCAGCAGGCTCCGGGCATGCTGACCCAGGAGCGACTTGGGCATGGCCTCGATTTTGGAGATATCCGGATCGGCGGCGATGGCGTGAAAGTGCGCATCGATCATCCCGGGCATCAGAGTCTTCCCGGCCAAATCGAGGATCTGGGCATCCGATGCCTTGATCGGGGTGTCGGAGACCTCCCGGATGATATCATTTTCTACCAATACGTGTATATTTTCTTCTATTTCCCCCGATATGCCGTCAAACAGCGCTCCGTTTTGGAATAGTGTCATCGCCATGTTGTATGGTCCCCTATCAATCGCCGGGCCACGCTAACGCAAGATCGGATCAGATTGAAACAATCTAATCCGTGGTTCTTCCGCTACCTTTAGGATGCAGGGACAGACACCCGGGCAGCAAGGCCAAGCCACCCTGACCTGGGTCAAGTCGACCGGCGGGATCTGTGACCAAACTCACAGCATGCTGATCGGGGTTGGATTGCAATTAGGGCCCTGGAATGCTTGATTGCGCCCATGGACAAGCCGGAACAGAACCCCATGAATTACGAGACCTTTTTCCGCGACGCACTCTCCGGCCTGAAGGCGGAAGGCAACTACCGGATCTTTGCCGAACTGGAGCGCCAGGCGGGCGCCTACCCCCAGGCAACCCGTTACAGCGCCGGAGGCACCTCCTCCGTCACGGTCTGGTGTTCCAACGATTATCTGGGCATGAGCCAGCACCCGGCGGTGATTGCCGCCATGCACGAGGCCCTGGACCGCTGCGGCGCCGGCGCCGGCGGCACCCGCAACATCTCCGGCACCAATCACCAGCATGTCCTTTTGGAACAAGAGCTTGCGGACCTGCATGGCAAGCAGGCCGCCCTGCTTTTCACCTCCGGCTATGTGTCAAACTGGGCGGCGCTGGGCACCCTGGCCAGCCGGCTGCCGGACTGTGTGGTTCTGTCCGACGAGATGAACCACGCCTCCATGATCGAGGGAATCCGGCACAGCCGTGCGGAAAAGCGGATTTTCCGGCACAACGACCCGGCGGACCTGGACCGCCAACTGGCAGAGTTTCCCCGGGATCGCGCCAAGCTGGTGGCCTTTGAATCGGTCTACTCGATGGACGGCGATATAGCCCCCATAGATGAGATCTGCGACGTCGCGGAGCGGCACGGCGCCATGACCTATCTGGACGAGGTCCATGCGGTGGGGCTTTACGGTCCGCGCGGCGGGGGCATCGCCGAGCGGGATGGCTGCCTGGACCGGCTGACGGTGATCGAGGGGACCCTGGCGAAAGCCTTCGGCGTGATCGGCGGCTACATCGCCGCATCGGAATCCCTGGTCGATTTTGTGCGCTCTTTCGCCTCCGGGTTCATCTTCACGACAGCAATTCCGCCGGCCGTAAGCGCCGGCGCGCTGGCGTCGGTGCGCCACCTGAAGGCCAGTTCCGCCGAACGGGAGGCCCAGCAGCAGGCGGCCGCCCGGCTTAAACAGCGCCTGACCGAGGCCGGTCTGCCCCTGATGCCGTCGCAGAGCCATATCGTCCCGGTCCTGGTCGGCGATGCCCGGCTGTGCCGCCAGGTGACCGACCGCCTGCTGGAGGGCTATGGCATCTATGTTCAGCCGATCAACTATCCCACCGTGCCCCGGGGCACCGAGCGCCTGCGCCTCACCCCTTCGCCCTATCACGGCGAGGGCGACATCGACGCCCTGATCGCCGCCTTGACCGAAATCTGGGCTGAGCTGAACTTGCAGCGCGCCGCCTGAGGGCGGAAAACCCCGGAATCTCAGATCTCTTTCGCCGACCCCCGATTTCGGCTAGGCTCTGGCCTGAAAAGCTTGATAACAAGCGGGTTCGAAGGGAAAAGCGCGGGATTCGCGTTGCCCCGGCGAAAACACCGCAGGACAGGGGTAGAGACATTCCATGGCAGGAGATAAGGATTACATCGTCCGCTTCGTGGGCGTCCAAAAGAGCTATGACGGCGAAAACCTCGTCGTGAAGGATTTGAATCTCGACGTCGAGCGCGGCGAATTTCTCACCATGCTGGGCCCGTCGGGATCCGGCAAGACCACGGTGCTGATGATGCTCGCCGGCTTCGAAGTGGCCACCGAAGGCGAAATCCTGCTCGCCGGCGAGCCGATCAACAATGTGCCGCCCCACAAACGCGGCATCGGCATGGTCTTTCAGAACTATGCCCTCTTCCCGCATATGACGGTCGCCGAGAACCTGGCCTTTCCCCTGCGGGTGCGCCGCATGTCGCGCGCCGACGCGGAGACCAAGGTCAAACGGACCCTGGAAATGGTCCGCCTGGACGATTTCGGCGGACGCCGCCCCATTCAGCTCTCGGGCGGCCAGCAGCAGCGTGTCGCGGTGGCCCGCGCCCTGGTCTTCGAGCCGAAGCTGGTCCTGATGGACGAGCCTCTCGGCGCGCTCGACAAAAACCTACGCGAGGAAATGCAGTACGAGATCAAGCACATTCACGAGAACCTCGGCGTCAGCATGGTCTATGTGACCCATGACCAGTCAGAGGCGCTCACCATGTCCAACCGCATTGCCGTGTTCGACGACGGCGTGATCCAGCAACTGGCGTCGCCGCCGGTCCTCTATGAGGAGCCGGATAACGCTTTTGTCGCCGGCTTCATCGGTGAGAACAACCGCCTTTACGGTCAGGTCGCAGGCCGCAATGGGGAAAGCTGCAGCGTCCAGCTCGACGGCGGGGTGACCATCCAGGCGCTCCCCGTGAACATCGCCGGCGACGGCACCCGCACCACGGTCTCGCTGCGCCCGGAAAGGGTGAAGGTCTTCCCGGATGAAGGCGAATTCCCGAACGTGGCCCAGGCCCAGGTCGAGGAACTGATCTACCTGGGGGACCATATCCGCACCCGGGTCAATCTGGCCGGCAACAGCGATTTCATCGTGAAAATCCCCAATTCCGACGATCATGCCCAATTGAGCGAGGGCGATACGGTCACGGTGGGCTGGGCCATGGAAGATTGCCGCGCCCTGGATGCCTAACTGCGGGTCCTGAAGAGGTGGCGGGCGCTGGACAGGCCGCCTTCTTCACCCTACGTTAAGAGATGTTGGTTGATTCTATGACTGTTCCCAAGAGCACAGGCTGAGCGGGCATGTATCGCGACAACACTCTGATCCCTACCGAAGCCATCCGGCTGCTGGCGCTGGGCATTCTGGCCGGCGCACCGCGCCGTTACAGCGACCTGGCCGGCGAGGTGCGCCATTTCAGCGGCCGTATCATCGGCCCTTCCCTGGATCTGGTCGGGGCGCCGCTGGAGGTGCTGAAGGTCGAAGGCTTGATCGAGACCCCCGCTGCCGCCGACGCTGCGGCGGATACCGCCGGGGAGGAGACCCTCACCATCACCGAAGCGGGCCGTGACGAACTGCGGCGCCTGCTGTCCAGCAACGTGCGCAGCGCCGTCAGCGATCTCAACAAACTGATCATCGCCCTCAAGGTCCGTTTCTTGAATCTTCTGGAACCCGCCGAGCAGCGGCTGCAGATGGACATGATGGTGGAGATGAGCGAACGGGAACTCACCCGCCTCAAGGACCTGCAGGACAGCCATCAATCGGACGGCGGCCTGCTCTCCGATTGGCTGGCCCAGGAAATTGCCCAGGCCCAAGACCGCCTTACCTGGTACGGCAAGGTCCGGCAGTCGCTGCAGGGCTGAAGAAACTTAGTCTCTAATAAAGATGCTGACCGCCGGTGACGAAGATCTCGGTCCCGGTGACGTAGCCGAAGTCCGGCGTGCAGAGTTGGAAAACTGCCGCGGCGACTTCCTCCGGCCGGCCCATGCGGTGCATGGGAATGCGCGGGATCAGCGCTTCGTATTCCTCCCCCACCATCTCCGTTTCGATTTCGCCGGGCGCAACCGCATTGACCCGCACGCCGAGTTCGGCGAATTCCACCGCCATCTCGCGGGTCAGGGCGGAAAGCGCCGCTTTCGAAGTCGAATAAGCGGAACCGGCGAAGGGATGCACCCCGTGGCCGGCGATGGAAGTAATGTTGATGATGGCCCCCTGCCCCTTGCGCAACGGCACCGCAAAGCCGCGCCCCAAAATGAGCGGCGCGAAGAAATTGAGCTCGAAGACTTCACGCCACTGGTCGACCCCGCCGTTGAGGCAGCCCAAGCGCTCCTTGAAAGGCGTCTTGGGCGAGACCGCCGCGTTGTTGACCAGCGCCGTCAGGGGGCCCTCGCCCAGGACCTCGTTGGCCTCGGCGACGAACTGCGTCATCTCCGCCGGCTGCGCCAGGTCCGCGGTGATGTGCCGGGTCCAGTTGGGGTCGCGCTGACAGGCCTCGGGAACCTCGTCGCGCGAGCAGGTAATGATGCGCCAGCCCTCATCGCTGAAGCGCTTGACGGTGGCGTGGCCGATTCCCCGGCTGGCGCCGGTCAAAACCACAGTGGGGTGTTCTTGGTCCATGGCCCGACTGTAACGCCTGAATCCCCAACAGACCAGAAGGGCTGGCGCTCCTAATTCTCAGGGGCGTACGGAAACGACTCGAAAGGTTCGCAGCCGGCCGTCCTGTTCCCGAAGCGAAACATATTCCCCTTCTTTGAAGACGTGGGTTTCGAAATGATAACCGCGATCGTCGTCGTCGGCATTGCCGGCCACGTCGTAGTGGAAGGTCCAGGTCCCGCCCTGGGTATGGCGCAGATGCCCCGATTGGTCCGCCTCGCCGGCCCAGAAGCGCCGCACGCCACAGTCCTTGCGCAGTTTCCGCCATGCCGCCGCGTCGATGTGCCCATCATCGCCAAGCGGAATGGAGAGTTCATATCCGTGCCGGCTGCTGCCATTCGGGAAATCGGGATCGCGCGCCAGCTCCAGGCGGACGGTTTTGAGTGTCATTGGTCAGTCCCTATATCTTCTGCCCCTGTACTTTCTGCGCCACCCTGCCACTGCGGGTGGGTGCGTATGAAATGGCGCAGAACGAGGCGCAAATGCAGCGCATGCTTCAGGTTCCCCCGGGCCTCGGCCGCGTGAATGTCATCCAGAATAATGCGCTTCAACATTGGCACGCCATCCTCCCGCTGGATCAGATAGTTGCCCAGCTCCGCCGCCACGATTTCCGGAATGTGTTCGTGTTCGGCAATGGCGTCGATCTCTTCTTCGGTGAGATCCGAAAGCGCGATGCAATCTTCCAATGTCAGCATAGGGAACCTCCGCGCCGCATAAGCTAATGCGACATCAAGACCGGTATTTCAGCCTTATCCAGGGCACCGCGCGTTGCACCGCCCAGAATCAGTTCCCGGAAACGGCTGTGTCCATAGGCACCCATGATCAGCAAATCCGCCTCCGCTTTTTTGGCCTGCGCCAACAGGTCGCTGCCGATACCCTCGCCGCTGAGGCTGAAGGCCCAGGACTTTGCCTGTACAGCATGGGCCGCAAGATAGCCGCTTAGGCGAGACGGTGGCGAAACGTCCTGATTTTCCCGCCCGCTCGCCACCAATACCTTGCCGGCTTTCCGGAGGAAGGGCAGCCCAGCCGTTACCGCCTGGGCGGACTCTCGTGACCCGTCCCAGGCCAGCATCACGGTCGTGCCAAAAGCGCCGGAATAATCTGCCGGCACGAAGAGAACCGGGCGGCCAGAGTCAAAAAGCGCCGCGTCGACGGTCGCGGAATAGAGGCCCCGGCTTTCGTCGCTGGGGCGCGCCATCACGATCAGGTCTGCGAGCCGTGCCCGGCTGACGACTTCATCGGGTTCCTGTCCGACGATATGGAGGAACTTGACGGCGAATTCACCGGCGGCCGGTTGCGCGTCGGGATCCGACAAGGCGATGCCCGTATCGAGACAATGACGCTCACAAAGGCGCTGCGCCTCCTCCAGCCGGCTTTTCGCGCCGGCCTCGATGCTTTGCATCATCTGCTCCACGGCCAGGCCGGTCATGCCCTCGCCGATTACCGGCAGGGAGCGCTGCGCGTCCACTTCCACATGCAGCAGCTGGACCTGGGCCTTGAAGTCGCTGCCCAGGCGCAAGGCCGCCGTCAGCGTGGCCGCCGAACCGGCTGCCCCGTCGATTACCGCCAGGATTGATGCAATGGACACGGGCTGTCTCCCTCGTTGCTTGCCATAACGAGACCAGCATCGCGTCAGACAACCCCGGCAACATTGATATAGCGCAAGATTGAAGCGGAAATAGGCGGCCTATTCCGGCGCTGCGCCAGCCTGATCCGGGTAGGGATCCTGATGAATAATCACCTCCGCGCCAGGGAATTCCCGGCGCAAGTCCTCCTCGACCTGGTCGGCGATACTGTGTGCCTTGGTCAGGCTCAAATTGCCGTCCATTTCGATGTGGCACTGTATGAAGGTCTGCGGTCCGGAGGACCGGGTCCGCAAATCATGCAGGCCTTCGACCTGGGGCTGGCGCAGAATCACCGCCTGGATGCGCTGGCGGTCCGCCTCGGGCAATTCCCGATCCATCAGCATATCGAGGGCATCGCGGGAAATGAGCCAAGCGTTGTAAAGAATATAGATCGCAATCGCGATGCCAAAGATCGGATCGGCCAGGGTCCAGCCGAAGTTCGTCACGAGTAACAGTGCGATGATGACGGTCAAGTTGACCAGCAGGTCGCCCTTATAGTGCAGCGAGTCGGAGCGGATGGCCAAGGAATCGGTTTTGCTCACGACATAGCGCTGAAAGACAACCAGCCCCAGGGTGGCAAAAATCGAAAAAATCATCACGCCAATGCCGACCGCGCTGTTGGCGATCTCTGCGGGCGACCAAAGACGGTGCAGCGCTTCGATGGTCAGAAAGATCGCCGACCCGGCGACAAAAGCGGCCTGAGCCAAGGCCGCCAGCGGCTCGGCCTTGCCGTGCCCGAAGCGATGCTCACGGTCCGCAGGGGTCAAGGCATGACGCACCGCCAGCAGATTGACCAGCGAGGCCGCTGCATCGAGCAGGGAGTCGATCAAGGTCGCCAGGATGGAAAGCGACCCGGTCACCTGCCAGGCAACCAGCTTGACGGCGATCAGGACGAGCGCCGTTCCCACCGATGCATAGGTGGCCCAGCGCAGCAGCTTTGCGTTTTGAACTGTCCCGGCCGAGTGCGGTTTGGCGGCGGGATCGATCTGCAGCTGATCCATGGGTCAGGGAAACAGGCGTTCGGTGCGCCAGGCCGCACCGTCGCGGTGGTAGACCAAACGGTCGTGCAGACGGAAAGCGCCGTCCTGCCAGAACTCGATCAATTCCGGAACGACCCGAAATCCGGACCAGTGCGGCGGCCGGGGCACTTTTCCCACCGCATGCTTGGCGGCATAGAGCGCGACCCGCTTTTCAAGTTGGAAGCGGCCTTCCAGCGGCCGCGATTGATCGCTGGCCCAGGCGCCGATCTGACTCTGGCGCGGGCGGCTGTCGAAATAGGCGTCCGCTTCCGCCGCGCTGACCTGCTCGACCGGACCTTCGATGCGCACCTGGCGGCGCAGGGATTTCCAATGAAACAGCAGGGCGGCCTTGGGATGGGCCTGAAGCTGTCCGCCCTTGCGGCTCTCGTAGTTGGTATAGAAAACGAATCCCTCGGCGTCGTGGCCCTTCAGCAGAACCATGCGCAGCGAGGGCATGCCGTCGGGCCCGACCGTGGCCAGGGCCATCCCCGTCGGATCGTTGATCTCCGATTCCTGGGCTTCCTGGAGCCAGGTGGTGAAGATTTCCAGCGGGTCGTCAGGCGTTGCGTCACGGATCATAGGAAGGCGATTCCTCACGGCCAAAGGGCGAATCGGCCCCAGCTTATCGCGGCCCAGCCTGGCGGGAAACGCCGACGATCGCGGGCCCCGGCCGCCGGACTCCCGATGGGGATAAAATTCACACTTTGCACGTATCACGACTGCGGAGTATGAATAGCGCACTGGGGGACCCCATCACCGGATTCATGAGGTTATATCCATGAAAATAAAGACATTTTTTGCCATTGGCCTGATCGGCCTGATGGTCGCAGGCTGTCAGAACAGCGGCTACGGGACCAAGCAGACGGTCGGCGGCCTCGGCGGCGCCGCGCTGGGCGGTCTGCTGGGAGCGCAGTTCGGCAGCGGCAAAGGCCGCCTGGCCGCGACCGGCGCCGGCGTGCTGATCGGCGCCCTGGTCGGCAGCGAAATCGGCCGTTCCATGGACGAGGTCGACCGCCTGAAGGCCAACGAAGCGGTCAATCGGGCCCATACTGCGCCCATCGGCCAGGATATCGCCTGGAACAACCCGGACAGCGGCAACTACGGCACCGTCACGCCGACCCGCGACGGCACCTCCACCTCGGGTCAGTATTGCCGGGAGTTCCAGCAGACCGTGGTGATCGGCGGCCGGGCGGAAGAAGCCTACGGCGTTGCCTGCCGGCAACCCGACGGGACCTGGAAAATCGTTCAGTAAACAAATCCGATGCTGCGGCGGGGACGGCCCTTCAAGGCCTTCGCGCCGGCCATGGAACGAAGGGTGAAGAGTCTTTCGCATGCAAGACCCATATGAAGTTCTGCAGGTGGACCGCAAGGCCAGCGCCGAAGAGATCAAGAGCGCCTACCGCAAGCTCGCGAAAAAACTGCACCCGGACATCAACCCGGGCAATGAGGCTGTCGAAAAGCAGTTCAAGGAAGTTTCCCTCGCCTACAGCATTCTGGGCGATGCGGAAAAGCGCAAACGCTTCGACCAGGGCCAGATCGACGCCGGCGGGCAGGAGACGCCCTGGGGCGGCGGTCACTATGGCGCCTACACCCGCTCTAACGCCGACACCAAGTACAGCCCCTTCGGCGACCGGGTCAAAGTCGAAGACATCTTTGCCGATCTCTTCGGCGGGGCCCGCGCCCGTTCGGCACGGCAGAAGGGCGCCGATGTTTCCTATAGTGTCCCCGTGAGTTTCATCGAAGCGGCGGCCGGCGCGAAAAAGCCCGTGCGCCTGGCTGACGGCAAGACCCTCAACATTCAAATCCCCGCCGGCACGGAAGACGGCCAGACGCTGCGTCTGAAAGGCCAGGGCCAGGCCGGCGCCGCCGGTGCCAGGGGCGATGCCCTGATCGAGGTGAAGGTCGAAGCGCACAGCTACTTCAAGCGCGACGGGAAGCAAATTCTGCTCGACCTGCCGGTCACGCTGCACGAGGCACTGCTGGGGGCAACGGTGCCGGTACCCACGGTGCACGGCAAGGTGTCGATGAAAATTCCGCCCGGCTCGAATAGCGGCACCACCCTGCGCTTGAAAGGCAAAGGCATCGGCGGCGGCGACCAGATGGTCACCCTAAAGATCACGCTGCCGAAAAAGCCCGATCCAAAGCTGACCGATTTCATCGAGACCTGGGGCAAAGACAATCCCTACGACCCACGCCGCGATGCCGGCATGGACGACGGGCGCTAACGCCATGTTGCTGTCGTTCGAGGAAGTGGTGGCGCAGGTCCAGGTCGAGGAAGCCGAACTCACCGTCTGGGTCCAGCAGAGCTGGGTCAGGCCCAGTGAGGAAAACGGCCGCTATCTGTTCGACCCCGCCGACCTGGCCCGCGTGCAGCTGATCGCCGAACTGGTCCGGGATCTCGACGTCAGTAAGGAATCCTTGCCGGTGGTCCTGCGGCTGCTGGATCAGGTCTATGGCCTACGCAAGACCCTGGGCGACCTGCACGATGCCATCGAGCGGCTCCCCGACGCCTCCCGCAGCGAACTCGAAAAAGCGCTGCAGGCCCCAAAAAAGCCGTAACAGGCCGAATTTCCCAATATTTTTGCTCTTAAACACCCGAAGTGTGACGAACGTCACACCTGTAGAGTGATATTCATCACATCACACGCGCATTTGTTGTGGCCTACTGCAAATTATGGAGCGGGGAATTGGCCCGGCTCTCACATGGCAGATCAATCACCAGAAAGGAGGTTGTCATGTACGCATTACCGACAATGACGCCGGCCTCCACCGCGACGACGCCGGCGACGACAAGCAAGCATCACCTGTTCGTCTCAGCCGCCGCAGTCATCGCCTTTCTGGCGGTCCTTTTTGTTTTCCTGGCGCCTGTTGCCGCCTCCGCGACGCCCCAGTGCGGCCCGCACGACCGCATCACGGAAGTGCTGACGAAGAAGTATCAGGAAAAGCCCTCGGCATTCGGCGTGACCAACAACGGCCAGCTGGTGGAGGTCTATACGACCGGCGAAGGCTCGACCTGGACGATCCTGATTACCTCACCGGACGGCGTTACCTGCTTCGTCTCCGCCGGGGAAGGCTGGCGCAACAAAGTGCAGGTTGCGGAAGGTCCGGCCGTGTAAAGCGACGATGCACCTCGATTGATTATTTGTAGTGCCGGTATATTTTTGACGGGGGGCTTATTTCAGCCCCAGCTAAAGCTCTAAGCCCGCCGCCCCAACTGTACCGGGGCGGCGGCAGAGACTTGGTCGAAGAGGTCGGCAAGACTCGTGCTCCCCACCTCGGCACCGGCTTCCGCCAGCAGGCCGACCGCCTGGCGCACCGGCTCCGGCCAGCCCTCGCCGGGATTGAAGGTCAATTTCAAACAGCTCATGAGATCCTGCAGCGTCACCAGGGAAAGATCCTGGGCAAGCAGCCAACGGCTGCCGCTGCGCGCCACATAACCCTGGCGGCGCAGAGAGCGCAGTACGCTGCCGAGGTCCTCCAGGCTGGCCGGCAGGTCGCGCGATAGAGCGGACTCCTTCAGCACCACCCCGGCGCGTTGAGCGCTGCGCAGGCGCGACAGGATGGCGAGCGCCAGCGCCAGACGCGCGCCCTGGCCCATGGCCGCGTGGCCCAGACGCTCGTGGACCCGCCATTCCCGCAAGGAAGCGGCAATCTCCGCCCCAAAGAGCACGACGGCCCAGGAGAGATACATCCAAATCAGGAAAATCGGCACCGCCGCCACGGCGCCATAGATCGCCTGGTAGGAGGGGAACTGACGCAGGTAGAGGCCGAAGCCGCGTTTCAAAAACTCAAACAACAAGGCGGCAATCATGCCGCCGGCCAGCGCATGGCGGAACTTCACCGAGCGGACCGGCACGATCATGTAAAGCGCGGTAAAGGCCGCCGCTGCGAGGACGAAGGGCAGCAGACGGGTGAGGCCGAACTGCTGGCCGACCTCCTCCACGCCGGCCCATTGAACCATGGCAAAGCCATAGGAGGAGAGCGAGAGCGACGCGCCCAGCAGCAAAGGCCCCAGGGTGAGAATCGCCCAATAGACCAGCAGGCGAATTGCCAGCGGCCGCGGTTCCTTGACCCGCCAGATGGCGTTGAAGGCCCCGGTGATGGTGGAGAGCAGCAACACCGCGGTGACCGCCAGAGCCAGCACGCCGAAGCCGGTCATGCGGCTGGCATTGTCGACGAAAACGGCAAGCTGATCGCTGATTTCCAGGCCCAGGTCGGGCATGAGATTTTCGAAAAGCATTTGCTGCAGGCTCACCCGCAGTTCCTCAAAGGCGGGAAAAGCCGACAGCAGCCCGACACCGATGGCCAAAACCGGGACCAGGGCCAGGAGCGAGGAATAGCTGAGGGCCGCCGCAACCTGCGGACCGCGATCGCCCCAGAAGCGCTTGATGGCATAGGCGAAGAACCGCCCGGCCATGGCTGGATAGGCCTGGAGTGCCTCCTTATGCCTCATCCCGCCTCCTTTCCTCGCGCCAGAGTAGCATGCGGCTCGAAATCCCGAAAACACTACATTAGGCACCGCGTAAATACCGCGTTGGTAATACACAGGCCTGCCAAAGCGAACTTCCTGTGGACGCCGCAGAGTCCTGGCGTAGCATGCCGCGTCACTCTATAAAGAGTGCTTAAGCAACACCCGACCTGAAGGACAAAATGACCGATTCTCAGCCGCTTTTGGCCGGAAAGCGCGGCCTGATCATGGGCGTGGCCAATGACCGCTCCATCGCTTGGGGTATCGCTTCGGCCGCTCACGCCCAAGGCGCGGAACTGGCCTTTACCTTCCAGGGCGAGGCGCTGGAAAAACGCGTGCGCCCTCTCGCTGAGTCGGTGCAGTCCCCGCTGGTGCTGCCCTGCGACGTGACCGACGAAGCCTCTATGGACGCGGTCTTTGCGGCGATCCAGGAGAAATGGGGCAAGATCGATTTCCTGGTGCACGCGATCGCCTATGCCGACAAGGAAGAGCTGAAAGGCCGCTACGTAAACACCAGCCGGGACAACTTCGTACGTAGCCTGGATATCTCCTGCTATTCCTTTACCGCACTCGCGCAGCGCGCCGTGCCCCTGATGACCGACGGCGGCAGCCTGCTGACCCTTACTTACTACGGCGCCGAGCGGGTAATGCCGCATTACAACGTCATGGGCGTGGCGAAGGCAGCCTTGGAGGCCAGCGTGCGTTACCTGGCCGCCGATCTGGGTGCCGAGGGCATCCGCGTGAATGCGATTTCCGCCGGCCCGATCAAGACCCTGGCGGCTTCAGGCATCGGCGATTTTCGCTATATCCTGAAATGGAACGAGTACAATTCGCCGCTGCGCCAAAACGTCAGCCTCGACCAGGTCGGCGGCTCGGCGCTATACCTGCTGTCGGACCTATCCGGCGGCGTCACCGGTGAGGTGCACCATGTGGACTCCGGCTATCACGTGGTCGGCATGATGCAGACCGAGGCCGCGCCGCAAATTGCCGAAATGCTCGGCAATTTCAATCCTCAATCCTGACCCCGCGGTTCCAGAGCGAGTTTCATGTCCGGTAACGCTTTCGGCCACAGTTTTCGCTTCAGCACCTGGGGCGAAAGCCACGGCCCCGCAATCGGCTGTGTCGTCGACGGCGTCCCGCCGCGTATTCCGCTCAGCGAAGCGGATTTACAAGTCTGGCTCGATGCCCGCAAACCCGGGCAGTCGAAGTTCACCACCCAGCGCCGCGAAGCCGATGCAGTGAAAATCCTCTCCGGCCTGTTCGAGGGCCAGACGACCGGCACGCCGATTTCCCTGTTGATCGAAAATCAGGACCAGCGCTCGAAAGACTACGGCGACATTGCCGACAAGTTCCGGCCCGGCCACGCGGACTATACCTACTGGAAAAAATACGGCATCCGCGATTACCGCGGCGGCGGACGTTCCTCTGCCCGCGAGACCGCCATGCGCGTGGCGGCCGGCGGCGTGGCCCGCAAGGTACTGTCCCATATCCTGGGCGATGCGGTCACGCTGCGCGGCGCCCTGGTCCAAATGGGACCGCTGAAGATCGACCGGGGCCGCTGGGATTGGGATGCCTGTTCGCAAAACCCCTTCTGGTGCCCCGATGCGCAGGCCGCCAAGGAATGGGAATCTTTCCTGGACGCGGCCCGCAAGTCAGGTTCCTCGGACGGCGCGGTGATTGAGGTGGTGGCCAGCGGCGTGCCCGCCGGCCTGGGCGCGCCGGTCTACGACAAGCTGGATGCCGATCTCGCCAAGGCAATGATGTCGATCAACGCGGTCAAGGGGGTGGAAATCGGCGAGGGTTTCGCCGCCGCCGCGCTGGCCGGCGAAGAGAACGCCGACGAGATGCGCATGGCCGGCGACCAGGTGACTTTTCTCTCCAACCGCGCCGGCGGCGTTTTGGGGGGCATCAGCAGCGGCCAGGACGTGGTGGTGCGTTTCGTCGTCAAACCGACCAGTTCGATCCTGACGCCGCGGCGCACCGTGGACCGCCACGGCCAGGAAACCGAGATCGTGACCAAGGGCCGCCACGATCCTTGCGTCGGCATCCGCGCAGTCCCGGTCGGCGAAGCCATGATGGCCATCGTGCTCGCCGACCACCTGCTGCGCCACCGCGCGCAGATGGGGTAGGTCAAGACCGTCGTCCCGGCCGCAGCGCTGGCGGAGAGCCAGGGTCTTGCGCAGAATTGTTACCGCACGAACTTCGCGACCAATTCCAAATGCCCGCTCCAGGGGAACTGGTCCAGCGGCGTGACCGACTCCAGACGGTAGCCGCCGTCGACCAGCAGGCGGGCGTCGCGGGCGAAGCTGTTGGGGTTGCAGGAGACCGCAATCACCGTCGCCACGCGGCTGGCTGCCAGCGTGGCAGCTTGCTCCTTCGCCCCCTGACGCGGCGGATCGAAGACCGCAACATCGATACCCTCCAACTCCTGGGGCAACAGGGGCGCGCGCATCAGGTCGCGCACCTCGGCGCTTATCTTGCCGGCGAACGGACTGGCTTTGGCGGCGGCGTGCAGCGCCTCGACCACATCGGCCACGCCCTCGACGGCGCGGACCTTCAGCCCGCGTTCCGCCAGGGGAAAGGTGAAGGTCCCGGTGCCGCAGAAGAGATCGGCGGCGGTCGCCGCGCCGGCCGGCAGGGCGGCAAGCAGCAAGCGGGTCAGGGCCGCCTCGCCTTCGCTGCTTGGCTGCAGGAAGGCGCCGGGCGGCAGGTCGACCATTACATCCGCGAAACGGACCCGGGGCGGCCGCCGCAGCAGAACGGGCTCCGGTTCGCCTTGCGGTTCGCACCAGGAGAGGCGGGCGATATCGGCAGCTTCCGCAAAGGCCGCGAGGGCTTCGCGCGCCGCCAGGTCAGGCGCCTGCCGCGATACCAGCAAAACATCGAGCCCCGAGTCCGTATCGCAGAGAAAGACGTCGGCGATCTCCCCTTCCGCCAACAGGCCCGGCAATACCCCGCGCAACGGCTCCAGAAGCGCCAGCAGGTTGGGCGTCAAGAGCAGACAGCTGCGGACGTCCACGACCCTGTGGCTGCCGGGTTCATGGAATCCGAGGATGGCGCCCTTGCCGCGCCGCGTGGCCGCCAGAGTGGCGCGGCGGCGGGTGCCCGGGGCGATGCGGATGAGCGGGGCGATCGGCGCAGCGTGAAAACCGCGGCGGGAGAGCACCTGACGCAGGAGATCCGCTTTCCAATCCGCATAGCGCGCATCTTCCAGGTGCTGAAGCTGGCAGCCTCCGCAGGGCCCGAAATGCGGACAGGGCGGCGCTACCCGTCCCGGGCCTTCCGCCAGGAGTTCGATCACCGCGCCCTTGAAGGCGCCGGCCTTCTCGCCGGTGACCCGCACTAGCACCCGATCGCCGGCAACAGTCTGGGGCAGAAACAGAGGCCGGCCATCGAGCTGGGCCACACCGTCACCACGAGCGCCGATGGATTCCACCGTGACTTCCGCCTGGCGTCCGCCGCCGCGCCGGGTTTTACGCCGCATGGCTCAAAGCTCGCATTCCCATAGTTTTCCGCTGATCGCCTCTGGAACTAGTGTTAGCGCCGGGAAGCTAGTAACATGCGCCCATCATCGATGTAACGATTTTCAGGTTCCGCCGCCGCCATGCGCGTCATTCTCTTCCTGCTGAAATGCCTGGTCGGATTTTTTGCAACCATCGGGTTTTTGGCTGTGCTCCTGGCCGTCGGTTTCGGTTTTGTCTGGGAGGATGCCGACGGATTCAAGACGGCCGCCAAGGAAGTCCCGGAAACCACGGTTCTCACCCTGGATCTGGGGGTGGGACTGATCGAGCGGCGGCCGGACAATTTTCTCTCCCTGGCCTCCCTACAGGATACCCTGGTTTTGCGCGAAGCGCTCGAGGCACTGGACAAGGCCGGAAAGGACCCGCGGGTCAAAGGCCTTCGGCTGCGGGTGGGCTGGGGCAACCCGGGCCTGGCGCAGATACAGGAACTGCGCGATGCGCTCGTCGAGTTCCGCGCCAGCGGTAAATTCCTTCTCGCCTTTGCGGAAAGCTTCGGCGAAGGCGGCGACGGAACCCTGCACTATTACCTGGCCAGCGCCGGGGAGGTCTGGCTGCAGCCCTCGGGCGATCTCGATCTAACCGGCTTTGCGCTGGAACAGCCCTATCTGCGCGACGCCCTGGACCGGATCGGCGTGCAGCCCCAGGTGGGCCAGCGCGAAGAGTACAAGGGCGCCATGAATACCTTCACACACAACGCCCTGCCCGCCCCGGTGCGCGAGAACCTGCAGCGCCTGGTCGATTCCTGGTTTGCCCAACTGACCGCCGGGATCGCCCAGTCCCGTGATCTGGCGCCCGGCGAAGTGAAATCCATGATCGACCGCGGCCCCTATCTCGCCGACGACGCCTTGGAGTTGGGGTTGATCAACGAGTTGGGCTATTGGGATCAATTCGACGACGCCATCGCCGAACGCGCCGGCGACGACTCCGA
>CAJHXM010000122.1_pt1 | contig 20695 bp, 21 predicted proteins | sample 9198461 | NCBI WGS metagenome assembly CAJHXM01 (sample SAMEA7708299, study PRJEB35096) | sediment metagenome | biome: marine neritic benthic zone biome [ENVO:01000025]; feature: sediment [ENVO:00002007]; material: shallow marine sediment [ENVO:03000034] sea grass bed [ENVO_01000059] ...
ACCTCGCGGTACTGCGGATGAAGCGCCGGGGAAAGAATGATCTTATCCCGTGCACCGCGGCCGATGTCGATCGCCAAAAGGATGGCTTCCGCTAGCGAAGTAGCAACGTCGTAATGGCTCGCGTTGCTGATATCCATACCGGTAAGGCGGCAGATCATGCTCTGATACTCGAACATGGCCTGCAGGATCCCCTGGCTCAGCTCAGGCTGATAAGGCGTGTAGGCGCTATAGAACTCACCGCGCTGAAGCACGTAATCGACCGTTGCGGGTCGATAGTGCCGATAGGTTCCGGCGCCCAGGAACGAGCTGCGCGGGTCGGATTCCCGGTTGCGAGCTGCGAGCTCTTGCATCTCCCAGAAAATCTCCATCTCCGAACAGGCCGGCGGCAGATTGAGTTCAGGAAAGCGAAGCCCGGCCGGCAAGTCCTGAAACAGGTCTTTGAGAGATTCCACGCCAATGGCCCGGAGCATTTCTTCCCGCTCGGAATCGGTATGGGGCAGATAGGTCATCCGGATTCTCTAGGCACCGATTGATTGCTTTTCTGGCTCAGCGACCATGAAACACCTCCCGGCCCCAGTTTTGATTGATTGAGGTCAATTCCATCCCGGTTCTCATCCCAAGTGCGGTGACATGGAGAGCGCCTATTTCAGGGTGCGACTTTGACGAGCCGCCGCCGCCGGTATCCCACGATGACAGGCAGGTAACCGCGCTGGGTCAGACGCCGGTCGAGTTCAGGGTCGCCCGTATCGAACCTGAGCAGGGGCGTGCGCGCGAGCTTGGCTGGCGTTGCGACAATGATCAGGTTTTCTTCCCCGATGTTTCGGATCACCTCGGGGCTGAGCTGTAGATTCCCGCGCCCAAGGATAAAACCCTGAGCGCCGATGGGACTCAGGATTAGTTTGCAATGGGCATGTCGTCCGACCAGCCCGAGGAGATTGTTTTCGGAAAGGTCTCTTTCCACAGTACGACTATCGAGAAATGCATCGATCCCGAGCAGGGTCTTCTCGCTCCCCAGCCGCCGGCCCACCGATTGAACGGTGCTGCCGGGGCCGAGCAAGAAGAGTACCTCGGGGCTCCTGCCCATTTCCTCTGCGAGGTAGGCGGCAATCTCTTCCTTTGCATCGGCGTCCGTGCTTTCGGAGATCAGCATTTTCGCCGCCTGCGTATAGGTCGGTTCATAGGGGGTGCGCGCCGTTTGGTATAGCCGAACGGCCCACTCTCCCTGCCGGTATCGCGCTTCGTCCAGGTCCAGAACGTCCACCTCCGAGAGGGTCAGGCGGCCTCCCAGAAACCCTTTCAGAATATCGGCGGTCTTGGCCGGCGAGATCCCGAATACGCCCGAGAACATTTTGACGCCCGATGGGATGCCCAGAATTGGTGTGTTTATTCCCGTTATGCTGCATATATCGCGTGCCGTGCCGTCACCGCCGCAAAATAGGATGATGTCGACACCGGCCTTTGTGAAGGCGCTTACGGCCGCCAACGTATCTTCAGGTCCTGTCTCGCCGTTTGATTCATGAAGAACCGTGAAATCTGGGAATCCGGCGGTCTTGAGCGCGTCGGCCCCCATCGTACCGGCACAGGTGACCCAGGAAAAATTCAAGGGCTGGCTTGTCTCTTTGAGAAGGCCATGGAGGGTCTTCAGGCTTTCCACGGCTCTGCTTTGGGCGATCGGCCGGGCGCCGCGCCGCCGAGCCTCATCCGCGACCCCATCGGTCCCCTTGAGATTGACACGCCCTCCCATGCCGGCAATCGGGTTGATCAGGAAGCCAATGCAGACCAAATGCGCGTTAGTGGATGTCATGCGGGGCCTATGACAGAGCGGCTTGCCCGGCGCAGGAGATACAGGTCGGCGCCAGGGGCGGGTCTTGGGACTGAATTCTGCGCCGCCTGCGGCGTTCTGCGCTGATTTGGATCAAGGTAGGGCGGGCCGCTTTGCTCTTTGCTGTAGGCCCAATGACCAAACGCCGGTGGAAGAGGGGAGCGGTGCCATGCAACCGGTTGAGATTGAGGATGCCGCCGACCGGGCCCTGAACCTCGCCCAGGAAGCCAGGGATAATGCCCGCTGGCGCCGGCAGGACTGCATCAATCTTATCCCTTCCGAACAGCCAACTTCCGCCTACGTGGATCAGTTGACCTATTCGGAGCCTGCGGGGCGTTACAATGAGCACAAACGCGCCTCGGCGCATGATAGCGATGCAGCGGATGTTCGATATTACCGTGGCACGGATTTTATCATGCAAAAGGAGACAGACCTCAAAGCAGCACTCAGCGTATTCTTTGGCTGTAGCCGGGTAGAGCCGCGCGTCATCAGCGGACAAATGGCCAATGACACGGTCTACGATGCCGTAATGCAGTTCCACAACCGACAAGAGAAGAGCCAGGAAGAAAAGCCGATCCGCAATGTGCTTGTCCATGATCTGTCGGACGGTGGGCACCTCAGCGCGCAACCGATGGGCGCGTTGAAAAATTATGTGGCCCTGGATCCCGAAACCGGCCGACCTGCCGTTGACCATTTCCCGGCCCTGAAAGACGACCCCTATGCCATCGACGTGGAGTCCACCAAGGCGCTCATCGCAGCCAAGCATCCGCAACTCATCGTCTTGGGCCGTAGTGTCATCCTGCAGAAGGAACCGGTGCGCGATCTCGCGGAGTTCGTCCATGCCGAGTTTGGCGCCGACAATCCGGCAAGGCCCTTGATCATGTATGACGCCGCCCATGTTCTGGGGCTCCTGGGGCCATTCTTCCAGGACCCGTTGCAGGAAGGGGCCGACATTGTCACCGGCTCTACCCACAAGACCTTCTTCGGGCCGCAGCGGGGCGTGATTCTGAGCAACATAGCGCCCGGGTCCGTCTTCGAGCCGCTCTGGCATTATGTTGAGTCACGGACCTTTCCGGGACACGTCAGCAATCATCATTTGGGAACGATGCTGGGCTTGCTGGGTGCGACTTATGAAATGATCGCCTATCGAGACCAATACCCCAAAGAGGTCATCCGGAACGCCAAAGATTTCGCGCGGGCGCTTCATGCGCAGGGCCTTTCCGTAGAAGGCAATCCCGGCCAGGATTTCACGGAAACACATCAGGTCGTGCTGCGATTGCCGGAAGCCTCCGGCAGCGCGGCGGCCGAGCGCCTGGAAGCCAACAACATCATCACCAATGCGCAGGCGCTCTATGACGATTCCGGGTTTGCAGGCGCGAGCGGTTTGCGGCTGGGGACGCAGGAAATGACTCGCTACGGTATGAAGGGAAAGGATTTCGAGGAGCTTGCAGGCTTAATGGCGGAGATTTGCACGAGCACCGGCCGCCGGCCCCAAGCCGCTTGGCGCGAGGCGGTCACCCGGCTGCGCGCTGGTTTCATCAAAATGCATTATTGCTTCGATATTGTTCTGTAATCGGTCTCCGTGGCTGTTTCAGTCGTGCCCCGGTCGTAGAGTATGAGCTCCCAACTGTGTGCGATCGTATCGTGTCTTAGGATATAGACGGCGCCATCGGTTGACTTCACCTTGAAGTAGCGGTGCGCAGGAGCGAGCCATGAGTCGATGACCTTGGCGATTTCGATAGGCTTGTCATCGAAATAAAATCGGCGTGGGGTCTCTTCCCCCCGGTGTCCGGCGTAACACTCGACGCGGACGTTAAGGTCTGGTCGTGGCATGTACCGCTCTCTCTGGGCCATCACGATGAGGTTTCGCCGCGGTCCCCTGTATCCCGTTCAAAGGGATGCTTGACGGCCAACGGTCATTCTTTTGCCATGCTCGGCAATGGCCCGCTCCTGCCACAGCCACAGGGCGGCGCTGCCGAGGCCGAGGCTCACACCAGCAAAGCAAATGAGGAGACCGAACAACGGTATCCAGAGCACAATTCCGAATAGGACGAAGCCCACCAGACTGCAGAGCGTGCGGCCGAAGAGACGGCCCTCGTCGAGACTGCGCCCCAGGAAGCGGAGTGCCTGCAACCCGGCCCAGTAGGCTGCGGCAACGAGTCCGATCAAGGAGAGGACGCAATAGAGGCTCAGGATAAAGACGGCCAGCGGCAGGCCGATGATGCTGGCGAGCAACAGATTGCCGCCTATCGGGACCGCCACCAACAGGGCAAAGCCCAGCGCCAAAGCGGCCCAAGGCTGTGTCCGAAGCGTTCTTTCCGCCCCCCTGATCAACCCCAGATCAAAGCTGTGGAGACCGGCCGCCAGGAGTGTCAGGCTAAGTACGGCAATCAGCCAGACCAACAAGGCCAAACCGATCCAGGACCAAATCGAGAGATCGAATGTCTCCACCTCAATCTGCTCTATGCCGCCGCTGACGACCGCATCTGCCGCAATATCTGCTTTGGAATTGCTGCGATAGGTCAGATGACCGGCAATGCGCGTCCCAGGGGCGAGAATAATTTCCCCGCCGGCCAGGTCCACATTCCCTTGGATCTCGCCGGACAGCCGGATACGTCCGCCAGCCGCTTTAAGATCGCCACCAATGCTGCCGGCAAGGTCGATCTCGCCCCCGGCCAGCAGTGCATAGCCCGCGATACGGCTGTCGGCGCGCAGACGGATGCGACCGCCCGCAGCGATCAAGTCTTCGCTCACCTCCCCTTCGATCTCAACCTCGCCGCCGGCGGCCAAAAGGTCAGCGGCCTGAAATTCCATCAAAGTGATCAGGCCAGCGGCCAAAATCATGTCTTTTGCCTTGGTTTCGTCGATATCAATCCGGCCGGCGGCGGCAAAGACGTCGCCGTCGATGGTCGCCTCCACCTCGATTTCTTCGCCGGCAAGGAACTGTACGCCGCTATGGATGCCTCTTAGCCTGCCGTCGTCATCGGGCGATGCAAGGGCGCTGCCGGCAAAAATCCAGAGCAGGAGCGCGGCACCGAAGAATCCGGGCGCGAGACTGAGACAATGAGATATCCCGGGGTTTTTGTATTGCATCATGGCCTCATGCCTTCCGAAGGGTCAGAGTCGGTTACACGCCTCTCTCCCTAAGAGCATTGATACAAATCATGAAAAGTTTTATTGAAGCCATGGCCGCCGTCTAACAGGCTGGCCGGGGGCCCTCTATCAGGCTCGAGAGTGTCACAAAACTACGGTCACGGCTTGTGGGACCCCAGGAACCAAACGCACTTTATCCCAATTGCGGCGCTGCATCGTGCCCAATGAAGGACGCCGAATAGCATAGGTGCTTAGAGCAAATTTCGATCATAAGGAGCCATTTGACCGAAACTTGCTATAGTGACCAACGATGAGTATCAGGTCTCTGAACGACGGAGCTGTCCCACATGCCATCGACCAATATAGCATGCGGATCACAAAATTTGGGAGGATGCTTTTCTCAATGGTATGCTCCTACCCATGGATTGTATCGCCCAAATTTGCGTAGTCGTCATTACGAAATGCCTGTTTTATTCCCATGACCTCATCTGAGCTCGCACCCATTGAGCTCATCGCAATTGCGCCCAACTGAAGGCTTGCCTCTAGAGTTTCTGGGATGGCCTGGGTCGCTCCTTCCTTTTCCAGGTGTCGGCCATGAGGCAAATCCCGTGCCCTGACAAAAATTAACAAATCTGGAAAGAACTCATGGGCCGCCACCACAATACGGTCTGCCATCGCGGGCTGATCAATTGTAATCACCGCGCCCCTGGCCCGGCCCGCACCCGCAGAATTCAGGATCTCAACTTGACTTGCATCACCAAAGAAAACGGGCATGCCCTTGGCGGGGCAGGCCGGAAAGGGGCCTTGAGATGATCGGTGAGGATGTCAGGTATCGAAAGAATAAGTCTCGATTGACACCGTCATGGAACCGGTGAGTTCGCATTAAGGTCAACGTCACTTGCATTCCTCAGGTTTGGCACCCTCCGTGACATCACCTCAAGGCCTAGCTGAATTTTAGCGCTTTATGCAAGGGCTGTCCATCGGTGAAGGAAGAATAAGACCGTAGCAAAAATTGCATGACCCACTACTCTGAAAGTACTGAAGAATTCCGGCAGAGGAGACAGATACAGTGAAACCGTTCAGATCGTTCCTGGTGGGACTCTTGATCGCCGGTCATGCCGGAACTGCGCTTGCCGGCGGCGGCGTGAGTGTCCAATCCATGCCTCCGGTCGTGGTGGCGACTTTCCCGAAAGCCGGAGACACCAAAGTCGACCCGGCAATTGGCGAAATACGGGTCACCTTCAGCAAAGACATGATGACCGACAACATGTGGTCCTGGGTCATTCATACCCAGGATTCCTTTCCCGAAGTCGCCGGTGACGCGAGGTATCTGGCCGACGGCAGAACCAACGTCTTGCCGGTCAGGCTCTATCCGGGACGGCAATATGCGATCTGGTTCAATTCCGCCGACGGCAGCCACAACGCCTTCCGGGACCGCGCCAACAACCCCGCCGTTCCCTATCTGCTGGTTTTCGAAACCAGCGAATAGACGGCGCGCACCTTGGCGCAAGATCGGATCGACTCAGTTCGATCTGGTGTTGTGCTGCGGACCGGTAGATTCCTTTCGGCGGATCGTCGAGCAGGTGCTCGAGCGCCGGGCGGCTCAACCGGGCCGGTCCGGAGTAGGACCAGGTCCGATAGACTTCGCTATGATCATAGCCGTGTTCGCAGGCGCCGTCCGCGAGCGCGCGCTTGCCGGTCGAGGATGATATCCGGCGCCACTTCAGCGCGCACCGCCATGAGAGAGGGTCCTTCCAGTTAAATCCCCGGAAGAATTACCCCTGTGAGACATTTCTATCTTGCTGAAGCGGGACATTACGAAGTTGCCGCTACATCATTTTCGCGCATAAGGTCCAATTATGGGAAATATGTGAGGCCGGCCGGAGGGCCTCAATCAGGCAAGGGAGCGTCACAAAACGACGGTCGCGATTTGTGGGCCCCCGGGAACTATACGCACTTTATCCGAATTGCGGCGCTGTATCGTGCACCATGAAGGACGCTTTTCTCAATGGTAGACTCTTACCCATGGATTGTGTCGCCCAAATTTGCGTAGTCGTCATTACGAAGTGCCTGTTTTATTCCCATAACCTCATCTGAGCTCGCACCCATTGAACTCATCGCGATTGCGCCCAGCTGAAGGCTTGCCTCTAGAGTTTCCGGGATGGTCTGGGTCGCTCCCTCCTTTTCCAGGTGCCGGCCATGAGGCAAATCCCGTGCCCTGACAAAAATTAACAAATCTGGAAAATACTCATGGGCAGCCACCACAATACGATCTGCCATCGCGGCCTGACCAATCGTAATCACCGCGCCCCTGGCCCGGCCCGCACCCGCAGAATTCAGGATTTCAACTTGACTTGCATTACCAAAGAAAACGGGCATGCCCTTGGTGCGGCAGGCCGCGATCCGGGCAGTATCCAAATCAAGAGCCACATAGGAAATACCGCCTGCCGAAAGCATCTTCGCCACAGTTTGGCCGACGCGGCCGAACCCCGCGATCAAGACGTGATCGTGTAGATCCTCTCCTATTTGGTCTACACCAGCGATTGACGCTTCCTCGCGTCCTACCATGAACGAAGCAAATCGGCTGCCCAGGTAAGCTACCATCGGCATCGAGGCAATTTGATGTGTCGGTACACCCTTTCTCGAAATCGTCCGGCAGGTTCTGCGGGGAAGCCACGACCTCGTGATGATGGCCGCCGAGGGCGTCGGTGGTTTCAAAAGCCTCTTTTTCGGCAGCACATCCATGCATCTCATGCGCAAGTGCCCGTGACCGGTTTGGATACTCAAGCCAGGCCAACGCGCCAACTACACCCGTATCCTTGCCGCTGTCGACACCAGTTCGGAGGAGGCGAAAGTAGGCGAACTCAACGTAAAGATCATGGATTTTGCGACATCTTTGGCGCGCTTAAACCAGAGTGAGCTCCACATTGCTCATGCCTGGCAGCTAACCGGGCATGATCTCGATTCTTCTCGGTCCGAAATCACCGACGAAATGATGGAGAAGCTGTTACGCAGAAACGAACAGATGCATAGAAAACCCGTTGATCGTCTTCTTGAGCGCTACGCGCTGGACGATCTTCATCATCATGTTCATCTAGTGCGTGGCAGTCCCGACGCCTTGCTTCCGCAGCTGGCAAGCGAGAAAGAGATCGACCTTATCGTCATGGGCACGGTGTGTCGCACCGGCATAGCCGGACTCTTGATCGGAGATACTGCGGAATTCATCCTGCATCAGGTGGAGTGTGCCGTTCTAACGGTGAAGCCGGAAGGGTTTGTCACGCCGGTCGAGCTGGACGAATGAATCATTGGAATTCGAGAGAGTAATACATGGTCCGCCGCCCCGCCGGGCAAGGGTGCGATCGTACTCCGGCGAATTCACCGTTCCGGAACAACTCGACGGACTTCACCACAACGGGACCGGCTCTCAACCGGATGCGTAAGGTGGATTTGATATGAATCAAGGCGCGGCCGATAGTTACAGACAGAATTTGCCTGTGGAAACGAGAGCAGCCGGGAGCACCTGCAAGTGGCATGGTGGGTATCGTCAGTTCCGCTGGTGGCTTTGGGTAGATTGTTCTCGCCTGAGGGAAATGGCTTGGCAGGTGAATCCATGTCAAGAGACGCGACACAAACCCCAACAGACGCGACTGCCCTCGCTATGGAGCAGGTCCTGCAGGCCGAAAAATCTGCAGATTTGGACCTGTCCAGATCGCGAGACCGTGCAGAAGAAATCCTGAGAGATGCACGAAATCAGGTGCGGCGTATCGCACAGAGAACAGATCAGCGCATTGCCAAGCTGCATTTAGGCTACAAAGAACGCACCGAGGCCGAGGTGCAGACGCTGCATGGGGCTGCCGCAGGGGAGGCAAAGCGCGAGGAACTAATTGCCTGCGACGACGCCTGCCTGCAACCCGCGGTGGACAATTTGGCCGCAAGAATGACCGGTGAGATCCGTGATCAGGAAGGCTGATTTCGCCTATGCACAGGTGCGTCTTCAGTCGCATCATGGGCAGCGCCCAGGCGAGCCGACGTGGCGGCTGCTGAGCGCCAGCAAGGACCTGGGACACTTTCTCCAAACCGCCCGGCGATCCCCCTTGAAGACCTGGATTGTACCCCTCTCAGGCCAAATGGATTTCCACGCCCTGGAGCGGTCGCTGCGTTCGGAATGGCGACGCTACGCCGGGGAAGTTGCGGCCTGGCAGCCGCCGCCTTGGCGGCCGGCGGTGGCCTGGACGGGCTGGCTGATCGATTTGCCGGCGATTGCGCATCTCCTGGGCAAGGAACCCGCACTGGCCTGGATGGCCGATGACCCCAGCCTGGCCCCTTTCAGTTTGGACGAACAAAGCGCCCGCGCGAGCGCCTTGCAGCGCGCCTCCTTTGCTGCCGCCTTGAAGACCGAAACGGCACAGCAGAACCTGGTTGGGGGATGGCTCTCTCACTGGCGAAACCTCTGGCCTCCAAGCCCCCAGGCCTTACGGAAACCGCTCGAAACGCTTCAAGGTCTCCTGATGTATCAGATGGCGCAAATGGCGGCCCCGAAGAACACGGCGGCCGATGCCATTCGATTGCGTAAGCAGCTGGAAAGCCGCTTGGCGCGCATTTTCCGGCGCGAAACCCAATCGCCGGCAGCCGCCTTTGCACATCTGGCACTCACGGCCTTGGACTTGGAACGGCTTCGGGCGGGTCTTGTCGACCGCTGCTTCGCTGGTCCAGTCATTGGAAGCAGGTCATGAGCCTGAGACCGGTTTCAGCCCAATGGTTTGAGCTGCTGGTCCCCAAAAGCGATCTTGCCATCGCCTTGGAAGGCTTGGCCCATAGCAATTCCGTCGAACTCGAGACCCTCGGCAGCAGCAACGTCAGGCTGGTCTTCCCCGATTTGCAGGCACAGTTCGATGAGTTCACCGCCATGGCGGATCTCTATCGGGTTTATTGGCCGCAGATCGACCCAACGGTGTCCTTGCGCCGGGAATCACCGGCAAAGGCCATGGAGTGCGCCATGGCGCGGCTTCGGGGTTGGGCGGAAGAGGCCCGCGGTCCGATTGCGCAATTGCAGAGACTGGAAACCGAACGAGAAGGGCTTGAGACGCTGCGTCAGCTGTTGCAGCGAGACCCGCAAGACCTGCCGAGTCTCCCGCGCCTGGCCAATGCTGGACCATTCTTCAAGGCCGCTCTGTTTTTTTTGCCCGAAGGACGCTGGCCGACAAAATTCCTGGACAACCTTCTGTGGCAGCAAATCGCGGGGACTGGCGGAAATTTTCTGCTGGCCCTGGGATCCGGCGCGGATATCGATGCGCTTCAGGAGCAGATCGGCGGACTGAGGGGACGGTTGATCGAGCTCCCGAATTGGCTGCCGGACCGGCCGCAAGAGGGCATCGGCGCCACCGAAAAGCGCCTCGCCGAACTCAAGAGAAGCGAACGGGATCTGAGACGGTCCCTCGCGGAAATTGCAGAGGACACCAAGCTTGCCGCTGCCCTGAATGACGTTGCGGTGCTGGTTTGGTTCCTCGACCAGGCCAAGGACCTGGGATCTACGTCGCACTTTGCCTGGGTCACGGGCTGGACGACGGAATGCGACGAACGCCTATTGAGCAGACTGTTGCGTCGTAAGGGCGTCCAGGGCCTGCTGCGACTGACCGCGCCGCCGCCTGCAGTTCATCCGCCCACGGTGCTGCGCAACCCGGCTTGGGTCCGGCCCTTTGAAGTTTTCGCCGGTTTGCTGGGAACGCCCTCGGACAATGAGGCAGACCCCAGCCAGATTGTCGCCCTGCTCGCACCATTGCTTTTTGGTTTCATGTTTGCGGACGTGGGTCAGGGTCTTGTCCTGCTGCTGGCCGGCCTTTTCCTGCGGCGAAAACTCCCGGTGCTGGCGCTTCTCGTCCCCGGCGGTGTGATGGCCATTGCTTTCGGATTTCTTTTCGGCAGCTTTTTCAGCCGGGAGGACATTATCCCCGCCCTTTGGCTCCACCCCCTCGAAGATCCGGTCACGCTCCTTGCCTTGAGTTTGGCGGCCGGTGCAGCGATCCTGCTGCTTGGACTGGTCCTGAACGCAGTGGAAGCCCATTGGCGGGGCGAGTTCACCGCTTGGGTTCACAGTCAAGCCGGACTCTTGCTGGCCTTCCTTGCCATGCTCTCGGCCTTGTGGGAGACCGGAATGTTTTGGATCGGCGCCGGCGGCGTACTTTGGTACATCGTCGGGTCAGCGATGCAATCGTCTGGAACCCGCGCGATTGCCTTTGCTAAGGCGGCGGCGTCAGCACTCGAGTCCTTGGTACAACTCCTGGTCAACACGGTGTCTTTTGCCCGGGTCGGGGCCTTCGCCCTGGCACACGCCGGTCTGTCCGCTGCGATCTCCGGACTGGCCGATGTCACCGGGCACATCATCGCTGCCGGGACAATCATGGTTCTGGGCAACCTTGTGGTGATTATGCTGGAAGGCCTGGTAACCAGCATCCAGACGACGCGCCTGCTCCTCTTCGAGTTTTTTATAAGATTCCTAAGGGCCGAGGGGCGCCCCTTTAACCCCCTGCCGCCTCCCGTTCTTGCGGCACCCAGACCGGAAGGAAATTCAGCATGAAACGGCGTCTCGGTTTCATTGTCGGCTCCATCCTCCTCGCCGTTTTGTTCAGCGGTGCCACGACCCTCGTGTTGCTTGCGCCGGACCTGGCGCAGGCCGCGGCAGAGGCCAATGCAAGCGCGGCGACTCCGGAAGTCGTCCAATGGGGTTTCATCGGCGCCGCCCTGGCCAGCGGCCTTTCCGCCCTGGCGGCCGGTTACGCCGTTGCCATGGTCGGCAGCGCCGCCGTCGGCGCCCTTGCCGAAAAACCCGAACTTCTTGGGCGCGTTTTGATTTTGGTGGGACTGGCCGAAGGTATCGCCGTCTATGGGCTGATCATCGCCATCCTCATTCTCAACCGCGCCGGCTAAGATGGTGGCACCGGTTTTCATAGGCGATGAAGTGACCGCCGCCGGTTATCGGCTCGCCGGCGCAGCGGTTCTGACGCCGGATCTGTCGGCAGTGCCGGAGACCTTCGAAGCATGCCGTCGCGGCGCCGAACTCATCCTGATGACCGCCGAGTTCGCCCAGCACATCGATGCTGCGCGTCTCGAGACGGCGCAAAGAGCGGACCGCCCCTTGCTTGTGATCGTGCCGGATGCCCGTAACCTGACGCCAATTCCGGACCTGGAGGCAGAACTCCGCGCAGCCCTGGGGATCGAAGCGTGACATCGTCGGGCCAATCTACCGAGGATGCCACACAGTCCCTGATCGAGGGCCTGCGGGCCGACACCGCTTCGGCGGTGACCGAAATCATCAGAACGGCTGAGCAGGAGGCTGTCCGCTTGCTCCAAGAAGCGCATGTGACAGCCCGACAGCGGGTCAGGGCCACAATCGAGGAAGAGCGGCGAGCGGCCGCCGCACGGCTTCGAAAAACCCAGGCGCAGTTGGATACGGCCACCCGGCAGCGTCAGCAGCAACAGGCTCTGCGGCTGCTGGAAAGGGGCTGGACACGGCTTCAGGAGACTCTTGTTCGGCGTTGGCGTGACGGAACGGCGCGCCGAGTCTGGTGCCAGGCCCTGCGCGATCAGGCGGCCAGACAGCTGGGCGGGAAGGCGTGGTGCATCGAGCATCCGCCCGCGTGGCGCAGCGAGGAGTGGCCAGAGGCGAACCCGGATCCGGCTGGACCAAAAGGGCCAACGGTTTCATTCCGCGTGGACACAGCCCTTGAGGCAGGTCTGCGCATTCGCGCCGGCAAGGTCTGCCTAGACGGCACCGTGGAAGGGCTCTTGGCACAACGTGGCGACGTCGAGAGCGAGCTTCTGGCCGCCTACGCGCGGGCGGCAGCCGAGGTAACCGGCGGTCAAGCAGAGGACGTAGTGAATCTTCAATGAGCGTCGCAGTAATTCGCTGGATCGGTGGCCCGGTTCTTCATGCAAGGACTGAAGATACCTTCTACTTGCATGAGGCGGTTTCCATCGGGGAGAGCGGACTCCTGGGCGAGGTCATCCGGCTGGAAGGTGACCGGCTTGTCGCTCAGGTCTACGAAGATACAACGGGCCTGCGCCCCGGCGACCCTGTGGTCGGGTCGGGCAAACCCCTTTCCATTTCGCTCGGCCCTGCGCTGCTCGGCCACATTTTCGACGGTCTCTTGCGCCCCCTGAAAGAGGGGTCGCCTGAAATCTATTTCCAGGCGGGACATCGCGCGGCCGCCCCGAAGCGCTTTCATTTTGAGCCGCGGCCGCTGGTCGGGCAGGAGGTGTCGCCCGGAACCGTCATCGGAGAAATCAAGGGCGAGGGCCGAACTCTGCTCTGCCTCGTGCCGCCGGATCGATCCGGTCGCGTCGATTCGCTCGTGCCGGCCGGCAGCTACAGCGAGGATGACGCCCTATGCAATCTGCGCGGTTGCGACGGCGCTCTCTTCGCGGTTGGGATGCGTCAGGACTGGCCGGTCCGGCGGCCCCGGCCCGTCGCACGGCGCTTGCCGCCAACGCGGCCCATGGTCACGGGTCAAAGGATTCTGGACACCCTCTTTCCCGTGGCCCGTGGCAGCCGGGCCGCACTGCCGGGCGGTTTTGGCACAGGCAAAACTGTCCTTCAGGAAACGCTGGCCAAGTGGTGCGATGCGGATGTGATCGTTTACGTCGGCTGTGGCGAGCGCGGCAATGAGATGGCGGAGGTGCTGCACGAATTTCCGAACCTGAAGGACCCGCGCACCGATCGTCCCCTGATGGAGCGAACGGTGATCATCGCCAACACCTCGAACATGCCGGTGGCGGCGCGCGAGGCCAGCATCTATACGGCCATTACCGTTGCCGAATACTTCCGCGACCAGGGTTTACAGGTGGCCCTGATGGCCGATTCGACAAGCCGCTGGGCGGAGGCACTGCGGGAGATTTCCGGTCGCCTCGGCGAGCTGCCGAGCGAGTCCGGCTATCCGGCATACCTTTCCTCCCGTCTGGCCGAATTTTACGAACGCGCCGCACGGGTGCGGACGCTCGCCGGTATGGAGGGTTCGGTTACCATCATCGGGGCGGTCAGCCCGCCGGCGGGGGATTTCTCGGAACCGGTGACCAGCCATACCAAGCGCTACGTCAGATGCTTCTGGGGTCTCGACAGGGAACGCGCGCAAGCACGTTTCTATCCGGCCATCCATCCCCTGCAGTCCTACGCGCAGGATGCTTCGATCCTGGAGTCCTGGTGGACGGAAAAGGGCAATCCCGACTGGGCCGACCATCGCCAGCGTCTCCTGACCCTCCTTGAAGAACAGGCGCGGCTCGAACGCATGGCCCGCATCGTCGGAAAGGACGCGCTGCCGCCGGCCCAGCAGCTGGTCCTACTTTCTGCGGAACTGGTCAACGAAGGATTTTTGCGTCAATCCGCCTTCTCACCTATTGACCGCTATTGTTCGCCCGAACGGCAAACAGCCATGCTGCAGGCGATTATTCGGTTTCTCGACTTGGCTGAAAAGGCGGTCGCGCAGGGTGTTCTGCCGGAGCAGCTGGCTGCTCTGCCGGTTTTCCGTCTACTACAGCGCCTCGGGGAAGATATCGGCGAATCCGATTTGGATAAGATCGCATCGATCAGAGGACAGCTGGACAACGAGTTTGCTGAAGTTCTTGGGGCAGAGGCGCATGCAGGCTGATCTCACCATTACAGGTACGGCCACAGAGATAAAAGGTCCGCTGCTGTTTCTGGAACGCGATGTCGATTGCGGTCTCAATGAAGCGGTCGAGATCGTCGGCCGGGAAGGACCGCCCCGGTTGGGCCGGATTGCCGCACTGGGTGACGATGCTATTGTCGTGGAGGTGCTTGAATCGACCAGCGGCCTGGGTCTGCACGATACCACTGTCCGAATTTTGGGCGCCCCCTTGCGCTTTGCCCTGGGGCCCGGATTGCTCGGACGAACCTTTAACGGTGTGGGACAGGCCATAGACAGCGGCCCGCCGGTCATTGCCCAGCGGCATATGCGGATCGACGGCGGGGCGATAAATCCGGCAGCGCGCGCCTTGCCGCAAGATTTTATCGAAACCGGTATATCGGCCATCGACTTGATGAACAGTCTCGTACGCGGACAAAAACTTCCGCTGTTTTCCAGCGGCGGTCTGCCCCATGATCGTCTGGCCACGGAAATCGCGCAGCGCGCGCGACTGCGCGGCGAGCAGGAAGGCGCTTTTGCGATCGTTTTTGTCGGTATCGGCGTGCCGCACGACACCGCCGAGGCCTTTCGCAGCACGATGGAAGACAGCGGAACCCTGGAGCACACGGTGATGTTCCTCAACCTAGCGGACGAACCGAGCACACAGAGGCTGCTTGCGCCACGCTACGCGCTCACGGCGGCGGAGTATCTCGCCTTTACGGAAAACCGCCATGTCCTGGTCATCATGACCGACATGACCAACTACTGCGAAGCTTTGCGAGAAGTCTCGGCCAGCCACGGCGAAGTCCCGAGCCGCAAGGGCTACCCCGGCTATATGTATTCCGATCTGGCGACGATCTTCGAACGGGCCGGTTGCATTCATGGAATCGCCGGCACACTCACACAGCTGCCGATCCTGACCATGCCCGCCGACGACATTACCCATCCCATACCCGATCTGACCGGCTATATCACCGAAGGCCAGATCGTGCTGGATCGGGAGCTCGAGCACCGCGGGATCTACCCGCCGATCAACGTCTTGCCCAGCCTGTCGCGGGTCATGGACGCGGGCACCGGCGAAGGCTACACAGACGCGGACCATCCCGCACTGGCACACCAGCTATTTGCCTCCTACGCGCGGGCCACCCGGGTGCGAATCCTGGCCAGTGTGGTGGGCCGCGAAGGTCTTACCTCTATTGACCGGCAGTACCTCGATTTCGGCGATCGTTTCGAAGCGGCGCTGGTGAAGCAGACGCGCCCACGCGATCTGGACGAGAGCATGGCGGCCGGATGGGAGGTCTTGAGTCTCCTTCCCATTGGTGAGCTCGCCCGGCTGAGCGATGCGCAGATCGCACAATACCTGTCAGGAGGCACCCATGGCGGTCCCGGGTCGTGATCTTTCGCCCACCCGCCATGCCGCGCTTGAGCTTCAAGAGGAGTACCACCTTGTCCGTCAGGGCTATGAATTCCTGGATGAAAAGCGGATGCTGCTGGCCGCCGAAATTCTGGCCGACCTCGCCAAGCACCAGGAGGCTCTGAAGCGATTTCGGGCGCAGCAGGACCTGGCGGCCGGATCGCTGGTCGAGGCACTCAGACGCCATGGCTTGGAGGGCTTGTCAGTGTACCCGGCAGAGGATCTCAGCCCATCCAGCTTGTTGCAGAGCGCGGAGAGCTTTCTGGGTGTCACGCTTTTCAATGCAAAAATCGATATGAAAACGGCAGATCCTCCCAAGGATGCGGTGCATCCCTCTCCTGAGGCCCGATCCTGCAGCCAGCTTTTTCGGGATTTGATCGCGCAGTCAGTGGAAATCGGTATTCTGGCGGCCAATTTGCAGCGCCTCAAGCGCGAGTATCGTCGCACCGAACGCCGAGCGCGCGCGCTTGAAAACGTTCTCCTGCCTGAAATCGAGCAAGGAAAGCGCTGGATCAACGATCAGCTAGAGGCCTTTGAACAGGAAGAGGCGGTGCGCGTGCGTCGCGCTGGGCGCCTACGCCGCAGCTAGAGGGTACAGTTCACCTCCGATACCAGCTCTTTGGGTCGCGGGAGATTGACCGGAAGAAGTAACTGTTTGCCGGAACAGGCCATCAAGACACCGCTTCCGGAACAATCGGTAAGTCTCTGGAAAATATGGCGGACCCGACAGGATTCGAACCTGTGACCTCTGCCTTCGGAGGGCAGCGCTCTATCCAGCTGAGCTACGGGTCCGTCAGGGCGCGGACAATAGCCGAAGGCACCCCGGCAGGCTAGCCCCCTTTGAAACGGAGGTACTGGCTTGTCAGGACCAGATCCTTCCGCGGGCCGGTGACCCGCCACCTGGCCTGCCAGCAGTGGTCGGCGAGGCGCTCCAGGCGGCCGCGGTAGAAATCCTCCCCGCAGCGGTGGGTGGCTTCGGCGGGGCCCGCCGACAGGTCCAGAGAGTGAAAAAAGCGTCCGTCCTCGAAACGCACCTCGGCGCGCTGCGCGCTGGGAAAGGCGTAGCGGTAGCGGCGAAAGACCGGCCCCCGATGACTGCCGAAGGCGATCTGCCCGTGTTCCGCGTAGGACAGGCCGGCGCCGTCCGGCGCGAAGCTGGCCTGGCCCAGGATACTGCCGGTTTGCCGTTGCCGGCGGTCCTCCAACCGGCGCAGCAGCGCCCAGCTGCCCGCGAAATAGTCCCTGAGCGTCTCAGTCATCGCTCTTCTCGGCCGCCACGCGAATCTCTTCCTGCAGGGCCGCATCGGCGCGGAGGTCGGCGCCCGAAGGCAGCGGCGCCTCGGGGTTCCCGGTCCATTGGGCGATGTCGGCCAGAACCACCTCGGCCGCCAGGTCGCGCAGCAGGATGTGCCAGCCGTTTTCATAGAGCCCGCGGCGCTGCCGGCCGCGGGCGGATTCCGGCAGCTTTTTCCAGAATTTGAGCGTCGGCTTGCGGGGCACGATTTCGTCGAGCTCGCCGTACAGCAGCAGCGCCGGCGCATCGAACTGCGGCGCGGCGGCCTGGGCGGCATCCATCAGCCCCACCAGTCCGTGAATTGCATCCGCCCGGGTGCGCTTGATCACCAGCGGGTCGCGGCCCAGGCCGCGCAGCATCTCAATGTTGTCGGAGGCCTGGATTTTCAGACCCCGGCCGGAGAATTTCATCCAGGGAATGGTGTTGGAGGTCAGCCAGAGGAGCGAGCGCTGATACCAGGGCATGGTGGCGCGGGACCAGACCGCGGGGGCGACCAGAATGACACCGTCGCTCAAAGGGGGCCTCGGGCCCGCCAGCGCCGCCAGGATGACCGATCCGCCCATGCTTTCCCCCAGCAGGTAGAGCGGCAGGCCGGGATGACGGGCCCGGATCGCCCGGCTGGCATCCGCCAGGTCGCCGGTCAGGGCGGCGTTGCCGGCCCAGAGGCCAGGGTGCGGCGCCGCGCCGAATCCGCGCTGGTCGAAAGCATAGGTGAGGATGTCCTGTTCGGCCCAGAAAGCGCCGGGGTTTTCGAAGGCGTTCGAATAGTCGTTGAAGCCGTGCAGCGCCAGGATGACCGCGCGGGGGTCGCCCGCGGGCGCCCAGGAGCGCAGCGGCAGCTCCAGCCCGTCGGCGGTGACGAAATGCGTTTCGGTCAGATAGGGCTCGGGCACCTGGAGCGTGCCCGGCGGGGCGAGGCGCGGCGCGCAGGCCGCCAGGGCCAGCGGCAGGACCAGGGCCAGCAGCAGGACCAGGGCCGCAAGCTGGCGCCGGGCGCGCGGCTCAGGCCTCGCCTTCATGGGCGCCCCGGGTCAGTTGCAGGAACAGGTCCTCCAGATCGGTTTCTTCGGTGGTCATGTCGACGATCGACAGGCCGGCGCCGCTCACCGCGGCCAGAATTTCGGTCACCGGGCTTTCGCTGGCGCGGTAGCGGAACAGCAGATGCCGCGGCCCGGTTTTCTCCGGTCCATAGGCGGCCAGACTTTCAGGCGCCGCCGCCAGGTCGCGGTCGACCAGCAGGGTCAGTTCCTTGTTGTCGAGCTGCGCCAGCAAGGCCTCGGTGCGGTCGCAGGCGATCACCTGGCCATGGTTGATGATGGCGATGCGGTCGCAGAGCTCTTCGGCCTCTTCCAGGTAGTGGGTGGTCAGCAGGACCGTGGTGCCGCGCAGGTTCAGCTCCCGCACATGGGCCCAGAGCTGTTGGCGCAGTTCGATATCGACCCCGGCGGTCGGCTCGTCCAGCACCAGGACCGGCGGGCTGTGGACCATGGCCTTGGCCACCATCAGGCGCCGGCGCATGCCGCCCGACAGCGTGCGCGCATAGGCGCTTGCCTTGTCGAGCAGGCCCAGGGCGCGCAGGATTTCATCGGTGCGGCGCTCGGCCGGTGGCACGCCATAGAGCCCGGCCTGCAGCTCCAGCAGTTCCCGGGGGGTGAAAAAGGGGTCGATGTTCAGTTCCTGCGGCACCACGCCGATGGCCGCGCGGGACTGCCGCGGGGCGCCGTCGATGTCGTAGCCCCAGATCGCCGCCCGGCCCGCGGTTTTGGTCACCAGCCCAGCCAGAATATTGATCAGGGTCGACTTGCCGGCCCCGTTGGGGCCCAGCAGCCCGAAAAGGGAGCCCCGGGGAATCTCGAGATCGACGTCGATCAGGGCTTCCTTGGCGGCGGTCTTGCCGCTGGCCCGGTAGGTCTTGGTCAGACCCTGCACCGCCACGGCCTGCGCCGGCAGCGTGCTGTCGGCCACCGCAGGGGCCGATGCCGGGGAACTGAGATCCGTGTCGTCGGGCATGGGGCGGCTTCGCGAAACGATTGATTGAAGGGCGGCAATGGGTATCATCCGCCCCTTGAGGGGTCAACAAAGCCCCCCATGCCCAGCAGCCGAGCAGGAGCCGTCATGCAGCCGCCCGAAACCGTGATCGTAGAGACCCAAATCGTGGCCTGTGACGGCGGCGGCGCCTTGGGGCACCCCCGGGTCTTCCTCAACATGGAGGGCAAGGGCCGCGTCGACTGTCCCTACTGCGGCCGCGAGTTCGTGCTCGCCGACGGCGCCAAGGCCGACGCCGCGCATTAGGCGCGAGACTCTGACGGCGCGCTCCGGCACACTAAGGCGCATGAGCACAGCACCCCACAAGCACCTCTATCTGGTCGACGGATCGGGCTATATCTTCCGGGCTTTCTTTGCCCTGCCGCCCATGACCCGGGCGGACGGCACGCCGGTCAACGCGGTCTTCGGCTTCACCAAGATGCTGATGAAGCTGGTGTCGGATTCCGATGCCGATGCGGTCGCGGTGATCTTTGACAAGGGCCGAAAGACCTTTCGCAACGAGATCTACCCCGACTACAAGGCGCAGCGCCCGGAGGCGCCGGAGGAACTGGTCCCGCAGTTCGCCTTGATCCGCGAGGCGACCCGGGCCTGCAACCTGCCCTGCATCGAAATGGAAGGCTTCGAGGCGGACGACCTGATCGCCACTTACGCCCGGCAAGCGCAAGCCGCCGGCACAGAAGTGACCGTGGTCTCCTCCGACAAGGACCTGATGCAGCTGGTGGGCGACGGCATCGCCCTGCTGGACCCCATGAAAAACAAGCCCATCGGCCCCGACGAGGTGATGGAGAAGTTCGGCGTGGCGCCGGAGAAGGTCATCGACGTGCAGGCCCTGGCCGGCGACTCGGTCGACAACGTGCCGGGGGTGCCCGGCATCGGGGTCAAGACGGCGGCGCAGCTGATCGGCGAATACGGCGATCTGGACACGCTGTTGGAACGGGCCGGCGAGATCAAACAGCCCAAGCGCCGCGAAAAGCTGATGGAAAATGCCGAGATGGCGCGCATCAGCCGGGACCTGGTGACCCTGAAGGACGATGTGCCGCTGGAGGTGCCGCTGGCGGACTTCGGGGTGCAGGACCCGGACCCGGCGGTGCTGCATCCTTTCCTGGAGGAAAACGGCTTCAATTCCATCCTGAAACAACTGGGCGCGCCGGCGGAAACTGCGCCCCCGGCGCCCGCCTCGGCCGGCGAGGCGGCCTACGAGTTGGTGCAGGACGCGGCGGCCCTGGAACGCTGGGCCGCGGCCGCGCAAGCCCAGGGCGCCGTGGCGGTGGATACGGAGACCACCGGCCTGGACGCCATGCAGGTGGAATTGATCGGCGTTTCCCTGGCGCTCGGTCCCGGCCGGGCCTGCTACATTCCCCTGGGCCACAAGGCGCCGGGCGGCGAGGCCGCGG
>CAJHXM010000651.1_pt1 | contig 20650 bp, 21 predicted proteins | sample 9198461 | NCBI WGS metagenome assembly CAJHXM01 (sample SAMEA7708299, study PRJEB35096) | sediment metagenome | biome: marine neritic benthic zone biome [ENVO:01000025]; feature: sediment [ENVO:00002007]; material: shallow marine sediment [ENVO:03000034] sea grass bed [ENVO_01000059] ...
CGTGGTGACGATTTCCGACCGGGTCGCCTGTTGCAACAGCCAGCCGATCAGGATCGGGTTGTCGATTTCGGTTCTGGTGCCGCGCCCGCCCGGCACAAGCAGGATGTCATAGGGCTGTGCGTCGGCGAAAAGATCGTCGACTGCGGCGCGCGGACCCTGAGCACTGGAGACGGGGTCCGCGCTTTCGGCGACGATGCGAAGGTCCAGCGGGTCTGAGACCAGCCCGAACATCTCCAGCGGCCCGTACAGGTCCAGCAGTTCGAAGCCGGGGAACACCAGCGCGCCGACCGTCCTTGCCATTTGCCCCTCCTTTTCAGGCATGTGTTTTAGCCGGACGAACGTGCCGCTTCAGGCTGGGTAGGGCAAGGCGTGCGGGACTGTTAGCCTGCTGGGGCGCTGATTTTCGATGTTAGCGGGTAAAGGGGTTGCTCCTTGGGCCGAAAGAGGTAGCGCCAGATCACCTGATGATAGCCGGTGAAGCAATAGCCGCCGTTGGTTCGCAGAATTTCCACGCGGCGCGCCGAATAATGCGCGGGGAGACGATACCAGGCGGTGCCCGGGGAGGCATGGTGCAGGGCGTGCAGGTTGTTGTTGAGGTAGAGCAGGGACATCACCGGTCCGGCCTCGATGATCACGCTGCGGGTGCCGACATCGTCGCGCGCCTGATGCTCCAAGAAGGAACGCAGCAGGGTGAGCGAGATGGCGGGATAGACGAACAGCAACAGGTAGGCACCAAGAGGGATACGGCAGATTGCCAGTACCCAGACAAGCACCAAAGCCACGCTCGCGAGATGCACCAGCCAATAGCCGAGATGGCTGCGGTCGCCGGCCCACAAGCGCAGGAAGGCGCCGCTGTAAAGCTTCCAGACGCAATTGACCGGTCCCAGAACCAAGCGGCCTGCGGCGCAGTTGAGCGCGCGGAGCCAGAGGCGTTTCAGCGGGCCCAAGCGCTGCCAGGCCTGGGCGGTGACGTAATAGGATTCCGGGTCCTTCACGGGATCGGTCAGGATCTCGTTGTTGTGGTGCGTCAGATGCAGCTCGCGGTACAGCCGGAAGGGAAACCAGAGCCAGAGCGAGGGAAAGACCAGCAGTTCGTTCAGCCAGGTGCGGCTGGTCGGATGGCCGTGGACGGCCTCATGCAGCAGTGAGCCATAGAGAGCCATCAGATAGCCGCCGGCCGGCAGAAGCAGCCACCAGGGCAGGCTGTGATAAAACCAGGTCAGTAGTCCGTAGCCGAGGTAAACGGCGGCGATGAGACAAATTGTGGGCCACTCCACCCGGTGGAGCGGCAATCCCCGCGACTTTGCAGTCATTTCACGTCCTTTTCTTGGGCCACTGAGCGTTTCCGGTGCTGGGCACTGAAACCGCTGCGACCGTTTTTGGTCACCGCCCAGGGGGCTGTGACATTTTTATGGTATCAGTGAAGCCTGGGGAGAACGACGATATTCTGCGCACAAACCGTTGATAATGTGATGCATTAATAAATTATGGTGTGTTTAGAAAACATATGGTGATATAATGAAACATTCCTCAGAGACGCGAGGCGAGCTATGGATCGACGTGAAACCGTTGCGATTTTCCGGGAACGCTTGGCGGAGGTGATCGAGCGGGCAGGGGTGAACCGTTCCGCCTTTGCGGCCCGGGCCGGGCTGGACCGCTCGACCTTGTCGCAGTTGCTGTCGCCGGCAAACGACCGCCTGCCGCGCCTGGAAACCGTTGCCGCCATTGCCGCACGCGAACAGGTCTCGGCAGATTGGCTTCTCGGCCTCAGCCGGACGGAGCAGGTCGGGGCGAATATGCTTCCCGAGGCGTTGGAGATTGAAACCGGTGCAGGTTCGCCCACGGACGAACGCCTGGCGCGCTGGCACAGTGAGGCGATGGGTTACAAAATTCGTTATGTGCCCTCCAGTTTGCCGGATCTACTGAAGACCGAAGAGGTCATTCAATTTGAGTATGCCGACTATGGCCGCAGGAAACCGCAGTCGCAGTTGGAACAGGCCGAAGCGCGGCTCGCCTACAGCCGCCGGCCCGAGACCGATATCGAGGCCTGCTGTCCGCTGCAATCGCTTGAAGCCTTTGCCCGCGGCGAAGGCCTGTGGCACGGCCTCAGCCGGGAAGAACGCAGCCGGCAGCTGGAATTGATGATCCGGCTGGTCGACGAACTATACCCCACCTACCGCTGGTTCCTTTACGACGGGCTGCAGCGCTTTGCGGTGCCTTACACCATCTTTGGGCCGGTGCGCGCGGCGGTTTACATCGGCAACATGTATCTGGTGCTCAATGCCACCGAGCACATCCGCACCTTGACCCGTCACTTCGATGACTTGATCCGGCATGCCGTGGTGCAACCTCCGGACGTCATCACCGTTGTTCAAAAGCTGCTGCGGGAGGTGTAGGCTCATCTGGCTTTCACGCCAATGAGGGGAGACATGTCCACAGCACCATCAGAACCGCCGATCGCCAGGGGCGGTTGCCTTTGCGGAGCGGTGCGCTATGAGCTGCGCGGCGCCATTCGCGACGTGATCAACTGCGATTGCAGTCAGTGCCGGCTGACCCATGGTGCCTTTGCCGGCTATGCCGCGGTTCGCCGCCCCGGCTTTACGCTGACCGAAGGACGCGGCTTAAAATGGTACGCCTCTTCCGAATTCGCCCGGCGGGGGTTCTGCCAGGACTGCGGGGCCAGCCTGTTTTGGGACCGCGGTGACGAGGAGCACGTTTCCGTCATTGCCGGCAGTTTCGATCAGCCCAGCGGATTGAAGACAATTCGGCATATCTTCGTTGCCAGCAAAGGCGATTTCTACGAGATCACCGATGATCTGGAACAGTTTCCCGAGGGCCAGGGCTCCCATGCCCTGCCTGTCGGCTAGCGGCGATGTCTTTCGCCTGCCTCCCCATGTATGACCTGCCGCCCCTGCGTAGCGCGACGGATGCCTGGTGGAACGGCTTGGCATCCGCCTTCAGCAAAGCAGGTGTGCCGGATGTTCCCGCAAGCCTGACCCGCGGCCGCGATCTCGTGGAGGCGGCCTGCGCGCCCGACATGCTATTCGATCAGACTTGCGGTTATCCCTTGACCCACGGCCTGAAGGGCAAGGTCACCTTGCTGGCGACGCCGCAATACGATTGCCCCGAAGCCAGCGGATCGGCCTATTGCAGTCTTCTGCTGGTCCGCGACGACGATCCGGCCCAAGAGCTGGCGGACCTGCGGTGCCGCCCAGTTGCCATCAACGGCTACGATTCCCAAAGCGGGTTCAGCACCCTGCGGGCCAGCTTGGCCCCCCTCGCGCAGAACGGCCGCTTTGCCGGTGACGTTCTGGTGAGCGGCGGCCACGGGCCTTCCATGGCGATGGTGCAGGACGGCCGGGCGGACCTTTGCGCGGTGGATTGCGTTACCTATCGCCTGTGGGAGGCCTCGGAGCCTGCATCCGTCGCGGGCCTTCGCATTCTCGGCACCACGCCGGCTGCGCCGAACCTACCCTATATCACCCGCAAGGATGCCGCGCCGGACCTGATCGCCCGCCTGCGGGAAGGTCTCTTCGAAGCGCTGGCGGACCCTGCACTCGCCTCCGCCCGCCAGGCGCTGATGCTCAAGGGCGCCGAGGTCCTGCCGCTGGCGGCCTACGACCGGATTCTGGAGATCGAAGAGCAGGCCATCGCGCTGGGCTATCCGACGATCGAGTAGAGCCGTGAACCGTCCGCTAGGCGGGGCAATTCTTTGCCTTTGCGGTGAATTCGCGCTATCGCTCTGGGGCCGTGCAAAACCAGATTCCAATGGACTCAAAGCATGACCGAACCCTGCGATCTTTCCGCTGTCGCGGCCCGCGCGCGGATTGCTGCGAAAGACCTGTCGCCGGTAGAACTCTTGGACTCCTGCCGGTCCCGCATTGAGCAGGTCAATCCGGCGGTCAACGCCATCGTCGCGACGGATTTCGAGCGCGCGCAGGAGGCGGCGGAGGTTGCCGAGGCTGCCGTTGCCGTCGGCGAAGAACTGGGCGCCCTGCACGGCCTGCCGATCGGGATCAAGGACCTGAACGAGACCGCCGGGCTCACCACTACCTTCGGCTCGCCGGTCTATGCCGATTATGTCCCGAAAAAAGACGAGCGTCTGGTGGCGGTCATCCGCGCGGCCGGCGGCATCGTCGCAGCCAAGACCAACACGCCCGAATTCGGTGCCGGCGCCAACACGGTCAATCAGGTCTATGGCTTCACCGGCAATCCCTTTGATCCGGAGCGCATCTGCGGCGGCTCGTCGGGGGGGTCGGCGGTGGCCTTGGCAACCTCCATGCTGCCCTTGGCCACAGGTTCCGACCTGGGCGGTTCCCTGCGCACGCCGGCAGCCTATTGCGGCGTGGTCGGTTTCCGCCCGACCCCGGGATTGGTGGCAGACGAGACCAAGGGCCGGGCCTGGGATCCGCTGGCCATGCAGGGTCCCATGGCGCGCTCTGTCGAAGACCTTTGCCTGTTTCTGTCGGTGCTGGCGGGACGCCACCCTGCCGATCCCCTGTCCCTGCCGGGGAACGCTGCCGAGCTGGCCGCTCCGCGGCCGGCGGCGGCGGGCAGGCCGAAGGCCGCGCTTTCCGAAGACCTGGGCTTCGCGCCTGTCGATGAAGGCCTGCGCAGGGTCTTCCGGGAACGCAGCAGCGCCTTTGCATCCCTCTTCGGCACCTGCGAGGCCGCGGACCCGGATATGGCGGGGGCGGACCGCATTTTCGAAGTACTGCGGGCCGTCGGATTCCTGGCCGCCCATAGGGAGTTCCTGGATAAGCACGGCGATAAGGTTGGCCCCAACGTCACCGCAAACGTGAAACTGGGGTTGACCTTTTCGGCTGACGACGTCGCCCAGGCCAGTGCGGAGCACACCAAGCTGTTTCATCGCTTTCGGGCTTTCATGGACCGCTACGATGTCTTGATCTGCCCAACCGCCTCGGTCCCGCCTTTCGGCAAGGAAAAGCTCTTTCCCACCGAAATCAACGGCGCGCCGTTGCCGACCTACATCAGTTGGATGGCCATTACCTATGGCCTGACCCTGACCACCCATCCCGTCGTGGTCCTGCCCTGCGGACTGGACGGGACCGGCACGCCCTTTGGCATTCAGGTGGTCGGCAAATGGGGCCGGGATGGAGCATTGCTGGCTGTGGCCCGGGCTTTCGAAGCCGCGCTGGCGGGGGTTGAGGACTGCCGGCGGCCCCTGCCGGATCTGGCGGCCCTGGGCGCCGTCTAAACCCCTACTGCCGCTCGTCGCCGCGCAGCTTCAGCGCCCACATCAGACCGACGCTCGCCCCTTTGATGGCGGGCAGAAAAAGCGAAGTCAGGGCCAGAGTGAGGAGCGGCCAAATCACGAAGCTGGTCCAGAGGGGCAGGGGGGCGTGGCGCTCCGTCAGCAGCATCAGCGGCACCACGATGTGGCCCACAATCAGGATCGTGAAATAGGGTGGAATGTCGTCGGAGCGGATCTGTCCCAAAGGCTCGGCGCAGCGGTCGCAACCCGCCGATAGGCGCAGGTAGCCGCTGAAGAAGCGTCCCAGGCCACAAGAGGGACAGCGGCGCCGGCCACCGCGCCAGAGCGAGCGGAAGACCGGACGGCGCTTTTGGTGATGATGCTCAGGTGCCATTTCCGTTGCTTATCATCTGGCCAAGGGGCAAGCCAACCTCCAAAATGTCGCAGCCTCAGGGGGGCAATTCTTTATCACTTCAGGAGTACAGCGATCTTGCGTCTCTATGACTATTTACCTTCGGGCAACGGCTACAAGGCACGGCTTCTGATGCGCCAGTTGGGCGTTCCCTTCGAGCGGGTCGAGCTGGATATCGATCAGGCGGAAACCCGCACGCCGGAATTTCTCGCGATCAATCCCAACGGCCGGGTTCCGGCCCTGGTGCTTGACGACGGTCAGGTGCTGGTAGAATCAAATGCAATTCTATTCTACTTCGGGGAAGGCACGCCTTTCTTCCCCGAGGACCGTCTGGCCCGGGCCCGGACCCTGCAGTGGATGTTCTTTGAACAGTACAGCCATGAGCCCTATGTCGCCGTGTCGCGCTTCATGCTGCAGCATCTCGAGATGACCCCGGAGCGGTGCAGCCTGCTGGCGGAAAAGCAGGAGAAGGGTTACGCCGCGCTGGGCGTTATGGAGCAGCATCTGAAGACGCAGGATTTCTTTGTCGGCGCGGCCTATTCAATCGCCGATATTGCGCTCTTTGCCTACAGCCATGTGGCTGAAGAAGGCGGGTTCGATCTGGCGGATTTCCCGGCGCTGCGGGCTTGGTTGGCGCGGGTGGCTGCTCAACCGGGGTATATTCCGATCACGCAGGAATAGCGATTAGGAGACTGAGGCCTTACGCGGTTCCGGCACGGCCTGTTTGAGGCACTGAGAAGTCAGCAGCAGGGAAGGCTCGGTCTGGTCGAATTCCAGGCCCATCTCTTCGCCGTCCAGCCACATGCAGCGGCCATCGAATGTCCCGGCTTCGCGGTGGGAGATTTTCACGTCCGCCGGCGGCGGTGCGGCGCCTTCGAACAGAACCCGGGCACCGCCCAGCGAAATGTCCAGCACGTGGCAACGATACCGCTGGCCCCGGGCTTCTAGAGTAAGGGTTTCCATTTTCGGCAGGGCGAAGCGCAGCCATTGGCGCCGCTCAAAGCCGTCTTTGGTACGGATGATATCGTCGAATCTCATGCTCTATTTTCCCGCTAAAGCAAACCGTTCCAAAGGGGTCCGCTGCCTGTTCGAAGCCTCAGTCTGGGCCCGAAATGGTTAAATTTGCGCTAAAATTGATACAAATTTATTAGAAACATGATTACCAAAAGATGAATTTTTTGTGTGAGCCCCTTGATAATGGACGCCTTTTGCGCTTTGAGCGGGCCTTGTCTTCGCTTGTGGATAAACGGTGGATAGCGGTTTATTCAAATTATAATCAAAACATAGAAAATAAATAAGAGAAAATATAAAGTAAAAAAGGAGATATTTTAAATAAAAGGCATTATTAGAGGAATTTAATACTTGACCATTTACGAATCGATAACTATTTATGTCAGACCAATTACTTACTCATCTGTGGGAGATGCGAGTTTATGACGAGGCCGGTAAATGCGCTGAATGAAGCCGATATCATGTCCTATGGCGACTATGCCTTTGACATGATCAATCGGGGCATAATTTCCACCTGGGATACCGGGATCAACAAAAGCGGCGAACCCTGGGCATTGATGCTGGACGGCGAGGAGCGTGTGATTTGGGGCGTGATCCGGACCCGGGGCTGGTATGTCCTGATGGACTACAAGTCCGATGCCGTGTCGGTAAGCCGGCATCTGACGGAGGCGTTGACGGCCCTGCCGTAATCGTGCGGCGGGACAGGATGGTTTACAGCGGATTTACCGTAATACAGCGTAGGCGAGAATCTTCCGAAAATTTACGACCTGGTTACCATTCCCGTGTGAACCTATCGACAGGGCAGCACTGCATGGAGCAGGTCTATGTCGATAACGCCGATAGGTCATCCCGTCTTCACGAAGGCGGATCTCGCCGTCTTGATGGCGCACGGGGGAGAAATGGTGGAACAGGGGCTCGCGGGCGCCTGTGTCCCTGTGGAAACCGACGACGGTGAACTGGTGGTCGCCCTGCTCGACCACAGCTATCAGGGCATACTCTGTGCTTTCGGTAAGACGCAGGGGTGGTACTACGCCTTTGATTCGGGTTGGGAGCCCCTGGCACAAGGCCAGATGATCGATGAGGTGCTGGCTATCTTACCCGATGCTCTGGAAGGCTGCGGCCCCGAGATCGCCAACGCGCATTAGCGCACAATCGTTTCAGACTTTGTCTGGCCGGATCTCTAGATAGATTCCAAAATCCATTTCGTAGATTTCATTCAGCGACGGTTTGTCGATGCGCTTGGCCGCCCCACGGCTGATGAGCTTGTCGATGATCAGGCCGGCGGCCTCGTTCAAAATGTTGTGGTCGTTCGAGACCCGCTCTTCCTCCAAAGCATCGATCATATCGGCCCGGGTAAACTTGCCCAGTGGGCCCAGCTTGGATTCAAAGCTCTTTGATTTGATGATCCGCTCAATGCCCTTGTCGCTCAGGCATTCTTTTTTGCGCTTCAGCTCGCGCTGCTCCTCCCACCAGAGATAGGCGATGGCGGCAGCGCTGGCGATGGTGAGATAGATCAGGAGGACACCCAATGTGAAGTCGAGGCGCTCGACGAATTCACTGACGGCCAGAAAGACCGGATGAGTGGCAAAGATATCCGGAAAGGCGCTGAGCAGGCCAAAGATGGTGGTCAGGACAATGGCGGTGATTTTGTAAAAGCGATACTTTTGCTTCACCTCGTCGGCGATTTCGTCGCTGGTGCGTTTCTGCTTCTCTTCCAGCTGCCGGGTGCGGGTCAGTTCGCGGTCCTTGTCGCGGGCCTCACCCAGGGATCCCATGATGGCTTCAGAAAACTCGTGGGCCACGAGCAGCGCTTGCTGATTGTGGGCCGGCAGGCCGGTTACCATCTGCTGGTCGACAAACTCGATCGCCGATTGGATTTTATGGAACTTGCTCTCGTCGGAATCGGAGCCGAATTGGCCTTGTGAGGTGTCCGGATGAACCTCTTTTTGGCGCGCGCGCAGGATACGGCGGATCTCCCGCAGGTCCCCCGCCGCGCTCGAAAGATCGAACTCCTTCTGGATCTGTTCGATCGAATTCCACTCTAGCTTCATCACAGATTTTGGCGTCCGCTGCTCACATTTTGCCTGCTCTGAGCCTAAGAAATACAATTGGCACCAGATATTTCAAGTATATCAGAGAACCCTTAACGAGTACTCCCAGGCCATCCGAACCCCCGATCGGACAGGGGAGACTAGCGCATATGGAGAGGAAATGCGAGCCAGTCGAACAGCCCTGGATTGCAGGCGGCGGGGAAGCCGGAGAACTCTCCCCTGGTCGAGTGCCTTGGGCCAGGGTTTGCCCGTAACCTGGGCTGCGTCACTGAAGCGAGAGGATGATCCGCCCTCTGGCGCCGCTGGTCGCCGATTTGCTGACCGAACCGCGGCCTTTGCGGGCCTCTACCGCCAGCACGCCCTGGCCGCTCTGCTTGACGATCTCGCATTTCAGCCCGAAACCTTGGAGCGATTTCTGAAAAGGGGTTTCGGCTTCGATGTGAAAGGGAACGTCACCTGTCATCGTCATCAAGGTACAGTCTGCGGCAAACGCCGTTCCGGCCGTTCCGGAAAAGTCGAGCCGAATTTCTTCGGACGGCTTAGCAGCACCGCCAGAGGTCTTGCCGGTCAGCAATGCCGCCGCCGTCATCACCACAACAAACAGGTTTTGTCTCATTTGTCTCGGCCGCTGCGGGTGAAATTAGGCCCTGTTGCCCCGCGACCCACGGATGTTGTGTTCTTCCATCAGCCGGTAAAGCGTTGGTCTGGAAATTTTCAGGTTCTCGGCCGTCTTCTTGACGTTCTGGTTGTGACGCCGCAGGGAATCGGCGATGGCGGCGCGCTCGGCGCGTTTGCGGGCTTCGTCCAGTGACGTCACCGGTGCCCCCTCCACGGGCTCGCTGTCCTGTGGCAGATTCAAATCGCCGATGGTTACCAGTTCGCCTTCGGCCATGACAATCGCCCGCCTTATCCGCGCGATCAATTCACGAATGTTACCGGGCCAGGCATAGCGGAGAATGGCCTCCAAAGCCTCGTCCTCAAACCCGGTCACCTCCTGGCCCATCTCCCGAGCAAAGGTCCGGCAGAAGAATTTGCTCAGCACCTCTATGTCCTCGCCGCGTTTGCGCAAGGGTGCCATTTCCAGCGTCAGCACATTCAGTCTGTAGAAAAGGTCCTCGCGTAGCCGGCCTTCCTGTGTGGCCTTGGCCAGATCGACATTGGTTGCGGCGATAACCCGGGCGTCCACCGTAATGGGCTCGTTGCCGCCGACCCTGTCGATTGTCTTTTCCTGAAGGAACCGCAACAGGTGAACCTGCATGTCCAGCGGAAGATCGCCAATTTCATCCAGAAAGACGGTGCCGTCCTGGGCCGATTCGATTCGTCCAATCTTGCGCTGGTGTGCGCCGGTAAAGGAACCCTTCTCGTGACCGAAGAGTTCGGAGGCAATCAAGGAGGGTGGCAAGGCGCCGCAGTTTATCGCGACAAAGGGTGCTTTGGCCCGATGCGAGCGTTCATGAATGGCGCGCGCCGCCAGTTCCTTGCCGGTCCCGCTTTCTCCCGTGACCAGGACCGTCGCATCTACGCCGGCGAACTTTCGAATGGTCTTGAAGACGCTTTGCATGGCTGGGCTGTTGCCGACCATGAAGGGTTCAGCATCGCTGTATTCCGGAAACTCGTCTTCCGGCGCGATCCCTTGGGCCTGAGGAAGCTTGGCGCTGAGGAGATCCTGGACTTGAGGGTTCTCGGCAACCAGGTCCATCACGATCTGCGCCAGCCGCACCGATCCGAGCGAAATGAGATCCGCGCGCGACAAACGGCCGGCGTTTGAACCCGATTCGGCTCCGCTAATCATCGCGTCACGTCCTCTTTCCTCAAAAGCGAAAACGGCGATGTCTACTTGGCGTCGCGCTCCTTTGTCGCCGGCCAAGCCGCGAAAACAGCACCCTTCGCGGGCCGGCCGACCGACGGGTAAATATAAATGACGGCCCCTCTGACACTACTATTGATTGTATTGACGGTTTCCCAGCCGTCGGATTGTAGTGACCGAAATGGGACCTTTTGACCTCTCCTTGTGACATATTCTCTCCCTAATATGCCGATTTTGCAACTAAAATGTATCAACTTTTTAACAAAACCCTTTTATTTCCAGCTTGCCGCCAATCTCGATCTACCTCATTGATAATAAGCAGTGTTATGGAACAAGCATGCAGCAGGTATATTGCGGTGGACACCCTCCTTTAGTTCAAGCCTCGTCATCTTTGCTGCCGGAAAGGACTTCTAGGGAACATGGCAGAGCAACAGGATCGATGAAGTGGCATATGTCACATAGATACCATTTTAAATAGCATATCCGTTGGAGTCGCTTTCATTCAATGCCTCCTTGAGTGGACCCAGAAAACTCTCGTAGAGGCGCCAGCGGTCCAGATAGCGCCGATCCACCGGACGGCTGCCCGGCGCCCCGCCGTCGAGTGAGATCGGGCGCGACCGATAGGGCTTGGCCGAACATCGGGGATCCCATTCCAGGCCGCAGAATTCGATCATTTCGCGGCTGGCATTTTCACTGTCGAGGACCAGATCTTCGTAGTCGATCTCCAGGACCGGACAGGGCAGTATGGCCTTCCAGTGTTCCATGATCCTGGCGACCTGACTGTAGAACTGACCATAGTGCGCGAGGCTGCTGGTAAACTTCTGCCTTGCATTCATGTTTCGCAGGAAGCAGGCGAGCCCCGATGCCATCGGATTGCGCATAACGTGAATGATCTTCGCCTTTGGAAAGAGCAGGCCGATCAGTCCAAGCCTGAGCAGGTTTCCGGGAACCGTATCGACGACCCTGCTGGCCGGCCCGGCTAGGGCGCGCAAGGTCTGGATATGACATTCCGCCATGCGATGTGCCGTGTCCTGATCGAGTTTCTCCAGGCACCGGGGGTAGCCCAGATCCGTGCCCAGTAGACTGGGCAGACCGGAGGCAATCTGGCGAATATCCGGCAATTCGCCGGCGCCATGGATTTCCGGGTGTCCCTTTATCAGATGTTCCGCCAAGCTTTTCCCGGAGCGGGGCATGCCAACTATGAAAACCGGGAGCGCCGAATCGCTGCCGAAATCTCGATGGGTTTCGAAGAACTCCTTTGTGAAAAAGGAAATCAGGCTATCGACTAACTCAATTCGTGGCTTGATGTCATAATCCTGGCGGTTCAGGTGGTTGGCCATGCGCGCATGGGTGAAGGCATTTTCGTATTGGTCGCAGTCGTCATAGATCTTGGCCAAGGCGAAGTGCAGGTCTGCGCGCCTTCGAGGCTGCAACTCCGGACCATTCAAAAGGGCCTCTATCTGCCGAATCATGGGGTCCCCATTGTGAAATCGCTTTAGTTCGGAAAGGTGGAAATAAGCCGGCGCATAGCGCGGATCGATTTCTATAGCCCTGTGGTAGCAGCGTTGGGCCATAACTGTTTCCCCCGTTTCCTCCAGCGCTAGGCCCAGGTTGTTGTGGGGTGGGGCGTAGTTGGGATTCAGCGCGATGGCTTCGCGGAGATGGGCGATGGCTTTGTCTGTCAGCTTTAGGGCGCGGTAGGCCGCGGCGAGGTGGACGTGGTAGACTGGTGCTGTGGAATCCACCTCGATCGCGCTCTGCAAGTATTCGATCGCGAGGTCATACTCGCGTAATTGTACGGCGACGGTCCCCACGAGGGACAGGGCCTGCGCGTTGTTGGGGTCTTCCGACAACACTTCCTGATAAAGCAGTTCCGCCGCAGCCAGCCGGCCCGACCGGTGGTGGGAGAGGCCGGCTTCGAGCTTTCCTTCCAAACTTGCCACGAACGCTTCCTTCTTGCTTCCTACGAACGCACTACCCCATTTCGGCCCTGCCTCCTAAGCCTCCCCGCGACACCGCTGACCCTACCTTGGCGCAACGTGGGAGCGGTGCGATCCGAGGCGGCGCTAGAACAGATCCAAGGAGACCGGCACGCGCAGCCCGAGGACGACATCGGGTGCGTTATCCGTAACGCCGCCTTCGGCCGTGAAATGGACTTTCACGTTGTCGCTGACGCGCTGCGAAAACCCGAGAAAGATCGATCCGGCGTGCAGGTCATCCGAATCACGGTCGGTACCGTTAATCTCCGTCGTCGTTTCCGTGATGTAGTCATGCTTGTAGCCGACACTGAAGGATGAGTTTTGGTTGATGGCAAAACCCATGCCGATGCTGCCTCGGATTGAATCTCCGGGATCGACGCGGCCAACCCGATTGCCGCCGATGGTTTCGTCGATGTCGCGGGCGATATTCCACTGATAACCGCCGGAGACAAAAAATACTGCCGGGTCCGTCGGGTAGATCACCGTAAGGCTGGGTTCAACGCCCCAGAAACCATTTCCGGTCGCCAGTTCCTCTTCGACGCCGGCCGAATCCCGGTCAACCTCAAAGGGACTGCTGCCGGTATCGGTTTTGACGTTGAGATTGGCGATGAAGAAAGGCCAGCCATCCCGGCCATCATTGATCTGGTAATGAAGGCCAAACTCAACGTCGCCAAGACCCGAACCTGTGGTATCGGTGACCCGTGATGTGGCCGGGTCGACCGTGACAATCGTATTGGTGACCGAAGCTTCGCGTATCACGTAAGGAACTTTGACGTCCGCTTCCAAGCGGTTTGTGATTCCGTAGCGCGCGGTCACGGAGGGCACGAGCGTGTTGCGGTCCGCTTCGGAGGCCTCGATTGAGCCGATCAGCACCACATCGGCAAGTTCGAAACCCTGAAAGACGAAGCGGTTGTTTGACGAGTGCGAGAATTGAATCTGTGGCTCGATCACCAGGGTGCCTTTGGGGGTGAGAACGCCGCCGGCGTCGGCGAGGGCGCCGATTTCAGGACGGGTTCCCTCATCCTTCGGTGGTTCGCCGACGGTTGATTCGTTCTGCGCTTGAGCCGGGGTGTACTGCCCGCCGGACTGATTCCCTTGCGGTGCTACCCGGTAAACAGCCGGCTGAGTGTCCGGCGCGATGTTGGCGCTGCCGGTCGCGTAGATTCTGTTTTCAAGGCTTTCCAAACGCTGTCGCTGTGCTTGGATTGCCTCTTCCTGTGCCTTTAGGGCTTCGCGTTGCCTTTCGATTTCGGCACGCAAGGTTGCTATGTCGTCTGTCGGTTCCACCAGTATCGATTCTGCAGCCTGCGGTTGGCTGGTTGTGATTGCCGAAGCGGCTATAAGGACCGCCCCAAGAATAATGCCGGACAGAACCCGGCCCCCTCCTATCAACATTTTGAGCTCCCACTTCTCAATTGATACTCTTCTTCTGATTCTTGTCTTTCGTTGTCTCTTCTTTCCTTAGTGCGACAGATCTTGGATTTCTCGACAGCTCCTTTCGGTGTTCAGGGCAGCATCCCGTTGTTCAAGGTGTTCGCCAGGTCCTGCACCTGCGGTGTGAGGCCGTTGCTGAAGAGCGCGCCGGCGTTTCCGATATTGATTTCAAGAGTGCTGCTCACGGCCAATGCAACGTCGCTGGTCGAATTGATAATTGTGGTGTTGCCGGCAGGGAAGTCAGCCAGAATTTGCGGCGAGTTGATGATGTCGCCGACGCTGATCAAGACGCCGCCATCGGCCTCGACGACAGTCGGCAGTGTCCCGCCGACGTTTTCGACAGACACGCCGTTGACGATCAGACTCGCCGCGGCGGCTGCGGGGAAGTGGAGCAGGGTATCGAAAACCAGAACGCCATCCTGCTCTGCGGTGATATGACCGACGAAGTCGATGACCATGCCGTTGCCCAGGTTGATGCCGCCGCGCAGGTCCCGCATTTCCTCTTCGGCCATGGGATGGGAGTCGACGATGATTTCATCCGGGACATCGTTTGGCAGAGATGCAAGCTGTTGGAATTCGGGTTCGGCCCGGGCGAGGCTGCCGGCTTCAAGTGCTTCGCGGTCCTGGCGCGACGCGGGAGCAAGAGCCTCGTGATATTGCAAGGGGGCGAGCGTCAGCATCTCGACGCTGCCGGGCAGGGGCGCAGCCGTCCCATTGCGCTTGCGCAGCTGCCCGGCGGTGATATCCGGATAACGGGCGGCTGGCCTATTGGCCAGTTGATTCTCGGGCGTTTGCTGCCGCGAAGAGGGCAAGGGATCCAAGGGCGTCACCTCTACCGGTCCTGGGGGCGGGGCGGTGTTGCCGTCGGCCATCGCGGCCTCGTAGATGGCTTGAGGCGTGCCCTGCGCGAGTTGGGCGCTCCGGTTCCTGCCCGTTCCGGGAGCAGGATTATTGGCGAGGTCCCAGTTGTCCGGCGGGCTGCTGACGTTCCGCGGCAACTCTGCCCAGAGATTTTCCAACAGAACGGCCGTCTCTGAAATGTCGAGGGCGTCCGAGATTTTCACCGCCGCGTGGGTCAGCGGATAGGACTCAGCGATTTGCGTGCCGCCGCCCTTGGCCAGCTCGACGATATAGTTGTAGCGCTCCTCGAAGGCAATCGTCGGGGACAACCGCTGCAGTGGAGAGGCTTTGGCCTCTTGACGCTTTGCGATATTCGTATCCGTTGCGCCCGCCAATTTTGCTTTCTCGAATCCTTCGAGCAAATCGACCGGTGCTTTAACCTCGGCATTGAACCGCTGATTCCAGGGAACCGCGGCCAGTATGGTGCCCGTCGCGCCCGCCGCAGTTTTTCGCGGTTGGCGTTGCGCAAGCGACGAGGCGATGCCTTGCGGTTTCAGCAGATCGCCGGGCTCACCCGAAGGATCGGTCAACGCAGAGTGCAGCTTTTTTCGGTTTAACCTGGCGGTGACCGGTCCACCACCCTTATAGGACTGCAGCCAGCGGACGATACCCTGCGGTTCCTGCAGCTCCGCGACCTGTTCCCTGTCGGAAGGCGCGGGCGGTGCGACAAGGGTGTTGCTAAGCTTGGCATCGGATACGCCTGAGAAGTGTTTGAGCCACCAGGTGAGGTAGCGCGGCTTCTCCGCGCCCTCTATCCGCCCGCCGTCCCCAATCGGGGGCTTCCAAGATTCTTGGACTTCGACTTGCCAGCCCTTCCGGTCTTGGCCCTGGTCCTCAATTTGCCAAGACCCCTCTGTGGACGAGGCGACGGGACTCTGGGCTCCGGTCAAGTTCCACTTGACCGTTCTGGTGCTGTTGATGCTTGCCACGCGCAGCGGCTCTGATTCCTGCTTCTCAACAAATTGGGTTTGCACACTGTGGCCGCTGCCTTCGGCTGCCCAAGTAGAGCTGATCAGTGACGTGCGAAAGGTCCAGGTACCCTCTCCGGGCCCGGTGGAATGACCGGCCTAGACAAAGAGGGGGGCCAATGCCCCAAGTAGGAATATGCGATAGCCATATCTATGCATGGTCAGTCTCTTCATCAAAATTCATTGTGGCCCGGCAGCGAGGTATTGAAATTCGACAACCCATAACGGTTGATCGCCGATTCCACTGGCGCGTCGGCGCGGATTGACCAATCTTCTTGTTGGTTGAAGTGACTCCTTGCGATTTTGGTCTGATTTCGAATTAAAAGAGCGATGTTGCCGACCCGCAAACCGTCAAACTTCGCCTTTTTGTAAATGGCCGTGCCGAGGGCGGGGTCGCCGACGATCACCTCGTCCCCGCGAACGCCTTTGATCAGCACGAAATGCCGGTAGCCTTTGATTTCGATCAGGACAATTGATGGAATGCGGTTCTTGGCGATTTTGTCCAACGACATGCGGAATCCATCGGCCCTATAGCCCCGTGCTTCCAGATATTTTTTCATATCGTAGAGGGAGAAGCCCTCGGTCCTGATGGCCTCCTTGTCCCCCGTATCATACATCGTCTTGAAAACTTCTTTCTCAGAAGTCGGGCGGTCATAGTGGTACGTCAGCAGACTGGCCACGGCCGCGGAACCGCAGCTGAAGTCGTACTGCTGTTTGACGACGGTCTGAAATCGGATCTCTTTTCTGCTGATGACCGGTACGTTGAAGGAGCCAAAGCCGGCCGAAATTCCCACGTCACCGGCGGATGCCGGCCAAAATGCGGGCATACTTGCCACGGCGATGACGCCGCAGAATAGGAGTGTTCGCGCCCTGGCGCTCATGTCCCACCGTCTCCCTCTACTACCCGTAAAATCACTTTTCACCGGATGGCGTTTCCGCGCCCTCCGGAGTTCTAAAAATTCAAGGCATGGAGCCGTAGAAATTTACGATATAGGCAGCGGACGCCTGAATATTCGCGTTGTTGCCGCTGTTGATCACATTTACGTTCATGCCCTGATGCGCAAAAGATTCTGTGCCGATGCTGATCGCGCCCCCTTCGATCGTTTCGGCGCCTTCGATTGTATTGGAACTTGTCTGTGTCAACTGGTTCTCAGCAATTGCATCGCCGCCACGGTGGCTTTGCATCTCGCTGTCAGAGAGCGCTTCCGAGGTTGCCAGGAAATCGTCTTCTAGAATGCCCTCGCGCTCCTCGTCCGCAATAACCGAAGAGGCCCACACACAGGCCCCGAGAAAAACACCTATCGCAATCCGTGTCTTCGAAATGCCGTCCATGATAATTATCTCCCTCCTCATCACTTTCCCTATCTGCCTGCCGCGATATCAAATAAGCGTCAGGACTCCCACCTGGGAAAGGAAGTGCCGGTGGGTGTGGGCGCCCACCGGCACAAAAAGTGAGTTAGTTGATCGTATTGGTACCGGCAATCGAGATCGCCTGCTGGTTGTTCGAATTGACCGCAGAGCTGAAGTTGTTGTTGTTGACTGCCTGGTTCCGGAAGGCATCGTCGTCGATGTCGATTTCGTCGGCCAGCTGGCTGTCGAAGTCTTCGGCATCGCGGCCACCAAGCGCGTTGGCGTTCACGCTGGACAGCTGGCTGATCGCGACCGCGTCATTACCGGCGCCACCGTTGCCGATGCTCACATCATTGATGTCGTTGTTTTCGCCAACACCCACGGCCTGGCCATCGTCGTTGTTGTCAACGCCGTCGTCGGCCAAAGCGATGTTGGAGGCGCCAACGATCAGTGCAAACGCCGACAATCCCGCGAGAAGTTCCTTTTTCATCTTTCTCTCCTTTTAAATATTCAATGCTTCGTTTGAGACCCGGCGCTATCGAATACCGGTTCCCCTCCTCACGCTCTTTTGGAGCGCACCAGGGCTTTTAGGCCCAGCAGGGGGGAACGCACTCAGACGACCCCGCCTGGGTAGAGCACTGCAGGGTTCGTGCCAGTTTGAGAGGGTAATTTAAGTATCTGATTTTAAACGAAAAAATAAAATATGCGGCGGAAATGACGCTGCCGAGCGCGGATATGTGTAACGAATGATTAACGAAGTGTTAAGGCCATATAACAGCCATATGTCATTATTCGGGGGGTGGGAAGCGATTCAGGCTCTAAACTATTAAGGTAGCGGCCGATTCACGTGTCAGATCAATTCAATCTGAAACGGTCGTGCCGTCTCATTGCCTGGGACGCCGGACCCGGCACGCCGGATAGGAATTTTTCTATTGCCGTGTGGAGAAGGAAATCGATCCGCCGGCGCCCTGTGCCTGCCCGGCTGAGTTGGTGTCTCGTGGGGTCTGGAATTCATCCCAGAGAATGACGGCAAACTTATCGGTGCCTTCAGGGGCCGGTACGGGTTGGGCGTCAAGGCCCGCGCCGCGGAGCTGATCCAACTCGGAAAGCGCCACGGCGGGGGCGTCGAATTCGGTTGCGGCCAGGCTGTTGTCGGCGAGTTGAACACCGTCCGCCTGGGCCGAGGCGCTCCAGAGGGTCAGTGCACTCAGGAGGGTAAGCCCGAGCGCGGCGGAGAGGAGTCGTTTTCCCGTCTTTGCTGCCGTCATCATGGATCTCGTTCGCCGTCACCGCTCCCCGCCCGACGGGAAGTTGCATTAATGTGGAGCAAATTCAATGCCACTTCACGGGCTATTCGCTAACAGGTTGATTTATCGTAACAACCCATTCGTACCAGGCAGAAATTACCCGCCATACTGGGGCAGTTTGTTCTCAAACATGAAACAGTTTTCCAAATTTGAGGCAGTTGAGAGGTGCCGTGGGGTTACTTGGAAAGCGCCCGGGCCCGGGTTTCCAGAGCCTCGGCCTCCGGAGTCCGGTCCAGCAGGCGCAGGGCTGTCGCGTAGTTTTCCAGCAGGGTGATGAAGGCGGGGTCCTTGGGCCCAAGGGACTGTTCCTGCAGGGGCAGGGCCCGGCGAAAGAAGGGCTCGGCTTCGGCGGCGCGGCCCTCCAGAAAATAGAGACCCGCCAGGTTGGCCAGTGTCTGGCCGATTAAACGGTCGGTGGCGCCCTCGGTGGCCTCGAAGATGGCCAGCGCGCGCTGGAACGGGGGCTCCGCCTGCAGGTTGTGCCCCTGGCGCAGGTAAACCAGCCCCAGGGCATTCAAGCTGTGGGCGACAAAGGGATGGTCCGGCCCGAGAATCTCTTCATCCAGGGCGAGGGCGCGCCGCAGCAGCGGTTCGGCGGCGTCAAATTGTGTCCGGTCGAAGAGGACCGTGGCGAGCCCCACCAGGGATTGAGAAAGGCGCCTGTCGCCCGGATCAAAGGTCTCGGCAATTTCCAGGGCCGCGCGCAGGCGCCGCTCCGCCGACTCAAGCTGGCCTTGCCGGTGCGACTCAATCGCACTGTCCATGTGGTTTTGCCAGCGCGCGTCCCCCTCCTGACCCGCCAGCGCCGGCGCCGCCAACAGAAAGATCCAGAGGACCAAGAAGCTTTGTCGCATGGCGGATCGGACGGCCGAGCGAATTCGACGGACGCCCCCGGCCGGCCTAAATGGGCCTTAGGCCGCCACGTCTTTCCAGCAGGCCGTCCAGCCAATCGGGGTCCATTTCCGGCACCGATGAAAGTAGTAGGTCGGTGTATTCATGGTGCGGCGGCGTCAGCATATCGGTCTTGGGGCCATGCTCAACGATGCGGCCTTGCAGCATCACCACGATTTCATCGGAGATGGCCCGGACGGTCGCCAGATCATGGGTGATGAAGAGGTAGGTCATATCCAGGTCATCCTGCAGCCGCTGCAGCAGCTTCAGGATTTCTTCGGCGACGAGCTGGTCGAGCGCCGAGGTGACTTCGTCGCAAATGATCAGGTCGGGCTCCGCGGCCAGGGCCCGGGCGATGCAGATACGCTGCTTTTGGCCGCCCGAGAGTTCCGTCGTCAGACGGTCGGCGAAGCTGGCCGGCAGCTCGATCATATCGAGCAGTTCGAGAACGCGCTTCTCGCGCTCGCTGCCAGTCATGCCAAGATAGAACGACAGCGGCCGGCCGATGACGTCGCGTATCCTTTGCCGCGGGTTCAGGGCCACGTCGGGCATCTGATAGATCATCTGCATGTGGCGTAGCTGGTCCCGGTTACGGGACTTGTAGCTCCGCGGCAGGTCCTCGCCGTGATAGGCAACGACGCCTTCGACCGGGGGCAACAGCCCGGTGATGACCCGCGCCAGGGTGCTCTTGCCGCTGCCGGACTCGCCCACGACGGCGACAGTGCGCTTTTTGTACAGCGCCAGCGAGACGTCGTGCAGGATCATCACTTCCTTGCCATAGCCGGCGGTGACATTTTTGATTTCGAGAATCGGCTGTTCTTCCGCCGGCACTGCGGGTGCATCTTCCTTGCGGTAGCTCCGCACGGCCAGCAACTCGCGGGTGTAGTCCTCCTTGGGATTGGCGATCATGTCCCGTGTTTCGCCTTCTTCCACCAGGTTGCCGTGGCGCAGGACCATGATGCGGTCGGCCATCTGTGCGACCACGGCGAGATCGTGGGTGATATAGATCGCAGCGGTATGGAACTTGTCGACGATGTCGCGCATCGCGGCGAGCACCTCGACCTGCGTGGTCACGTCCAGTGCAGTCGTCGGTTCATCGAAGATGATCAGGTCGGGACGCGACGACATGGCCATCGCCGTCATGGCGCGCTGCAGCTGACCGCCGGAGACCTGATGCGGGTAGCGCTCGCCGATATGATCGGGATCCGGCAGGTCGAGCCTGCGGTAGAGTTCCTTGGCCGTCGTCGCCGCCTCGGAAAATCCCATGACACCGTGCTGGACCGGCCCCTCGGCGAATTGATTGACCAGCCGGTGCGCCGGGTTGA
>CAJHXM010000145.1_pt1 | contig 20609 bp, 20 predicted proteins | sample 9198461 | NCBI WGS metagenome assembly CAJHXM01 (sample SAMEA7708299, study PRJEB35096) | sediment metagenome | biome: marine neritic benthic zone biome [ENVO:01000025]; feature: sediment [ENVO:00002007]; material: shallow marine sediment [ENVO:03000034] sea grass bed [ENVO_01000059] ...
AGCGTTTCTGCACTATCGCCATGACGGCACACAAAATCGCGTTCCGAATACCGATAAGGCCGAGGGTCCAAAGCCAATATGTCGGTGACATCATCGACAAGACCGCTGGCCACCAGAGACTCCCCATATCTCGACGTCAGTGGCTCGGCGCTCGTGATATGAGGTTTGTTCGCCATATAAGAAACTCTCGTCGTTGAACTCATAGAGCCTGATAAATTCATATCGAAACGAGTTGAACCGTGAATCAGCCTCTAAACCCACTAAAGTAGCGGAAAATCTCCGCTTTTGATTGATCCAATCTGAAGGAATCTGCGCTAGCCGAATCCTCCTGGACCAATAGGAATCGCCGGACGCCGACAGATGTCTCAACAGGCTAACGCAATGCAGCTTTCTCCGGGTTGATTTGCATCAAACCCTGGCAGGTTGGGCACCCGGATAGTGGTTGCTTAGAGCGCTGTGTTAGGGCGCCGTTCCCTTGGGGCGGACCAGGCGTTTCAGCAGCTTCTGGGTCAAGCCGCCGAAGGAGTAGTGGGTGATGGGACCTTTTGAATAAAGGCCCTCGCCCAGGATCTCGTTCGCTGCCAAGAGGGCGCTTTCCACGGCGGGGCCGATGCCTTCGCCCAGGTCTACAGAGGCGAGCCCGACGGAGTCGCCGATCAGGAAGCAGTTGTCTTTTTTGATCTCGCCCTCGTACGCATAAAGAAAATAGGGGTGGCCGGTTTCCTTCAGGTTTGCCGCGGTATCGGCATCCAGCCGGCCCGTGCGCACCAGATCGCCGAGGAACTTCTGAAAGTGGTCGTGGATCTTGGTGCCGGACTTTTTGAAATAGTTGCTCTTGCCGCCGATGCCGATATTGACGAAGCCGTTCCCCTTGGGGACGTACCAGGCATAGCCTTTGACGCCGCGCTGGAAGAAATAAAGATGACAGTCGTCCTTGCGGCCGGGGTATTCGAATTCCTTTTCCAGTGTCGCGATCTGCCGCGACTTGCGGCGCTTCTCGTCGAAGAGATTGCGGCGCACCGGGCAGAGGCTGCCGCCGGCGCCCACCAGAGTGCGGCAGCTGTAGGTCTCGTCGATGATGTAGCGGTCCTCTTCGCGCCGGATGGTCTTGACGCTGTGCCGTTCCACCGCTGCGCCCGAGCGCGCCAGCAGCCAGGCGTCGAATTCGACCCGGCGGATGGAAAAGTTTTCCCCCACGGTGGGGAACCAATGCAGCGCGAAGGGAACTTTCGGCAGGTGGGTATGTATGTCGAGCTTGAGCAGCGGATGGGGATAGTCCGCGGCGGTGAAGCGGAGATCCGCCATCGCCTTTTCGGTTATCCAGCCGGCGCAGAGTTTCAGGCGGGGAAAGGCGGCCTTGTCCAGCACCAGGACCTCGCGGCCCTTCTCCCGCAGGCGCCAGGCACAGGTACTGCCCGCCGGGCCGCCGCCCACGATGATGGTCTCGACATGACGCAGGGCCTGGCTCACCGCACGTCAACCCACCGGCAGTTCGAGGGCGCGCAGCCGTTCCTTGGCCTGCGCCATGTAGTCGCGGGTGATCGGCAGGCGGTCCACCTGTTTGGTGAGCTGGAGGTGAAAGACCATTTGCTTGCCGTGGCTGAAGCCATGTTCGCAGGCGATCAGGTAGAACTCCCACATGCGGCAGAAGCGTTCGTCGAGCATCTCGGTGATCTCGGCGCGGTTGGCCTGAAAGCGCCGCTCCCATTCCTCCAGCGTCTTGGCGTAGTGCAGCCGCAGCACCTCGATGTCGGTGACCCAGAAGCCGGCCTTCTCGACCGTGGCCAGGGTTTCCGAAATCGCCGGAGAGTAACCGCCGGGAAAAATGTACTTGCGCAGCCAGGGCGAGGTGGCGCCAGGGCCGCCGCGCCGGCCGATGGAATGCAGCACCGCCACCCCATCAGGTTTCAGCAGGCTGTCGATCTTGGCAAAGAGCTCCTGGTGGTGGCCGATGCCGATATGCTCCAGCATGCCGATGGAGACGACGCGGTCGAACTTGCCTTCCACGTCGCGGTAGTCCTTGTGCTCGAAGCGCACCTTGCCCCGCAGCGCGCGCTGGCCGACCCGTTCCGCGGCCAGGGCGTGCTGTTCCTTTGAAAGCGTAACCCCCAGCACGTCGACGTCCATGACTTCGCCCATGTAGAGCGACATGGCGCCCCAACCGCAGCCCAGATCCAGCACCCTTTGCCCCGGCTGCAGGTCCAGCTTGGCGGCGATGTGGCGCAGCTTGTTGCGCTGGGCGGCCTCCAAACTGTCGTCCGGGTCTTCATAAAAGGCACAGGAGTAGAGCAGGTCGTCATCCAGAAAGAGCCGATAGAGATCGTTGGAGAGGTCGTAGTGCTTCACGTTGTCGCGTGAGCGGGCCAGGGTATTGTTCTGGTAAAAGGTGCGGAAGCGCTTGTAGATGCGCCGCATGGACTTTTGCAAAGGCTGACGCCTGAGGTTCCGGCGGTTGATCACGAACAGCAGCAGCAGGTCGCGGAGCGAGCCCTCCTCGATCACCAGGGTGCCGTCCATATAGGCCTCGCCGGCACGCATCTCCGGGTTGAGGAACAGCGAGCGGGTCAGCTTGGGGTCGGTCAGGCGGACCGTCACCTCGGGCCCTGGCGCGCCTTGGTGGGTATGGCTTTGCCCCGCGGCATCGATGACGGTCAGGCGGCCGCTCTGCACGAACTTGGCCAGCATCGAATGGAAAAGCTGCATCCTCGTCTCTCTCCCTGATGGAGGTGTGGTGGGGCCGTCGCAGGCGCTGCCGCCGCCAAAAGCGCAGTCTTAACGGCCTGGGCCGAGCCGGTCCACCGTCACGATGGCGGCGGGGCTTCCTGCCGCTCCAGTTCGTAGTGGAGCTGCTCGTTGGGAAAGGGCTGATCGCCCAGGATCTGTACGACCTGGCGGTCGAGCGCGCTGGAGTGGAAGGGCAGCAGCCCGGCGGCCTTTATGGCGGAGCGGTGGTCCACCGTGCGGCCGAGGTACTTCCAAACCGTGCGCGAGACGTAGGGGTTTCTGTGTTTGCTCGACAGTCCGAAGGTGACACCGCGCAGCAGGGTCAACTCGCTGCGCCCGGCTGGATGCAGGATCGTCTCCACGATGGCGTCCCGGGCGAGGCTCTGAAATTCGACCGCGAAGATCCGGTTGCCGAGCAGCGAGACATAGCCGTTGTATTTCGACAGGAACAGGGAATCGTCCGCCGGGTCCTTGTTGCGCTCGATCGTCTTGGTGAGAATCATCCCGTCCTGCTCGTAGACGCAGACCAGCGAGCGCAGGATCTGACCCTGCCAGCTGAAGGAATGGAAGTGGGACAGATAGTAGCCGAGATAGCGGCTGAGGGCGCGCCGGTCGCCGGGGAAGGCCCTTTTCAGCATCCGGTTGGCCTGCCGCTCCCGGGTTTGGCTGCCGCCGCCGCTGCGAAACTGCAGACGGCTGGCGAATTCGGCCGGGGGCAGGTAGAGCTCCGCCGGCTGAACCCGGAAATGATCGCAGATCCGTTGCAGGTTATAGGGTGACGGCTGCGAGGTCCCGCTCAGGTACTTGTTGAACTGCTGGCGGTTGATGTTGATCGCCCGGCAGACCTCCGAAACCGACTTCTCAAAGCCGCAAAGCAGCTTGAGGTTTTGCGAAATATCGACCTGCAGCACGGCAGCGCTCCCATCAAGGCTAAGGAAAGTAGCACAAAATATCGTTCAGGCGCGCAGATTTTGCGCGATTTGCAGCTTTATTCGCATAAACTCGCTTAAAGTGACGCAGACTGGCGCAATTGAGGGCTGCCAAGGGGTCTGACAGGCTGCCAACGCAGGGAAAAGCCGGAGCGACCGGCCCAGAGCCTGATCGTTTGAAATCGAAACGATATGAAACGTGAATCAGGCGCTGAAACGATCGTGCGCTAGGCGTCATGACATCAGCGATGCAGACATTATTGGCAGTTGGAAAGACCGTCCGAATTCAGGGCGACCCGCGGACCACCACCGGGACCTGGGGCCATGTCTGAACCCGCCCGTCATCACGAGCAGGGCGCGCCCGGCCCGCTGGACGACATCGAGATCTTCGACGATGTCTGGATCGAGATGTCTGACGGGGTGCGTCTTTCCGCCAAGATCTGGCTGCCGAAAGGGGCTGCCGGCCAGCCGGTGCCGGGGATCCTGGAGTTCGTTCCCTACCGGAAGCGCGATGGGACCGCGCTGCGCGATCACCAGATTCACGCTTGGTTTGCCGCGCGCGGCTACGCCTCTGTTCGTCCGGACATGCGCGGGCATGGCGACTCCGAAGGCGTCATGATCGACGAATACCTGCCGCGCGAACAGCAGGATGCCGAGGAGGTGATTGCCTGGATGGCGGCCCAGTCCTGGTGCGACGGATCTGTCGGGATGATGGGTTTGTCCTGGGGCGGCATCGCGAGCCTGCAGGCTGCGACCCGGCAGCCGCCGGCGCTGAGAGCCGTTATTGCCGTGGGGGCTTCCGTCGACCGTTATTATGACGATGGCGCCTATCTGGTCGGCGCCTATCCGGGCCAGGGGCTGGGGTGGGGCGGTGTGATGTTCGGCTATTGCATACGTCCGCCGGACCCCGCTGTCGTTGGCGAGACTTGGCGCGCGATCTGGCGGGCTCGCCTCGAGCAGACGCCGATGTTTGCGGAAAAGTGGCTGAACCATCAGTTGCGTGACGAAACCTGGGTGCAGGGATCGGTCTGCGAGGATTATGACCGGATCGAAATCCCGGTCCTGGGGGTGAGCGGCTGGAACGACTGCTGGCCCAACACCGTGATCCGGCTGCTGGAGAATATCTCCGCGCCCTGCCGCGCCGTTTCCGGCCCTTGGGGCCATGTCTATCCCAATCTCGGCGGGCCCGGACCCTCGGCCGGCTTTTTGCAGCTTGCCCTCGACTGGTGGGACCGCTGGCTGAAGGGCGTCGAAAACGGCGCGATGGAGGCCCCCGCCTTTCTGGCCTTCATCCAGGACAGTCACGCCCCGGATCCCAATGCAGGCGATCGCCCCGGGCGCTGGGTCGGCGAAGCGGGCTGGCCGTCGCCCCATGTGGAGACGCGGCGGTTTGGAATGGCGCCGGGACGATTGCAGGAGGGGTCTGTGCCGGCCGCCGGAACTGTGACGGTTTGTTCGCCGCTGTCGACAGGGCTGGCGACGGGGGAGTACATGCCGATGACGGGCGTGGCGGAGCTGCCTCAGGACCAGCGCCCCGACGATGCCCGCTCGGTTTGCTTCGATACGCCGCCGCTTGAAGACGCGCTGGAAATGCTCGGTACGCCGTTTGTGCATCTGCGGGTTACCTGCGACCGGCCCCAGGGCCTGATCGCGGCCCGGCTGTGCGATGTTGCGCCGGATGGGGCCTCGACTTTGATCAGCACCGGCATCCTCAATTTGAAGCTTCGGGAGGGCCGCGCCCAGCTTGCTGAGGTCTTCCCCGGCGCGGCGATGGATGTGGCTGTGCGGCTGAACGATAGCGGCTGGCGCCTGCTGCCTGGACACCGCTTGCGGCTCGCCGTCTCGACCCAGCTTTGGCCCATGGCCTGGCCGCTATCGGAAGCCGTCGCGCTCACCCTCGATCTGGCGGCCTGCTGGCTTGAGATTCCACAGCGCCACAGCGCCGCCGGGGGGGAGATAGAGCAGCCCTTTGCGGTGGCCGAGGCCGCCGATCCGCCGCCGCATCAGGTTCTGCGCCCCGCAACCGGGTCGCGGCAGATCCGCCAGGATGTTCAATCGGGTGAAATTCGCTATGAGGACGAAGGCGATGGCGGCGAGATTCACTTCGAAGACAGCGACCTCGACTACGGCGCCAGCAGCGCGCAGCGCTACCTGGTCACCGAAGGAGATCCGCTGTCGGCGCGCGCCGAGTATCAGGCCGGTTTCAGCTTTGCCCGTGGCGACTGGCGCGTGCGCACCGAAAGCGACCTGACCGTGACCTGCGACGCGTCGCACTTCATTTTGCGCGGCAACATCCATGCCTTTGAGGGTGAGACCCAGGTCTTCACCCGGGATTGGAACGTGAGAATTCCGAGAGTGGTCTACTGAAGAAAACCAAGTGCGTTCGCCTATCTGAAACCGACAACAACGAAACGAGAGGGATATGCCATGACGACTTCCGATAAAGACCGCCAACTGAGTTGGCTGCAGCAATCCTTGACCGCCAGCAAGATCGGCCGCCGGGAGTTTATCGGCCGTGCGGCCGCGCTGGGTGTGACGACGGCGCTGGCGACGACGCTCGCGGGCGCGGCCGCGAAGGCGGCGACACCCAAGAAGGGCGGGCGCTTCAAATTGGCGATGGCGCACGGGGCGACTTCGGACACGCTCGACCCGGCAGCCCTGGTGAACGGATATCAGTGGGCGCTCGGCTACGCCCATCGCAACGCGCTGACCGAGATCATCGCCGGCGGCAAGGTGGGGCCGAGCCTTGCCGAAAGTTGGGAGTCCTCGCCCGATGCCTCGACCTGGGTTTTCAAACTGCGCAAAGGGGTGGAGTTTCACAATGGCAAGTCCCTGACCGCCGACGATGTGATCGCATCGATCAATCACCACAGAAGCGACGATTCCAAGTCCTTCGTGAAACCCATTGCCGAGGAGATCGAGACTCTGAAGGCCGATGGCGACGGCATCGTATTTGCCCTGAAGGCAGGGAACGCAGATTTTCCCTACATGATGGCCTCGGCCGGCTTCTCCATTTGCCCGGCAACGGCCGAGGGCAAGATCGACTGGGAATCCGGCGTCGGGACCGGCGGCTATGTGCTGGAGAATTATGACCCCGGTGTTCGGGCGGACTTGAAGCGCAATCCCAACTATTGGACTGACGAGCGGGCGCACGCCGCAGAGGTGGAGTTTCTGACCATCCATGATGCGGCGGCACGCAGCAATGCTCTGGTCACCGGCGAAGTTCACGTGATCGATCAGGTGGACCTCAAGACGGCCGGTCTGTTGGCCCGGCAAAAGGGTGTGGCCGTCGAGGAGACCGCGGGTCCCTTGCACTTCGTCTTTCCCATGCGCACGGATATGGCGCCCTTTGACGACAACAACGTGCGGCTTGCTTTAAAATACGCCATCGACCGGGAGGAGCTGTTGCAGAAGATCTTGCGCGGTCACGGGACGGTGGGGAACGACAACCCGATCGGTCCGTCTTACCGCTTTTATGCCAAGGACCTGGAGCGCCGCGCCTACGATCCCGACAAGGCCAAGTATCATATGAAACAGGCCGGCCTGAGCGAACTCACGGTCGATCTTAGAGCGGCCGAATCGGCTTTCCCCGGTGCCGTCGATGCCGCCGTTCTCTACCAGCAGCATGCGGCCAAGGCGGGGATCACCCTGAACGTGGTGCGCGAGCCCAACGACGGCTATTGGTCGAACGTCTGGATGAAACAGCCCTGGTGCGCCAGTTATTGGGGCGGCTACACGACCGAAAGCGAAATGTTCACCACCGGCTATGCGCCGGGCGCCGCCTGGAACGATACCTATTGGAGCCACGATAAATTCGTCAGCATCATGGCAGAGGCCAAGGCGGAGCTCGACGATTCCAAGCGTGCGGCCATGTATGCGGAGATGCAAAGCATCGTGCGAGACGAAGGCGGCGCCTTGGTCCCGCTCTTCGCCAATGACGTGCTGGCCCGCAGTGACAAGGTGGCGCATGGCGAATTGGCCGCCGACCGCGGCTTCGACGGCCGCCACATCATCGACCGCTGGTGGCTTGTTTAGCACCGTTCTTTACGGCAACGAGCTAACGTCAGGAGCCCGGCGCGTCAGCTGGGCTCCTTCTCGTTGCGCGATAGGAATTGTCTTTCGAACTCGGCTTCGCCAGGATGGAGGCATTCCCCGTGGAACTATCGCCTGGTGGGAGAGACCATGCCTTGGATTGACACAGTACCCTACGCAGACTCCGACGGGCGCCTGCGAAAGCTCTACGACCGCGTGAAGGGGCCGGACAACAACGTCGACAATATTATGATGATGCACAGCCTGCGGCCCCATTCGATGGAAGGTCACATGGCGCTCTACAAGAATGTGCTCCACCATGGCGCCAACACCCTGGAGAAATCGTTCCTGGAGACAATTGGCGTCTGGGTGAGCCTCTTGAACCGCTGCGCCTATTGCGTTGAGCATCATTTCGAGGGCCTGAAGCGCTTGTTGAAGGACGATGGGAAGGCCGCGGCAATCCGCGCCGCTTTGGACGCCGGCGATATCGATGCCGGTCCCTTTAACGCGAAGGAGCGGCACGCCCTGCGCTACGCCGAAATCCTGACGCACACGCCGTGGCTGGTGGCGGAAGATATGGTGACGGAAATGCGGGCCGCCGGAATGGATGACGGCGAAATCCTCGAAGTCAATCAGGTTACCGCGTATTTCTCTTACGCCAACCGCACCGTGCTGGGGCTGGGCTGTTCGACCGACGGCGATATCTTGGGGCTGTCCCCCAACAAATCGGACCGCCCCGACGATTGGTCGCACAGTTAGCACCGTCACCTGGTTTTGTCGTCCCACGCGCACTTTTCATTTACCAGGGTGAATTGCAGGCCTGGCGGCATCGCGATAGGTTGCAGCAAGGATATCGTGAGGGAGTTTTCGAGGGTGACATCTGATCTTGCCGTTCCGGGCGCGGCGCCGGCTGCGTGGCGTCGGCCGCTGCGGCTGGCGCTGGTTCTGCTTTTGGCTGCCGCCGCGTCGGCCTGCGTGCGGGCTGCGCCTTATTTATCTACCGAGGGCGTGCCGACGCCCGCCGCGTCGTCTCAGGTGCTGCTGATGCCCATGGACGTGGAACTTTCGGAACTGACGGCGGGCGGGCTGGTGGAGCCCAACGCCGCCTGGACCCAGGCCGGCGCCGGCAATGTGGCGCAGGCTGTGGCGGGGGTGTTGAACGACGCCCAGCGGCCCTTTCGCGACTATCAGCCGGACCAGCAGCCAGCCGAGCGGGTGCAAATTCATACCCAAGTGGTCAAACTGCATGAAGCGGTGGGCCGCACCATCCTGACCCACAAGTACCGGCCGGAGCTGGAGCTGCCCACGAAGGAAGGCCTGTTCGACTGGACCCTGGGCGAGGGGGCGACGGCTCTGCGCCAGGACACCGATGCGGACTATGCGCTCTTTGTCTACTTCCGCGACAGCTTCAGCAGCCCGGGGCGCAAGGCCCTGATTTTTGCCGCCGCGCTCTTCGGGGTCGGGGTGCCGGGCGGCGTACAAACCGGCTTTGCCTCTCTGGTCGACCTTAGGACCGGCAATATCGTCTGGTTCAATACGCACCTGAGCGGTGAGGCGGATCTGCGCGAGGCGGAATCCGCTGCCACTTCCACCCAGGCACTGCTGACCGGATTGCCGTTGTGACCATCGGGCTGCGGCTTTCTGTGCTGTGTCTTTTGGCGCTGCTGGGGGCAGGCTGCGCCACCCCGACGCCGAAAGAGGATATCAGCCCGGGTGCGCGGCCGGCCCTGGACAGCGACGAAGCCGGTTTCTGGATGCAGATGGACCAGGTTGAGGAGGCACTGAAGACCTCGGGCCGGGTGGTGACGGATCCGGACCTGGACGTCTATGTCCGCGATATCGTCTGCCGGCTGGCCCCGGCCTATTGCGGCGATGTCCGCATCTATATCGTGCAGTCGGCAAATTTCAACGCCAGTATGGCGCCGAACGGTTCCATGCGGGTCTGGAGCGGGTTGATCCTCAGAGCCGAAAACGAGGCGCAGCTGGCCTATGTCCTGGGCCACGAGTTGGCTCACTATCTGCGGCGCCATTCCCTGCGGCAATGGCGCGACCTGCGGGCCAAGACCGATGCGCTGGTCTTTTTCAAGTTCGCCACGGCGGTGGCCGGGGTCGGCATCATCGGCTCCATCGTCGAGCTGGGAACGATCGAATCGGTCTTTGCCTTCTCCCGCGACCAGGAACGTGAAGCCGATGAGCGCGGGTTCGAGATGATGGCCGCGGCCGGCTACGACCCGCGCGAGGCCGCCAAGGTTTGGCGCCGGCTGCTGGAGGAGAAAGAAGCCGCGGAAGACCCCGATCGGGTGATCTTCTTCTCAACCCACCCCAGCACCGAGGAGCGTACCGAGACCTTGGCGCGCCTGGCCGATGCGCGTGGCGGCGCGGGTGAGGTCGGCCGGGAGCCTTTTCTGGCGGCGACGCAGCGCTTCCACCGCACCTGGCTGCGCGACGAACTGCGCCAGCGCGATTTTCCCCGGATGCAGGTCTTGCTGCGCCAGCAGGAGGCCAGCGGTGCCGCGCCTGGCGATGTGCGCTTCTATGAGGGCGAGCTCTATCGCCTGCGCGCCGACGAGGGGGATGCGGTGAAGGCCATCGGCGCCTACGAGGCGGCGTTGCAGGCCGGCGGCGCGCCGGCGGAGACTCATCGGTCTCTGGCGCTGCTCTATTGGTCGCAGGGCCGCAAGGCCGAGGCGCGCGGTGCTTTCGAAGCCTATCTTGAGGCCAACCCCGATGCCGACGACCGGGCCATGGTCGAATCCTATCTGCAGCAAATCTGAAGAGGCGGTGATGAAAAATATTCTTGGGGGGTTTCTGGTCCTTCTGGCGCTTGCCGGTTGTACCCAGTATCAGGCGGTCTCCGGCGGGCGGCAGGACATCGGCGGCCTCTACTCGGTGGACCCGCAGATCACCTGGAGCAAATTCAGCTACGGCAAGATCGACATGTGGACCGTCGACGGCTCGGAGCTTCAGGCATTGCGTTTCTTCAAGGGTCTGGAAGATGGAGACGCGCTATTGGGCGGCACGGACGACAAAATCCCGCGCTTCAGCGCCGGCATGCGCGCCAGCGAGGTTGCGGAGTTTGTGGTCGACAGTCTCGCGCGCTCCGGCGGCGCCGAAGTGGAATCCCGGGGCCTGCGGCCGGCGCAGTTCGGGACGCTGCCCGGCTTCCGTTTCGAGGTGAGTTTCAAATCGCCGGAAGGGCTGGAAATCGACGGCACCGCGGCCGGGGCGGTGGACGGCGAGCGCTTGCTGCTGATCCTCTACACCGGCGCCCGACAGCATTACTTCCCGAAACACCGCGACGACGTGGAGCGTGTCATCGCCTCGGTCCAGGGGACATAGTTCCGCGATTTCCTATCTCAGAGCGTGATGTCCCAAAACGCCGGGCCCTTTTTGGGCCCGGCGCAAAGGTTGCCAAGATACCAAGGGTCAAACCGCCTTTGCGATGCGCTGCACCGCTTCGTCGGTGTTCCAGAGGCCGTTGGCGATGTAGCGGAAGTTGATCAGGGCAGCCAGATAGCCGTCGCCTTCGGGCAGCATGGCCGCCGCCGTGGCGTCTGCTGCCATCGAAGAATTAAAGGTGTGGAAGGCCATAACTCTCACACCAAAGCTGCGCGCAGTTCCTCGGCATCAGTGATCGGCAGCGAGCAACTGGGTCCATGGCAGACATAGGCGGTGGCCGCACCGTCCTTTTGCTCTTTGCCCTGGGCGGGATGGCCGTCGGGGAGCGTGGCGTTCGGCGCGATGACCTGGAGCACGCGGTTGGGCGCGCAGGTGAGGAAGACCGCCTCGATCAGCTTGTCGGTCGCGGGTTCGCCGCGTATTCCCAGAACAGCCACCTGTGCGGCATCGAGCAGCATCTCGTTGCCGTTTAAAAACGTGGCCAGGGGAAAGAAATTGCGGTTGATTTCGCCGGCGAAAGCCTGGACCAGTGCCTCGGCGCGTTCGCCGTAAGCGGCGCTGCCGGTCAAATAGAATAACCGTGCCAATACATCAAGCATGACCCCGTTGCCGCCGGGTACGGCGTTGTCATGGGCGTTCTTGGAGCGCACGATCAGGGCTTCGGTATCGTCGGCGGTCAGAAAGTAACCGCCGTTCTCGCTGTCCCAATAGTGCCGGCCCAGCACAGCCGTCCATTCTTCCGCCTGGGACAGGTATTCCGGCTTGCCGGTGGCTTCGTAAAGCGCCAGGGCAGCGTTGCTCATGTTGGCGTAGTCGTCCAGGGTGGCCGGGTGTTTCAGTTTGCCGTGACGCCAGGAGTGGCGCAGGCGGCCGTCGACCGTCATCTGCGTGACCACGAAGCTGAAGGCGGTCTCGGCGGCGGTCAGCCAGTCGGCGGCGCCGAAGACCGGCGCGGCCTCGGCCAGGGCGGCGATCATCAGGCCGTTCCAGTCGGCCAGCACCTTGTCGTCCCAGCCCGGCCAGATGCGCTTGGCGCGCACATCGAAAAGGGTCTGGCGCAGCACTGCGAGCTTGGCTTCCTGTGCGCCGTCGCGCAGCGCCGGGTTGCGCGAGCGGTTGAGAATGGTTTTGCCTTCCCAGTTGCCCAGGGGGGTGACGTCATAGGCCTGCTTGAAAACCGCGGCGTCGGCACCCAGCAGCGCGTCCACTTCCGCTTCGTCCCAGACGTAGAACTTACCTTCCTCGCCCTCGCTGTCCGCATCCAGTGTCGCGGCAAAGGCACCGGCGGGGCGCTGGCCGCTGCCGTCGCTGTCAGCGATCATCTCGCGCAGGGTCCAGCCGATGGTCTCGCGAACCCGCTGGGCATAGAGTTCGTTGCCGGAGTCCAGCCAGGCCCAGGTCAGGCACTGGATCATCTGGGCGTTGTCGTAGAGCATCTTCTCGAAGTGCGGCACCAGCCAGTGGGCGTCCACGGAATAGCGGGCATAGCCGCCGCCGAGGTGGTCGTAGATGCCGCCCTGGCTCATCTTGGTGAGGGTGAGTTCCACGGCCTGACGCAGGGCCGGGTCGCCGTCGCGCTTCCAGGCCCGCCACAGCAGCTTCAGGATTGAGGGCTGGGGGAATTTCGGCGCGCCGCCGATGCCGCCCTCGTTCTGGTCGATGGCCTGGAGCAGGCGCTGGGCCACCTGCGCGGTAATCTCCAGGCTGATGCCCTCGCCGGCCTGGTTGTCGGACAGCTTGGCCAGCGCCTCTTTCAGGGCGGCGGTGTTGCCCTGCACCTTTTCCGGCTCTTCGTTGTAGACCTTGGCGATGCCGGCCAGGACCTGGGGAAAACCGCTCCGCCCGAAACGCGGCGTCGGCGGGAAATAGGTGCCGCCCCAAAAGGGCTCGCCCTCGGGGGTTAGAAACATGGTGAGCGGCCAACCCCCCTGCTCGCCCAGCAGCGCCAGGGCCGACTGGTAGATCGTGTCCACGTCGGGGCGCTCTTCCCGGTCCACCTTGATGTTGACGAAAAGCGCGTTCATCACCGCGGCGATTTCCGGGTCTTCGAAGCTTTCGTGGGCCATGACATGGCACCAGTGGCAGGCGGCATAGCCGACCGACAGCAGGACCGGCTTGCCCTGCGCCCGGGCCTGGGCAAAGGCGTCCTCGCCCCAGGCCTGCCAGGCCACCGGGTTGTCCTGGTGTTGCTGCAGGTAAGGACTGGTTTCCTCGCTCAGGCGGTTGGTCAGGGTGTCGTTCTCTGTCATCGGGGCTCCAGGGTCTGGCGGCATTGCGGCGGGCCGGGCCGGGCGTGTAGTCTCGCGCTCCCTTTATCGGTCGCGCGGCGACCGCGGTACAACCCCAATCTCATTGGGGGCAATAGGAGGGCCGGGCTTTGAAGGTCACCATCGATATCGACTGCACCCCTGAAGAGGCGCGCGCTTTCCTGGGCTTGCCGGATGTGGCGCCGCTGCAGGCGGCCATGATGGAGGAGCTGCAAAAGCGCATGAGCGCCAACATCGCCGCCATGGATCCGGAGCAGATGATGAAAACCTGGTTGCCTACGGGGATCCAGGGCTTGGAGCAGATGCAAAAAGCCTTCTGGGCGCAGATGGCCAGCAAGGCCGGCAGCACGGCAAGGAAGAAGGACTGAACCACTATATGACCAGCGATCCCGCCCCCTTTTACCACCGGCACGTTTTCTGCTGTGTCAACGAGCGTCCGGCCGGCCATCCCCGCGGCTGCTGTCTGGAGAAGGACTCTCAGCGCCTGCGCAACTATATGAAGGTGCGTACGAAGGAGCTGGGGCTGAGCGACCTGCGCATCAACAACGCCGGCTGCCTGGACCGCTGTGAGCTGGGGCCCACGATGGTGATCTATCCGGAAGGCGTCTGGTACAGCCCCAAGACCACGGCAGATATCGACGAGATCATCGAGGTCCACCTGCAGGGTGGCGGCCGGGTGGAGCGCCTGCTGCTGCGCCCCGGTGACGATCCGCCTAAAGCGAAGTAAGGGCCGCCGCTTCCGCAGCTTGCCCTGTCGGAAACCCATTGATTCCCCGAAAACACTGAATAGATGACTCTTCAGGCAAATCATGGAGGGTCACAGACTATGATCGACTATCGCGAAGACCCTGTATCGAACGTCGTCGAAATCACCGTGGACGGCAAGATCAGCAGGGCCGAGTTCGACGAGATCGCCGGTAAGCTCGAAGCCCATATCGCCAAGCACGGCAAGGTGCACCTGTTGGAGGAGATTCGTTCCTTCGGCGGCATGGAAATGTCACTTTATTGGGACGATCTGAAATTCAGCCTGCGCCACCTCAGCGATTTCAGCCGCTGTGCCGTGGTCGCCGACAAAACCTGGATCGAGTGGATGGCCAAGGCCGCCAATCCCTTTGTCGCCTGCGACATCAAGGTCTTTGAACCAGGCCAAATCGATGAGGCCCGTGGCTGGCTGAAGGAGGACGCCAAGGCGGCGTAATTTTCTGTCCGCCTTCGGCGGCCACCCCCATCCCGGCCTGCTCCGCGGCTTACGCGGCCCCACAGGGGCCACGGTCCGTGTCGCACCCATCAAGGGGGAAGGTGAAAAAAGAGCCCCCCCCTTTGTGGGGGAGGGTTGGGTGGAGGGTGATAGCGCAGCCCCTTTGCCTGCGATAAGGTTCCCCCATAAAGGGGACCGCACCATGACTTTGCCCGATCCGCCGCGCCGCGGCTTTGCCGAGACCGAATTCGCGGCGCGGACCGCGCGCGCCCAGACCTTGATGGCCGAGCAGCGGATCGACGTCCTGCTGCTGACCACCGAGCCGGAGCTGCGCTACTTCTCCGGCTTCCACAGCCAGTTCTGGGAAAGCCCGACCCGGCCCTGGTTCTTGATCCTGCCCCAGGAAGGCAAGCCGATTGCGGTGATCCCGGAAATCGGCGTGGCCGGCATGGCCGCGACCTGGGTCGAGGAGATCCACAGCTGGCCGGCGCCCCAGCCCGAGGACGAGGGTATTTCCCTGCTGGCGAAGATTCTGCCGGATCATACGCGCCGTTTCGCCCGGCTGGGAATCCTGCAGGGCCACGAAAGCCACCTGCGCATGCCCTTGGCGGATTGGCAGCGGCTGCAGCAGTTCTTGCCGGGGGTTGAGATCGCCGACGCCAGCGACCTGTTGCGCGGATTGCGCAACGTCAAGTCGCCGGCCGAGGTGGCGAAAATCCGCTACATCTGCCAGATCGCCTCGGCCGGATTCGAAGCCTTGCCGGAAACTGCCCAATTGGGTGAAAGCGAGCGGGAGATCTGCCGGCGCCTGCAGCTCGATCTGATCGGCCGCGGTGCCGATTGGGTGCGCTACATGGTGGCCGGCTCCGGCCCTGGCGGGTACGACAACATCATCATGGGGCCGACCGACCGGGTGCTGGGCAAGGGCGATGTGCTGATCATCGACACCGGCGCCACCTACGACGGCTATTTTTGCGACTTCGACCGCAACTTCGCCTTCGGCCCGCCCGACGATGCGGCGCAGAGGGCGCACGAAGTCACCTACCAGGCCACCGAAGCCGGCCTTGCCGCGGCCCGCCCCGGTATCACCTGCGGCGATCTTTGCGCCGCCATGTGGTCGGTCTTGGAAGCCGGCGGTGCGCTGGGCAACGATGTCGGCCGCCTGGGCCACGGCCTGGGCATGCAGCTCACCGAAGGTCCCTCGCACCGCTTCGGCGACACGACGGTGCTGGAGCCCGGCATGGTTCTGACCCTGGAGCCCGGCATGACCTTCGCCCCGGGCAAGTTGATGGTGCACGAGGAAAACATCCTGATCACCGAAGACGCCCCGGAACTGCTGTCCCGCCGCGCCCCGCCGGAGATGCCGGTGATCGGGTAAAGGAAGATACGGCCAGGGCCCAAAAAATTAATATGACCGAAGCCAAGCGCCCCAACGTCATTCTGATCCTGGCCGACGACATGGGTTTCGCCGATCTGGGCTGTTTCGGCTCGGAGATTCGTACGCCGAACATCGATGCCTTGGCCGCGGGCGGCGTCGCCTTATCCTCTCTCTATAACTGTGCGCGCTGTTGCCCGACCCGCGCGGCACTTCTGACCGGGCTCTATCCGCACAAGGCGGGCATCGGCCATATGACAGCGAACCTGGGCAGTCCGGCCTATCAGGGTTATCTGCGCAACGACTGCGCCACCCTGGCCGAGGTGCTGCGCCCGGCCGGCTATCGCACCCTGATGTCGGGCAAGTGGCATGTTGGCGGCGAATTCGATCCGCGCGACGCCGACGACTGGCGGCCCGGCGAACTGGGCCACCCGACGCCGCGGCAGCGCGGCTTTGACCGTTTCTTCGGCATCCTCGACGGCGCCTGCAGCTTCTTTTCGCCGCACCACATGATGGAAGACGAGACCCGGGTGCGGGTCGAGAGGGACGACTTCCACCTCACCGATGCGATCAGCGCCAAGGCGGTTGAGATGATCGAAACGGCAAGCGCAGAGGATGAGGACCAGCCCTTTTTTCTGTACCTGGCCTACACCGCCCCCCATTGGCCGCTGCATGCCCATCCGGAAGACATCGCCAAATACGATGGCGTCTATGCAAACGGCTGGGACGCCTTGCGCGCGGCCCGGCACGAAGAGATGAACAGCCGCGGCGTTTTGCAGCAGCCCTGGCAGATCTCGCCGCGCGATGCAGCGGCGCCGGCCTGGACGGACATCGAGCAGGCTGACTGGGAGGCCGCGCGCATGGCGGTCTATGCGGCGATGGTGGACCGCATGGACCAGGGCATCGGCCGCGTGCGGGCGGCGCTCGATCGGCTGAACCTAACCGACGACACGCTGGTCCTCTTCCTATCCGACAACGGCGGCTGTGCCGAGTTCATGGCCGAGGACGGCTGGGCCCAGTTCTATCCCACCTGCACCTTCGACGGCCGCGAGACCACGCCGGGCAATCGCCCGAGCCTGCGCCCCGGCGGGCCGCTCACTTTTATGAGTTACGACCTGCCCTGGGCCAATGTCTCCAACGCGCCCTTCCGGCTTTTTAAGCATTGGGTGCACGAGGGCGGCATCTCCACACCGCTGATCGCCCATTGGCCCAAGGGCATCACCGCTTCGGGAGTTCTGCACGCACCCTGCCACGTGGTGGACATCTTGCCGACGATCTTGGCGGCGACGGGGGCCGCCTATCCGAACGACCTGGACGGTCACGCGCTGCAACCGCTGGACGGCGAAAGCCTGTTGCCCCTGTGGCAGGGCCGGGACTGGCTGCGCGCACAGCCGATCTATTGGGAGCACGAAGGCAACGCCGCCGTGCGCCTGGGTTCCTGGAAGTTGGTGCGCCGCCAGGGCTGCGATTGGGAACTCTACGACATGATCGCCGACCGCACCGAGCTGCGGGACCTGAGCGGCCGGCACAAACCCAAGGTCGCGGAGCTCACGCAGACCTACACCGCCTGGGCCGAAGCCGTCGGCGTGCGCGACTGGCGCGAGCTGGAGCCGGCCCTCTTTAAGGCCTGGGGTGTCGACGACTTGCATTCATAGGACGCCACAAATCTATGACGGGCGTTTCCCGAGGTGCCAGACCGCGAACGCGAAAGTGACGCAAAGCCACTGAAGCGAGAGCCATAGGCCGTCGCCGAGAAAAAGGGCCGCTATTGTACTCTGGCCCGATGACTCGAAAAGCAGCTGTAGAGCGGGGCGCGCCATACCTAGAGCAACAACGCAAAGAGACATCATGCAGATCCTGGCTTCGCCATCAGATGATTCCTTTGACTTGGCGGCCGCGTGGTTCACCAACGCGAGGGCGGCCAAAGGCGCCATGAACCACAGCAAAGAGACCAGCCAAATGACGGCCATAAGATATCCGATGTGGGGAATTTCAAGCCGGCCTAGGAGACTTAGCGACAAGACCGCGACGATCAAACCGCCGGATGTGAGGACTCTTGTCGTGGTGCGATAGTTCCTCATCGGCACCTGACGGATTCCAAGGCCTGTTCTGTTAGGCCTTTACCTGATCGCCTGTTCCACGGCCCAGCGGTAGAAGCCGCGCTGCAGATTCATCCGCGCGGTCTTGTGGTCCATCCAATAGGCTTCGTGATCCGCCTCCAGCGGGCCATCCAACGGTTCAAGCAGCTCGATCAGGTAGAAACTGCCTTGCTTGTGATAGGCGCGGTTCTTGCGCGCCGAAACCACCCACTCGTTGGCGTGGCCCAGATGACGCAGGGTGCGGCAAGTCCAGCCGGCTTCTTCCCGCACTTCGCGGTACAACGCTTGCTTTTCACTTTCGCCGGGTTCGATTCCGCCGCCGGGCAGTATGAGCTTCAAGGGTGCGGCCACCACCAGCACCTGATCCGACTTGCGCAGAGCGACGCCGTAGACGCTGGGCCGCGGTTCGTAGTCCAACTCCGGCAGACGCTCGCCGAACTCCGGGATCGTGTGCTTGCGTTTTCGTTGTGCCATGGCGCAATTCTAGCAGAATTTTCCGTGACCGTGGCAAGTTTTAGAATAATGACCGGCTATACAGCGACAACGGCGCTAGTATTTCTCTAATATATCTATGCGAGCCTCCCTCTCCCGCCCTTGCCGGGGGTGCATTGCGGCGTTGTTTGACCTACACTCAACGTCTACGGGGGAGTGGATTTTATGAAATGGTTTTCACATAGCCGGATGGCTCTGGCTGTCGTGCTGTTCCTTTTGGCCGGCTGTTCCTACAAGCACCAGTCTGCCGCGCCGGAAGTAGCGCTGGTGGCGCAGCCACCGGCGGAGAAGGTCTTTGGGGTTTTCGGCGTGATCACCGGCGACAGCTTCGAAGCGCTGCGCGGCAGCCTGACTCCAAGCGGCGAGGTCTGCCGGCGCCATGCCTATGACTTTGATTTTGTCTCGGCGGGCGTACGCGCGGTGGAGGAAAGCCTGCGCGACGTTTATGAGGAAGTGGAGTTCCACGAAACGGAACAGGACACCGCCTATATGCTGCGATGGGGGGTCGAGGGGGAGGTTGTGGCTTTTCTGACCGGCTTTCAGCCGCAACTCGACTGCCGGGAAGAGGCCGGCGGCGTGACCTGCCGCGCGACCACGGACTTGGCGCTGGCCAGCTACGTCTCCGGCCATATCGGGCGGCGTTTCGAGCGGGCGGTGCAAAGCAGCAGCAGCGCAGAAGTCGGCGCGGGGCGAACCGGCGAAGAATGCACCGTCGGCAGCCAGGCGCTGGCCGATTCTTTTTCCCTGGCGCTCACCGATTCCCTGGGCCAGCTGACCGGCGCCATGCTGGCGGCGCCGCGCCTGCGCGACAACCAGTGGCGCGGCCAGTCGACGGATTCTTGCGGCAATGCCTGGTCTCTGGGCCTGGGAATGTTTGGCGGCAAGCTGACCGGCTGGCTGCGCTGGAACGACGTCGAGTACGTGGTGCGCGGCGATCTGCAGGCCGATGGTTCCGTGCCGCCAATCCGTGCCTTCAAGAGCGATCAGCACCGCAACAGTTTGGGTCCGAAAATCCTATTGATCGAAAATCTGGCATTCGGCGGCGACAGTGCGCAGGCCAGCTTCGGCATCGAAAAGGCTGGGCTGCTGACCTGTCCTGGCGGCATTACACTCGAGCGATTGTAGGGAGCCTTTCGGCATGGCAGCTCCGCGTGTGCTTTTTACCGAGCAGCAGGTGACCGACCGGGTCGAAGTTTTGGCCGGCGAGATCGCCGCGACTCTGCCGCAGGACTTTCTGATCGTGGGTCTGCTGAAAGGCAGTTTCGTTTTCGTGGCCGATTTGGCCCGGGCGCTCAATCGCGCCGGCTGCCGCCCGCAGATCGAATTCATGCGCCTCAGCAGCTATGGCCTTGCCAAGGAAAGTGCCGGCGAGGTGCATTTGCTGGGCGATGTCCCCGCCGACGTGGCCGGCCGCGCTGTGCTGCTGGTCGACGACATTGCCGATACCGGCCGTTCCCTCGCCTACGGCCGCGCCCTCCTGGAGCAGCGCGATGTCGGCGCGCTCAAGACTTGCGTCCTCCTCGACAAACCCAGCCGCCGCGAGGTCGAGGTGCCGGTCGACTTCACCGGCTTCGCCATCGACGACCTCTTCGTCGCCGGCTACGGCATCGACTACGCCGAACAGTACCGCGACTTACCTTATATAGGCGTGGTGGATTGAGCGAAGCCGCTATTCGGATTGACCAAGGCACTCGATCCCGCCCCTCTCACTTATCGAATAGTGCCACAAAGGCGGCCAGATCTTCGCCGGCGTGAATCCTGCGCGGTTTGTCCGCCGGAAGATCTATCGGCAAGTTGGGCAGCGGCGCGATCTCTGTGTTGTAACCCGGGTGGGCGAAGTAGGCGATCGAGTAGCGTCCCTTGCCGGCGGGGGGATGAACGCGGTGCAGCGTGGAGCGAAAGCGCCCGCCGGACCAAAGCTCCAGCATGTTGCCGATGTTGACCAGGAAACAGCCGGGCAGCGGGTCGGCCTCCCGCCAGGACCCGTCGCGCTGTTGCACTTGCAACCCGCCAACCGGATCGGGCAGCAGGATGGTGATCACGTCCGTATCGTAATGCGGCCGCGAGTCTTTGATCGCGGAGTCCGCGCCGCGG
>CAJHXM010000761.1_pt1 | contig 20519 bp, 20 predicted proteins | sample 9198461 | NCBI WGS metagenome assembly CAJHXM01 (sample SAMEA7708299, study PRJEB35096) | sediment metagenome | biome: marine neritic benthic zone biome [ENVO:01000025]; feature: sediment [ENVO:00002007]; material: shallow marine sediment [ENVO:03000034] sea grass bed [ENVO_01000059] ...
GACGCCGCCCGCGCCAGCGCCAAGCGCATGATCGAGAAGGACGGCGCCATCATGATCACCGGCGGCTCGTCCTCCGGCGTGGCGATCGCGGTCCAGGGCCTGTGCCAGGAAGCCGGCGTCATCTTCATGGCCGGCCTGACGCACTCCAACGACACCACCGGCAAGGACAAGCGGGCCAACGGCTTCCGGCATTTCTTCAACACCGAAATGTCCGGTGCGGCGCTCGGTCCGGTGCTGAAAAACGCCTTCGGTTCCGAACGGACTGCCTACCACCTGACGGCAGATTATACCTGGGGCTGGTCCCAGGAAGGCTCGATCAAGAAGTACACCGAGGCCCTCGGCTGGAAGACGGCGGCTGCCGTTCGCACGCCGCTCGGCGCCGGCGACTTCTCGCAGTACATCACGCCGGTGCTGAATTCCGGGGCCGACGTGCTGGTGCTGAACCACTATGGCCGCGACATGGTGAACTCGCTGACCCAAGCCGTGCAGTTTGGCCTGCGCGACAAGCAGGTCGGCGGCAAGGACTTCGCGATCGTCGTGCCGCTCTACAGCCGTCTGATGGCCCAGGGTGCCGGTGAAAACGTGAAGGGCATCTTCGGTTCGACCAACTGGCACTGGTCTTTGCAGGATGAGGGCTCCAAGGCCTTCGTGAAGTCCTTTGGCCAGAAGTATGGCTTCCCGCCCAGTCAGGCGGCCCACACCACCTACTGCCAGGCGATTCTCTATGCCGATGCCTGTCAGCGGGCCGGTACGTTCCGTCCCTCCGGGGTTGGTGCGGCCTTGGAAGGCTTCACCTTCGACGGCCTGGGCAACGGCCCGACCGAGTATCGCGCCGCCGATCACCAGTGCTTTAAGGACGTTCTGGTCGTGAAGGGTAAGGAAAATCCCACCTCGAAATTCGACGTTCTTGAAGTTGTCGAAGTCACGCCCCGCAAGCAGGTCGAATATCAACCCGACATGCTGGGCGGAGAGCTGGGCCCCTACAACGACGGCGCCTAACTCTTTCTTCCCTATCCAAATGCCAGCTGCCCCCGGATTTTCTGGGGGCAGCCGGCAGTCCCCGGAGAGCTGGACCGATGGACGCAATTCTACTTCAGATTCTGAACGGCCTCGATAAGGGCGGCGCCTATGCGCTGATCGCTCTTGGCCTGACAATCATCTTTGGCACTCTGGGCGTCGTGAATTTTGCCCATGGCGCCCTGTTCATGCTGGGCGCCTTCTGTGCCGTGGCCTTCAAGGCGTTGCTGAGTCTGGAGAAGGTCGACTTGGACCCGGAGAAGCTGACGGCCTGGGGCACACCGCTGGAGATCCGGCAGCCCTATATCGAAGCCTGGTTTGGCGACTTCGGCACCACGCTGCTGAATTATTCGGTGCCGGTTTCCCTTCTCTTGGCGCTCCCGATCATGCTGCTGATCGGCCTCTCGATGGAGCGCGGCCTGATTCGCTTTTTCTATAAGCGGCCGCATGCCGAACAAATTCTGGTGACCTTCGGACTGGCCATTGTCGTCCAGGAGATCGTCAAGAGTCTTTTCGGCGCCAATCCCATTCCCCAGCCGGCGCCGGATGTCGCCAAGGGAATGATCGACTTTGGGATTGCGCTGGGATTCGATGCCGGCAATGTCGTCTATCCGGCCTGGCGTCTGATCTATTTCCTTTTTTCGATTGCCATTATCGGCGCGGTGTTCGCTTTCCTGCAGTTCACCACCTTTGGCATGGTCGTTCGCGCCGGCATGGCGGACCGGGAGACGGTAGGCTTGCTGGGGATCGACATCGACCGGCGTTTCACCATCGTCTTTGGCATTGCCGCCGTCGTTGCCGGGCTTGCCGGCGTGATGTACACGCCGATCCTCAGTCCCGACTACCACATGGGCATGGATTTCCTGGTGCTCAGCTTTGTCGTGGTGGTCGTTGGCGGCATGGGATCGCTCGGCGGCGCCGTCGCGGCAGGCTTCATGCTGGGTATCCTGCAAAGCTTCGCCTCGATGAACGAGGTGAAGAATATCCTGCCCGGCATCGATCAGATCATCATCTATTTGATTGCCGTCATCATCTTGTTGGTGCGCCCCCGCGGTTTGATGGGCCGCAAAGGCGTCATGGAGCACTGAGCCATGAAATATCTCGCCATGAACCGGAACGACCTGATCCTGTTGGTTTGCTTTGCCGCGGCCGTGCTGGCCGGCCCGATCATCCTGGCACCGATTGGGGCCGGATATCCCGACCTGTTGCAGAAGTTTGCGATCTTTGGGATTTTCGCGCTGGGCTTCAACATTCTGTTCGGCCTGACCGGGTACCTATCCTTCGGGCACGCGGCCTTCCTGGGGGCGGGTTCCTATACCGCCGTTTGGACCTTCAAGCTGCTCAGCATGAATCCCCTGCCGGCGATACTCCTCGCAACGGTTATGGGGGGACTCTTCGCGGCGGTCATCGGGTTCATCTCTCTGCGGCGCACGGGGATCTACTTCTCCATCCTGACGCTCGCCTTCGCGCAGATGAGCTATAATCTCGCCTATTCCGTCTTGACCCCGATCACCAATGGCGAGACGGGCCTGCAACTGGCCCAGGCGGACCCCCGCGTCTTGGATGTCGCCTTTGGGCGCGATTACGGTGCGGTGCTGCCTTCGTCCGACCTTTTCGGGCTCAGCATGACCGGCTATACGGGATTCTATTTTTGCGCCGCTGTGCTGATCATCTGTTTCCTGATCTCCATGCGCATCTTCCGCTCCCCCTTCGGCATGATGCTGCGGGCGGTGAAATCGAACCAGAATCGCATGAACTACACGGGGCTCAACACCCAGCCCTATGCTTTGGCGGCCTTTGTCATTTCTGGGATGTATGCCGGGCTTGCCGGCGGACTGATGGCGGTGACGGACCCGCTCGCGGGGGCCGAACGCATGCAGTGGACGGCGTCCGGCGAGGTGGTGCTGATGACCATCCTGGGCGGTTCCGGCACGTTGCTGGGGCCGGTGATCGGGGCGGGTGCGATCAAGTACTTCGAAAACATCTTCTCCGCCTTCAACGAAGGCATCTTGATGCGGGCTTTCGACTTCCTGCCGGAAGTGCTGCAGCATGCGGCGGTTTCCGTTTCTTCGCTCTTTGTCGGTGAGGGATGGCATCTGACGCTGGGTGCGCTCTTCATGGTGATCGTTATCTTCCTGCCCGGCGGGCTGATGGAAGGTTTGAACCGGATACGCAATTGGATCGGCCGCCGCTTTGGCGGCGGGGGCGGCGGCAGCACGGAACCGGTGCCCGCGGCTGCATCCTAGGGAGGGCTGGATGAGCATTCTCACAGTCGAAAACGTCAACAAAAGCTTCGGCGGCCTCAGGGCCTTGAACGACGTCAATTTGCAGGTCGAGGCGGGCTCGGTACATGCCATTATCGGCCCCAATGGGGCGGGTAAGTCGACGCTGCTCAACTGCTTTGTCGGTCGCCTGGAGCCCGATACCGGCAGCGTCACCTTCGATGGCCAGACCTTGCTCGGCATTCGCCCGCATCAGATCAACCAGCTCGGGGTGAGCCGCGTTTTCCAGACGCCTGAGATTTTCGGCGACCTCACGCTGGTGGAGAACATCCTGATCCCGGCCCTCGCGAAGCGCGACGGGTCTTTTAAGATGAATGCCTGGACTGGGGTCGAAGACGAGAAGGACCTGCATGCCGCGGCGATGGACATGCTGGCGGACGTCGGTCTGGCCGCCAAAGCGCAGGATCAGGCGGGTCAGCTTTCCCGCGGCGACAAGCGCCGGCTGGAATTGGCCATGTGCCTGATTCAGGAGCCCAAGCTGCTGCTGCTGGACGAGCCGACGGCGGGTATGGCCCGGGCTGACACGAACAATACCATAGACCTGATGAAGCGGATCGCGGAACGCGGTGTCACAATGGTCGTGATTGAGCACGACATGCATGTGGTCTTCTCGCTGGCGGACAAGATCAGCGTGCTTGCACAGGGCACCGTGATTGCGGAAGATCTTCCCGAAAACATCAAAGGCAATCCGAAAGTCCAGGAAGCCTATCTGGGCGGAGCGCACCTATGACCCAGCTGCGTCAAATAGAGGATGATATGGAAACCCAGGAATCGCCGCACAGCCTGCTGGGCAATGTCCCCATGGAGGGCGCCGCACCGGGCAAGAAGCCAACCATAACGACCGGCGGCCAGCCGGCCTATTTCTCCTGCTGGGATATCCACGCCTACTATGGCGAAAGCTATATCGTTCAGGGCGTCAGCTTCGATGTCCGCGAGGGTGAGATCGTCGCCCTGCTGGGGCGTAACGGCGCCGGCAAGACCTCCACACTGCGGGCGATCGCCCGGGTGGACGATCCGGCCCTCAAACATGGCGAGATATGGCTCGACCACAAGCCTTTACACGAAATGAAAGCGCACCAGGCATCGCAAGGCGGTGTCGGTCTGGTGCCGGAAGACCGCCGTATTATCCAGGGCCTGACGGTGGAGGAAAATTTGAAGCTCGCCCAGATCGCGCCGCCGGTCGGCTGGTCGATCGAGCGCATCTATGACCTCTTCCCCCGGCTCGCGGAGCGCCGCAGTCAGGAAGGCACGACGCTGTCGGGTGGCGAGCAGCAGATGCTGGCGATCGGCCGGACCCTGGCACGCGACGTCAAGCTCCTGCTGCTCGATGAGCCCTATGAAGGCCTCGCGCCGGTGATCGTGCAGGAAATCGAAAAAACTCTCGATCAGATCAAGTCGCTGGGCATGACGACGATCATTGTCGAGCAAAACGCCATTGCCGCCCTGCACCTGGCCGACCGCGCCATCATTTTGGATATGGGACAGGTCGTGTTTGACGGCGTTTCTCAAGAAGTGCTCGACAATGCCGAACTGCGGCAGCAGTACCTGGCGATTTAACCGAGTCTCGATTGTTGAAAAGTCCCGTTATGGCTGATTCCTGGTCCAGCCAGAATCCGACCCTGGCACTGAACACGAAAGTTGAGAAGGACTTCGTGACTCCGCTGACGGCGGTGCGGGGGTCGTTGGAAATTTTGCGTGACTTTCCGGATCTCGGGCTCGACGAGCGGCAGCGATTCGTGGGGACGGCGTTGCGCGGTTGTGTGCAGTTGGAGCATGCCGTCGATGAGTTGGCCAAAGCGGTTTACGCCGCCGGCGAGAAGGCCCAGCAGCGTAAATCATCCAGCCTGTCGCCGGCCGAGCAGGAAATCTATGCCGCCCGAGTCAAAATTCTCGAGGAACTGGACGTCATCGAAATCGACTTCAGCAACTTCGAGTTTTCCAGCTCGAAAGCTGTTGACGATTTTTATGATGTCATCGACGAAATCGTCGATGCGACCGGCCGCGATTGGTATTTCCTGGTCAACCAGCGTAATTGCAGCGTTTGGCCGGAAGCCTGGGTTGCCTTCGCGCACCGGGGTAAGAAGGTGAGGGTAAATCGTTCCCTGGGGACCGTTCGCTATGCGGCCGACCTGGACTCGAGTGCGTCCAGTAGCGATCCTGACCTCTTCGGCTCGCGCGATGCGGCCTTGGCCAGGATCGCGGAAATCAAGTCTGCGCAGTAGGGGCGCTGAAAGACGGCTGTCTAAAGAGACTCCAGCAGCCGGCGCGTTTCGGCGCCCGGATCTTCGGCCGTCATGAGGCTCCCCAGTACCGCGACGCCCCGGGCGCCCGCGGCGATACAAAGGCCGGCATTTTCCGCGGTGATTCCGCCAAGCGCAATCAGCGGGATGGGCGCTGACGCGGCATGGTCCCGAAGCCTTTCGAGACCCAGAACCGGGCCGTAGTCCGGTTTGCTGTTTGACGGGAAAATCGGACTCAGGGTGACATAGTCGGCGCCGTCGCGGACGGCCTGATCGATCTCGGTTTGGTTGTGTGCCGAGGCGCCGATGAGGGCTTTGTCTCCCAACAGCTTGCGTGCGCGGCGGAGGGAGAAGCCCTGGGGCAGGTGGACGCCCTGGGCCCCGACGGTCTGCGCCACGTCGGGGTTGCCGTTGATCACGAGGGTAACATTGTGTTTGCGTGTGGCCGCCTGCAGGGCGCTCGCCAACAATTCCAGCTGCAGGGGATTCAGATCCTTTTCCCGCAGCATGATCCAGCGGCAACCCGCCGCGGCGATCTCGACCGCCAGTTCGGGCAAAGGCGCGCGTGCGAGCTTCCGGTCGGTGATGACCAGCAGAGGCGGCGCCGGCAGCGTCATGTCTCGATCAGGCCTTCCATGGTGCTGGAAGCCTTGGCGTAAAGCCGCCGCGGAATTCGTCCGGCCTCAAAGGCCAGGCGCCCGGCTTCGACCGCCAGGCGCATGGCGCGCGCCATTTTCACCGGCTGTTTGGCCTGGGCCACGGCGCTGTTGAGGAGTATGCCGTCGGCCCCCAGTTCCATGGCCACGGCGGCGTCGGAAGCGGTGCCCACGCCGGCATCGACGATCACCGGGACGCTGCAGGTCTCGCGGATGATGCGCAGGTTATAGGGGTTGCGGATTCCCATGCCCGAGCCGATGGGTGCCCCCAAAGGCATGACCGCGGCGCAGCCGACGTCTTCCAGCTTTTTACAGGTGATGGGGTCGTCGTTGCAGTAGGGCAGCACGATAAAGCCGTCCTTGACCAGTTCCTCAGCGCCCCGGAGAAGTTCTTCGACGTCGGGAAAGAGCGTGTCTTCGTCGCCGATCACCTCCAGCTTGATCCAGTTGGACCCGGTCGCTTCGCGGGCGAGCTGGGCGGTCAGGACGGCGTCCTTGGCCGTAAAGCAGCCGGCGGTGTTGCACAGCAGGTGATAGCGGCTGCCCAGCAGGTCGAACAGGCTTTCGCCGCCGCTTTCCAGGGACACGCGGCGGATCGAGACGGTGACGATCTCCGTGCCGCCAGCCTCCAGAGAGTCGAGCAGGACCTGCTGGTTCGGATAGCGCGAAGTGCCGAGGATCAAGCGGGACCCGAAAGACTTGCCCGCAATGACGAGACCGCCGCTGTCGCTCATGGTATCGGTTCCTTGTTTAACCGCCTTTGAAGACGGTGACGATTTCCACTCGGTCATCGGGCTTGAGCCTCGCCCCGTCCCAATCCGGCTTGGGCAAAACGACCCCGTTCAGGGCCACCGCGATGCCGCCCTTTTGCGGTTCCTTGCCTTGGGCCCGCAACAGCGCGGTGACGGTTTGGTCCTGCCAGGGCCGCTCTTCCCCATTTAGAATGAAAGTGTCGGTCATTGGGCCGCCTCCCTGGCCGCCGGCGCCTCAACGAAGCGCGCCAGCGTAAAGGGCGCAATGGCAGGCGCCAGCGTGCCGGACAGGATGAAGTCGCTGACGGCCCGGGCGGTGACCGGCGCCAGCAGGATACCGTTGCGGTGATGACCGGTTGCCATGACCAGCCCCTCAAGGGCGGTCGGCCCCAGGATCGGCGCATCGTCCCGGCTCGTGGGGCGCAGGCCGGCCCAGGTTTCCAGGACCGGGAGGTCGTAAATCCCGGGCAAGGCCTCCCAGGCGTGGCGCAGCACCTCATAGAGCCCGCCCGCGGTCATCTCCCGATCGAACCCCATCTCCTCGACGGTCGCACCGACCAGCAGCCGGCCGTCGCTGCGCGGCACCAGGTAGCCGTATTGGGTCCAGAGCACGTGCGCGACCAGGGGCGCTTCCGGCGGCATCTGCAGCGCCAGCATCTGGCCCTTCAGGGGCCGCACCGGGGGCCGGGCGTCTTCAGGGAGCCCCGGAATGTTGCGCGACCAGGGGCCCGCGGCGACCACCACCGTCTCTGCGTCCTGCGGTCCCGCGGCAGTGGTTACGCCGGTCACCCGCTCCCGATCCGTCCTGACCTCCAGCACCTCGCAGTGCTCCCGCAAAGATCCGCCGGCGGAGAGAAAGGCCTTTCTCAAGGCCTCGACGGTTTTGCGGCTGTCGACCTGATGGTCCTGCGGACAGAGCACCCCGGCGGTGACATTGCGCGACAGGTGCGGCTCCAGCCGCCGTGCTTCCAGGCCGCTCAGCCATTCGACCGGCAGACCGAGGCCTTGCCGGTAGGTGAAGAGCGACCCCAGATTTTCCCGCTCGTCGCGGTCCAGCGCGACAATGAGGGTGCCCTCGCCGCGGTAGTCCAGGGCAAGACCCGACACCGCTTCCAGCTCGGCGGCGAAGGGCTTCCAGAGCGCCAGGCTCTCGCGGATCAGGGGCAGCAGGGCCTCTTCGCCGGGCTCGGCCTCGGCATGGGGTGCCAGCATGCCGGCGGCGGCCCAGGTGGTCTCGCGGCCGGCCTGACCGCGGTCGAAGACGGTGACGGCCCGGCCCGCCTGGGCCAGGCGCCAGCCGATGCCCAGTCCGCAAATCCCGCCGCCGATGATGGCAATCATTTCTCCGGTCCGTCCTTGTTACTGCCCCAGGTCGACCGCATAGCTATCCAGCGGCGCGATCTCCTTGATCATCTTTTGATCCTTGAGAAACGCGGCAAAAGCGCTGTAGCGGCCGCGGTCCAGCGCCGCGGGGCGCAAGGCAAAGCGCGGCAGGGTGTCCCGCCAAGCGCGCCTGTTCAGCTCGTCCTGCAGCAGCGGGTCGGTCGCGGCGAAAAGCTCCCAGGCCGCTTCCGGATGGTTCACCATGTACTGGGTCGCCCGGGTAACCGCGTCCAGGAACTTCCGCAAGGCCGGCCGCTCCAGGGAAGCTTTGTTGGCGACGATGATCAGTTCGTCGTAGGAGGGGACTCCTTCCTCCTCCAGGTAAAAGGCGCGCCCCGGCCGCTTTACGATGTCCATCTGGTTAAGCTCGAAATTGCGAAAGGCGCCGATGACCGCATCCACCTGACCGCTGATCAAAGACGGCGAGAGGGAGAAATTCACATTGATCAGCTCGACGTCCTGTAGGCTAAGCCCGTGCCGGGCCAGCATGGCGCCCAGGAGAGCATCCTCGAAGCCGCCGACGGAAAACCCGATCTTCCGGCCCTTCAGGTCGGCGATGGATTTGATCGGGCTTTCCGCCAGCACCACCAGCGAGTTGAGTGGCGTGGCCACCAGGGTTCCGATGCGCACCAGGGGCAGGCCCTCGGCCACCTGCAGGTGAAGCTGCGGTTGGTAGGAGATCGCGATGTCGGCCTTGCCGGCGGCGACCAGCTTCGGTGGATCGTTGGGGTCCGCCGGGGCGACCAGCTCGACCTCCAGCCCGGCCTCCTGAAAGAAGCCTTTTTCCCGAGCGACGATCAGGGGACCGTGATCCGGGTTCACGAACCAATCCAGCAGCACCGTCAGTTTTTCCGCTGCCTGGGCAGAGGCGCTGAACAGAACCGGCTGCAGCGCCAGGATGAGGAGAAGAATGGAGAGTTTTCGCATTGCTTATGTCCTGTCGTTGAAAGCTTGGGAATCGGGCTGCCAGGCAATGGCGCGCCGCAAAAGCGCATCGATGCCGAAGTAGAGGGCGACCGCGAAGAGCGAGAGCGTGAAAAGCGCCGCGAGGCTGAGGGAGACCTGCATGCGTCCGTTGGCATGCAGCATCAGATAGCCAAGCCCGGCACTGGAGCCGACCCATTCGCCCACCACGGCGCCGATAGGCACCACCGAAGCGGCGACCCGCAAGCCGGAGGCGAGGGCGGGCAGGGCCGCCGGAATTCGTATTTGGCGCAGCAGGGCACCGCGCGAGGCCCCCATGGTCCGGGCCAGGTCCAGCCAACCGCTATGGGTCTGGCGCAGCCCGTCATAGAAGGTGGCGGTCACCGGAAAGTAGATAATCAAGGTTGCCATGACGACTTTCGACGCCAGGCCATAGCCGAACCAGATCACCAGCATTGGCCCGATGGCGAAGACCGGAATGGCCTGGCTGACCACCATGATCGGCAGCAGCCAGGGGCGGGCGAAGCGAAAGGAGATCAAGGACAAGGCGCTGGCGATCCCCAGCGTTACGCCGCAGACCAAACCCAACAGCATCTCCAGCAGCGTAATCATGGCGTGGGGCAGGATCACGTCGATGCGCGCGACCCAGGTCGCGAGGACCTCGGCTGGGCCGGGCAGAATGTAGTCGGGGGTGCCGGTGACCCAGACCAGAAGCTGCCACAGCATCAGCAGCCCTAGGAAGATCGTCAGGGGACGGGTGCGGGTCATGCCGCTTCTTCCCCGGCCAGCAGCAGGGCCAGGATCTCGCCTTGCTGTGCCAGCAAATTCGGATCGTCGAGCGGGCGCGGCGCGGTCCCGGTGGGCTCCAGCGGCCCGTGCAGTTCCGTCGGCGGGCCGGCGAGAACGAAGACCTGGTCGCAAAGCCGCAAGGCCTCCAGAGGATCGTGGGTGACCAGAAAAATGGTGCGCCCAGCCAGCAGTTTTGCGGCCAGCGCCTGCAGGCGGTAACGGGTAATGGCATCGAGCGCGGCAAAGGGCTCGTCCATCAAAACCACCGGCCGGTCTTCCATCAGCGTGCGGGCGAGCGCTGCGCGCTGGCGCATGCCGCCGGAAAGTCTGTCGGGCAGATCCGCGGCCCGTTCCGCCAAGCCGACTTGCGCCAGGAGTGAGAGCGCTTTGGATCTTTCCTCTGCCAGAACCCCTTTTTGCCCGCGCAGGCGGAAACCGAGCAGCACATTGTCCAGCACGGAAAGCCAGGGCAGCAGCAGGTCGTTCTGCGCCATGTAGGCAATGCGCGGTGCCAGCGGTGCTTCATCGCTGCAGAGCACCGATCCGCCGATTTCCGCATCGCTGGTCAAACCGGCGATGAAACGCAGAAGACTGGTCTTGCCAACCCCGCTGCGGCCCAACAGCCCGGTCCAGCGGCCGCCCTCAAGACGCAGACTCAAGTCGTCCAGCACGTTCACCTCATCATAGCGCAGATGAGCGTTCAGCAGCTGCAGGGTGGGTGGCGGCAGGCGCATCGCTTTAAGCCTTGGCCGCGGGCCAGAGCCCGTGAAAGTGGTGCACCGGGCCATGGCCGCCGCCGATCTGCAGCGTGTCCGCGGCGCCGATCGCGCCGTTCAGATAATCCTTCGCCCGCTGCACGGCCTGGGGCAGCGTCGAACCGCGGGCCAGGAAAGCGGCGATGGCGGACGACAGGGTGCAGCCGGTGCCATGGGTATTGCCGGTCGCGACGCGCGCCGCCGTCAGCCGGGTGATCGCGCTGCCGTCGTGCAGAATATCCAGGCTGTCCGCCGAATCCAGATGCCCGCCTTTCACCAACACCGCCTTGGCGCCCAGGCGCAGCAGCGCCTCGGCGGCGGCAATCATCTCCAGTTCCGTCTCGGGCGCCGATCGCTCCAGCAGGACGGCGGTCTCCGGCAGGTTGGGGGTGATGATCAGCGCCCTGGGCAGAAGCTGCTCGCGCAGGGCGGTCACGGCAGTGGGCTGCAGCAGCGCATCGCCGCTTTTCGCCACCATGACCGGGTCGACCACCAGGCGCGCCGCGCCCTGGCGGTCCAGCCCCTGGGCAACCGCCTCGATGACCTCCGGCCGGCTCAGCATGCCCACCTTGACGGCATCGACGGCGATGTCCTCGAAGACCGTATCGATCTGTTGCCTGACGAATTCGGGCGGTACGTCGAAGATGCCGCGCACTTCGCGGGTGTTCTGGGCGGTCAAAGCGGTGATCACGCTGGCGCCATAGACTCCCAGGGCGGAAAAGGTCTTCAAGTCCGCCTGGATACCGGCGCCGCCACCGCTGTCCGACCCGGCAATGGTGAGGGCGATGGGTGTTTTCATGTTGCTTGCGCCTTGGCCAAATCGATTTGCGCCCGCAGGGCCCGGGCGGCGGCTTGCGGGTCGGGCTGCGCGCAGACGGCGCTGACCAGGGCCACACCGTCGGCGCCCGCGGCGATCACCCGATCCAGGTTCTCGGCGGTGATGCCGGCGATGGCCGACAGCGGCAGGCTGCGGCGCCGGCTGGCGATATAGCCGGCGATCTCCTGAAAGCCTGCGGTGCCGATCGGCGGGTTGGGGTTGTTTTTGCTGGTGGTGGGAAAGACCCCCCCGATGGAGACATAGTCCACCGCGTCATAGGGAACGCTTTCGGCCTGCGTCAGGGTCTGCACCGTCAGGCCGATGATCGCATCGGGGCCCAGCAGGTTGCGCGCGTCCCCTGCCGGCATGTCCTGCTGTCCGATGTGAACGCCATCGGCTTTCGCCGCCAGGGCGATGTCGATCCGGTCGTTGATCAGCAGAGGGACCCGGTGGGGGGCCAACGCGGCTTTCATGCGCCGGGCCAGGGCCAGGAAATCGCGGGTCGAAGCCTCCTTGTCGCGCAACTGGACCAGGCTCGCGCCGCCGGCCGCGGCGGCAGCGGCCACCTCTTCCGGCGCCCGATCCGCGCAGTGCTGCGGATCGACCACCAGATAGAGGCTGAGATCGAAAGAGGTTCGCCCGCTCATAAGGCGGCCTCGATTGAATACATTCGTCTTCACTCCCAGGGAACCGGGAGGGAAAAGGGGTTTCGTGTGACGGAGATTCCCAATTCCCTACGCCGGTACGATCCGGATCAGGTTCGACGGGTCGGCCTAAGCCTCTCAGCCCTCGCAAGGGCACCCCGTTGAGATACACCCTAAATCTAGTCCCGCGACGCGGGTCTGACAAGCTGCACCAGATTCTCCTTTGGTGCTGCCCGAAAACCGATCGACTGGGTCTGGCCCGGCTTCAGGCGGCATTCCTGTTCCAGCAGCGCGGCGATTTCCTGGGGATCCGCGGCGGCCTCCAGGAATCGCAGCTTGCGGGCCACCACGGCGAAGTCGCCGGGGGTCAGCAGTTGCAGGCCGTGCAGAACCGGCGGCGCCTCCAGCCCGAAAAAGAGCTGAAAGGCCGCGGCGCTCTGCGCCGGGCTCAGGTAGTCGAACTTCACCTTGAAGGCGAAGCGGCGCAACGCGGCCCGATCGAGACTTACCATCAGGTTGGTGGTGCAGGCGAAAGGCAGGTCGTGCACCTCCATCCAGGTCAGCATCTCGTTGACCTGGGCGACCTCGAAGCTGCGGCTGGATCCGCTGCGCTCATAAAGTAGGGAGTCCGCCTCGTCGAAGATCAGGAACTGCCGGTTGGCCCGGGCCTCGGCAAAGGCGTCGGCGATATTCCGCTCGCTTTCGCCCAGCCACTTGGAAAGGAGGTCCGATGCCCGCTTGTGCAGCACGTCCATGCCCATCTCCCCAGCCAGATGGCGCAGGAAGGCGGATTTACCGGTGCCCGGCGGTCCATAGAGGCAGAGCGACAGGTCCCGCGGCGCCTCCGGCCGGGCGAGACGCCGGCAGAGTGCTGCAAGGTCGCAATCGGCCTGGGTCAGGGCCAGGTTGAAGCGTGCCGTCTCCTGGCCTTGCGGCGGCGCCAGCCGGCCTTGCTGCACCGCCTTGCCCAGAGCCTCGACGGCGAGGGAAAGCTGGTCGGCTTTGCCCCCGGCCAGGGCCGTGCTGCGCAGGGCGCCGGCGGCGATGCCCGGCGCGATGGCGAAGCGCCGCGCCATGCGGCCCGCTTCGGCCTGCGGCACGGCAAGCTTTTCCTTTTCCAGCAGGCGTTGCCAGATGCGCTCGCGCACCCCCGCCGGCGGCAGCTTCATTTCCAATGTGAAGCTGAAGCGGCGCAGCAGGGCCGGATCGAAGTTCTCTATCCAGTTGCAGGTCCAAAGCGTCGGGGTCTCGTTCTCCTGCAGCAGCCGGTTGAGGAAGACTTTCGATCCGGACCGATTGTAGGAACCCTCGCGGGTCGTGACCCGCATGCCCAGGGCCAAAACGTCTTCCATCTCGTCGAACAGCAACAGGTGTCCCGGCCGCCGTCCGGCGATCTGCTGGCCCAGCTGCAGCGCTGCAAGGCGCTCGGCGCGGTTGGGCTCGCCGCCCTTCTGATCGGCCTCGCCCACAGCATGCAGCGAATGACCGCCCTGCGTCGCCAGGGTCTTGCAGAACTCGGTCTTGCCGGTCCCGGGGGGGCCGTAGATCAAGATGTTGATCCCCTTCTCGGGGCGCCGGGCGGCGCCCTGCAGCAGGGCCGCCAGAAAGGCCCGCGGCTCTGCCAGGTGGTCGTAGTCTTCCCAGGCGAGTTCCGCCGGCAGCGGCTTGCCGATCAGGGCCTGCTCGATATCGGCCAGCCCGTCGTTCGGCGGCAACAGCGCCTTGCGCAGGGCATAGGGCATGCCGAACTGGAAATAGTCCGGGCTGTTGATGTTCCAGGGGCTGATCAGGCCGCGGGCGATCAGGTTCGACTCAGCCAACAGGCGCCGGATCTCGCTCTCGGGGACGTCCAGCAGCAGGGCCATCAGCGCGGGGCTATCCAACACCCGGGTGCCGATCATGCGGTCGAGCAGGTCGTCGAAAGCGTTGCTTTGGACATAGCGCGCGGCGATGCGCAGGATGCCGCACTCGGTCTCGCTGAGCCCCAGGGAGTCCGACAAGGCCACCAGGTTGCGCTCGAAACGGTCGGGAGCATGGTTGCGAAAGCCCTTGACCCGGGCGGCGAGGGCGCGGGTCAGCTGACGCCAGGCCTCGACGCTCAAACGGCTGCTGGAGCGCCGCAGTTTGCGGTGTTTCGCTTTGGATTTCTTGGGCTGATTGCCGGACTCGAAGGCCGAGAGGTCGATCTCCAGGATCGCCTCGTTGTCCTGCAACCAGTCGATAACCTGGCGCAGGGCAATGGACCGGCGGCCCAGGCCGCGGACCAGTCTGTCGATGTAGAGCGCCAATAGCCGTTTCTCGTAACCGCTTTCCATAACTCACTCCTCGCCGTCCCGCGCTGCGGAACGGCAGCCGGGGCGCTGCGCAAAAGCGCAGAAGACCATGCGCTGAGCCGCGCAGGCGGACTCAGAGCCTTTTGTTGGATCGTGGAAGCTGAGGGTCCGGCGGCCTGCCGGACCTGAAAGCGCACTAGCGCTTGGGAGCGGCAACTCCGTAACGGACCGGCGTCCGACGATGCGATGGATTTTGAACTCTCGTCATATGAGTGCCCGTCTTTTTAACTACGTCATTCAGGTTTCTGCCGGTCGGGGCCTTGCAAGCGGCAAAACCCCATTGAGGGCGCGGTGAATATCATCCTGTGATGATATATGCAAGCCCCTTTAGTTGGCCCACTCCAGGCCGCCGGGCAATTCGGTGGCGGCATACTCGATATGAAGCACCCGCCGGTGGCGTGGATCTGCGGCCGGCGAGGAGCGGTGCAGCAGGAGCGGGCGCATCAACAGCACATCCCCGGCGCTGGCGCAGCAGGTCATGGCATTGGCTCCTGCGGCGGTTGCCGCGCGGGCCTGGGGGTCAAGCTTGCCCATCCGATGGCTGCCGGGAATGACCATCAAGGCACCATTCTCGGGACCGCAGTCGTCCAGGTGAATCCGCAGTGCAACCATGGACTCCAGAACTGTCTGTGGCGCCTCGGCGTGGAGGACGCCGTCTTTTTCCGTCCAAGGTCCAAATCCGGCCGCCGCCCGGCGCGTTTTCACCGCCACGGTCAGGTCCTGATGCCAGGGCACCTTCCAATTGGCGCCGGGGATTTTGTCGAAGAAAGTGGCCTTGACGGGACGCGCGCCAGAACCCAGGGCAGCTTGTGCGAGCCGAAGCGCTGGCCCCGAAGCCGCCGCCTCGGCAACTTCCGGCGCGCGGCGCAGCAGACCCCGCAGCGCGTAGACCCGGCCCTTGCGCTGATGGGCCGCCGTCGTGGCGCCGGCCCGGTCGCAAGCGGCAATCAGCCGGCGGACCGCCGCGCCCTCCAGCGCATCCGGGACCAGGCTTGTGCCCGCGTCGTGAAGCTCAGCCTGAATCATTCTTTTGGTGGTTGAAGACACCACGATTTTCGCTGTCCATTGCTAGCCACTGCTATTATCGTTGCGCCGCCCCGCCATAAAAAGCCCGGCGTGGGGAACAGAGGGTAAAATCAGCGTCCTGTCGTTGCTATTTGGGCATTTTCCATTGTGAACGCCAAGCCATCCTCCGCCCGGCCCAAGGGGCGCTCTCTCCGCGAGTTCCTGGCGGTCTTCGGGCCCGTTCTGTTGCTGACGCTCGCCGGTTTCGCCTTGGCCTATCAATTCGTGGAGCCGGCCCCGCCGCGCCAGGTGGCCATGGCGACCGGTTCGGCGGAAGGCGCCTATTACGCGCTCGGGCAGCGGTTTCGCGGGGTGTTGGCGCGCGAGGGTATTGACCTGAAGGTCTATGAAACCCGAGGGTCGCTGGAAAACCTCGACCTCTTGATGTCGGATCAGAGCGAGATCGATTTGGCTTTCGTCCAGGGCGGTACGGGCGGTGCGGCGGCGGAATCGACGCTGCGCGCTTTGGGCAGTCTCTATTTCGAACCGCTATGGGTGTTCAGCCGCCGCGCGTTGGCGGTTGAAAGCCTGGGTGACCTCGCGGCGCGCCGCCTGGCCATCGGACCGGAGGGCAGCGGGTCCCGTGCCATCGCCTTGGAACTTCTCTCGGCAAACGATCTGACCGGGTCTTCGGAGATGCTGCCGCTCACCGGCAGCGAGGCGGCCCGGGCCCTGGAGGCCGGCGAGATCGACGCGGCCTTTCTTGTAACGGCCCCGGATTCTCCGGTCGTTCAGCGACTGCTGCGCAGCGAAGACGTGAGCCTGCTGTCGTTCCGCCGTGCCGAGGCCTACCGGCGCCTGCTTCGTTTTCTCTCGCCGGTCCGCCTGCCGGAAGGCGTCATCGACTTCGAGCAAAACATTCCAGACCGGGATGTCACCTTGCTGGCGCCGGCGGCCACGCTGGTGGTGCGGGAGGATTTTCACCCGGCGCTCACCGGCCTGTTGCTGATTTCCGCCAAGGAGATCTTCGAGCCCGGCGGCCTCTTCGAAAACCCGGGGGAATTTCCCTCGCGGCGCTATCTCGACTTCCCGCTGGATCCGGAGGCCCGGCGCTTTTTCGAGAAAGGCCCACCCCTACTGCAGAGTTATCTGCCGTTCTGGGCAGCGACCCTGATCGACCGTCTGCTGGTGCTGCTGCTGCCGCTGGTCACACTGCTGATCCCGCTGTTGCGCATCCTGCCGCCGACCTATCGCTGGCGGGTGCGCAAAAAGATCTACCGCTGGTATCAGGAATTGGAGACGGTGGAGGACCGAGCCCTGGAGGATCCTTCGGCCGCCGCCATCGCGGCCTGCCTGACGGACCTGGACCGGGTCGAGGCGGAAGTGCGGCAGATTTCCGTGCCGCTGTCCCATGCGGAGGAGCTTTATCACCTGCGCCTGCACCTCGACTTTCTGCGCGGCAAGCTGGCAGAGATTGAGACTGCCTCTCCAGCGTCGCCCCGGCCGGAGAGCCGGGGCCCAGGTGCGGCGCGGGGCGAATGAAGTTCGCCAAAATAGACCGGTCAACAAACCTGCCACTGAGCGAAGTTCTTGCAATCAAATGCAAGAAACCATTGGGACCTGTATGGTTCTGAAACCTTTTAGCCTGTCCGAACCTGGGCCCCGGCTCTCCGGCCGGGGCGACGGGCGGATTGTTTGGCGCATCATTTTCGGGATGTCTTAAGTGTGGAAATCGCTCCCAACAAGTTGAGCCGGATAGCTATCAACGCTTCCCACTTCACCGCTTCTTGCGGATGCACTCCTCGTAAAAATTAAGAAGCGCCAGTGCCGACACGCTGAGGACGATGATCCAGAAGGGCAGCGCGTTGATGGAATTCGCCAGGCCGATAATAAATGCCAAGAGAATCCCAACGCCGATGATGCCGGAAATGATGGTGTCGATCCTGTCCATGGCGTTTCCTCTCAGTCCTCAATATTCATGAATCTGGCTCTAGCACGTGTTCCTGCAGCCAGCGCGCGGTGCGCAGCAGCCGGGCGTCGTCGCCCTTTTGCCCGACCAGTTGGACACCCATCGGCAGACCCGCCTCGCCCTGCAGCAGCGGCAGGCTGAGCGCCGGCACACCGGTGAAGGTCCAGGGCATGCCGAAAATGGGGTCGCCCGTCGCGTCCAGACCCTGCGGCGCTTCGCCGATGGCAGAGGGGGTGATCAGGCCATCGAAGGCATCGAAGATTTCATCGAGGTGGTTGTTCAGGTCGCTTTGGGCGTCCAGGGCGGCCTGATAGTCCAGGGCGCTGACCTTGTGCCCTCTTTCGATGATGGCGACGAAGTTGTCGCTCATCCGGTCGCGGCCGCTCTCGTAGAGCTTGGCAAAGCTGCGGGCGAAGTCGACGGCCATGATGGTGCGGTGCTGGTCATAGGCCGCGGCGAAGTCCGCCGGCAGGGTAACCTCCTGCACCCGGTCGCCCAGCGCCTCGGCAAGTTCGCCCAGTCCATCGCGCATGGCCGCATCGGCCTGCTCCCAGACCGGCGTCTTGATCAGTGCCAGGGTGGGGGGCACCGGCGGGGCCTCCGCCAGGACCCGCTGCAGCGGCGGGCGGGCAAAGGGCGGCGCGGTCGCCGGATCGCCCGGGTCGTGGCCGGTGAGGGTTTCCGCCAGCAGGGCGGCGTCTTCCAGGCTGCGCGCAAAGACGCCGATGTGGTCCAGCGAGGGGCACTGCTGCAGCACCCCGGTCCGCGGGATCAGACCCATGGAGGGCTTGAAGCCGTAGACGCCGCAGAAGGAGGCCGGCCGGATGACCGAGGCCGCGGTCTGCGACCCCACCGCGCCCGGCACCATAAAGCTTGCCACCGCCGCCGCCGAGCCGCTGGAGGAGCCGCCGGGGGTGCGGGCCGGGTCGTGCGGATTTTTGGTCTTGCCGGGGGTGAAGGCGGCGAACTCCGTGGTCACGGTCTTGCCCAGGATGACCGCGCCGGCGGCCCGCAGTCTGGCGACCAGGGCGGCATCCCGGCTGGGGCGCCGCCCGCTCATCAAGGGCGAGCCGCATTCGGTCGGCATGCCCTGGGTGTCGATGATGTCCTTGATGCCGATCGGTACGCCGTGCAGCGGGCCGGTCGGTTTGCCGGCACTGCGGTGGGCGTCCAGCCGGTCGGCCTGCTCCCGGGCATAGTCGGGCTCCAGGAAGGTCCAGGCTTCGATCGACGGGTCGTACTCCGCAATGCGCTTCAGGCAGTCGTCGACCAGCGCCCGCGCGCTGGTCTGGCCGGCGTGAATTGCCGCAGCCGCTTCAACCAATCCCATCGCGTGCAGTGCCATGCGCTCCGCGTCCCTTGATCAGGTGCCCGGCAGCTTGCCGAAGAAGTAGTCCGGCAGCCAGAGGGCGATCTCCGGGTAGATATACATCAGCACCATCGCCAGGATGACGATCGCCAGATAGGGCATGATCCCGGAAAAGATATGCATCAGCTGGATCTGCGGCGGGGCGACCCCTTTCAGGTAATAGGCCGCCATCGCCATGGGCGGGGTCAGGAACGAGGTCTGCAGGTTCAAGGCCACCAGCATGGCGAAGAAGTAGGGGTTCACGCCGAAGGTCTCCAGCATCGGCAGGAAGATCGGCACAAAGATGATCAGGATCTCGGTCCATTCCAGAGGCCAGCCCAACAGGAAGATGATGACCTGGGCCAGGATCAGGAAGCCGATGGTGCCCAGGCTGAGGCCGAGGATCCATTCCTCGATCAGCCCGTGTCCGCCGAGATAGGAGAAGACCGAGGCGAAGGTCCAGGAACCGACGAAGAGCCAGCAGACCATGGCCGAGGTCTTGGCGGTCAGGAAGACGGATTCCTTCAGCCGTTCCCAGGTCAGGGAGCGGTAGCAGACCGCCAGGAACAGGCCGCCGAATGCGCCCACGCCGGCGGCCTCGGCGGGGGTGGCTAAGCCCAGCAGGATACAGCCCAGCACCGACAGGATCAGCACGCCCAGCGGCACCACAGAGGTCATCACCTGAAAGATGATATGAATCGTCGGAGGCACCTCTTCCTCTTTGGGCTTGGGCGCCAGCGCGGGATTGAAGGTCGCCCGCGCGACCACATAGACCATGTACATGCCGGTCAGGATCAGGCCCGGAAATATCGCAGCGGCATAGAGCCTGAGCGGCGACAGTTCGGCGATGGCGGCATAGACGATCAGCATGATGCTGGGCGGGATCAGGATGCCCAGGCAGCCGCCGGCACAGATCACGCCCGCCGCAAAGCTGGTGTCGTAGCGGGCCTTGAGCATGGCGGGGAAGGCCAGCAGGCCCATCAGGGTCACCACCGCGCCGATGATGCCGGTGGCGGTCGCGAAGAGCGCGCAGGTCGCCAGCGCCGCGATCGCCATCGAGCCCGGCAGGCGCCGGGCGGCGATCTGCAGGCTGAAGAACAGCCGGTCGACGATGTTCGCGCGCTCGACGATGTAGCCCATGAAGAGGAACAGCGGCACCGCGGTCAGCACGTCGTTGGCCATGACCGAATAGGTCTGGTTGACCAGCAGATCGAAGACCCGGTTGTCGAAGATCGTCTGCATGCGTTCCGGGTCGTAATACGCGTAGTAGCCGAAGAACAGCCCCATCGCCATCAGCGTGAAGCAGATCGGAAAGCCCAGCATGATGGTGAGAATGAAGAGGCCCAGCATGACCACGGCGATTTCGGGATTGCTCAAACCGAACATCAGTTCTGGCCCTCACCCTGTGCCGCGAGCCTCGCCTGGTCCCTTGCTTCCTCTTCTTGTTCCTGCAGCAGGGCGACCTCCATCTCCTCGACATCCTCGAGATGCTCCGGCCAGGCGCCGGTCCTGAGGCAAAGGATGCATCGCGCGACCTGTGCAAGCCCCTGCAAGAACAGAAGCCCGCCGGCGATGGGGATAACCGTCTTGAACTGAGAAATCGGC
>CAJHXM010000129.1_pt1 | contig 20072 bp, 22 predicted proteins | sample 9198461 | NCBI WGS metagenome assembly CAJHXM01 (sample SAMEA7708299, study PRJEB35096) | sediment metagenome | biome: marine neritic benthic zone biome [ENVO:01000025]; feature: sediment [ENVO:00002007]; material: shallow marine sediment [ENVO:03000034] sea grass bed [ENVO_01000059] ...
CGAAGCGCGCCAGCGCGCGCGCCGCGTCGACGGCGAGCTCGGACCGGCCCTGCCGGAACACGTCTTCGAGGTGCGGCCGCGCACGTGGTAGGTGAACTGCTCGGCGCACTCGAGGCGACCGGCCAGCGCGACAACACCATCGTCATCGTCACCAGCGATCACGGCGACATGCTGGGCGAACGGGGCCTCTGGTACAAAATGCACTTCTACGAGATGGCAGCCCGGGTGCCGCTAGTGGTGCACGCGCCCGATCGTTTTACCGCGCGGCGTATCGGCAAGAACGTCTCCCTGCTCGACCTCTTCCCCACCTTGATGGATCTCGCCGGTCTGGACCAGTCCGGCGCCGACGCAAGCGACGCGCTGGTCCGTTTGCGGCAAGACCTGCCGGGCAGTTCCTTGCTGCCGGCCTTGTCGGGTGACGCGGAACGTCTGCCGGATCATGTTCTGGCCGAATACCTCAGCGAAAGCGCACTGGGGCCTTTGCTGATGATCCGGCGCGGCGCGCACAAGTATGTCGTGGGCGAAGGATCGCCGGCACAACTTTTCGCGCCGGAAGCCGACCCGATGGAAGTGACCAACCTCGCCGGCAATCCGGACCATGCGGAAATTGAATCCGGCTTTGCCGATGAAGTGGCGAAAACCTGGAACCAGGAAAAGCTGAAGGCAGAGGTCATCGCCAGTCAGCAGCGCCGGCTTCTCGTCGACAAAGCAGCGAAGCGCGGCCGCTTCGCACCCTGGGACTTCCAGCCCTTCTCCGATGCGTCGCAGCTCTATGCCCGTAACGTCAGCGACACTCTGGGCGATCAAGAACGCGGTATGCGCCTACCCTATCTTGACGCGCCGGAACCCGACGGCCGCGGCTAGAGCCTGATCGGATAACACTCTGAGTTACCGCGGCCGCGCCCGGCCTTTATAGAAGTAAGTGAGGATGCGGGGACCCTTCGCCAGATAGCCGGTTTCCAAACGATCGAATTCGAAGCCGGCATCGGTGAACAAGAGATCCATCTTCCGATTGATATGACAGCCGCCGGCACAACGGCCCCACAGGCCGTTCAAACGGTTTTGCCAACGGTTCACGCCCGGCTCCGGTGCCAGACCATGTTCAACAAAATAAACCCCGCCCGCCGGTTTGAGCACGCGGCGCATCTCGGCAAGCGCGGCCGGCGCTTCCGGGACGGAGCAGAGCGTCCAGGTGGTGAGTATTGAATCGAATGAATTGTCTTCGAAGGGCATGACCTCTGCCGAACCCTCGACAAGCTCGACGGTGCAAGGTGCTTGCATCTTCTTTGCTTCTGCGCGCTGGAGCAGCGGCAAGGAGGGATCCAAGCCGACGATGGAACTCACCTTGCTGCTATAGAAGGGCAGATTGAGACCGGAGCCGATGCCGATTTCCAAAACACCGCCTTCGAGCTCCGGTACCAGGCTATGGCGATGCCGGGTCGCATCCTTGTTTCGCATGGCAAGATCGATGAGCCAGGGCAGAATGCGGTTCTCATAAAGAGACATCGTTACCCTCCCTCCGGTATTCGCCGCTGCGGGGAAAACTTATCCCCATGTTACCTGTTTTCCCTATAGAAGTTAGTTCACGCGACTCGTTGTCTTTTGTTAGGGTGTGCGCCCGATGGATCAGCCGCAGCAAAATAGCATCACCGCCTTGCCGGGCCTGGAGCAGGACAATTCGCTCTTCAGGGACCCGCCGGCCAACGATGAAGCCGAGCAGGCCTTGCTGGGCGCTATCCTGGCGAACAACGCCGCCTATGAAAAGGTTTCCGAGTTTCTCCAGGCGGAACACTTCGCCGATCCCGTGCATGGGCAAATCTTCGAAGCCTGCGGCAAACTGATCGAGCGCGGCCAAATTGCGAACGCGATCCAACTGAAGAATCTCTTCGAGCGGGAAGCCTCGCTGGCGGAAGTGGGCGGCGCGCAGTATCTTGCCAAGCTTCAGGCGAGCTACGTGACAATTATTAACGCCGCCGACTATGGCCGCACCATCCATGATTTGCATCTGCGCCGCGAGTTGATCGCGCTGGGCGAAGACGTGGTCAACGACGCCTTCGAGCACGACCTGGATCAAAACGCCACAAGCCAGATCGAAAGCGCCGAGGAACGTCTCTACAATTTGGCCGAGGCGGGGCAGACCGAGCGCGGGCTGGTCAAGTTCAAACACGCCGTTATCGAATCTCTGGACATGACCGAGGCGGCCCTGCGCCGCGGCGGCGGCCTCGCCGGCGTGTCTTCCGGTTTGCGCGATCTGGATCAGCTCCTGGGCGGGCTGCATAGGTCCGACCTGATCATTCTCGCGGCACGCCCCTCGATGGGTAAGACGGCACTGGCCACGAACATCGCTTTTCACGCCGCCAGCCACCCCCGCGAAGAAAAGGATGCCGAAGGCAATCCGGTCCTGATCCCGCAGCCCACGGCCTTCTTCTCGCTGGAAATGTCGGCCGAACAGCTCGCCAGCCGCATCATGGCCGGACGGACCCGGGTCAGCTCCGACAAGATGCGCAAAGGTGAGATCAGCGACGAGGAATACGACCGGCTTTTCGAAGCCAGCCGCGAGCTTTACGAGACGCCGCTTTTCGTCGACGACACCCCGGCGGTCTCGATCAGCCAGATGCGCACCCGCGCCCGGCGCCTGAAGCGCCAGCACGGCTTGGGCCTGATCGTGGTGGACTATCTACAGCTCATGCAGCCCTCAGGGCGGCGCGGCGAGAACCGGGTGCAGGAAGTCTCCGAAATCACCCGCGGTCTAAAAGCCATCGCCAAAGACCTGGACGTACCCGTCCTGGCCCTGTCCCAGCTCTCGCGCCAGGTGGAGCAGCGCGAAGACAAGCGCCCGCAGCTCTCCGATCTGCGTGAATCGGGTTCGATCGAGCAGGATGCCGACGTGGTGATGTTCATCTACCGGGACCAGTATTACGCCGAGCGCGCCGAACCGAGCCAGCGCGACGACGAAACCGACGAGAAATTTCACCAGCGGGTGGAAAAATGGCAGGAGCGCTGCGAACAGGTATATGGTATCGCGGAGGTGATCGTGGCCAAACAGCGTCACGGGCCCATCGGCACCCGTAAGTTTGCCTTCGACGGCAGCACCACCAGTTTCAGTGATCTCGCCCTGGATGACCACGTCCCCGCCCACTACTGACCCGTCTCAGGACCCCGCCGCCCGGCGCGCCGGTGCTCTCCTCACCATCGATCTGACGGCGCTGCAGGAAAATTACCGGCGGCTGGCGGCTGTCGCCGGCAGGGCGGAGGTTGCGCCGGTGGTGAAGGCCGACGGCTATGGCTTGGGCGCTGCAAAGGTCGCCCCCGCTCTCGCGACCCTGGGCGCACGGCGCTTCTTCGTGGCTTTGCTGGAGGAAGCCGTAGCCCTGCGCAAAGCATTGCCGGCGCCGGGCCGTGAGATCTTCGTCCTGAACGGCCTGATGCCCGGCGCCGAAGGGGACTATCGGGAACACGGCATCCAGCCGGTTCTGAATTCGCTCGGCGAAATCGAGGCCTGGAAGGCTTTTGCCGCGCAAGTCGGTCAGCCTTTGCCGGCTGCGCTCCATATCGATACCGGCATGAACCGCCTGGGTTTACCTGCCAGCGAACTGGAGAGCCTTGCCGCCGACCCCGGCCGCCTGGCCGGCACGCCGAGCCTGGTGATGAGTCATCTCGCCTGCGCCGAGGACTCGGCCCACCCGATGAATCCTGACCAGCTTGAAAGATTCCAATCGGCCCTCGCGCGCCTGCCGATGGCGCCGGCCTCCTTCGCCAACTCCTCGGGCCTGTTTCTGGGGCCCGAATATCTCTTCGACATCGCCCGCCCCGGAGTCGCGCTCTATGGCGTCAACCCAACTCCGGGCCGTCCCAATCCCGTCACGCAAGTCATTCGTTTACAAGGGAAAATCCTGCAGGTCCGCGAGATTGACGCTCCCCAGAGCGTTGGTTATGGTGCCACGCATCGCGCTGCCGGCCCGGGGCGCATTGCGACTGTGGCGGCCGGTTATGCGGACGGTTATTTGCGGTCCCTGTCCGATCGGGCCACCGCGTGGTTGGGGGAACAGCGGGTTCCGGTTGTAGGACGGGTTTCGATGGATCTCATCACGCTCGACGTGACGGACGTACCGCCGCAATCGGCGGTTCCCGGCACGCTCGTCGATCTCATCGGGCCGGACGATGGCCTGGACCGGCTCGCCGAGGAAGCCGGCACCATCGGCTATGAAATCCTGACCTCTTTGGGCAGACGCTATCACCGGGTCTATCTGGACCCCGCAGAACCCGGAGCCGCCGGCGCATGATGCTGCTGCAAACCATTGGCCGGACCTTTCTGAGTTTTCTGGCTGCCGTGGGTCGGCTTTCCCTCTTTGCGATCATTTCGCTTTCGCACTGCCTGCGGCCGCCGATATACCCGCGCCTGATCGGCCGGCAAATGATCGAGATCGGCTATTTTTCTCTGCCCGTTGTCGGCCTGACCGCGATCTTTACCGGCATGGTGCTGGCCCTGCAGAGCTATACCGGCTTTGCCCGCTTTTCCGCCGAAAGCGCCATTCCCAATGTGGTGATCGTGTCCATCACCCGCGAACTGGGGCCGGTACTGGCCGGGCTTATGGTCGCTGGACGGGTCGGCGCCGCCATGGCGGCGGAAATCGGCACCATGCGGGTCACGGAACAGATCGACGCGCTCAACACGCTGGCGACCAATCCCTTCAAGTATCTGGTCGCGCCGCGGCTGATCGCCGGCGTCACCATGCTGCCGCTGCTGGTGCTGGTGGCCGACATCATCGGCGTCTTCGGCGGCTATGTCGTTTCCATTCACAAGCTGGGCTTCAACCCGGCGACCTACCTGCAGAACACCATCGACTTCGTCGAGGTCCAAGACGTGGTCTCCGGCCTGGTCAAGGCGGCCGCCTTCGGCTTTCTGGTCGCCCTGATGGGCTGCTATCATGGTTATAATTCCCGCGGCGGCGCCCAGGGAGTGGGCGCGGCCACCACCAATGCCGTGGTCTCGGCCTCGATCCTCATCCTCTGTTTCAACTATTTCATCACTGAGCTGTTTTTCGCCCGATGAACGACACCTCCCAGTCCATTGCGCCGGAAGGCGCGGCCGCAGGGACAGACGCCCCCAAGATCGAGATCCGGGGTCTGCGCAAAGCCTTCGGCGATAAGGTCGTGCTCGACAACGTGGACCTGAATGTCGGCGATGGCGAATCGGTGCTGGTGATCGGCGGCTCGGGCACCGGCAAATCCGTGCTGCTGAAGTGCATTCTGGGCCTGCTGCACCCCGACGCCGGGTCGATCAAGGTCGACGGCGAGGAAGTGGTCGGGCTGACCGGCAAGGCGCTGGAGCGGGTGCGGCGCAAGTTCGGCATGCTGTTCCAGAACGCCGCCCTCTTCGATTCCCTGAAAGTCTGGGAAAACGTCGCCTTCGGGTTGACCCAAGGCGAAGGCATGGACCGGGAGTCGGCCAAAAAGATCGCCCTGGAGAAGCTGGCCAATGTGGGCCTGGCCTCCGACGTTGCCGAGCTGCAGCCGGCGGAGCTCTCCGGCGGCATGCGCAAGCGGGTTGGGCTGGCCCGGGCCATCGCCACCGAGCCGGAAATTATCTTCTTCGATGAACCCACCACCGGCCTCGACCCCATCATGGGCGACGTGATCGATAACCTGATCGTCAAGTGCGTGAAGGAATTGGGCGCCACGGCGCTGTCGATCACCCACGACATGGCCAGCGCGCGGCGGATCTCCGACCGCATCGCCATGCTCTATGAGGGGCGGATCATTTGGGCCGGCCCGACCAGTCAGATCGAAAGTTCCGGCAACCCCTACGTGGACCAGTTCATCCGCGGCAGCGCTGAAGGGCCCATCCAAATGGAAGTGCGCGCCCTGTGAGACAGGGGCGATAGGCGCCGTGGCGCGGGCCGCTACCCGCTATATCTGCCAGGCCTGCGGCGTTGCCCATGCCAAGTGGAGCGGCCGCTGCGAAGCCTGCGGCGAGTGGAACAGCATCACCGAGGAAGTGGCGAGCAGTGCCGCCCCCGGCGGTCTGGGAAAGGCGGCCCGGAAGTCCGGCCGAACCATCGATTTCGTCGGCCTGGAGGGCAGCAGCCAAAAACCGCCCCGCCTGAAAAGCACGGTTGAGGAGTTCGACCGGGTCTGCGGCGGCGGTCTGGTCCCCGGATCGGCAACCCTGGTGGCCGGCGATCCCGGGATCGGCAAGTCCACCTTGTTGCTGCAGGTCATGGCGGCCCTCAGCAATCAGAATGCCGGGACTCTGCCCGCGGCGGACTGCGTCTATATTTCGGGTGAGGAATCGATCGACCAGGTCCGGCTGCGGGCCGAGCGCATGGGCCTCGCCGGCGCCCAGGTGAAGCTGGCCGGCGCGACCTCGGTCGGCGATATCGCCGCCAGCCTGGACCGGAACCCGGCCCCCAAGGCCGTGGTGATCGATTCGATCCAGACGATGTACGTGGACAGCCTGGAATCGGCACCGGGGACGGTCTCGCAGGTACGGGCCGGCGCGCAGGAGCTGATCCGCTTGGCCAAGGTGCGCGGTTTCGCCCTGCTGCTGGTGGGCCATGTCACCAAAGAAGGCGCCATCGCGGGCCCCAAAGTGCTGGAACACATGGTCGACGCGGTGCTGACCTTCGAAGGCGAGCGCGGCCATCAGTTCCGCATCCTGCGGGCGGTCAAGAACCGCTTCGGCCCCACCGACGAGATTGGCGTCTTCGAAATGACCGATGCAGGACTGGCCGAGGTGGACAATCCCTCCGCCCTCTTCCTGGCCGACCGTCAGGGCAACATTTCCGGCGCTTCGGTTTTCGCCGGTATCGAGGGCACCCGGCCGCTGTTGGTGGAGATTCAGGCCCTGGTCTCCCCCTCCCCTCTGGCCACACCGCGGCGCGCCGTCGTGGGCTGGGATTCCGGCCGTTTGGCGATGGTTCTGGCAGTGCTGGAAGCACGCTGCGGGCTGGTCCTTTCCGACCAGGAGGTGTATCTGAACGTCGCCGGCGGGCTGCGGGTCAGCGAGCCCGCCGCCGATCTGGCCGTGGCCGCGGCGCTCATCTCCGCGGCCCGGAACCGGCCGGTCGTCGAGGACAGCGTTGTCTTTGGCGAAATCGGGCTTTCGGGCGAGATCCGGCCGGTCAGCCAGCAGGAAGCCCGGCTGAAGGAAGCGGCGAAACTGGGCTTCAAACGAGCCCTGATTCCACCCCGCCGGGGCAAAGCCAAGGACCGCAAGGTGGATAGCCGCCTGGAGGTCACAGAAATTGCGCTTCTGCAGGACTTGGTGGGGCTTTTTGATTAGACTGCGGGCGGCTGGGCCCCAAGACGTTTTGACGAGGCACAACAGACTAAATGGAAAATCTGCCGATCAGCTGGGCCGACCTTGCCGTCGCCGCCGTGATTATCATTTCCGGATTCTTCGCCTTCGTGCGAGGCTTCGTACACGAGGTGCTTTCGGTGGGATCCTGGATCGGCGCCGCAATTGTGACGCTTGTGGGTTTCCGCTTTGCCCAGCCGGTCGCGCGCGAGTACATCCCGATCGAGCTGTTGGCCGACATCACGGCCGGGGTCACGATTTTCCTGGTGGTGCTGATCGTCCTCTCGCTCCTCACTAGGTTGCTCGCCAAGCGGGTGCAGAACAGCAGCCTGAATGCCCTGGACCGATCGCTCGGGTTGGTCTTCGGATTCGCCCGCGGGGCCCTGCTGGTCTGCCTGGCCTGGATCGCCTTCACCTGGGTCATGCCGAAGGACGACTGGCCCGAGTGGATCCAGGAAGCCCGGAGTCGCCCCCTGATCGAGGAGGTGTCGAACAGATTGACCGCGCTGCTGCCCGAAGATCTGCTGGAACAAGGCGAGGAAGCCGGGCAAAAAGCGGCTGAGCAGGCTCCGATAGCCAAGGAATACATCGACTTGCTTAGTCCCCTGGCGAAAGGCGATGCAAATGACGGGGAACCGGCGTATAAGGACGACGAACGCGGCCAGATTCCCGAGCTCATCGAGCAGTCGATCCAGGAAGGCGAACAATCCGGTGAGAGCGCGCAGTGACAGCAAGCCGGTGACCAGGGCCAGATGATCACGACAGATCCCTATGACGACGACAAGCTCCGCGAGGAGTGCGGCGTTTTCGGAATTTTCGGCCATGAGGATTCCGCCGCCCATGCGGCGCTCGGCCTGCACGCCCTGCAGCACCGCGGCCAGGAGTCCGCCGGCATCGTCAGCTTCGACGGCCGCCAGTTCCATGCCCACCGCGACCTCGGTCAGGTGGGCGATATTTTTTCCAGCAGCGCGGTCATGGAACGCCTGCGCGGCGGCTCCGCCATCGGCCATGTCCGCTATTCGACAACCGGTGAAACAGCGATCCGGAACGTCCAGCCGCTCTTTGCCGAACTGGACGTCGGCGGCTTCGCGCTGGCCCACAACGGCAACCTGACCAACGCCTGGAAACTCCGCCAGGAGCTGGTGCGCAGCGGTTCCATCTTTCAGTCGACTTCCGACACCGAGGTAATCAGCCATCTGGTCGCGACCTCGCTGGCCGGCAATCTGCTTAGCCGCATGACCGAAGGTCTGCACCAGGTCGAAGGCGCCTATTCCATCGTGGCCCTCAGCGACAGCTGCGTGATCGGTGTGCGCGACCCCTTGGGCGTGCGGCCGCTGGTGCTGGGCCGGATCGGCGATGCGCATATCGTGACCTCGGAGACCTGCGCCCTGGACATCATAGGTGCTGAGTTTGTCCGTGACGTTGAGCCCGGCGAGATGGTGGTCCTGGATGGGAACGGCGTGCAATCCCGGCGGCCCTTCCCGGCGGCCCGCAGCCGCGGTTGTATCTTCGAATACATTTACTTTGCCCGCCCGGACTCGGTGATGGAGGGCACCAGCATCTATGAGGCCCGTAAAGAAATCGGCGCCCAGTTGGCGCGCGAGAGCCCCGTCGAAGCCGATGTCGTTGTGCCGGTGCCCGACTCGGGTGTCCCGGCGGCGATCGGCTATTCCGAGCAAGCGGCTATTCCCTTCGAGCTTGGCATCATCCGCAACCACTATGTCGGCCGGACCTTCATCGAGCCGGGCCAGCAGATACGCAATCTGGGCGTCAAGCTGAAGCACAACGCGAACCGGCGCATGCTCGACGGCAAGCGGGTCATTCTGGTGGACGACTCCATCGTTCGGGGCACCACGTCAATCAAGATAGTCGAGATGGTGCGCGCGGCCGGCGCGCGCGAGGTCCATATGCGGATCGCCGCGCCGCCCACGGCACACTCCTGCTTCTATGGCATCGATACCCCCAGCCGCGAAGAGCTGCTGGCGTCCCAAATGGACGTGACGGCCATGGCGGCGCATATCGGCGTGGACAGCCTGCAATTCATATCCATCGACGGTCTCTACCGGGCCATGGGCAAGCCCGGGCGCGACAGCGAGCAGCCGCAGTTTTGCGACGCCTGCTTTACCGGCGACTACCCCATTCGGCTGACCGACCTAGAAGAGGACGAGCCGCCGGCGCAGCTTTCCCTGCTCGCCGAACGGGCATGATCGGGCCGTAGGCACCGGCGCAAATCCGCCTCATGCTCATTCGTCTTCCCGTACTTTTGACCGCCCTGACCTGCGCAGCGGCCGGCTGTCAATTCCCCGAATACTATCAGCAGTATCTCCAGCAACTGGCCGGTCGCCTGGGTCAGGCGGAGGCGCGGGTGCAGGAGATCAGCAGCGATGCCCGAAGCATGGGCTTAAGCACCGAGGCCTACATCGGAAAGTTTCTCGACAGCGAGGTCCATGCTCTGGAGGGCGCGCGAATGCGCGACAGCCTGGCCGACGCCGTGGACCTCCGCGGTACGCTGGCAGACCTGCGCGGCGCCTCGCTTCTCACCCAACCCTTCCGGTTCGCGGCTCAACTTGAACCGTCCGCGGCCAAATCCACTTTCGGGCTTTTCAAACCCGCGGTCCCGCTCACGGGCGCCGGCATCGCCTATGGCCTGTTGGGCGCGCTGCTGGGCGCCTCTATCGCCGGGCTCCTGCTGCGCGGCGGCCGCCGGCTCCTGAAATTCCTTCCTGTCAGAAATGTTGAGACATGACCGCAAACCACACAGGACTACTTGCCGGCCGCATCGCCCTCATCACCGGGGCGTCGCGCGGCCTCGGCCGGGCCGTGGCCAAAGGCTTTGCCGCAGAGGGCGCGCAGCTCGTCCTGCTGTCGCGGACCGTCGGGGCCCTGGAAGAACTGGATGACGAGATCCGGGCGGCGGGCGGTCAAAAGCCTCTCCTGGTGCCTTTTGACCTGCGGCTATTCGACGGGCTGGACCATCTGGGCGCCTCCCTGCACGAACGCTACGGGCGGCTGGACGTGCTGGTTGGCAATGCCGGGCAACTGGGCACCCTGTCGCCGCTGGGCCACATCACGCCGGATTCCTGGGCCGAGGTCATGGACGTGAATGTGACCGCCAATTACCGGCTGATCCGAAGTCTGGACCCGCTGCTGCGCCAATCCGACGCCGGTCGGGCGATCTTCGTGACCTCCGGCGCCGCCAGCGGAACCAAGGCTTTCTGGGGCGCCTATGCGGTTTCAAAGGCGGCGCTCGAAGCTCTGGTCAAAACCTACGCTGCCGAGGTGGCGAAGACCAATGTCAGAGCCAATCTGCTGTCCCCCGGCCCTCTGCGCACCGGTATGCGGCGCAAAGCCTTTCCCGGCGAAAATCCGGAAAGCCTGCGCCCACCGGAGACAGTGACGACACACTTCCTGGATCTTGCCTCTCCTGCTTGTGTCCTAAACGGGGCTGTGATCGAGGCCTCAAATTACTAGGAATTTTTTCTTTTCGATTGAACCCATATTCAATAAAGGGTTGTACTATGACATAATTGTGTCATAGTATTATTTTCCTACAATTTAGTACGATTTTTGGTAGAGTCTTGGCAAATAGAATATAAGCTAACTGGATAGCCTGCCGATCCCACGGCAGCAGGCGACCACACAGTAAACGTTAAGTGGCAATAAGAACCCGAAAACGGGGAAGGGGTTGGAACTTGAAACCGAAACGAGGCCAAGAAGGCCCGGATCCAGTAGACATGCACGTCGGATCACGGGTGAGATCGCGACGGGTGTTGTTGGGACTCAGTCAGGAAAAGCTGGCGGATGGTCTGGGCATCACCTTTCAACAGGTACAGAAGTACGAGCGCGGCACGAATCGGATCAGCGCAAGCCGTCTCTATAAGACGGCCGGGCTGCTCGATGTGCCGGTGGCTTATTTCTTTGAGGGCCTTGGCAACAGCGAAGGCAGCTCAGTCTCCAAAGATGCGCCCACAGGGCGGATCGGGGTCACGGGCGAGTTTCCCGAAGACCTGATGAGCCGCAAAGAAACGCTCAATCTTCTACGCTACTACTACTCGATCAACGATGCCAATCTGCGCCAACGCTTTGCAGATCTGCTGCGCGGCGTGGCCAATTCGGAACTCATCGGCTGAGTTGATCCTGCGCTAGGCAATTGGCTGTTGGCTGGCAGTCTGCCTAATTTTGTCACTTCTTGGTCTTGGCGTAGGGGTTGTCGCCCCGGCGAAGATTGAGACGGATCGGCGTGCCCGGCAGGTCGAAGGCATCGCGCATGGCGTTTTCCAGATAGCGCAAATAGGACGCCGGCAGATCGTCTGGCCGGGAGCAGAAAATGGCAAAGGTCGGCGGCCGGGTTTTCGCCTGGGTCATGTACTTCATGCGGATTCGCCGCCCCGCAGCAGCCGGCGGCGGGTGCACAGATGTTACATCTTCCAACCACCGGTTGAGGTCGGCGGTGGGCACCCGGCGGTTCCAGACGGTGTAGGCCGAAAGGACCGCCGCCATCAATTTGTCCAGATTCTGGCCCTGGATCGCCGACAGAGTGACCACAGGGATTCCCCGGGTTTGAGGCAAAGACCGGGACAGGCGATCCCGAACGGCCGCGAGGACTCCGGGACGGTCCTTGCAGGCATCCCATTTGTTGATGCCGATGACCAGGGCGCGCCCTTCATCGACGACATGGCGGGCGATCGTAAGGTCCTGGCGCTCCAGCGGCGTGTCCGCATCGACCAGCAACACCACCACCTGGGCGAAGCGGACCGCGCGCAATGCGTCCGCCACGGAGAGCTTTTCCAGCTTGGCGGTGACCCGGGGCCGCTTGCGCAAGCCCGCCGTGTCGATCAGGCGAATGGGCTGATCCTGAAAGGACCACTCCAACGCGATGGCGTCCCGGGTGATCCCCGCCTCCGGTCCGGTCAGCACGCGCTCGCTGCCCACCAGACTGTTGACCAGGGTCGACTTCCCCACATTGGGCCGGCCGACGATGGCCAGTTGCAGGACGCCGGACTCCGCTTCCTCCGTGGCCTTCCCGTCACTGGCCGCTCCTACGGCTTCCATCTGGCGATAGATCAGATCGTGCAGGTCGGAGAGCCCCAGCCCGTGTTCCGCCGAGATCGGCAGCGGCGCGCCCAAGCCGAAGGCATGGGCCTCTGCCGCCTGATCCTCGCCCAACCGGGATTCGCATTTGTTGGCCAGAACCGCGACCGGCGCAGCACTGCGGCGCAGCCAGCGCGCAAAATGCTCATCGAGGGGCGTTATGCCGGACCGGGCATCGATCAGGAACAGCACAAGATCCGCGTCTTCTACGGCCTGGTCGGTCTGCGCGCGCATCCGCGATTCAAGGCTCGCCGCCTCGGCATCCTCAAGCCCGGCGGTATCGATCACCCGGAAGCTGAGATCGAAAAGCCGGGCCTCCCCTTCCCGGCGGTCCCGGGTCACCCCCGGCTCGTCGTCGACCAAGGCCAGACGCTGTCCCACCAGCCGGTTGAAAAGGGTCGACTTCCCCACGTTGGGACGGCCGATGATGGCAACGGTAAACGTCATGGTTCTTTAAATCTGGCGGCGCCCGCGCCGGGCAACCGTGCTTTAGCGCAAGGCGACAAGCCGCGCTTTGTCGGTCAGAAAATAGAGGCTGCCGTTGGCCACCACGGGAGCGACGGCGGCGCCGGCCGGCAGGTCGATGAAGCCCAGCGGCGCGCCGGTATAGGGCGACAGCGAGAGCGCGGTGCCATGGGAGCCAGCGACGATCAGACGGTCACCGGCCAGCACCGGACCAGTCCAGCGGATCGGATCCTCCTCGTCCTCAACGTCTTCGAATCGCGGCAGGGACTGCACCCAGCGAATGCGCCCGTCCTTGCGCTGCAGGCAGACGAGCTGAGCATCGTTGGTTAGGACGTAGAGGAAATCGCCGGCCACCCAGGGAGTCTGCACGCCACCCAAGTCGACGTCCCAGACCCGCACGCCCTGGCGCAGGTCGATCGCCACCATGCGCCCGGCATGGCTGATCGCGAACACCAGCCCGCGGTCGATCACCGGCAGCCCGCGAATTTGCGCGATGTCCGCCAGGGGATCGAGGCGGTTGAGGGAGGCCAGGTTTTCGCTCCAGACCACCCGGCCGTTTTCAGCCAGAATCCCCAAAATTTCGCCGGAGCTGTAAGGCACCACAACAGTGGCGCCGGAGACCGCCGGCGAGGCGCCGCCCAGCAGTCCGGCGACTTCTTGAATGCCCACATGGGACCAAAGCCGCTTTCCATCCTCGGCCGAGAGAACAATCATCTGGTTGTCCAAGGTTACGGCGAAAACACGGCCGTCCTGCACTGTTGGCCCGCCGCGCATCGGTGCCGGCGCGGGCTGATCCCAAATCACGCTGCCGTCATTGGCGTTGAGGGCAAAGATCCGCGCGAAGCCGGTCGCCACGAAAATTCTGCCGTCGTCATAAGCGATACCGCCGCCAAAGAAGCCATCGTCCTCGTGGTCGTCTTCCACGTCGGTTTTCCAGATACGTTTGCCGGACCCGGCATCGAAGGCTGAGACGATCGATTCGGAATCCATGCTGTAAATTCGGTTCCCAACGACCAACGGCTGCGCCAACAAACGCGTTTCGCTATCGGAGCCCGCGCCGATATCCGCGCTCCAGGCCACCGACGGCGACGCGCCCAGGGCCAGATGGTACATGGCGTGGGCGGGGCTGCCGCCGGGCTGCGCCCATTCGGCGTTGTTGTAGGGTGCCGGCAGCAGAACCTCGACATCGGCAAGGCTTTGATCCGGGCTCACGCCCCGGTCCAGGGCCAGAATAGCGATCCGCCGGCCCGGCAAGGGTGGCGTGTTATCGCTGGAGCCGAAGTAATCCAGGGTGTCGCAGGCAGCTGTCATTGCGGCCAGCGCCACAAGCCCAGCGATGCGGACAAAAGATCGTGTCATGAGGCTTCTCGTTCCTTCGGCTGAGCCATTCAAGAATCGTCTCTGAGCGCGGCCAGCATTTGCGCCGCCCGCTGCCGCAGCCCCGCCGGGGCTTCCAAATCGTCGGCGATCAGCGTGTAGAGATCCCGGGCGCGGGCCTCATCGCCACCGCGCAGCGCTAGCACGGCCTGCAGTTCCAATGCCGAGGCCCGAAAGGGCTCGCCGGCTGCCGTCATCGGCGCCAGACGCGCATCCAGGGCCGCCGCATCGCCCGTATCGATTTGCTGCATCACAGAATGGAGCGTCGCGACTTGCCGGAGGACATCGCTGGCCGCTGACGATTCCGCAACGGAATCCCAAAGCGCCACAGCCGCCGCGCTTTCGCCCGCCGCGGCCCTGAGCTGGGCCTCCTTCATGGCCGCCAGAACGCCGTAGCCGCCGCTGCTGGGATCGGCAATCTCGCTCAGTGCCGCCAGCGCGGCGGCCGAATCGCCGCCGTCGGCCAGGCTGACCGCCGCGGCGAAGGCATCCGAACTCTGGGAGCGCTGGCTCTCGTCATAGGCCTTCCAAGCGGGAACCCCCGCCGCTATGGCCAGCAGAACGGCCATGCCGGCGATGGCATAGTTGCCATATTTGCCCCACCACTCCTTCGCCTTGTCCTTGCGAAGTTCTTCGTCAATTTCTTGAAAGATATCGGCCACGACTCGTCCCTTACCCCAGCCCTCTTTGAGCGGGCGGTAACATACTTGGCCCGACCCGGTTGTTAAAGGCTATTGATCCAAGGGAATTACAGCCTAAGCGGCCCGCCATTTGATGCTGCAGCCCATGGAGGCGACCTGGTCGCGGGGGCCTTGGCCGCTCTCGGCAACCTGCATCATGGCCTCATAGAGTTCCCGCCGGGCGCCCTCGACCAGATGGGTTTTGGACTCGTCCAGCCGGCCCCGGTATTGCAGTTCCAGATCCTTGTTGAAGCCGAAGAAATCCGGGGTGCAGACAGCCCCATAGGCGCGGGCCACCTGCTGGGTCTCATCGAACAGATAGGGGAAGGCAAAGCCGTGCAGGGCCGCGAAGGTTTTCATGTTCTCGTAGGAGTCTTCGGGATAGTCGACCGGGTCATTGGCGTTGATCGCCGCCACCCCGATCCCAGCTTCCTGCAGCCGTTCCGCCTCATGGGCGATCCGGCCGGCAATCGAGCGGACATAGGGGCAATGGTTGCAGATAAACATGATCAGCGTGCCCTTTTCCCCGCTCACATCGGCCAGACTGTAGCGTCCGCCGTCGATGCCCAGCAGATCGAAATCCTCGGCCTTCCAGCCGAACTCACAGATTGGCGGTACCGCGGCCATGGCGTCAGTTCCTCTTATCCCGACAGGATCAGGTTCCTTCTGAACCTGGCGGCGAAAGATAACCTGCCTTGGCCCCGTTGTCTTTGACCCTAATCAAGATCCTACGACCGGGATCAGGCTCTGGACGGCGGGCCGATTTTCGGGAAAACTGTTGCGGCTTAGAGCCTGGCCGGCTCCTATCGAAGCGGTATGAGCCGTGGATCAGTCTCTACAGAACAGAGTTTGTGCAAGAGCGCCCGAATGAAGAAACCGGCGAAACGGCGAGGATGAATGTCTAACTACTATCGTCTGCAGGAATACCGGAAATCCACTCGCCGGATTTTCTTCGAGCGCCAGGAACTGAACCAATTGCTCTCCCTCTACAGTCAAAGGGTGGCGGCCGGCGAGTGGCGCGACTACGCCATCGACCAGGCCGGGGGCGCAGCCATCTTCTCGGTGTTTCGCCACAGCCACGATGCACCGCTCTTTTCCATCGCCAAAAAGGTTGGAGGCCCCGGCCGCGGCCGGGAGTTCGTTGTTTTTAGAGGGCGCGAGGAATTGAAGCATGCCTCCACCCTGCCCGAAGCTCTAAAAGTATTCAGACAAAAACTTAGAGTAGTTTCATAAGACTTTATATTTAAAGATATTTCTGACCTGGGATTTCACGTTTCCGCCTATCCGTCCTGCCCATATGGCCCCCCCCCCGCGTTTCTCCCCGCCATCCCCGGTTCCCGCCGGCGTCCTTGCCATCATCTTGCGGCCTTGAGGGCCGATAAATGTTCTTGTTATGTTTCACCCTAATCACACCTTGGGCATGGCGCATGGCAGGGATCAAACGCAGGCACCTCGACCACAAAGACCGGCAGCGCCGCGCCATCACCTTGGGTGAGCTCCGCGCGCAGGGGGTAGCGGTCTTTTGCTGGTGCAACCGCTGCAGCCATAACGCCACTGTCCCGACGCTGCAGCTGCTCCGCGAGATGGGGCCGGGCACCGCCGTCCCGGAAGTCGGGGCCCGGCTGCGCTGCTCGGGCTGCGGCAGCAAGGATATCGCCACCCGCCCCGACTGGCCCAGCCTGGGTCAGGTCACCCGCCACAATTGACGGCAGCGCACGATCGGACCCGCACTTCCCGAAGTCATTAACCGCTTAATCAACAAAATTTGCCGCAAATTCATACTTTTGGAGGAATTTATTAACCTTAACGCAAGGAAATGATGGGAGGCTCTGATCAACTTCCCGGCCCAGATCCAAAAGGGCCGGCCAAGAAAAGAAAGCTATAGCAGGTAACTGGAGAGCTGGCTGATGCATAAGAAGATCACCGCAGAGGAACTGGCCACCGCCCAACCCTATACCATACCTTTTATGGAGCAGGACGTGACAGAGCGCCGTCAGCACAAGCGGGCGACCACCTTGATCAATGGCACTGTCTTGAGCAACCAGGGTAACGTCGAGGGCATCGTGCTCGATCTCGGTGTCAGCGGGGTCAAGATTCAGGTGGCCGAACCCCTGCCCCTGCGCAGCCGCGTGACGCTGGCCCTCGCCGGCTCCGTCCATCTGGGCGGCGAAGTGGTTTGGCGCCACGGTCGGAAAATGGGTGTCCGCTTCACCGATCAGCCGCAGCGCAATGCCGGCATCATGGCCGCCTTCCTGCCCAAAACCTGCCTGGAGGTGGAGCAAGTCCAGGGAGCCTAGCGCAGGATCGTTTCGGATTGCATCGATCTGAAACGTGAATCGTCCGCTATCCTATTCCGCTATCCTATATAGCTAGAGCCGATTGACGGCGATTTTCCAGCCGTCTTATTCGCGCCATCGCGGCCTTGTGATGCGGCCTTACAAAATCTTCATAGCTTCTTTATTGGGAGATTAAATCTCCCTGCCACTCTCCCCCTGCCCCGGAGACCTCCGGGCGCCGACCGGTCCCGAGGACCATCACCTTCTCTAGGGGAGCGACAAGAATGCAATTCAAAACCAGCCGCCTGGCTGCGGCTCTGGTGCTGAGCACCGCCATGACCTCCGGTTCGATGGCATACGCCGACCAACAAGTTTTCGAAATCACCATCACCAATCTGACCTATGCGCAGATCATCTCACCACCTTTGGTGGTCGTGCATAACGACGACTATTCGCTGTTCAGCGATGGCGCCATGGCCAGCCCGGGCCTGGCGAACCTGGCTGAGAACGGCGACGCAAGTGTTTTGGAGGCTGAAGCCCTGGCAGACGGCAATGTCGATACGACAGCAAATGCTGCCGGCGGCGTGGAACCGGGTATGTCCCAGACCGTCGAGGTTGCGGGTCCGGAGGGAAGCCTCATCAGCGTCGCCGGCATGCTGGTGTCGACCAACGACGCCTTCTTTGCGGTGCGCGGTCTCTCCTTCCCCGGCCGCAGAGGCAAAGGCCCGCGAACCGCATCGGCGCCAGCCTATGATGCCGGCAGCGAAGCCAACAATGAGGACTGCGCCTTCATTCCTGGTCCGCCTTGCGGCACAGGCGCCGACAACATCAATGAGCCCGGCGAAGGCTTCATTCACATCCACCGCGGCATTCACGGCGGGGTAGGCCTGGACGAGGCGGTACGCGACTGGCGCAACCCGGTCGCCCGGGTGACCATCCGCCGCCTGGAGAACTAACGCCTGAGCCCCCAAGCCGCCGGGTCACGCCCACTCGATGGTGCCCGGCGGCTTGGCAGCCACGTCATAGACCACCCGGCCGACGTCCCGCACCTCGTTGACGATGCGGGTTTCGGCGCTGGACAGAAAAGCGTGGTCGAAAGCGATGCAAATGGGCAGGCAGTACGTCTGCTCTAGCCCCCTACGGCACCTAGATGTTTTCCGGTCCGTCATCTCCGGCCAACCGGAAGGTGCCTTTGGCATATCGCAGGGAATCTTCCAGCACAGCCAAAAGGGCGGCAACGCTGGTGAGCACGCCGGCGATGGGCAAGATCGCCATCGCGTACTTTTTTGGCATGTAGTTGGGTTTGAAGACGAAACCACCGTCCTCCCAGGCAAAATACCACATTTCCCAGTACCTGCCGCCCATCGTCGAGACGACCTGGAGCCCATAATAGAAAATGACGACGCCCAGGGCGCAAATTACCAGTGACCAGAACTGCTGAACGGCGAAGGCAAGCGGCAGCGGCAGCCGCGTGTAGACCAGGTCGAGCGCAATGTGGTCGCGATCCCGGACAGTCAGTGCAAGGGCAAGGAACACGAGCCAGATATTGCTCAGCACGGTCAAGAGATCGCCCCACACCGGCGGATCCTCGAAGTAATAGCGCATGACAACCGAATAAACGGTGAAGACAACCATGAGCATCAACAAGATGCCGCATAAGGCCGTCAGCGCCTTGTGCACCAATCTGTCGATCACTTGGAGATAGCGAGGCATAGCGTGCGCCTTCTTATATTACATATTGCGTCGCTTCGGGCTGCCGGTGGACCGGCAGGGTCTTGAAGAGTTCATTGTGCAAAACCCATCAACTTCGGCAGGAACATGGTTATGTCCGGTATCACGATAAGCAGGAAGAGCAGCCCGAACAGGGCCACCAGATAAGGCAGCATGGCCAGAGCGACACTTTCCAGCCTGGCCTTGGCAATGGCGCCCGCGGTGAAAAAGGCAACGCCGACCGGCGGCGTTACCGACCCGATCAGGAAACCGACAACGACAACAAGTGCCGCCTGCACGTCGGGATAACCCGCCTTCACCATGACATCGACGAGCACCGGCCCAACGACAATTATATTGGCAGCCGAATCCATCACCATCCCGAGCAGGCAAATGAAGATCACCAGGACCAGCGCAAACAGCATGGGATCTTGGGCATAGCCCAACAGCCAGGCCTCCAGTTGCTGGTTCGCGCCCAGCGAGGTCAGCAACCAGCTGAATGGACCGGAGGCGGCGATGATAATGAACACCATCGCCGAGTTTCTAAACGCCCGCACGAAGGCGCCCTTGCAATTTGACCATGTAATCGTGCGATAGATGAACAGCCCGACAAACATCGCGATCGTAGCGGTCAAGGCGCCGGCTTCAACCACGCCCGCAATCCCCCCCACAACCGACCCGACCAGCACGATAGGAATAATGAGCGCGAAAGACGACTTGTAGCCCACCACCGCCACCGCCTTCAGGCTAAAGGGCTCCTCACTGCGTTCGAAGCCATTGCGCACTGCGATGACGTGATTGATGAGCATCAGCACAGCACCAATTAAGATGCCCGGCACGATCCCCGCGGCAAACAGCGCACCCACGGAAATGCCGCCGGCGTTGGCCAGCACGATCATCATGATACTGGGCGGTATGATCCCGCCTATGGTCGAGCTCACCGCGGTGATGGCGGCGGTGAATGCTGCTGGATAGCCGGATCGCTTCATCGCGGGGACCAGCAGCGAACCGACAGTTGCCGTATCGGCCACGACCGATCCGTTCATGCCGGCAAAGAACATGCTGACCAGCACATTCACCTGTGCCATGCTGCCGCGCATTCGTCCGATGATGCGTTTGCTGAGTTCGACCAGCCGATCGGTGATCGTCGCACTGGTCATCAACTCGCCGGTC
>CAJHXM010000599.1_pt1 | contig 20016 bp, 18 predicted proteins | sample 9198461 | NCBI WGS metagenome assembly CAJHXM01 (sample SAMEA7708299, study PRJEB35096) | sediment metagenome | biome: marine neritic benthic zone biome [ENVO:01000025]; feature: sediment [ENVO:00002007]; material: shallow marine sediment [ENVO:03000034] sea grass bed [ENVO_01000059] ...
CCCGCCGGCGTCGGGTCGGTCGAGCGCGGCAACCGCCTGCACGGCGTGGTCGAGGGCGTCGGCGAGATCACCATTCACATTGCCTAACCGCACCGGCCGATTGCCGGCCTGCGATTGACCCTGCGATCGCCCGCACGATTGTCGACGGGCACGCCGCAATGCCATGATCGTGCCGGCAGCGGAGGAGCGGATGACAGCCCGGGGCGGCATCCTGGAGCAGGCGGGGCGGCTGATCGAGGCGATCGGGCGGCCGGAGTTCGCGCAAGCGCTGCGCGGTGCGATCGACGCCCTGGCGCCGATCGACAGCTTCCTCGTTCTCGCCTACCACGCCCGCCGCACGCCGGTCATCCTGCACGACGGGCTGCGGCCGGAGGAGCGTCAGGTCTTCGACGAGCACTATTTGAGCGGCGCCTATCTGCTGAGCCCCTTCTATCAGGCCTGCATGGGCGGCAGCGAGCCGGGCTTTCACCTGATCTCCGAAATCGCCCCCGACGGCTTCGCCGAAAGCGAGTTCTGCAAGACCTACTACGCGCCGTCCGGGATAGTCGACGAAGCCGGCTATGCCCTGCCGCACGGACCCGGCGGCGCCATCTTGGTGTCCATCGGACGGGTGCTGCTGGACGGCGCGTTCACGGCCGAAGAAGCCGAGCGACTGCGGGACTTCCTGCCGGTGCTGGCCGCCGCGGTGCACCGCCACTGGCCGCCCGAGTCACCGCTGACGCTGACGCAAGACACGAGCCAGCCGGCCATTCGCGCGCACTTGCAGGCCGCCTTCGAGCGCTTCGGCACCTCACTGCTGACCGAGCGGGAGCGCGACGTCGCCCTCCTCATGCTGCGCGGGCATTCGTCCAAGTCGGCAGCCCGGCGGCTCGACATCTCGCCCGATACCGAGCGGGTCCACCGGCGCAACATCTACGACAAGCTGGGCGTCTCCTCACAAGCCGAGCTCTGCTCGCTGTTCTTCGAGGCCCTGGCCGAGGAGCCGGGCGGCGCCTCCGCCGACCCACTCGCCGAGCTGCTCAGCCGTCGCGCCGCGAAGCGCTAGCTACCTCAAGTTCGGTATGGCCCGGGCCGCGGCGAGGCCCTACCCTTTCCCGCAGCCAACGAACGAGCGAGGCCCGAGGTGACGGATCAGGATCTGAGCAAGCTGCGCATCGACGGCGAGCGCCTCTGGTCGCGGCTCATGGAGATGGCCGGGCACGGCGCCACCGCCAAGGGCGGCGTCTGCCGGCTCACCGGCAGCGACGAGGACAAGGCCGGGCGCGACCTCTTCGTCGAGTGGTGCGAGGCCGCCGGCTGCCAGGTCACGGTGGACAAGATCGGCAACATCTTCGCCCGGCGCCCCGGCCGCGACGACTCCGCTGGCGCCGTAATGGCCGGGAGCCATCTCGACAGCCAGCCGACCGGCGGCCGATTCGACGGCGTCTACGGCGTGCTGGCCGCCCTCGAGGTGGTCGAGACCCTGAACGACCACGGCGTCGAGACCGAGGCGCCGGTCGAGATCGCCGCCTGGACCAACGAGGAAGGCGCCCGCTTCGCCCCGGCCATGCTGGGCTCCGGCGTGTTCGCCGGGGTGTTCGAGCTGGAGCCGACCCTCGCCATCGAGGACAAGGAGGGCAAGTCCCTGGGCGACGAGCTGGCGCGCATCGGCTATGCCGGCGCGGCCGCGCCGGGCGGTCGTCCCATCAAAGCCGCCTTCGAGGTTCACATCGAGCAGGGCCCGATCCTGGAGCGCGAGGGCAAGACCATCGGCGTGGTCCAGGGGGTCCAGGGCATGCGCTGGTACGACCTCGTCATCGAGGGCCAGGAAGCCCACGCCGGGCCGACCCCCATGGAGGGGCGGCGCGATCCCTTCCAGGGCCTGATGCAGATCCTGCCCGACATCTACGCCATCGCCAACGAGCGGGCGCCCTGGGGCCGGGCGACCTGCGGCGACATCGCCGCCCTGCCGGGATCGCGCAATACGGTGCCCGGCCGCCTGGTGACCGCCGTCGACCTGCGCCACCCGGACCAGGACACTCTAGTGGAAATGGACCGGGACCTGCAGGCGAGCGTCGCGCGCCATTGCGCCGAGCTGGGCCTGACCGGCCGGGTCGAGTGCATCTGGGACAGCCCGGCGGTCGCCTTCGACCCGGCCTGCATCGCGGCCGTGCGCGCCGGCGTGGCGGCGACCGGCTACACGGCGATGGATATCGTCAGCGGCGCCGGCCACGATTCGGTCTATCTCTCGCGCATCGCCCCGGTGGGCATGATCTTCGTGCCCTGCGAAGGCGGCCTCAGCCACAACGAGGCGGAGAACGCCACGCCCGAGGACATCGCCGCCGGCTGCGACGTGCTGCTGCACGCCGTGCTGGCCCAGGCGGGCACATAAAGACGGGTGCCTGAGGCACATCTCCGAAGAGACCGAGGAGGATTACGGAAATGGGCATCGAACTGACGGTCCGCCACGAGGAGGGCGGCACGCCGCTGCTCCAGGACTGGGGCGCGAACTGCGAGTACGGCGTCATGCGCGACGTGCTGCTGGGGCCGCCGGAGACCTTCCGCAGCATCGACAACGCCCAATTCAGCTCGGTCGTCCGGGACACCGAGCGTCACGGCAAAGAGCTCGACACCCAGCTCGCCCAGCGCCAGCACCGGGAGCTGGTGGCGGCCTACGAGGATGCCGGCGTCACGGTCCACTTCCTGCCGCCGGACGAGGAGACCGGCTATCAGGTCTATACCCGGGACTCGAGCTTCATGACGCCCTACGGCGCCGTGGTCTGCCAGCTCGCCAACCCGCGTCGCCGCGGCGAATACGCCTCGGTGCTGAAGTTCTATCTGGACAAGGGCATCCCGATCTACGACCTGGTGAGCGCCGGCAACTTCGAGGGCGGCGACTTCAACATGATCGAGCCCGGCGCCGTCCTCATCGGCTACACCGACGCGCGCAGCGAGGGGGTGGCCGCGCGCCAGATCGCCCGCTGGATGGAGCGCGAAGGCTGGGAGGTCAAGTTCGCGCCGATCGATTCCTTCTACGTCCACATCGACCTGATGGTCTGCATGCTGGCGCCCAAGCTGGCCGCGGTCTGCCTGGACACCACCAGCGACGAGATCATCGCCTGGCTGAAGGACAAGAAGATCGAAATCGTCCCAGTCAGCTTCCGCGACACCATGCTGTTGGGCTGCAACGTCATGGCGTTGGGCAACGACCGCATTCTCTCCACCAGCCACTCGACCGACCTGAATGCGCGGCTGCGCGCGCAGGGCTTCGAGGTCTACGACCCTGAGGTCACCACCTTCACCATGGGCGGCGGCGGGATCCACTGCATGGCCCAGCCGTTGCGGCGGGACCCCATGTAGGGAGCTACGCGTCAATCCCGCCAATAACCCCGGTAGCGCACCCAGCCCCGCGGATAGGGTTTCCAGTAACCCGGCACCCAATGCTTGCGCGGCGGTCGACGATGCCAATAGCCATGGCGCCAAAGGTGCCGGTCGCCGTGCCAGTACCAGTAACCGGGAATCCAGACAGAATGCCGGGCGGGCGGCGCCGGCCGCACCACGATCTTCGCCGGCGGCGGCGCTACGGGGACATAGACGACACCGGGCGGCCGCGATGGGTGAGCCGCAGTGTAGCAGCCGGCAAGCAGAAACCCTAAGGGGAGCAGCACCAGCAACAAGACTTTCAGGGATTTCATGGCAGGGATTTCATGGCAGGGTTTCCTCCGGCAGGCCGCGGCGAATTTCAGATTCAGGAGACTAGCCTTCGGGCGTTGGATTGCCATTGATCCGCATCAAAGATGCCGATGACGGCAGTGCCTATCTCACGCCTTCTGCGCCCAACGGCCCTGATCGTCCTGCTGCCAATAGGTCACCTCGTGACCGGCGTCTTTGAGTGCTTTCCAGTTCGACCGTGCGGCCTGTAGGGCCTCGTCGTCTTGCCCGTCGAAGAGGATGGCGCAGAGGCTGTAGTCGGCAATTTTTTCCGACATGGCACCATCGGTCAGGAACAGGACCTCGGCCTCATTGGGTGCTTTGTCTTCCGTGGTGAGCCAAATCGGCTGGGCTTCACCGCGGCCGTCCTTGGCGGAGCCATGGGGCAGGAAGCTCTGATCGTCATAGGTCCAGAGGCTGTGGGTCAGCGCCTCCACGCGCGCCTCGGACCCGGCCATGACCAGGGCCTTCTGGCCGCGCTCCAAAGTCCGCTGCAACATGACCGGCAACGTCCCCTCCAGCCCGGAGCGGGTCAGGTGATAGAAGCGGACCTCGCTCATGACCGCCCAGCTCTACCGTTAGGCTTCGTAGTTGTCCGCCACCAGGCGGTCCAGCAGGCGCACGCCAAAGGCCGTGCCGCCCTTGGGTACCACGGGTTTGTCCTTGCTGGACCAGGTCACCGCCGCGATGTCGAGATGCGCCCAGGGCGTGCCCTCTTTGACAAAGCGCTGCAGGAACTGCGCCGCCGTGATCGAGCCACCGGCCCGTCCACCGCTGATGTTCTTCATGTCGGCCACGTCGCAGTTCAGCATCTTGTCATAGGCCTCGCCCAAGGGCAGGCGCCAGAGCGGTTCATCCACATCTTTGCCCGCCGCGGTGAGCTGCGCCGAGAGGTCGTCGTCGTTGCTGAACAGCCCGGCGTTCTCGTGGCCCAGAGCGATGATGATGGCGCCGGTCAGGGTCGCCAGATCGACGATGGCGCGCGGCTGGAATTTTTCCTGCGTGTACCAAAGCGCATCGGCGAGGACCAGGCGGCCTTCCGCGTCCGTGTTCAGTACTTCGATGGTCTGGCCCGACATGGAGGTCACCACATCGCCTGGGCGCTGCGCGTTGTCGCCCGGCATATTTTCCACCAGGCCGCAAATACCCACGGCGTTCACCTTGGCCTTGCGGCCGGCCAGGGCCCGCATCAGGCCGACCACCACGCCGGCGCCGCCCATGTCCCACTTCATGTCTTCCATGCCGCCGGCCGGCTTGATGGAGATGCCGCCGGTGTCGAAGGTCACGCCCTTGCCGACGAAGGCGATGGGGGCCTTCGCCTTGCCCCGGGCTTTCGGTGCGCCGTCCCAGCGCATCACCAGAAGCTGGGATTCCCGGATCGAGCCCTGCCCGACCCCCAAAAGCGCGCCCATGCCGAGCTTGGCCATCTCCTTCTCGCCCAGGACCTGAACCTTGACCCCCAGTTTGGTGAGTTTCTTGCCCTCAGCCGCCAGCGCCGCCGGGAAGAGGATATTAGCCGGTTCCGAAACCAGATCGCGGGTGGCGAAGACCCCATCGGCGATCTTATCCAGCGGGGCAAAGGCCTTTTTCGCCGCTGTCGAGGCGGCGGTCAGGACCGCAAAGCGCGCCAGACTGGGCTTGGCGTCAGGCTTTTCCTTGGTGCGGTATTTGTCGAAGCGGTAGGACCGCAGCCGCGCACCGCTGGCCAGTTGGGCCGCCTGGGCCGCCGCCGGGAGGGCCGAGCCTTTGATCTCGTCCAGCAGGACCGCCACGTCGGTCTCGCCACTGTTCAGGAGATTGCCCGCGACGGTTCCGCCGAGGACCGCGAAATCCTGGGCGCTGAGCGCGGCGGGATCGCCCAGGCCGATCAGCAATATCCGGCTGGCGGTCATCTTCTGCGGCGCCAAGATCTCCAGAATCTGCCCTTTTTTCCCGGAAAAGCGACCGGAAGCCAGGGCCCGCTTCACGCTGCCGCCGGTCTTTTTGTCCAGCTGGGCAGCGCTGGGGCTGAGCTTTTTCCCGTCGAGAACGGCAGCCACAATGGCGCCACGGGCGGGAAAGGATAAAGGCGCAAAGGAAATTTTCATGGAGACCTCTTGGAATGTCGGGGACGACGGAACATCGCCGGGAGGACGGAACGAAAGGACAACCGGAAGCTGCCCCTCGCCGCTGTGCCGCTTGCGATAGCCGCAGGGGACCCGGCCTGTCAATGGCCGCCGTTGCGGCCCCTCCTGAAAAGCCCGGAAACAGCGCGGCGGCCAAACCGCCTTTCACCCCTGAATATGCCCGAAAGCTATTGGAATAGCAGGAAAAACTCTGGACGGGTTCGGAGCGTTCCGGCTATGTCTTAAGGCTGACAGCGACAAGCGCCGGGAAGGCATGAAAGCGCTCACACGGTATATCTTCAGCCAGGTCCTGGCGGCGACGGTTTTTGTCACCCTGGCGCTCACCTTCGCCATCTGGCTGACCCAGTCGCTGAGGTTCATCGATTATATCGTCAACCGCGGATTGCCGGCCTCTACCTTTCTCGCCTTCGTCGGTCTGCTGCTGCCCTCGTTTCTGGGCATCGTCCTGCCGATTGCGACCTTTGTGGCCGTTCTTTTCATCTATCACAAACTGGCGATGGATTCTGAAATGGTGGTGCTGCGCGCCGCCGGCCTGTCGCAAATGCAACTGGCGCGCCCGGCATTGATCATGAGCCTGCTCGCCACTTTGGTTGTCTTCACCATTTCGCTCTATTTCCTGCCGGCCTCCTTCCGCGAATTCAAAGACCTGCAGCACCGTCTGCGCAGCGACGTATCGACGGTGCTGCTTCAGGAGGGGGTATTCAACAACATCAAGGACGGCCTCACGGTCTATTTGCGCAAGCGCACCGGAGACGGCCAGATGCGCGGCATTCTGGTGCACGACACTCGTGACAAGGCGCGCCGGGTCACCATGATGGCGGAGAGCGGCGCCTTGGTGATCAATGATCAAGGTCCGCGCGTGGTGATGAAAAACGGCAACCGGCAAGAACTGGACCGCGAGACGAACCGGATTTCGATCCTCTATTTCGACAGCTACACCTTTGAACTGGCAGGTTTCGGCCAGGCCGCGGGCCCACGCTGGCGCGAGCCCAAGGAACGCTACCTGCATGAGTTGCTCAACCCGACCGACAGCAGAGATGACGTGCGGCACCGCGCCGAGCTGATCGCGGAAGGCCACCAGCGTATCGTCAGTCCGCTCTACACCCTGGCCTTTGCCCTGATCGGTCTGGCCGCCCTGTTGTCGGGCGAATTCAACCGGCGCGGCCAGATCAAACGCGTGGTGATCGCGATCGCCTGCGTGGCCGCGCTGGAAGCTGCGTCCCTCGCCTTGCATGACCTGGCAAGCAGAACGCCGCAGGCCATCCCGGTCATGTATGCGTCTGCGCTGATACCCCTGCTAGCCAGTTTGCTTTTATTGTTGCGAACGCCCAGACGCAAGAAAGCGCTGCGTCAACTGGCGGAAGCGGGGGCGCAATGAACAACGCCCTTGTCATGCCCACCATGCGGCGCTTGCGGATTTCCTCGACGCTGTCGGGCTACATCGTGCGGCAATTCCTGTTCTGGTTTCTGAGTTTTCTCAGCGGCCTAGCCGGCATCATTTTCCTGGTTACGCTGATCGATTTGCTGGACCGGCTCGCCAGCAAGGAAGCCTCACTCGCCGTCATACTGCCGATGGCGCTGTTAAAATTGCCGCACTTGATGCAGGAGGTTATGCCCTTCACCGTGCTCTTCGCCAGCATGACGACGTTCTGGCGGCTCACCAGGTCGCATGAACTTGTCGTCACCCGGGCGGCCGGTATCTCTATTTGGCAATTTCTTCTGCCGGTTTTGACTATGGGTATGCTTGTCGGGGCGATTACCATCACCATGCTCAATCCCCTGAGTTCGGTCCTTCTGTCCCGCTTTGAACAGCTCGAGGCCAGCTTCATCAACCGGACCCCCTCCAGCCTCGCCGTATCGCGATCCGGCTTGTGGCTGCGCCAGGCGGATGACAAGGGGCAATCGGTGATCCATGCCGCCCGCGTCGCGCAGGATTCCATGACCCTGCATCAGGTGATCATCTTCCGCTTTGCCGGCGAGGATCGCTTCTTGACCCGAATCGACGCCAGCCGCGCGGAACTCCTCGAGGGCCGGTGGCACCTTTTCGGCGCCGTCGTATCGGAACCCGGGGCCGCGAGCCGCGCTGTTGGACAAATAGACCTGCCGACCGGACTGACTCCCGACAAGATCCAGGACTCCTTCGCGCCCCCTGAAACGATCTCCTTTTGGTCTCTGCCAGAGTTCATCGATTTGCTGGAGGGGGCCGGTTTCAGCTCCGTGCGTCACAAATTGCAGCTCCACCGGCTGCTGGCCATCCCGGTTCTGTTTTCGGCCATGATCCTGCTGGCGGCGACCTTTTCGTTGCGCCCGCAGCGCCGGGGACACGTCGGCCTGATAATTCTTGCTGGCGTTTTGACTGGATTCCTACTTTATTTCATCTCGAACTTTGTCTTTGCGCTGGGGCTCTCGTCGCGGATTCCCGTGATCCTGGCCGCTTGGACACCGGCGGGGATCTCGATGCTCTTGGGTATTGCCATGCTTTTGCATTTGGAAGACGGGTAGACTGCATCCAATGGGGGGAAACAGCGCTATTCAGAGATTTTTCCGAGCCTTGGCCCTGTGCCTATCGCTGCTCTGGCCAACGCTGGCGTTGGGTCAGGATCTGCCCATCGGCGGCGCCGCCGACCTTGAGGGGCCGACCCTGATCCGGGCCGACGAGGTCAGCTATGACGAGAAGCTGCAAATTGTCACGGCCCGCGGCGACGTCGAGATTTCGCAGAACAATCGGGTCCTGATCGCAGATACCGTCAGCTACAACACGACGACCGGTGTGGTGACGGCCTCGGGCAACATCACCCTCCGGGAACCGGACGGGAATCTAGTCTTTGGCGAATACGTGGAGTTGAAAGACGATCTGCGCGAGGGCTTTATCCGCGACATTGGCGTCCTGCTCACGGACAACAGCCGCCTCGCCGCCTCAAGCGGCGAACGCAGCGCCGGGATCTATACCCTCTTCCGCAAAGGCGTCTACAGTCCCTGCGAGCTATGCCGCGAAGATCCCTCGAAGGCGCCGCTGTGGCAGATCCGCGCCGCAGAAGTCCTGCACGATCAGGAGGACCGCGAAATCGAGTACCGCGATGCCTGGCTGGAGTTCTTTGGCGTCCCCGTGCTCTATACACCCTACTTCTCCCATCCCGATCCGACGGTCCGGCGCAAGAGCGGGTTTCTGGCCCCGAGCTTCGGCGTTTCCAAAGACCTCGGCTTCTCGGTCCAGGTGCCGTACTTCTGGGCCATCGACGAAGACAAGGACCTGACCTTCGAGCCGATATACACCAGCAAACAGGGCGTCGTCGTGGCCGGCGAGTACCGGCACCTCTTCCCGACCGGTGAATTCAGTTTTGCGGGCAGCGGCACGATCGCCGACCGAACGGTTCGCCGCAACGGCCGAAACGTGGATCAGACGGACCGTCTGCGCGGTCATCTGGAGACCTTCGGCCGCTTCGACATCGACGAGACCTGGCGCTGGGGTTTCGACGGCAACCGTTCGAGCGACGGCACCTATCTGCGGGTCTACGATTTTTCCAATGACCGAACCTTGACCAGCCGTCTCTTTGCCGAGGGATTTGACGGACGCAGCTATGCTGCCGCCAACGCCTATGCCTATCAGGGCCTGCGGGCGACCGATGATAACGATGAATTTCCCCTGGTCGCCCCGCTGCTGGACGTCAACTATATCAGTGACCCAGGAATCGCCGGCGGCGTTTACCGCTTCGATGCCAATGCCGCCGTGCTGACGCGGCTGGAGGGGCGCGACACCCGACGTGTTGCCCTAACCGGCAGCTACGAGCTGCCCTACACCAGCCCTCTGGGCGACGTCTACAGCATCACCGCGCGGCTGATCGCCGACGGCTACTGGACCAACGGCAACGACCCCGGCTCCAACGACGTCAATCCCGCGGTCGCTCAGGGAGACGACTTTGACGGACGGATTTTGCCCCAGCTGGCATTCGGCTGGCGCTATCCCTGGGTCCAATACAATGAGAATTTCGATCAGGTTATTGAGCCCGTGGCCCAGCTTGTCCTCTCCCCCGGGGGCGCCAATCCCAATGGCATTCCAAACGAAGACAGCCTCGGGTTCGAATTCGACGACACTAATTTGTTCAGCCTCAACCGCTTTCCCGGCCTCGATCGGGTGGATTCCAGCAGCCGCCTGGACTACGGCGTGAACTGGAGCCTGACCGGGGTCGACGACAGCCAGATCAGCGCCTTTCTGGGGCAAAGCCTTCGCCTCAATACGGACAAGGATCTCTTTGGCGCGGGCTCGGGCCTGGAAGACCACTTGTCGGACACGGTGGGGCGCATACGGGTCAATCCGATCAGGGAAGTCGACATCCTCTACCGCTTCCGCCTCGACAACGAAAAATTCGCCTTGCAGCGCAGCGAACTCAATGCCGTGGTGGGCGTACCGGCCCTCAATCTCCGGGCCGATTACCTGTCGGTCGATCAGTCCGCCAGCGCCGGCGAATTCGCGGACCGGGAAGAATTGACCCTGAGCCTAAGGTCGCAGTTGAACGAAAACTGGTCGATCTCGGGCCAACAGAAACGCGATCTGGTGGACAACCGGAATCGAAGCGTAAGGTTAGGATTTACCTACCAGGACGAGTGCCTGCTCTTTTCCACCACCGCCTCTCGCACCTTCTTCAAGGATCGCGATCTGGAACCCGAAGACACTATATTTTTTCAGCTTGTTTTCAAACACTTAGGGGGCGTCTCCAGCAACTGATGGGGAACCCATCCAAGTGCCTGATGATCTGATACTAAGACGATATGTACCTTCCTTCAGATCCAGAGCGTCTCTGTACCCCGCCGCGGCCAGCATCTATAATACCTATCAGTGTTTCCGCGCGCCGCAGCATCAGCTTGCGGCTAGGTTGGGGCGTGGAGAAAAGTAACCCCTGACGAGAGCAGACATCATCCCATGCGTGAAATCTTGAAATCCCTCCCCCGCCGGTGCCGCCATGCCTTCGCGCTGGCCGCGCTGTTCCTCGCCCTCGCGGCACCGGCCGGACCCGCTCACAGCCAGGACTCGCTGCGCGCCGCCGCAGTGGTCAATGACGACATGATCTCGCTACTGGATCTTTCCATGCGCATTCGGCTCGCGATCCTGGGGGCTGGCGTAAAGGACACGGCGGAAACCCGCAGCCGCATTGCACAGCAGGTTCTTCGGCGCCTGATCGACGAACGCCTCCAACTGCAGGAGGCCGATCGTCTGGATATATCCGTCTCCGACCGCGAGGTCCAAGAGGCTATCGCGTCGCTGGCCGAGCAGAACAAAATGTCCCGTGAGGACTTTCTCGACCTGTTGCGGAAGCGCTCGATTTTGCCCTCTTCCCTGGCGGATCAGATTCGTGCGCAGCTCGCGTGGCAATCGGTTGTCCGGCAACGTTGGAACCCGCGGGTCAAGGTCAGCCCGGAGGAAGTCGACGAAATCGTCGAACGGATATCCGGCGATGGGAATGAACAGCTGCGCCGCCTGGCCGAAATCTCTCTGACCGTCGAGACGGCCCAACAGGAAAGCCAGGTCTCCGCCAATGCGGACCGGCTGGTGGAACAGGCGCGCGCTGGGGCCAACTTCGCCGGCCTCGCCCGTCAATTTTCGCGATCGGCGACGGCGAATCTCGGCGGCGATCTCGGTTGGGTGCGCGACGGCGAGTTGCCCGAAGAGCTGCGCGGCGTCGTCACGACCATGAAGCCCGGTGAGATTTCATCGCCGATCCGAACCGTTTCAGGCTTTACGATTTTGCTGCTGAGAGAGGAAAAGCAGAGTACCTCTGCGGACATCGACCGCGAAAAGATTACGGAGAACCTGCGGTCACAACGTCTGGACCGCTTGGCGCAAAGGTCCCTGCACGAATTGCGGCGCTCCGCCAACGTCGATATTCGCATCTGACCGAGGGCGGCGCCCCGGCGCCAAAGCCATGCCGCAATCTTCCCCCCTTGCCCTGACGATGGGCGACCCGGCCGGCATCGGGGGAGAAATCGCCCTGAAGGCCTGGCTGGACCGCAAGGCCAATGCGCTGCCGCCCTTCTTCGCAATCGACGATCGGGTGCGGCTGGAAGCTATGGCGTCGCAGTTGGGTCTTGCCGTACCCATTGAGGAAATCGAGGACCCCGAAGCGGCGATAGCGCAATTCGGCCATGCACTGCCGTTGATCCCTCTGCCGCTCGCGGCGCCCGTCCAGCCTGGCCGGCCCGACCGCGCAAACGCACCGGCCGTGCTGCAATCGATCGAACGCGCCGTGCGTCTGGCCGAGGCCGGCCGGGCCGCGGCTGTGGTCACAAATCCGGTGAGCAAAGAAATCCTCTACGGCGCCGGGTTCAACCATCCGGGACAGACCGAGTACCTCGGCGAACTGACGAAATCCCCGACTGCTCCGGTCATGATGTTGGCCTGCCCCGGTTTGCGGGTGGTGCCCGTCACCGTTCACCTTTCGCTCAGAGACGCCATAGAGTCCCTCACCAGTGCGGCAATCGTCCAGGCCGGCCGCACAACTGCCGCCGCCCTGGTCCGGGACTTCGGCATCGCCGCACCGCGCCTGGCGGTTGCCGGACTTAATCCGCACGCCGGTGAAAAAGGCGCCTTGGGACACGAAGAAATCGACCTCATTTCGCCCGCAATCGAGGCGCTTCAGGCCGAGGGAATCGACGTCGCGGGTCCGGCGCCCGCCGACAGCTTGTTTCATGCCGCGGCGCGCGGCCGCTACGACGCCGCGCTTTGCATGTATCACGACCAAGCGCTGATCCCGATCAAGACAATCAATTTCGAAGAAGGCGTCAATATCACCCTGGGGCTCCCGGTCATCCGCACCTCGCCGGACCATGGCACCGCCTTCGACATTGCCGGCAGCGGCAAAGCATGCCCGGCCAGTCTGATCGCCGCCCTGCATTCAGCGGCGGCTATGGCGGCAGCCCGCGGGCGGGCGCCGTAAACGCCTTGAACGGCGATTTGTCTCTCCTGCCGCCCCTGCGCGAGACCATCGCGCGCCACGGGCTGCAAGCCCGCAAGGGGTTGGGCCAGCATTTCCTGCTGGACCTGAATTTGACCGGCCGCATCGCCCGCACAGCGGGGGCATTGTCAGAGGGCACCGTGATCGAGGTCGGGCCCGGCCCCGGCGGTCTGACCCGGGCGCTGCTGGCGGAAGGCGCGCAGCGGCTGATCGTGATCGAGCGCGACAGCCGTTGCCTGCAGGCACTGGAAGAACTGCAGCAACACGCCGGCGGCCGAATGGAAATAATCGCCGGCGACGCCCTGGAGATCGACGCGGCGGCCTTGGGCGCCGCGCCGCGGCGCATTGTCTCCAACCTCCCCTACAATATTTCAACCGCCCTTTTGATCAACTGGCTGAAAAATCTCGCGCAGCAGCCCGACGCCTTCTGTGAAATGGTTCTGATGTTCCAAAAGGAGGTCGCCCAGCGTCTGGCCGCCGCGCCGGGCGGCCGGGACTATGGCCGGCTGTCGGTTCTGACCCAATGGCTTTGCGCGGTACGGCCTGCGTTCGACGTGGCGCCGCGGGCCTTTACCCCGCCGCCCAAGGTTGATTCCAGCGTGGTGGTCCTCACCCCGCGGCCCGAACCGCTGGCGCCGGTCCGGTTGCGGAATCTGGAGCAGGTCACCGCCGCAGCCTTCGGGCAGCGCCGCAAGATGCTGCGTCAGAGTCTGAAAAGCCTTGGATGCGAACCGATGGCTCTCATCGAGGCGGCCGGGGTCACCGCAACTGCCCGGGCGGAAGAACTAAGCGTTGAGGAATTCTGCGCTCTCGCGAATGCCTTTGGGCAAAGTTAATTGCCCCCACGCAGTTCTTCGACAAAATCTCTGAGGCCGGTGCGGCGTTCCCGTTTCAGACGCTCGGCGGTCAGGATGGCTTGCACCGCAGCAACGCTGTCCTCCACCACCGAATTGATGATGATGTAGTCGTATTCGGCCCAGTGACTCATCTCGTCGGCCGCTTTGGCCATTCGTCCTTTGACGACCTCCTCCGGGTCCTGGGCGCGATTGTAGAGCCGCCGCTCCAGTTCCTCGGTCGAGGGCGGCAAGATAAACACCCGCACCAGATCCTGGGGTATCTTCTCCGAAACCTGCTGGGTGCCCTGCCAGTCGATATCGAACAGAACATCGCCGCCCTGCTCCAGAATCGACGCCGCGGGTGCGCGGGGCGTTCCATAGCGGTTGTCGAATACCGTCGCATGCTCCAGCATCTCGTCCGCGGCAACCATACGCTCGAATTCCTCCGCGCCGACGAAATAGTAGTCCTGGCCGTTCACCTCTCCCGGCCGGCGCGGGCGAGTCGTTGCCGAGATCGACAAGGAGAGATTTGAGTCATGTTCTAAAAGAGCGCGCGATATGGTGGTCTTGCCGGCACCGGAAGGCGATGACAAAACGAGAATCAAACCACGGCGTTTGATTTCAACCTGCATCCTGGACCTTTGCCATCAGTTTTCCGCACTATTCGATGTTCTGTATTTGCTCACGCATTTGCTCGATCGAGGATTTGAGATCGAGACCGATTTTGGTGAGCGCGACATCCGCCGACTTGGAACAGAGCGTATTGGCTTCACGATTGAATTCCTGACAAAGAAAATCAAGCTTTCGGCCAATGGCGCCGTCGGAAGCCATCAAATCCCGCGCCGCCGCGATGTGGGCCACGAGACGGTCCAATTCTTCGCGGATGTCGGCCTTTGCCGCCAGCAATGCCGCTTCCTGCGCGAGGCGTTCTTCCGGCAACGCCGGGCTGGCCGCCAACAAGACCTCTACCTGCTCCTTAAGGCGTTGGCGCAACGCATCCGGCTGGTTTGCGGCGTGCGATGCGGCCCTCGCCACCAGGGAGTCGATTTCGGTCAGGCGGGCCTCGACCAATTCCGCAAGGCGCGCGCCTTCGATACGGCGCATCGCCACCAAGGCCTCAAGCGCCGCCTTCAGGTCGGCCTCGACAGCCTTGGCACGTGCCGTCAAAACCGCCTCAGTCTCCTCCGCCTCAACCGTCTCCAATATTCCGGGGATCCGCAGCAGCCCGTCGAGACGGGCCGGGGCCGCCTCCACCTGATCCGACAGGTCGCGCGTTAGTTGCACCAACTGGGCCAGAGCCTCCTGATTGACCTGCAACCGGGAGACCGCCGTCCGGTTCACGATCAGGAGAATTTGCAGGTTACCGCGCGCACAAAATTGCGGCACCGTCGCGCGAATGACGCTGTCCAGAGCCTCAAAACCATTCGGCAGCCGGCTGCGCAAATCCAGATTCTTGCCGTTAACGCTTTTGATCTCCCAGGACCAACTCATGACATCGTCGCCGCCCTCGTGGCGGGCGAAGCCGGTCATACTGGAAACTTCGCTTGTTTGTGCGTTCAAGGGAGACTCGCTGGTGAATTTTTCTGTGACCCTATACCGCGCCTTTATATACTCGGATGCAGGCGGCAACAATAAAGTACCTGATTCATGCGCGACCCCAAATCGATCCTGATCACCGGTGCCTCCAGCGGCCTGGGGGCGGCTCTGGCCAAGGCCTATGCAGCGCCCGGGCTGTCCCTGGCCCTGACCGGCCGCGATGAAACCCGCCTGGCCGCTGTGGCCGAGGCCTGCCGCCGCCAGGGTGCCACCGTGACGGCTGAGGCCATCGATGTCCTCGAGGACGCCCGCCTGGCGGCCTGGATGCGGGACCTGGATGCCGTCACGCCTCTCGACCTTGTGATCGCCAATGCCGGCATTTCGGCCGGCACCGGCGGTGGCGGCGAAGATTACGACCAGGTGCAGCGCATCATGGCGGTCAATGTGACCGGCGTCGGCAACACCCTAACCCCCGCGGTGGAATTGATGCGGCCGCGCCGGCGCGGGCAGGTGGCGATTATGTCGTCCCTCGCCTCCTTCCGCGGCTTTCCCGGCTCGCCCGGCTATTGCGGCTCCAAGGCCGCGGTCCGGATCTGGGGCGAAGCGCTCCGCGGCAGCCTGCACGCCGAAGGCTTGGAAGTCTCCGTCATTTGTCCTGGGTATGTGAAGACCCCCATGACCGATGTGAACGATTTTCCCATGCCTTTTCTGGTGCAAGCCGACAAGGCCGCCGCGATCATTCGGAACGGCCTGGCCCGCAACAAATCGCGCATCGCCTTTCCTTTGCGTCTCTATGCGCTGGTCTGGCTGATCGCCGCGCTCCCGCCGACGGCGACGGACTGGCTGCTCCGCCGGCTGCCGGCGAAGGGCGCCGACACTCAAGCGTAAACCCGGGCCTCAAGCGTAAATCCGGGCAATCGGATCACTGCGTGCTTTTTTGCTTTTTCTGAACCTTGCGCCACTTGGCGACATTGTTGTTGTGCTCGCGCAGGGTTTTGGCGAAGGCATGACCGCCGGTCCCATCGGCGACGAAGAAGATGAACTCCGTATCCGCCGGGTTCAGCACCGCTTCCAGGGACTGGCGGCCAGGATTGGTGATCGGGCCGGGCGGCAGCGCCGGGATGGTATAGGTGTTATAGGGGCTCGGCGTTTTCAGGTCTTTGCGGGTGAGACTGCGGCCCAGCGGTGCTTTTCCCAGAGTGATCCCATAAACCACCGTGGGGTCGGACTGCAGCGGCATGCCCTTGCGCAAGCGGTTGATGAAAACGCCGGCGACCAGCGGGCGTTCCGCGTCGACCGAAGTTTCCTTCTCCACAATCGACGCCAGGACGAGCGCCTCTTCCGGCGTCTTGATCGGTAAATTCTTCCGCCGTTTGGGCCAAAGCTCGGCAATTGCCGCCTTCATGGAGGCTTGCATGCGCTTCAGCAGCGCCGCGCGGGTGTCGCCACGGCTGAAATGATAGGTCTCCGGCAACAGGCTCCCGTCGGGCGGCACCTCCTCCAGGTCGCCTTCCAGGCGCGGGGCTGCCGCGATCAGCTTGATAATTTCAGGGCTGGTCAGGCCTTCGGGCACCGTCAGGCGGTACTGCACGGACTTGCCTGAGATGATAATATCCAGCGCCCCGCGCATCGAGACGCCGGCAGGAAAGGCGAATTCTCCCGCCTTCAAATCCCGGGCCACGCCCAGATAGCGGGTGCCGAGTTCGAAGGTCAGCGCATCGCCGATCACACCGGCCTCGGCCAGTTGCTTGGCGACCGCGTTCAGGCCGCCGCCGCGGGCGATCACAACGGAACTATCCTGCTCCAGCGGACCCGGCGCGTGAAAACGTGCGTTTAGTTGAACCGCGGCTAAGGCGGCGATGCCCAAGATAAGGACGACGGCGACGAGGGCAAAAATGCCGAAGCGCCACATGAATATGCCCTAGAGCAAATTTGAAGAATATGGAGCCATTTGACCGGGCTTATTTTGTCCCTTGGTTAGGCGCAGGTTGAAAGGCGATGCAGCGCATCGGCTGAGACCTGCAACGCAGCCAAGAGACAAAAGAACCCGGCCGCCGGTGGTATTTTCAGGCCCTTCAGGGGCGTTGCGATGCTCGCCCCCCTTGATCCATTGGGCCCTGCATCGCGCTACGCACCGCGCCTACCTGAAGGGCCTGAAAATACCATCAAATGACTCCATATTCTTCAAACTTGCTCTAGCAGCTGCTCACATCCGGCTCCTCGCAGGGACGGATATCGAAGGGCTCGCGGTCGCTGTGGCGGCTCACGTCGAAGCTGCGCTTATCGGCGCAATGCACCTTGGCAAGAACAATCAGTTTTTCCTCGACGACTCGCTCCAAGACCTCCGTTAAGAAGGCGACTTCGCAATCCTCTTCTTCCAGGATCTGCGCGGTCAGCTCCGGCGCCCAGTCTTCCGCCTGCGCCGGAAGGGCCAGCGCCAGCAAGGCCAGCAGGCCCAGGGTCGGGCTCAGGGTCAGGGGTTTCATGCCAGCCATCTGAAGTTCCTCCGGTAAACGCTGGATTTTCAAGAATAACCCTTGCTGCCCCTGGTCTCCTTGATCTGGCTCAAACCGATCCGGACCGGCCCGGCGCTTCGGCCTCGAACCCGCGGCCAAAATCAAGTACACCTGGGACAAGCCCCGGGGATGAACCGCCGGGACAAAGCAGGACAGGGCCGCCATGAACCAGACCGCCGGACACAACCTCTCGCTGGAGCAGATCGACCGGGAGAGCGTCTTCCACCCCATGACCCACCTGAAGGATTTCGCCGAGGGGACCTTGGGGGGACCGCGGATCGTCGAGGGCGGCCAGGGGATCCATATCTTCGACCAGGCCGGCAACGACCTGATCGACGCCTTCGCCGGGCTCTACTGCGTGAACATCGGCTATGGCCGCGAGGAGATTGCCGAGGCGATCTATGCCCAGGCCAAGAAGCTGGCCTACCATCACGCCTATGCGGCGACCTCCCACGAGCCGGTGATCCGCCTGTCCCAGCGTATTCTGGAACTGGCCAACGGCGGCGACCGCTCCCTCAACATGAGCAAGGTCTATTACGGGCTCTCCGGTTCCGACGCCAACGAGACCCATGTGAAAATTGTCTGGTACATCAACAATGTGCTGGGCCGGCCGGAGAAGAAAAAGATCATCGCCCGCAAGCGTGGCTATCACGGCTGCACAGTCATGACCGCGAGCCTCACCGGGCTGGAGACTTTTCATAAGGCCTTCGACCTGCCGATCGCGCCGGTGCTGCACACCACCACACCGCATCACTACTGGCATGCCGAACCGGGTATGAGCGAACGCGAGTTTTCGGTGAAGTGTGCCGAAGACCTGGAGGCGATGATCCAGGCCGAGGGGCCGGAGACCATCGCCGCCTTCATCGGCGAGCCGGTGATGGGCACCGGCGGTATCCTGCCGCCGCCCGAAGGCTATTGGCAGGAGATCCAAAAGGTTCTCGACCGCCACGATGTTCTGCTGATCGCCGACGAGGTGGTCTGCGGCTTCGGGCGTATCGGGGCTGCCTTCGGTTCCCTGCACTACGGCATGCAGCCGGACCTGATGACCGTCGCCAAGGGCCTGACCTCGGCCTACATGCCGCTATCCGGCGCCATCGTCGGCGACAAGGTCTGGAAGGTTCTGGAGCAGGGCTCGGACGTCTACGGCCCCTTCTCCCACGGCTACACCTATTCAGCCCATCCCATCGGCGCCGCCGCGGGGATTGCCAACCTGGATGTCATCGCCCGGGAGGACCTGACCGGCCAGGCCCGCGATACCGGCGCCTACCTGCAGGAACAGCTCCAGTCTGCGTTCGCCGACCATGCCCTGGTGGGTGAAGTGCGCGGCGTCGGACTGCTGGCCGCCGTCGAATTTGTGGCCGACCGCAAAGCCAAGACGCGTCTCGACCCGGCACTGAAGGTCGGCCCGCGCATCGCCGCGGCCGCCGTCGCCGACGGCCTGATCGCCCGGGCCATGCCGCACGGCGACATCCTGGGCTTTGCCCCGCCCCTGGTGATCACCCGCGACGAGGTCGACGAGGTCGTGGCCCGCGCCAAGAATGCCGTGACCAAGATCGCCGACGAGTTGATCTCGGCGGGCGACTGGTCCGCCGTCTGAAGCCAGGCCCATGGCGGAAATATCCCTGGCCGATATCGAGGCGGCCCGCGACAGGATCCGGCCGCACACCCGGCACGCCCCTCTCGTCCCCCTGCCCTCGCTGTCATCGGCGGGGGCCGAGGTCTTCGGCAAGCTGGAGATCCTGCAGGACACCGGCTCCTTCAAGCTGCGCGGCGCCACCAACGCGGTCTTGCGCCTGACCGGGGAAGAACGCCGCCGCGGAGTCGTTGCCGTCTCCACCGGCAACCACGGCCGCGGCCTGGCCTATGCCGCCAAGCGCCAGGGCGTGCGGGCGGTTATTTGCATGTCGGAGCTGGTGCCGCAAAACAAGCTGGACTCGATCCGCGCCCTGGGCGCCGAGGTCTGCATCATCGGGCGCAGCCAAGACGAGGCCCAGGTGGAGGCGGAACGGCTGGCGTCCGAGGAGGGGCTGGTCATGGTCCCGCCCTTCGATCATGCCGACATCATTGCCGGGCAAGGCACCATCGGCCTGGAAATTCTCGAGGACCTGCCCGAGGTGACGAGCATCCTGGTGCCGCTGTCCGGCGGCGGTCTGGTTGCCGGTATCGCCAAGGCGGTAAAAGCGGTCAAACCGGAAACCCGGATTGTCGGCATCACCATGGAACGCGGCGCCGCCATGATCGAAAGCCAGCGCGCCGGCAAGCCCATCGAAGTCGAGGAACTGCCCAGCCTGGCCGATGCCCTGGGCGGCGGCATCGGGCTCGACAACCGCTACACCTTTGGCATGGTGCGCGACCAGGTCGACGA
>CAJHXM010000567.1_pt1 | contig 19958 bp, 17 predicted proteins | sample 9198461 | NCBI WGS metagenome assembly CAJHXM01 (sample SAMEA7708299, study PRJEB35096) | sediment metagenome | biome: marine neritic benthic zone biome [ENVO:01000025]; feature: sediment [ENVO:00002007]; material: shallow marine sediment [ENVO:03000034] sea grass bed [ENVO_01000059] ...
CCCCGCGGCCTCTTACCAAGACAGGACCATGTTGCCGGCCCGCACTTCGTAGCTCTCCAGACGGCTCAAGAACGACATGCCAAGCAGCGAATGGGTCGACATGCCGGCGGTCTGCGCCGTGCCCTGAACATCGCTGACCTCAAGCGCGCCGATTTGAACCGTATCCAGGTTCACGCGGGCAACCTTGATGACGCCATTGGCCGTATTCAGCCGCTGGCTATAATCGAGGCTGCGGAGATTGAAGCCCACCCGCTCGGCATCCGCCGCGCTGAGGGAAACGAAGCTGGCGCCGGTATCCACCATAAACTGGACCGGAACGCCATTGACCTCCGCCTCAACGAAGAATTGGTTATGTGAGCCCACAGGTATCGACAACTGGTCTTGATTGCCGCTGACGAAATTCGCGGTCTGTGTGGGGGACAGCTGACGCTGCCCTACTTTCTCCGGCTCCGCGACTGGTTGCCTTTTCCCGCCGCTGCCGCTTTGCGTGAAAACCAAGAGCGCCACGAGGCAGATCACCGCCAGAATGGTAACGTTCCGAAGTGTCTGGCCGAGAATTCCGCTACTGGGAGTCTCGTTGGAGAGGTCGTTTTCCCAGTCGTCTTTCCAATCGTCCATAACCACAGGGCCTTTGGGCAAAGAAGTTGTCAGGTAAAATCGTGTGAACCCTATTCTCCCAGAAAGTGGATAACGCTTTCCTAACGGTCTGTGACAAAAAAGAGGCCAAAAAGCCTCTTTCCCAAACAAATGTGGGTTGAATTTCGGATTTTAGAAGAAGAAAAGTAGTGACCCAAAGACCCTGAAGTCATAACTATTAACGGTTTCTACAATTTAACAGTCCAACAAATTCTACCAACTGCCCAAGTTGTTGCTGTCGTGTAATTTAATATTATCATAAATAATACAGCGACTAAATTCCCAAGGGAAATAGAACAGCTTTGAAAACAGAAAGTGACAATTCTATAAAAGAGCCTATAATTTGAAGAGTAGGTTCGGCATCTCTGAAACTGGAAGCTTCAAAATAAAGCGGATGGAAGAGGAGGGCGTGCGAGGATTGGCAGCCTTGTTACAATCTGGCATAAAATTCCTAATCGGAGGAATGAAGAGGTTCTGGCGCTCTAGCGACGGCGCTTCCGCCGGCGAGTACGCGCTTGTCCTTGCCATTGTGGGGACCGGTGTAGCCATCAGTGCCTTCAACCTGGGCAGCGCCGTTTCCGGCGCCTTGAACGACGCCGCCAGCTGCATCAGCGCCACGGCCAGCTGCCCCTAGTGTGATGATCGCGAAGTTCTTCACATATTATGTGACGAACTTCGCGGTCTGAATCACACTAGATTCAATAGTTTAGTGTCCTTTCGATTCCTAAATTCGATGGATCGAATTTAGGAATCAGGACACTAGAGCAGCATCCGAATTTTACCCCGGCCGGGCCACGTTTCCGTCGCAATGCACATCGACACTGCTGCGTTCCAGAGCAGGAGAACGCCCGTGCCCAGCCATGCCAAGCCCAAAGAAATTCTGGCCGATGCGACAGCCCGCCGCTGTCTGATGTGCGGCCATCTGTTCCCGTCGGAAGGGCCACACAACCACATTTGCCGTAAATGCCGCAGCAGCCAGCGTTGGCGCGACGGATTCTAGAAGAAACAGCCGGCGCTTTACCCTCTGCCGGCGCCATGGCAAGAGAGACCCTAGAGCCTGATCGTCTCATATCGAAACGATATGAGACGTGAATCAGTCTCTAAACTATTAAAGTAGCGGAGGATTCACGTTTCAGATTGATTCAATCTGAAACGATCCTGCGCTAATAAATTGGAGGGAACGAGGGGATGATTCCGAGGGGTGCGGTGGCCTGCGGCCATCCGGCCACGGCGGCCGCCGCACAGGAGGTGCTGGAGGACGGGGGCAACGCCTTCGACGCCGTGCTTGCCGCCTTTGCCGCCGCCAATGTGGTGGAGCCGGTTTTCACTTCCCTTGGCGGCGGCGGGTTTCTTCTGGCCCAGCCGGCCGAGGGTTCTCCCGTCCTTTACGACTTCTTCGCCGAGACGCCGCGCCGGCGGCTGGCGCCCGGAGATATCGACTTCTATCCCATCCTCGCCGATTTCGGGACCGCCACCCAGGAGTTCCATATCGGTCTCGGCGCCATGGCGACGCCTGGATCGATCAAGGGCCTGTTCGCTGTGCATCGGGACCTGGCACGGCTGCCGATGGCGCGGCTGTTGGAACCGGCGATCCGGCTGGCGCGGGAGGGCGTAGCCCTGCGCGCCGCCGATGCCTATCTGTTTCAGGTGATCGGCCCGATCCTGCGGGCCCGGCCGGAAGCCCGCGCGCTTTATTGCAACCAAAAGGGGACGCCGCTCGGCGCCGGCGAGGTAATGGTCCAGAGGGACCAGGCGGCTGCCCTGGAAGCCCTGGCCCGGGAGGGAGACGACCTTTTCTACCGCGGCGATCTGGGCCAAACCCTGCTGCAGCTTTGCCGCGACGAAGGCGGGCTGCTGACCCGGAAAGATCTGGAAGCCTATCAGGTCGTGAAACGCCGTCCCTTGGAGCGCCGCTACCGGGGCGCGCGGATCCTGACCAACCCGCCCCCCTCCGCCGGCGGCATTCTGATCGCGTTCGCGTTGCAGCTATTGAATCCCGAGGGACCCGCCCCGCCGGCAGCGGCGACACCGGAATTCATATCACTGCTGGGACGGGTCATGGATCTGACCAACAAGGCGCGGATCGAGTGCCGGCTGCATGAGGCCTTTGGAGAGGCGGAGGAGACAGCGGCGGCCCAGCGGCTCTTCGATCCGGCGCTGCTCGAGGCCTATCGTCAACAGGTTCAGGGCCGGCCGGCGGCGCTGCGGGGCACGACCCACATCAGCGTGATCGACGGCGCCGGCAATCTCGCTGCCATGACCCTGTCGAACGGCGAGGGCTGCGGCACCCTGTTGCCCGGCAGCGGGATCATGTTGAACAACATGCTGGGGGAAGAAGACCTCAATCCGGCAGGCCTGAACAACTGGCCGGAGGCCTGCCGCATGGCTTCGATGATGGCGCCCACCTTGGCTTTTATGGAGGATGGCCAGATCGCTGCGCTGGGCTCCGGCGGTTCGAACCGCATACGCACCGCGATCCTGCAGGTCCTGCTGCGCCTGATCGACTTCGGCGACGATGTGGAAACCGCCGTGACGGCGCCCCGTCTCCATTACGAAAACGGTGTGGCAAATCTGGAGGCGGGTCTGCCCTCCGGCACGGCGGATCTGCTGCGGCCCCTGGCCAGAGAAATCATCGACTGGCCCAGCCACAACCTGTTCTTCGGCGGCGTCCACGCGGTAACCCGCGGGACGGACGGCACCTTTCAGGCCGCCGGCGACCCGCGCCGCGGCGGCGTGGCCCAGGTGATCTGACCGCACCCCCTTACGCAAACGCCGGCCCCCAAAGAGAGGGCCGGCGCAGGTCGGGCTCAGCCGAACAGAGAGATCGCGCGGTTACGCCGCCTTGGTGGCTTCGTCGCGGTTCTTGTTGATATAAGCTCTGGCGCAGTGCTCATCGCAATAGGGCTTGCCGGGCACGGCGCTGTCGCCGCAAAAGTGGAAATCTGCATCCCCCGGATCGCCGATCGGCCAAAGGCAGTTTGGCCCTTTGCCGCTGCGCCGCGGGGCGGCCCGCGGCGGTGGCGGGGGCGGCGCGGCCTGGACCGGCATGCTCGCCGGACGGGGCGACGCCAAGGTCGGCTTGGTACGGATCTTCTTGGTGCCGGTCTGCTTGATCGGCGAAGGCCGGCCGGGCAGCTTCAGGCGATGCGCCTTGCCAACCACGGAATTCTTTGAAACCCCGAGCATTTTGCCGATTTCTGAGGCGCTGCGGCCCGTATCCCAAAGCCGAGTGAGTTCGGCCACACGTTCTGTCGTCCAAGTCATGGGATTACCTTCTTCCTACTTCCATATGTTGTGGCTACCTCAACATATGGTCCGTTGATCCAAGGGACATACTATATCGTGGGTACCCACGCTTGTCGAGTCGTCCCTGTCTCAATGGCTCGGGGGAAGGCGCGTCATCGGGTCTGCGCAGCCATATTGGGGGCAGTGCAGCAGCCAAATTGGGCCAATTTATGGCAAGAAATCAGTTTACCTCGACCAATTGCCAATGGTCCCGGCGGCCGTCGGAGCTGAAGCCCTCGACCCTGACCATCCAGCCGAGCTCCGGTGCGTACCAGTTGCGCTGTTCCGCCCGCCAGCTGTCATCGGGCGTGCGGGAGCGGCGCCAGACCACGTAGGTATCGAAACTGCCGGCCGGTACCGTAATCCGGTCCGTTCCCCCGACGATGATGGTGTCCTTCCAGGCCAGGTTGCCCCGGTTCCGGGTAAAGCGGATCCCCTTGCCCACCGCGAGCGGGTACAGCCCGGCAATGGCGCCGCCATCGGCACCGATGCCCGCATCCAGGCAATCGGGGCAAAAGTGTCCCACGGTGGCAGCCCTTTGCCCGGCCCAGTCAAAGCGGACAATCATGCCCTCGGGCTGCAGAAAAACGACCGTCTTGCGCTCGCCGCTGTCGACGTTCTCCCAAACCATCCGGGTCCCCGAGGCCGGCGACTTGAAGGGCGCGGGAGGCAGCACCGGGCTCTCGGCCATCGCGGGTCCAAGCGGCCCCAGGCCGACCAGAATTGCAAGCAGCAGACAACGAACGGCAACGGCCATAGAAACATCCCCAAAAACAGAAACACTGGCGGGCTCCAACCTAGCGAAGCCGGCGCCGCGCCGCCAGATTCCTTCCGCAGGGGATGCCGCATCCCTGCGGCCCGTAGTATCTTCGGAGTATCGAACAATTGGCCTGTCAGGCGTGTCGGGACCACAGTTATGCGATTCATTTTGGTCATTCTTGCATTCCTCCTGCCCGTTAGCGCAGCGGCGATGCCGTTCGACGAAGCCCGGCACCTGCTGGCTCGAACTGGCTTCGGTCCCACCATTGCCGCTCTGGCGGCCTTCCGGGAGCTGACTTACGAAGACGCGGTGACGCGTCTTTTGGCGGAGGTAGGCAGCGAAGCTTCCCTGCCCGCTCCCGACTGGATCGCCGGCTGGCGCCCGCCGCCGCGCCGCAAGGACATGAGCCAAAGCGCGCGCGAGGCGCTGCGCGACCGAAACCGGGAACAGGCACAAGACCTGAAAGCCTGGTGGCTGCGGGAGATGATAGCGACGCCCGCGCCGCTGACCGAGGTCATGACCCTCTTCTGGCACAACCATTTCACCTCCGGCCTGCAGAGCGTCCGGGCGCCGGCCCTGTTGTTCCGGCAAAACGTCCTGCTCCGCCGTCACGCACTGGGAAATTTCGGCGCATTGCTGCGCGCCATCACCCGCGACCCGGCCATGCTGATTTACCTGGACGGCGCGCGGAACCGCAAAACCGCGCCGAACGAGAACTTCGCCCGTGAGCTCTTCGAACTCTTCACCCTGGGCGAAGGCCATTACAGCGAGGCCGACGTCAAGGCCGCCGCCCGCGCCTTCACCGGCTGGAGCCTGGACCGCCGGACCGGCAAATTCCTGTTCCGGGCCAACTGGCATGACAGCGGCGCCAAGACTCTGCTTGGCCGCCACGGCAATTTCGATGGCGACGATGTCGTGGACCTGCTGCTCGCCCACCCCCGCACGGCGGAGCTGATTACCGAAAAGCTCTGGCAGTATTTCGTCTCGGAAACGCCGGACCCGCCTGAGGTCACCCGTCTGGCCGATCTCTTCCGCGCCCAGGACTATGAGATCAAGGCCCTGCTCAAGGGGCTCCTGACGAGCCCGGCGTTCCGGGCCGTGGAAAACCGCGGCCGCCTCATCAAATCGCCCGTCGATCTGGTGGTGGGCGCGCTGCGCCTTTTCGATTTGCCGCTGCGCAAGGCGGCCGACCTGACCCGGATTACGCGGCGCCTGGGGCAGGATCTTTTCAATCCGCCCAATGTCAAAGGCTGGCCCGGGGGCACTGCCTGGATCACCGCCGACCGTCTGCTGATACGCCAGGCCCTGCTGGCGCGGCTGACCGGCGAGGCCGGCAGCATGATGAAGGCCGGCATGAAGACCGATGACGGCTCTGCGCAAAGACGGCGGGCGGCGGTTTTCGACCGCTGGTTCCAGGATCTGGGCGCTCCCTGGCAAAGCGCCGACGCCCTCGCCGGTTTGCTGCTGCCCCTGGCACCGGCCGATAACCCGGTCCTCGACCGGGACGGCAGCAGCGCTCTTGTGCGCAGCCTTCTGACTGACCCGGTCTATCAATTGAAATGAGGCAGAACATGCACCGCCGGGATTTCCTGAAAACCGCCGCCGCCTTGCCCCTGGCGACCGCGCTCTGGCCGCGCCGGGCCCATGCCAGGACCGGCAAGGGCCGCATCCTGGTGCTGCTGGAACTCAACGGCGGCAACGACGGGATCAACACAGTCGTCCCTTACGGCGACCCGCGTTACCGCCAGATCCGGCCCAGTCTGGCCCTGCCCCGCGACAAGGTCCTGCAACTCCGCGACGGCCTCGGCCTGGCGCCGGACTTGGCGCCCTTAATGCAAGCCTGGCAGGACGGCGACCTGGGCATCGCCCTGGGCGTGGGTTATCCCCGGCCCAACCGGTCCCATTTCCGCTCCATCGAAATCTGGAACACCGCTTCCGACTCGGAGGCTACGCTGCAAGAGGGTTGGCTGTCGCGCGCTCTGCGCGAAGCCGGGCACTCCGGCGAAACCTCGGACGACGGCGGCGCCGCGTTCGCGCTGGACGGCATCGTCCTTGGCGGTTCGGCCGGCCCCTTCAGCGGCGCGGGCTTTAAGTCGGTGGTGATGCGCAACCCCGAGCGCTTTCTGGCGCAAGCAGGCAGCGGCACAGGCGATGTCGCAGCCTCAACCAATCCGGCTTTGGCGCATATCCTGCGCGTGCGCGGCGAGATTTTTCAGGCGGCCGGCCAGATCGAGAAAAGCCTGGTGGGTGCCCCCAAGCTGGCAAGCGACTTTCCCCGCGACCCGCTGGGCCGTCAGCTCGCCCTTGCCGCCCGGCTGATTGCCGCCGGCCTGCCGCTGAAGGCAATCAAGCTGGCGCAAAGCGGCTATGACACCCACGCCAACCAGCGCAACCGTCATGGCCGTCTGCTCGGTCAACTGGCCGCCGGCCTGGCCGCCTTTCGTCAGGCACTGCAGGACGCCGGCAAGTGGGATCAGGTGCTGGTCATGACCTATGCCGAGTTCGGCCGCCGCGCCGGTGAGAACGCCAGCGGCGGAACAGACCACGGCACCGCCGCGCCGCATTTTCTGTTGGGCGGCAAGGTCAAGGGCGGCTTCTACGGCCGGCAGCCCAGCCTGGGCGACCTGGCAGGCGGCGACCTGAAACACAGCCTCGACTTTCGCCGGCTCTACGCGACCGCCACCCAGAACTGGTGGGGCCTGCCGCCGACCCGTAACACCCTGGGCAATGCAAAGCCGCTTGATGTTGTGGCTTGAGGTCCTTGTGGGATACCCGCTCAGATTTGCACAAATGTTGCTTCGTCATCCTGGGGCGGGCGAAGCCCGAACCCGGGATCCATGTTGACGCCGGAAGCGTTCTATGGATCCCGGGTTCCACCCTTCGGGCGGCCCCAGGATGACTGTCAATACGCACATACCTGTTCGGATAACGCGCTACGCCCCGAGTCTGTCGAGCAGCTCTGCGGCAAAAATCGAGAGGGTGTCGTCGCGGGCGCCCATAATCACGATCCGGTCGCCGGGCCGGGCCAGCTCCAGCAGCTTGTCGCCGCAGGCCGCGCGCTCGGCAAAGGCGTAGGCCGAGCGCCCGCGCGCGCAAACCCCCTGCACGATATCCTGACTGGTGACCGCGCGCTCGACCGTGCCGCCGAAATAGACCGGATCGGGCATGATCAGGACGTCATCGTCCTTCAAATGGCAGACAAAACAGTCGATGAAAGCGTCCTTCATCAGCCGCAGGGGACCGAAGCCATGGGGCTGGAACAGGATCAGCAAACGTCCCGGGAAGCTGTGCAGGGTGGCGAACGTCGCGACAATCTTGTCGGGGTTGTGGGCGAAGTCATCGATGACCGTCACGTCCTTGGCCGTTCCGACGACCTCAAGCCGCCGCCGGAGACCGGAGAAACTGTTGAGCGCGGCCGCAGCCTCCTGCAGCGATACGCCGCAAGCGCGGGCGGCGCAGAGCGCGGCCAGGGCGTTTGCCACGTTGTGGTCGCCCGGCACCGGCAACTGCACCTGGACGCTTGCACCGGTCGAACGATCCGTTACTTCAAAGGCGATCCCCTCCGGCGTCGGGACCAGCGCGCGGGCTGAGAGATCGGCGACGCCGTCGGTCAAGCTGAAGGTGATGGCCTTGTCTTGCGGCAGCTCGGCCGCCAAAGCGGCGGTCTCGTCGTTGTCCAGGTTGAGCACCACGGTGGTGGCCCTGGCGATGAAATCGCGAAACAAAGCGCGCAACTCCTCCAGCGACTTGTGATCCAGCGACATATTGGTCAGGACCGCAATCTGCGGCCGGTAGAGGGCAATCGAGCCGTCGCTTTCGTCCACCTCGCTGACGAAGAGGTCGCTCTCGCCCAGCACGGCGCTGGCAAACAGCCGGTCGGGCGCAACGAAGTTCTTCATCACCGCGCCGTTCATGATCGTCGGGTCCCGACCGGTACGACTCAGTATCCAGCCGATCATCCCGGTTGTCGTCGACTTCCCGCTGGTGCCGCCAACGGCGATACTTTGCCCCGCGGCGTTGAACAGCGCCGCCAGCAGCTCGGCGCGCGTCATCGTCTTTGCGCCGAGCCGGCGGGCCGCTTGCACGTCGGGCACCGTGTCCTCAACCGCAGCCGAGGTGACCAGAATCTGGTCGGGCCCGGTCAGGCCGCTGCCGTCCTGCGCATGAAGCCCAATACCGCGGTCGCGCAAAAAATCGAACTTTTGTGTCGTCCGTCCCTGGTCTAGCATGCGGTCGGATCCCGCCACCGCGCAGCCCAGACCCCTCAGGATCAAAGCCAGCGGCAGCATGCCGCTGCCGCCGATACCGCAGAAGAAATATTGCTTGTCCCGGTCCATCGGGCCATGACTACAGCGATAGCCAGGACCTGACAAGGAACCCGAAAAGAGGAACGATTGCGTGCCTGAAAACAAATTCAAGATCGGGGTCATGGCGCCCGGGTCACGCATCGACAGGCCCGTCGCCGAGCGCGTCAAGGACATCGCCGCCGGCTTCGCTCCCGACCGGTCCATCGACATCCACTTCCACCCGCAATGCTTTCTCAGCTCCGGGCATTTCGCCGGTGACGATTCGGCCCGCACGGCGGCCTTCCTCGACATCGCCAACGACGGCAGCTTCGATGCCCTATGGTTCGCCCGTGGCGGTTATGGCTCCTGCCGGATCGCCGAGGCTGCAATCTCGCAGCTCACTCCCGTCGCGCGGGATAAAACCTATCTTGGCTACAGCGATGCCGGCAGCCTGCTCGCCGGGCTCTACAAAGCAGGTTTCACCGGTCTGGCCCATGGTCCGATGCCCGCCGACATTCTGCGCGATGGCGGCGAGGCAGCAATCGGGCGCGCCCTCGCCTATCTGCTCAACCGAGCGCCGGACGCGCTGGAAGCCAGCGTCTCGGCTAAAACGCAAACCGCTGCGTTCAACATGGCCGTACTCAGCCATTTGCTCGGAACGCCGCTGCAACCGGACCTGACCGATCACCTGCTCATGCTCGAGGAAGTTGCGGAGTATCTCTACCGGATCGACCGCTTTCTCTTCCACATCACCAGCAATCCCGCTGTCCGGCGGGTTGCGGGTATCATGCTCGGCCGCTGCTGCGCCGTCCCAACGAACGACCCGGACTTCGGGCAGAGCGAAGAGGAGACGGTCCGGCACTGGTGCCGGGTTTCGGGAATCCCCTATCTCGGCCGCGCAGATATCGGCCATGACATCCATAACAAGATCGTGCCCTTGGGGCGGTTACAATCCGGCTGACCGCCCGGCATCTTCGGGTCCGGAGCAAGTTCCCGAACGTCCCTCCTTTGCATAGCGCCTCGATTTCCCTGTAGGCTCCCAATGAACACTCGATGGGATGACTGCGCATGATGGGGCGGCCCATTATTGCCCTCGGCTTGAGTGCCCTGGTTCTGACCGGCGCGACGTCGGCACAGGCTTTCGAACTTACGCGGCTGCCAACGCACCGCTGCATCGCGACCCTTTCCGGGGACGGCAGTCTCACAGGCGGCATCGCGACCGGCAGCGCGCAGCGTGAAGCCTACGTTGAACATTGCGACGGCACGCGGCAGCGCATTCTGCTGCAAGAGGACGGTCTCGTCTTGGAACCGGCCTCAAGTCCAGCCCCCCTGCCCCCGAAGACCGACGCCTTGCCGGACGGCGAGGTGACGGCCGTCCCGGGTCGCATCGCGGCCGCCTGGCTTACCGGGCCGACAACGCTATACCGTCACGGCATCCTGGGGGACCAGACGGAAGCCTCGGGTTTCCGGGTCGTGCCCGAGGGCGGCAAGGCGCTCGCCCTCTCCCTGCCCGATGATTCCGTATTTGAGGACCTGCGCCTGCGCCTCGTCGACCTGACCGGCGATGGCGCAGAAGAATTCCTCGTCGTCCGTGCCTATCTCGACCGGGGCGCTGCCCTGTCGGTATTTGGCCGCGGCGAGGGAGGTCTGGCGCTTCTGGGTGAGACCCGGCCGATCGGCAGCCCGCACCGCTGGCTCAACCCCATCGGGGTCGCCGACTTCGACAGCGACGGCAAGGCCGAAGTCGCTTTGGTGGTCACCCCGCATATCGGCGGCTTGTTGCAGCTTCATGAGCTGACGGAAACCGGCCTGCGGCTGGAGCAGGAGGAGTTCGGCTTCTCCAATCATGCCATCGGCAGCCGGGTGCTGGACATGGCGGCGGTGATCGACTGGAACCGCGACGGCACGCCCGACCTGGCGCTGCCGGATACCGGCCGTCACAGCCTGCAGGTCGTCACCTTTACCGGCGGGCGCTTCTCGCTGCTGGACTCTCTGCCGCAAGAGGCCGCCCTCACCACGGCGATCCTCACCAGCGACCTCAACGGCGACGGACGGGCGGAGCTGGTTTTTGGATTGGACGACGGATCGGTCGTCCTGCTGCGGCCATGACCGACATTGGCAACGACGACAGGCCAGAGGACAATCAGGCCGAGAGCCGATTGATCACATCGACCAGGCGGGCGCCGATGGCCTCGACCCCTTTGCGCACGCCCGCGTCCTTCAACTGGTCCGCCCCGTCGAAAGCCTCCATGGCGCTGTTGACGGCGCGCTGCTCGGGGATGACCAGAACATTCAGGTTGGTGAGGACCTGGCGCAGATGCACCAGCCCCCTGAGGCCGCCCAGCGAGCCCGGCGAACAAGCCACCAGGCCGGCGACCTTGCCGCGGTAGCCGGCCAGGGGTTTTTCGTCCGGCGCCTGGCGGGACACCCAGTCGATAGCGTTCTTCAGGACCGCACTGAAGGAGCCGTTATATTCCGGCGCCGAAATCAAGAGGCCCTGGTGCGCGGCAAAAAGCGCCTTCAGTTTCACCGCGTTTTCCGGCAGGCCCTGACTGTCTTCCAGATCGCCGTCATAAAGCGGTAGGGCATAGTCCCGGAGGTCGATCAGCGTCACCGCCGCGCCCGCCCCCTCCGCGCCGGCGGCGGCGCAGCGGATCAGCTTCTTGTTGAAAGAGCCGCTGCGGGTACTGCCGGCAAAGGCGAGAATTTTCGGTGCTGCGGTCATGCGATGGGTCCCCTATGATCCTGTCATCAAACTGCCGCGGATTGTCGCTTAATCTGCCAGGACAGTCTCTGCGAAAATGGATCAGCCATGGCCGAAATCAAGGTTCTTTTTCTCTGCACCGGCAACAGCGCCCGCAGCATCATGGCCGAGGCCATCCTGCGGCGCCTGGGCAAGGGGCGCTTCGCTGCCTTCAGCGCCGGCAGTTCGCCCACCGGGCAGGTCAATCCGCTGGCGCTGGAGACCCTGCAAGCCCAGGGCTATGGCACGGAGGGCCTCAGCTCCAAATCCTGGGAGGTCTATGCCGCGGCGGGCGCACCGGCGATGGATTGCATCATTACCGTCTGCGACAACGCGGCCGGCGAGGTCTGCCCGGTCTGGCCCGGCCATCCCGCCGCAGCGCACTGGGGCTTCCCCGACCCCGCCGCGGCCGGGGGCGACGAGGCGAACAAGCGCGCCGTTTTCAACCAGGTCTTTGCGCAGATCGAGGATCAAATCCGAAAACTCGTCGCCCTGCCGGTAGATGACCTCAGCAGCAGAGACGCCGCCGCCCGCTTGCAGGCCCTGAAGCCTAGGGACTGAACTCTGGCAGCGGCGCGGTCAAGGGAGCATACTGCCCCCATGACCAAAACCACGTTCCAACCCCTGGGCGGCAACGAGATGCCGCGCTTCGGCGGCCCGGGCACCATGATGCGCCTGCCGGCCCGGGAGAACGCGCAAGGGCTGGACGCCTGCTTCGTCGGCGTGCCCTTCGACATCGGCACCTCGAACCGGGCCGGCGCGCGCTTCGGGCCGCGCCAGATCCGTGCCGAGTCGGCTTTGCTGCGGCCCTACAACATGGCGACGCGGGCCGCCCCCTTCGACAGCCTGTCGGTTGCCGACATCGGCGACGTGGCGATCAACACCTTCAACATCGAAAAATCCGTCGCCATCATCGAAGCCGCCTATGACGAGATCCTGGCCGCGAACTGCAAGCCGCTGACCCTGGGCGGCGACCACACCATCGCGCTTCCGATCCTGCGGGCGCTGAAACGGAAATACGGCCCGGTCGGCATGGTGCATGTCGACGCCCACGCCGACATCAACGATCACATGTTCGGCGAGAAGATCGCCCACGGCACCCCGTTCCGGCGCGCCGTGGAGGAAGGCCTGCTGGAGGGCACGCGGGTCGTTCAGATCGGTTTGCGCGGCAGCGGCTATGCCGCCGACGATTTCGACTGGCCGCGCGCCCAGGGCTTTCGCGTCGTGCAGGCCGAAGAATGCTGGTACCGTTCCCTGGCGCCCCTGATGGAAGAGGTCCGCACCCAGTTGGGCGCCGGGCCGGTCTACCTCAGCTTCGACATCGACGGCCTGGACCCCTCCTGTGCGCCCGGCACCGGCACACCCGAAGTCGGCGGCCTCACCACCATTCAGGGCCTGGAGATCATCCGCGGCTGCCGCGGCCTGGACATCGTTGGGGCCGATCTGGTCGAGGTCGCCCCGCCCTACGATCCGGCCGGCAACACCGCCCTGGTCGGCGCCAATCTGCTGTTCGAGATGCTTTGCGTCCTGCCCGGCGTGGAATACCGCGCCTAAAACAAGGGGCCGCAGCCGGCCCTTCTGACCCTATTTTTCGCCGGGTTCCGTCAGGCCGAACCAGCTGTTGCGGACGGCCTTGTAGTCCAGGTCCGCGTCATAGAGGTCGACTGGCAGGTCCAGGTCCAGCGCCGTCAGGCGGCCGATGGCGCTCAACAGGGCAAAGCCGGCGGAGAAATTGTCGCGCTCGGCGCCGACCAGGCTGACCTGGGCGTCGAGCAGTTCCTGCTCCGCGTCCAGGATATCCAGAATGGTGCGGGCACCGACCTCGTTTTCCTGACGCACGCCTTCCAGCGCGATTTCATTGGCGCGCACGCTGGTCTCGAAAGATTCGATCTGGGCACGCGCCGTCAGGAGATCCTCCCAGGCCTGGATGGCGTCTTCTTTCGCCAGGCGCCGCGATTCGTCGATTTCGATCCGGCGCTGGTTGGCGATCTGCTTGGCCTGGCGCACCCGGCTAGAGACCTGACCCTGCTGATAGATGGGAATGCGGACTTCGGCGATGATCGAGGCGCTTTGGCTTTCCGATCCGGAAGTGGAATTATCTTCCTGGTGGGACAGCGTGCCGCGCAGATTGACCTCCGGCAGCAGTTCGCCCTCGACCTCGCGCACCGAACGCGCGGCGGCCCGCTCCGTCAGCAGCGCCGCAACCACGCGCGGATCGTCCTTGACCGACAGCTCGATGGATTCCTCGCGGCCGGCGGGCAAACCGGCGACCGGGTCGGGCCGCGCCAGATTTTCCGGCGCCCTGCCGACGACCCGTTCGAACACAGCTCGGCTGGCCGCCAAATCGCCTTCCGCGGCGATCCGGTTGGAGGTGGCGTTGGCGAGCCGGCTTTCGGCCTGCGCCACGTCGGTCCTGGTCACCTCCCCCACTTCAAACCGGTCCTCGGTGGCTTCCAGCTGCCGGCGCAAGACCTGCTCGTTGTTGATGTTGAGTTCCAGAACCGATTGATCGCGCCAGACGTCGAAGTAGGAGACCGCGCCCTCCAGCAAAACGCTCTGCTCCACGGTCTGCAGAACCGCCCGCTGCGCCAGAACTTCGCTTTCGGCCCGTTCGGTCCCGGCCACCGTCCGGCCGCCCCGGTAAAGCGGTTGGATCAGCAGCAGGCTGGCTTCGCGCGGGGTCGTGGCCGAGGTGTTGTCCGAAGGCTGCTGGGTTTCCGTGCGGCGTTTGCCGATCGATCCGCTGGCACTGAGTTCGGGCCGCCAGTTGGACAGGGCCTGGGGCACGCCTTCGTTGACCGCCCGCAGTTCGGCGCGCGCGGCGCGCAGCGTGGGATTGGATTCATAGGTGGCGGCCAGGGCTTCCGGCAGGCTCTGCGCCGCCGCCGGTTCGGCGAACGCCAGTAATGGACAGAGCAGCAGCGCCGTCAGGCCGGCCGGCAGACGGCCAGCACCGGAAAAGCGCAGTCCGGCACCCAAAAACACCCGCTTCATCGATCCCCCAAAGGGTTGGAGCTGTTTGCCGGTGAGATTCCTCAGACGGCACCCGAAGCGACTATTCTGCCTCTTTCGGTAAATCTTTCAATCATTTACTCCGCAGCGGCCGGAACCGGCTCAATATCGCCGCAAACGGGAAGATGATCGGAGGCCCGTCGCGTCAGGGGCGAGCGGATAACCTGATGACCGGTGATTTGGAATTCCGCCGAGGCATAGATCCGGTCCAGGCGCAGGAGCGGCCGGCGGGTGTGAAAGGACCGCGGCGCCAGACAATGGGGGAAATCCTCCTGCAGCGCCTCCAGGGGCGGAATGCGCAGGCGCCATTCGTTGAAATCGCCCATCAGAATCATCGGCAGACGGGGCGAATCCCGCAATTCGCGCTGCAGACGGGCGAATTGCTGGGCCCGCTCGAAAGGATCCAATCCGAAGTGGGCGTTGATGATCCGCAGATCCCGGCCGCCCACCTCCACCACCGCCTCCAGCGCGGAGCGCTTGGCGCGATATTGAATGGTCAGGTCATGCACCCGGGAGTGCTTCACCGGCTTGCGGGTCAAAAAGGCGTTGCCGAATTGGGCCCGGGCATGGTCGCGGGTGAGACCGGCACAGACATGATAGCCGGTGGCCTCGCGAAAATAGGCGAACTGGTCAAAGTGCTTCTGGCCGCGCAGATGCCAGCCGACCTCCTGCAGCCCCACCACATCGGCCCCGAGGACCGAGATCACCTCGGCGATCCGTTCCGGGGCGAAGCGCCGGTCCGTGCCGAGACAGCTATGGATGTTATAGGTCGCGACCCGAAAGGGCCCGACGGCGGTATGGGGCATAGCGGATGGTATAGATGCAAAAAGTTTGCATATCCTTTCGCATACAATTTAAGTGGCACCATGTTGCAGCGTCAAACGCACCCGCGGCGCCATGGTCATCGTTGAATTCTTCGCGGAGTTCTGGGCGCCCTTCGTGGGCGTCATCGCCATTGCCCTGGCGGTCTTCATGACCGCCAACGTGGTGCTCCATAAGCGCAACGAGCGCGCCGCGGTCGGCTGGGTCGGCCTGATCTGGCTGTCGCCCTATCTCGGGGCCATTCTTTATGTCCTTTTGGGGATCAACCGGATCCGCCGGCGCGCCAGCAAACTGCGGCCGAGCCGGGCCCTGACCTTTGCCGGCGGGGGGACTCATCTGGTCCGGCAGGAAGACCTCGGCGCCCGCTTGCCCGCGGCCCGGGGACACCTGGCCCATCTGGCCAAGCTGGTGGAGGCGGTAACGCGGGCGCCTTTGACGGAGGGCAATAGCCTGACCCCCCTGATCAATGGGGACGAAGGCTATCCGGAAATGCTTGAGGCCATTGCTTCGGCGGAACGCTCCGTCGCCCTCAGCAGCTACATCATCAAGAACGACGCCGCCGGGCAGCTCTTCATCGCCGCGCTAGCCGACGCAGTCCGGCGGGGGCTGGAGGTTCGGGTGCTGATCGATGGGCTGGGCGCGCTCTATTCGATCCCCACGGTACTGGGACCTCTGCGCCGCAGCGGGGTGACGGCGGAACGTTTTCTGCATTCTTTCTTTCCCTGGCGCATGCCCTACCTCAACCTGCGCAATCATCAGAAACTTCTGATCCTCGACGGAAAGCTCGCCTTCACCGGTGGCCTGAACATCGGCGCCGGCAACCTGTTGGCCCGGCGTTCCGGCCATGCCATTCAGGATATCCATTTCAAAGTGACAGGCCCGGTGGTGGAACAGATGATGGAAGTCTTCGCCGATGACTGGTCCTTTTCGACCGGCGAGAGCCTTTACAGCGACAACTGGTTCCCACCGCTGGCACCGGCCGGAAAGGTCATCGCCCGCGGCATCGCCTCAGGGCCGGACCAGGATTTTGAGAAAATCCGCTGGACCCTTTTGGGCGCCCTCAAGGAGGCCCAGGAATCGGTCAGGATCGTCACGCCCTATTTCTTGCCGGACGAATCGCTTGCCACCGCGCTGCGTCTCGCCGCGATGCGCGGCGTGACGGTGGACATCCTCCTGCCGGCGAAGAGCAACCTCAGTTTTGTCGCCTGGGCCTCGGCCCCGCTGCTGGGTGTCCTGATCGAGGCCGGCTGCCGCTTTTGGATGAGCCCGCCGCCCTTCGACCATTCCAAGCTAATGGTGATCGACGGCGCCTGGACCTTGGTCGGCTCGACCAACTGGGACCCGCGCAGCCTCAGCCTCAATTTCGAGTTCAACCTGGAATGCTATGACGCCGGCCTGGCGGAGGAATTGGGCGCGGTGATCGCGGCGAAGCAGTCCCGGGCCGCTCCCCTTGCCCTCAGCGACCTGGAGAACCGCAGCCTGCTTCTTCAATTGCGCGATGGCGTGGCGCGCCTCTTCACGCCTTACCTGTGAGCCGCCCGGCGGCGCCTATTTGATCCGCTTCAGCGCGGTCTTCACGGATTTATCGATTTCCTTCGCCGCCGATTCGAAGCCCAGCTTGAGATCCTTGAAGATCGCCTCGCGTTTGCTGACGATCTTCATCAGCTTTTTTTCGGCCACTTTGGACTTCTTGCCCAAGTCGTTGACCAGGCGGTCGAACTCCTTCTCGGTCGCCGCCACGGCTTTTTTCGCCCGCTTGCCGACCCGGTCCACGTCCTTGGAAAGCTGTTTCAGGTGCTTGTCGAGATCGCGGTTTCGCGATGTCGCGGCCTTCGCTTTGCTTGACGCCTTTTGCGATGCCTTTTTTTTGGCCTTTTTTTTCTGCGTGCCGGATGTCTTCTTCTTGGCTTTGCTCTTCGCCGTAGGCTTTGCCGCTGCCGCTTTTTTGGGCGCGGCCTTTTTCTTAGCCGCGGCTTTTTTGGGCGCGGCTTTCTTAGGCACGGCCTTCTTCTTCACCGCCTTTTTCTTGGCGGGCGCTTTGCCGGCCCCTGCCTTTGCAGACTTTTTTACCGCAGGCTTCTTCGCTGCGGGCTTCTTCGCCGCCGCCACAGGTCCCTTCGCCATGGAAATCCCCTTGCCTCAAAAATTTGCACCCGAGAATTCAGAGCTTGCCTGCTGTGACCGCGAAAGACAACCGCGAGACCTAATCGGCCGGATCGCCGGGCCGCACAAAGCGCCGGATCACCCGCTCCACCGTCAGACCCTGAACGATGATCGAAAAGATCACCACGCAATAGGTCGTGGTCAGCAGCAACGGCTTGTCGTCGCTGGCCGGCAGCGACAGCACCAGCGCGACGGAAATGCCGCCGCGCAGACCGCCCCAGGTCATCACCGGGATCGCGCCCTGGGTGAAGCTGCGTCCCAGGGCCAGGGCCCGGATGGGCAGCGAAACGGCGATAAAGCGCGCCGCCAGCACCAGTGGAATGGCGGCAAGCCCCACCATCAGGTGCTGGCGTTCGAAGGCAATCGCCAGCACCTCGACGCCGATCAAGAGGAACAGGACGGCGTTTAGAATTTCATCGACCAGATGCCAGAACTTCGTCACATGATCGCGGGTTACCTCGCTCATGCCGTACTTGACGCCGTGATTGCCGATCCAAAGCCCGGCGATCACCACCGCGATGGGGCCGGAGACATGAAGCGCGCCGGCCAGCGCATAGGTCCCCATCACCAGGGCCAGGGTCAGCATGACCTCCAGGGTATATTCGTCGACCCGGCGCATGATCCGGTAGACCGCCCAACCGGTTGCGCTCCCCAGGGCGGCGCCGCCCAGGGCCTCCACCACGAAAAGTTCCAGCACATCCAGCGGCCCGATGGGCTCCCCGCCGGTTTGGAAGGCGATCGCGACGATCAGCAGAAAGACGACAACGCCCACCCCGTCGTTGAAGAGCGACTCGCCGGCGATTTTGGTCTCCAGGCTTTTGGGCACCTGGACGCGTTTCAAAATGCCCAGGACCGCGACGGGATCGGTCGGGCTGATCAAGGCGCCGAAGACCAGCGCGATCACCAGGGGCACCCCCGCCAGCAAACTGTAGCCATAGCCGATCAAGGCCGTCGACGTCAGGACCCCCAGGGTCGAGGTCAGGACGATGACCCACTTCTGCTCTTTCAGCTCCTTCAGGTTCACATGCAGGGCGCCGGCGAAGAGCAGGAACCCCAGCATGCCCTCCATCACCGCCTCGTAGAAATCGATCTCGGCAATCAGACGCCGCACCGGCTCGATCAGTTCGTGGTTCGGCAGCGCGAGGTCGGCCAGCATCAGACCAAAGGAGCTGACCAGCGCAATGACCACCAGGCCGATGGTGGAGGGCAGCTTCAGGGTCATGTGATTGAGCAGCCCGAACAGCGCCGCAAGCACCACCAGAATCGCCGCGATGTCAAAGATGTCCATAAAGTTTTCTCAATACAAAAAGTCTCGGTGTCACGCTTCGTCGTCGCCGGTGATAAGGCGGCTGCCCCGGTCGAAAGTCAAATAGGACCAGAGCCACTGGATCGACACCAGAAGGCGGTTCCGGTTGCCGATCAGGAAATAGACATGCACCAGGCTCCAGATCCACCAGGCGAGGTATCCGCGCAGCCGCAAAAATTTGAAATCGGCCACCGCGGCGCGCCGGCCGATGGTGGCCAATTGGCCCATGTCGATATAGCGAAAGGGCGGCGGGTCTTCGCGCTGCTGCAGGCGGGCCCGGATCACCTTGGCCACATAGGCGCCCTGTTGCTTGGCCACGGGCGCGATACCGGGCAGCGCGCCGCCGTCGGGACCCGCCAGGGTCGCCGTATCGCCGATGACAAAGATGTTGCGGTCGCCCGGTACCTCCAGACGTTCGGTAACCGCCACCCGTCCCGCCCGGTCTTGATCCGTGCCGAGCCACGCGCCGGCGGGCGAAGCGGCAACACCCGCCGCCCAAAGAATGGTGGCCGCCTCGATGCGGCGCTCGCCCAAACGCACCCCCTGCTCATTGCAGTCGGTGATGGCCTCACCCAGGGCCACCTCCACCCCCAGCCCCTCCAGCGCCCGCCGGGCATAGGCAGAAAGCTTTTCCGGAAAAGACGCCAGGGCCCGCGCGCCCGCCTCCACCAGGATCACCCGCGCCCGACGCGGGTCGATGTGATGAAAGTCGGCGGCCAGGGCCTTGCGGCTCAATTCCGCAATGGCGCCGGCCAGCTCCACGCCGGTCGGCCCGGCGCCCACAATGACAAAGGTGAGAAGCCGGGTTTGCCGCGCCGGGTCGCTCTCCAGCTCCGCCTGCTCGAAGGCCATCAGGATCCGCCGGCGGATGCCTGTCGCGTCCTCGATGGTTTTCAGACCCGGCGCATAGGGTTCCCAGAGGTCCTTGCCGAAATAGGCATGGCG
>CAJHXM010000217.1_pt1 | contig 19821 bp, 17 predicted proteins | sample 9198461 | NCBI WGS metagenome assembly CAJHXM01 (sample SAMEA7708299, study PRJEB35096) | sediment metagenome | biome: marine neritic benthic zone biome [ENVO:01000025]; feature: sediment [ENVO:00002007]; material: shallow marine sediment [ENVO:03000034] sea grass bed [ENVO_01000059] ...
ATAGATGCGGGCGATGACAGGTTCCGGGCGCTCTGCCCCTTGGCTGGCTATCTGATCTCTCAAAAAGTTGTTCGCCCCAATCCCTAGGGGATGCGTGGACGTTGCAGGATGGCCGGTTTCCTGGACCAATTCGAGATCTATGAGAACCCTGCCGTACAGCAGAATATTTGTTGGACTTAGGAGTGTTTCAGGCATTGTTCGTCCCCTCCTTTTGAATTTATTAGGTGAAATTGAATTCTAGTCTTTTAACTACTCTATACTCCTCCATGCACCATTTCCAACACCATAATTCGGACCAAGCGGCCCCGTACCAAACTACCGCCCCGCACCGCCGCCGCTCCGGGCGAGTTGGACGCGCTCGCGATAGGATAGCCGGCGCTGCTGCGGCCGGTCCGGCTGCCGCTGGGGCATGATCGTGCGGTCCGAGAAGGCATGGCTTTCCGGTTCCGGCGGCGACAGCCGGGGGCCGACCGACGCGGTAAAAAGCTCGCGCCAATTCAAGCTGTTAAGCATGAGCCGGCGGTAGCGGGATTCGCCGAGATTCCGGTCCACGGCGAGCAGGGCTTCGCCCACGTCGCTGTAGTTCAGGAAATCGGGGGACAGGGAGCGCCAGGTTTCGGCAAGGGCGTAACCCAGGTCGTCCCGCGCATCCACCAGGGCCGCCTTAAAACCTGCCGGATCCCGGGCATAGGCTTCATCGAAAAGCCCCTGGATGACGGGTTCGTACTCCGGCCGCCCCTGAAGCCGGTCGGCAAGGTCCTCGACCTCCGGCGAAATCAAGCCGCGTTCCAGAAGACTTTCGTGAAAAATGTCGACAAAAATATCGAACAATGCCCCCGTCATAGGTTCGGACAGCTTGTGTTCCTTCGTCCAGCCTTTGGAAAACTCCGAAAGCCGCGTGGCGTTCCCGGCAATGCGGATTTGATCGAAATCGGACGACTCCGCAAAGCGGTTCAACTCGTTCATCGTGTAGAGATTGCCGCTGGTCGTCTCCAGCAACTGATCCACAACCCGATCGAAATGCAGCAGGGCCATGAGCGAGACCATATCCGCAGCGGATTCATGAAACCCTAAATACTCGCCCTGCATCGCGCCGGTATCGGGCAGCCCCACCTGGCTGTAGATGATGAGGTGGCCGGTCTCGTGGGCCAAGACATCGAAATTCATATTGAAAGGCCGGTCCTCTGCATCATCGAAAAAATGGGTACCGATTTCCATCGACCCATAACCTGCATAGGCGTTGTTCAAATGGCGCAGCAGGACAATTTCCAGGCGGTCCATATCTTCGCGAAAGTGCCAATCGATGGGGCCACGAAAATACTTCTCCCAGACATCCAGGGTAAAGCGCACCGACCCATAAACATGGGCGGCCTCGAATTCCGGCGTTCCCGGCGCCAAGTGGTCGAAATGCCCTTCGGGGCCCGGCTCCACCGGCCGGCGGACCGCCCCCCGCCAAGGCGGCAGGAAAAGATAGGGCGCCCCGGTCGGGCCTTCGGTCACGCCATAGGCTTTGGCTTTGTCGACGGGATCGATCACATACATGCGGCCATCCGACGGGCCCGGGCCCAAGCTGCCAGCCGGGGCGGAAACCCGCACGATCTCCGGCTCCGCATAGCCCTGCAACCAAGGCGCCTGCGGAAAGAGTTTGAACTTTGTCCCCTGGGGCGCTTCCTGCGCTACGAACTGCCGACGCATGTCACACAGCTCCTGAACAACATAATCCGAAAATTCTGCGTGGCGCCTAGGGATAATATCCCGTCCCTATGGCCCCGCCATATTCTTATGTTTCGAGTATAGGTACTCCCGCAGCAAAGCGCGATCAAAATCTTCGCGGCTGGAGAACCCCAGACTTTGCACAAAGCCCTCGGGATCATCCGGTATTGCCGCGCCCAGCCGTTCGCGGCAATACCAGGCGAGCAGCTGCATGGGGTTGGGACCGGCTGCCTGGCGATTGCCAAGATCCATATCTTTCAGCAGTTTCCCCTTTTCCGCGGCACGCTCCAGCAGCCCGCGATAGTCCCCAGTCAGCCGGAGAATATCGGTCAGCTTCCGGTCGAGCGCCGGCCCAGCCCAGGTCCGGAGGCGCTGGAGCTGGGCTTCCTCCCGCATCAGCTCTTCAAAGGACTGCTGATTGAGACCATGCGCCGCGATCCAGTGGTCCAGCGCGTCGCGGGTAAAGAGTCCCTGCTGCTCTCGAAATTTGTTTGTCGCCTGCGTCACGGCAGCCTGGTCCAAGCGGCCGTGCCGGCGGTCCGTCTCCCGCTGAGCCAGCAGGCGCAGAAACGCTTTATGATGCAGATCTTCGGTCCGGTCCGCCTGCAGTCTGACTTCGTCAAGCAACGCCGCCAAGGCGACATCGCCAGCGACATCTGCCATCTGCACCTGGCCCGAGGCGGCAAAGGCCGTCGCCGCATCCCACATTTCCGTCCATTCGAGATGGTAGGCCGGGCGCATCGGTTCGGGCGCCGCTGCCAAAAATGTACCCATGGCCGAGAGCATCGCAATGGCATCCGCGCGCTTTACATCGACCCGGCCCGCAGGCAACCAGGACCGCAAAGCGTCGAGTTCCCCGGCAGGCAGGGACTTCATCTCTGGGACCTCGAAGAGACTCTCCCAAGTGCGCTGCTGATAGAACTGAGCCTTTGCGGAGTCTTCCAGGACCGACTTGGCTGCAGAGTCGATAACCTCTTCGGCGACAGCCTTGGCCAGGGTCGCGCGGATATTGACCATCGGTTCCGAGAGCGCGAGATAGCCGGCTTCTTCGGGGCCATGCAAAAGGGCGACCTCGTCGTCGTCTTGCAGAACGCCGTCACGGTACCATTCAAAAACCGTCCCGATGCCCTGCATGCCGAAATCGCAGAGCTCCGCCGCCCGCAGCGCGCCCATGCTGGCGCTGCCGAAAAAATGAATGCCTTCCGCCATGGCCCAGAGGATTTCCTTGTGCCAGACGGAGGGCACGCCATCGAAGTATCCATCGATCAGTCCGATCGCCCGGGGCCGGCTCTGACCGGCGCGATAGACATCGCCCAAGGCGGCCGGCGGCAGGAAGACCGCATCGCAGAACGCGCGGCCATCGACCCCGGCGAGCGACGGACCGGCGAAAACAACGACCGTCATGACCCCGCCCCGGCAACGGCGAGAGCGCGCGGACCCCTCACGTAGAAATCATGGTCGTCGGGCCCTTCAAGCCCGGGGATAACAACCCTTGCGACCGGCAGCCCGAACTTCGGCTTGGTCAGGTCCAGCGCGATGACCTGCCGAACACCCACAGCACGCAGTCTTTCGAGCATCCAATCCAGATCGGCGGCCAGATTGGCCGAATCTTGTGACGGGACGGCGCGGAAGTCGCGCAGCGGCCCCGACCCCGTCATCAAGTGACGGGCCCGGGTGATCTTCTGGGCGATGCCCCTGTTCTCGTACTCTTCCGGCGAGAGGTCGTCGCGCGAGCCGGTGATATAGGTGGTGCGGACCTGCACCGCTTCCGTCAAGCTGCGCGACAGGGCGACCGCCCGCGCGGGATGGCACCCGGCCCCCTCGCCGGAATGCGCGACATCGCTCAGCCGATCCAAAATCAAACAATAAAACGATGCGATTCCAACGTCGCTGGTCGTGTCCCAAACCGCGACTTCAATGCCCGCCGCGTCCAGTTTCCCTAAAAGGCCGCGGCAGCTGTCATCGTCGATGCTTTCCAGATCGATTCGCGTGGCATCCCGGCGCGGCTTATCCAATTGCTTCCACAGGCTCGTCGAATCGCGCTCGACTACTTCGCCAATCCCGTGGTTGACCGCCTCGATCAGATGGTTGCCGGACGCCAGCCCGTTGGTGCTGGCGACGAAACAGCCCGATCCTGCCGGCAGAGGCAGGGTATAGTTGCTATGGACCATTTCATAAGGCACCCAGCGGGTTCGGCCTGCAAGCAGGTCCTCGCCTTCGATCCAGAGTATTTGCCGGTCGTTGTGAAAGCCGCTGCCCGCCAGCCGCGGCAAAGCCTCCAGGTCCACCAGGGCGCGGTCCAGCGATAGATCGCTGGCACTGCCCAAAACAAGAGGGTGGTCGATCCGCTCCGCGTGATAATTCTCCACCGCCTCCATGACGCCCGAAGCCCTGGCGGAGTCCAGATCAACGCCCTTGCCCTGCGATACAGCGATCGAGCGGGAATTCGGCCGCGTAACAATAACGACCGGAATGCCAATCCGGTCCAGGCCGGTCACATTGGCCACCCGGGTGATCCCCATGTCGCGCAACAGCGGCGTAACCCGTGCCAGCGTTTCAGCCGGCGCCACGATGCGGTGAGTGCCCTTCAGATAGGATTTTCGATCGTCGCCCGCCAAATCGGCCGCCGCCAAGACCGGCGACATTTTCCGGTCCCGGGCCATGCGCTTTATGCCTCCCCGCGCTCTTCGGCGCGTATCTGGTCCAGGGCGCGGTGATAAGCCAGCATGACCTCATGCTCGTGTACGACGCCCAGCATCTTCCGGGTCTCGTGATCGTCGACGATGGCCAGATGCACCTCGCCGGTGCCGCTGTAAACCTGCAGCGCGGTTTCAAGGTCATCGCGCGCCTGCAAAAGCGGCGGGTTTTCACGGGCCAGGCTGCCGGCGGTCAGTTCGTCGTCGTGGCTGGTGTCAAACGCCGCCTCGTGCAGGTCGGTAAAGCCGATAACGCCGATCAGCGCGCCCCCGGCATTGACGACAAAAAGCTCGCCCCAGGGCGCATCCTGCAAGCGCCGGCGCACCTCGGCCGCCGGCGCCTCGGCATCGATGGTGTCATAAACCCCATCCATGACCGAGCTGACCTTGATCGAGCGCATGAGGGAGATTTCGCGTCCGCCCTCGATATCGATGCCCCGGCGCTGCAGTTGCAAGGTAAAAAAGGACCGGCAATAGAGCTGCTGGGTGATGACGCTGGCGATGACCGTGGCAATCATCACCGCCACCGTCAGTTCGTAGTCGCCGGTCAGCTCAAAGATCATCAAGATGGTGGAGATGGGCGCACCCAACACGGCACCGGCGACCGCCCCCATGCCGATGATCGTATAGGCGCCGTGCCCGGAGGAAAGTTCCGGGAAGACCAGAGTGGCAATCACCCCATAGGCACCGCCGATCATGGCACCGATAAACAGCGAGGGAGAGAAGACGCCGCCGGCGAAGCCGCTGCCCAGGCAGATCGCCGTCGCCGCCGACTTCAAGGCGATCAAGGCGAATAGGAGCCAAAGCGGATAGAGATCGGAAAGCGCGGCGTCGGTCGACTCGTAGCCAACGCCCAGCACCTGGGGAAAAAAGACCGCGATTGCGCCCACGGCGAGTCCGCCCACCGCAGGACGGCCCCAGGGTGGGATTTGCAGCCGCTCGAAGACGTCTTCGGTAAAAAAGATGGCGCGCATGAAAAGGATGGCGCCGACCGCTGCGACAATCCCCAAAAGGGCGAAGGCCGGAAACTCCCAGAAGGAAACGATGACCCAATCCGCCGGCAGGGTGAAGGCCGGGAAATGGCCGTAATGCGCCCGGGTAATCAGGGTCCCGGTCACCGAAGCGATAACGATCGGGGCGAAGGCGGAAAGCGCATAGTGCCCCACCACCACCTCCAGCGCGAAGAGCGTGCCGGCGAGCGGGGCGTTGAAGGAGGCGGCGACGGCTGCCGCCACGCCGCAGCCCAGCAGCGTGCGGGACAAGCCGCGGCCCAGGTTGAGTCGCCTGGCAACCCAGGCCCCCAGCGAGGCCCCCAGGTGCACCACCGGCCCCTCGCGGCCCACCGAGGCGCCAACCCCGATGGAGGCGGCACTGGCCAGCGCCGCCTTAAGGCCGACCATCAAAGACATGCGCCCATCTTGCAGGGCGGTCGCCTCGATCACATGGGGCACGCCCTGCGGACGGCGGTTCGGCATGAAGTGATAGATGAACAGGCCGACCAGCAAACCGCCAATCGTCGGCACGGCAAGGATCTGCCACCAGGGCAGCGCCGCCGCCAGGGTGGCGACACTTTCGCTGCTGAAGCCAAAACCCGCCTGCTGGATCAGCCCAATCCCATAGCGGAAGACAACGGCCGCACCGCCCGCAGCGGCGCCGATCACCACCGCCAGGACCGACAGAATAAGTTGGTCATTACGCCCAAAACGGCGCAGCGAGTGGAGAAAATTCTCTAAACTAAACATCTAGTGAGGCTATCGCGCCATTCTTGTACACTGTGTATTTACCGATTTTGGCACGTTACTTCAATCAACGGGAGATTAACTTTACGCTTTAGTCCACTGTCCAATCGCCACGCTGCCGAGACCCTGGGAGAAACCTTAAAAGAGGTGACAAGAGCCGGCGCAGCGCTAAGCTGCCCCTCCGCAACCGAGGAGCCAAAGATTGCCGAACCCCAGTTCCCTGGACCCCCGCCGAAAAACACGGCTCATCGTTCTGGCGGTCTTCGTCGCGCTCGCCGTGGCGGTCACCGCCACGATGACGCTGCTCGGCCCGGAGCCAACCGAGGGCGACGCCGCCTTTGCCGCCCTGGTCGCGGCGGGACAAGCGGCGCTGCCGGCGGTGCAGAGCTTCACGTCCCAGGGCCGCGATCATCTGCAGCCCGGCCAAGACTTCACCTATTCCGAGGAATTCCCGACCTCCGGACCGCATGCCCCGGTCTGGACCAAGCCCGGCCTCTATGGCGAGCCCCAGCCCATGACCGAACTGGTCCACGCCCTGGAGCATGGCAACATCGTGATTCACTATGACCTGCCCGGCGATCAAGCCCTGGCCACACTGCAAATTTGGACCGATTTCTATACCGGCCAGTGGGACGGCCTGGTGGCGGTACCCAAGAGCGGCCTGGGCGGCAAAACCGTGCTGTTGGCCTGGAACCGGCGGCTCGATCTGGATCCCTTCGACGAGGCAGCCGCCGCAGCCTTCGTCGATGCCTACCGCGGCCGGGGACCGGAGCACCCGGTAAGATAGCGCCTTAATGCTGCCGAATTGCCGGGCTAGCCTGAGTTGAATCAATGGAGATCCCGATGCCAAAAAATTACGCAGCGCCCTCACGCCGGCGCCTGCTCGCAGGGGGACTGACCCTGCTCGGCGCCACGACCATGGCCTTGCCGGCGCAGGCCGCCAAACTGCTGCCGACACCGCGCCAGACCACCGGCCCCTTCTACCCATTGGAGCTGCCGCTGGATTCGGACAGCAACCTGGTGGAGGTGGCCGGGCGGCCGGCGCCAGCGGCCGGCCAGGTCGTGCATCTTTTTGGCCGGGTCCTGACGGAGACCGGCAAGCCGGTGCCGGACGCACGGGTCGAGATCTGGCAATGCGACAATCAAGGCCGCTATCATCATCCGGGCGACCGAGGCGGCAACGCCGATCCGAATTTCCAAGGCTATGGCCAGCGCCAATCGGACCCCGAGGGCGCCTACCGCTTTCGCACCATCAAACCGGTCCCCTATCCGGGACGGACACCACACATCCATGTGGCCGTCTCGGGTCCCGAATTCGAGACCCTGACCACCCAGCTATACCTGCGCGGCCATCGGCTGAACCAGCGCGACGGCCTCTTCATGGCAGTCCGGGATCCGGTGCTGCGGGCCAGCCTTCTGGTCGACTTCCAGCCGGCCGGCGACCTGGAGGCCAGCGCCGAACAGGGCGAGTTCAACATCGTGCTGGGTCAAAACGCCTTTCGGAGCTAGAGCAACATCCGAACAGGTGGAATCACTTGACCGTTATCCTGGGGGCCGCGTAGCGGCAACCCGGGATCCATTGGTCAGCCCGCACCGCCTTATGGATCCCGGGTTCGGGCTCCGCCCGCCCCAGGATGACGCTTTCGACTTAGTGCACAAACCTGAACGGATAATCCGCTAGTTGCAGCGCCCGAGCGAGCCCTCGGCGCAGATACGCTCCCCGTCGGTCCAAGTCGCCCCGCTCAAATCGGCGCGGGTAAGATCGGCGCCGGTCAAACGGGCGCCGGTCAGATCGGCGCCGCGCAGGATACTGCGGAAAAGACGCGCCCGGCGCAGGTCCGCCTTGGCAAAGGAGGCCCCGGTCAGGTCCGCCTTGGTCAGATCGGCCTCTTCCAGGCGGGAGCCATCGAAAACCGCCTCGGTCAGGACCGCATTCACAAATTTCGCCTTGAAGCCGTTGACCTGCGCCAGCGTGGCGCCGGTCAGGGTGGCGCGGAAGAAGCTGGCGTCGCGCAGGCGGGCGCCGGTGAGATCCACGCCGCGGAGGTCCTGGCCGTCCTGAACGCAGCGCTGCCAGTTGACCTCCGGCGCAGGCGGATCGGTGCAGGCTGCCTCCGCCGGCACCGCGGCACAGAGGGAAACGAATAGAGCCGCCAACGCGGCAAAGCGATGAGTTTTCATGGTGCTAGGGTGGTCGATAGGAGAATAAACGGCAAAGGGAAAAATTTCAGCCTTCCTGCTATTCGAGTTCAATCCGCCGGCAAGGGCGGCTTGGCGATGGTCCGCCCGGCCTCCGCAGGCAAGGCCAAGCTGCTGTGAGCAGCCTGCATGGCGTTCAGGTTCTCCAGAATTTCCGGGGGAAAGGCGCTGACCCGCCGTACCGCCAGGTCCACGTAGAGCGCCAGGTTTTCCATCGTGGCGGCCAGAAAACCGGCCTCCGCGTGATACATTTGGTGAAAAAAACGCATGCGTTTTTCATCAAACGCCAAAAGTTGCGTCGTGACCCGTAAGGGATCGGCTTCTTTCAGTTCTTGCTTATAAGTAATGTGGAGTTCGCCGGCGAAGGTCGAGCCGCCAGTCCGCTCGCGAAAATCGTCAGTCAGCCCGAGGACATCGAAAAAAACATCCGTCGCATGGTCGAAGGCCATCAAATAGAAGGCCACATTCATGTGGCCGTTGTAGTCGATCCAATCCGGCCGCACCACGCCGCGGTAGCGGTCGACCGGCGCTTCGATGGTCATGGGCGTCTCCCTGGCAAAAGTCATGAGCCGCGCACGATAATCGAAGCCCCGGCTCCCGAAAAGGCGAACCGCCGACGGGGCAATATCAAAAAAGTCTCCGGGCTGTTGCATTCTTGCAACGGCCTCGGCGCAAGGGTTTGGGCCACAATCTAACGTTACTGGCCTTTCCCAGGGCTCTATGTTACCAGAATCGCAAATACTTGGCGGCGCTGCAGATCGGGTCCCTCCGGCGCAGCGTATTAATATCAAGAGAAAATTCAGGTTTTCGGGACACACTCACAAAAGTGACCGAGTCGCAGACCGTCGTGAACGGATTGGACAAAGGCGAGAGATCTTGGCTGGAGATTCTTACGTAACCCTGCTTGGCCCGCTTTGGCGGCGCTGCATTGTCTTTCTAGGGTGTTTGATCCTGGTCGCCGGCTGCGCGTCGACGGCGCCGGAAGAATCCGATCCCTGGGCGGAGGGCGGCGACGACGGATTTGCTGAGGCCAGCGATAACGATCCGCTGGAAACGCCCAACCGCTTCATGTTCGCTTTCAACGAAGCGCTCGACGTAGTGATCTTCCAGCCGGCCGCCGCCACCTACCGCTTTTTGCTGCCCAGCTTCATGCGCGACATGGTGCAGAGCTTCACCCGCAATCTGCGCACCCCGGTGACCCTGGCCAATGATCTCTTCCAGGGCGACCTGGACCGGGCCGAAACCACCATGGCCAGATTCATGCTGAACACTGTTGTCGGGGTGGGCGGCCTGTTCGATGTGGCCGCCGATTCGGGCCACCCCTATCATTCGGAGGACTTCGGCCAAACCCTGGCGACCTACGGCGCCGGCGAAGGCTTTTATCTGGTATTGCCGATACTCGGGCCCTCGTCGTTGCGCGATGGCGGCGGCAGTCTGGTAGACAGCTTCCTGGATCCGCTGACCTATGTCGCGCCGCAGGAATTTTTGCTGGGCCGCCGTGTCGCCGAAGGTATCGACACCCGGTCCCGCAATATCGAGACCATCGAAGAGATCAAACGCGACTCGATCGATTTCTATGCCCGCGTTCGCTCGCTCTACCGCCAACGGCGGGAGGCCGAGATCAACAACGGGGCGCCACAGGATGGGCAAATTCCCGGCCTATCGCAGTTGACACCAGCCAATGAGGAGGCCTGGAACGATTGATCCTCGGGGGGGACCCGCAGGAGATATGTATAATGCGTACCGTAAAACGAAGTTTTCGTTGTGTGATAGTGTGTTTACTGGCCCTTGGCGGCCTTGCCGCGTCTATCCAGCAGTCTGCCGCCGACACCCATGGGGCCATCGCTTTTCTGAGCGGCCTGCAGGATCAAACGGTCCTGCAGCTCGCGGATCCCGAAATCGCCCAGGAAGAGCGGGCGGAGCGTTTTCACAAGCTTTTTGAACGCCATTTCGATGTGCCCACGATTGGCCGCTTCGTCGTGGGACGCTACTGGCGCGCCGCCGCAACCAGCGACCGGGACGCTTTCCTGGCGGTCTTCCAAGAGGCCATGCAGCAGCGCTTCCTGCCCGTCCTGGCAGAGGCGCACTCCACGCAGCTTCGCCTGGGCACAAGCCGACGCGACAGCAAGAAACCGGCCATCGTCCGGGTCACCTCCAACGTCACCCGCGGCAGCGAGGCTTTTAAAGTGGTGTGGGTCCTGCGCGAGACGGATGGAGACTACAGAATTCTGGACGTCGTGACCGAAGGGGTCAGCATGGTGATCACCTTGCGGTCCGAGTACGGCTCCGTCATCAAGGCCTCCGGCGGCCGCCTGGCCGGGCTGACGGAAAAACTGCGCCGAATCGTCGCCCGCAGCGCCATCGCCCCGAATGAACCGGAAGCCGGTCGGGATTCAGCCCGGGCGGAGTAACGCTCCGCGGGATCACACGCTGGGCCGGATCGCCCCTACCTCGTCAGCGGCTTGTATTTGATCCGATGCGGCTGATCGGCCTCCGCGCCGAGGCGGCGGCGTTTGTCGGCTTCGTAGTCTTCGTAGTTGCCTTCGAACCAGACCACCTTGCTGTTGCCTTCGAAAGCGAGGATGTGGGTGGCGATGCGGTCGAGGAACCAGCGATCGTGACTGGTGATGAGGACACAGCCGGCGAATTCCAAGATCGCTTCTTCCAGCGAACGCAGGGTATCCACGTCCAGGTCGTTGGTCGGCTCATCCAACAGGATCACATTGGCACCGGTCTTCAGCATGTTCGCCAGATGCACCCGGTTGCGCTCCCCGCCCGAGAGCTGGCCGACTTTCTTTTGCTGATCGGGCCCGCGGAAGTTGAAGGCACCGACGTAGGAGCGCGACTGCACCTCGTGCCTGCCGACCTCGATCACATCCAGGCCGCCCGAAATCTCCTCCCAGACGGTTTTGTCGTCGTGCAGCGCGTCGCGGCTTTGGTCGACGTAGCCGAGCTGCACCGTCTCGCCCACTTTCAGGCTGCCGCCGTCGGGCTGCTCCTGGCCGACGATCATGCGGAACAGCGTGGTCTTGCCGGCGCCGTTCGGGCCGATGATGCCGACGATGGCACCGCGCGGCAGCTTGAAGGACAAATCGTCGATCAGCAGCTTGTCGCCGAAGGCTTTGCTCAGGCCCTCGGCTTCGATCACCAGGTCCCCGAGGCGCGGGCCCTGGGGAATGACGATCTTGCCCGGCTCCGGCGCCTTGTCGACGGCTTGACTGGCCATGGCTTCATACGCCTGCAGACGGGCCTTCGATTTGGCCTGACGCGCCTTGGCGCCCTGGCGCACCCATTCCAATTCCTGCTTCAGCGCGCGTTGCCGGGCGGACTCGCCCTTTTCTTCCTGGGCCAGGCGCTTTTGCTTCTGCTCCAGCCAGCTTGAATAGTTGCCTTCGAAGGGCAGGCCATGACCCCGGTCGAGTTCCAGGATCCAGCCGGCCACATTGTCGAGGAAATAGCGGTCGTGGGTCACCGCCACGACGGTGCTGGGGTATTCCTCCAAAAAGCGCTCCAGCCAGGCAACGGATTCCGCATCCAGGTGATTGGTCGGCTCGTCGAGCAGCAGCATGTCCGGCTTCTGCAGCAGCAGGCGGCACAGCGCCACCCGGCGCCGCTCACCGCCGGAAAGCTTGGTGACGTCGGCATCGCCCGGCGGACAGCGCAGCGCATCCATGGCGATCTCGACTGTGCGGTCCAGGTCCCAGGCGTCGGCCGCGTCGATCTTTTCCTGCAGGTCGGCCTGTTCGGCAATCAGGGCGTCGAAGTCGGCATCTTCCTCGGCAAAGGCGGCGCTCACGGCCTCGAAGCGATCGAGCAGCGCCTTGGTCTCGGCCACGCCCTCGAAGACGTTGCCGGCGACATCCTTGGCCGGATCGAGCTGCGGTTCCTGCGGCAGGTAGCCGATCTTCACCCCATCGGCGGCGCGGGCCTCGCCGTTGATCTCCGTATCGATCCCGGCCATGACCTTCATCAGGGTGGACTTGCCGGAGCCGTTCAGGCCCAGCACGCCGATCTTGGCGCCGGGCAGGAAGAACAGCCGGATGTCCTTCAGAACCTGTTTGCCGCCGGGGAAGGTCTTGGACACGCCGTCCATGTGATAGATGTACTGATAGGACGCCAAAGGGGAGCTCCTGGGAGAGGGTCAACAAAATCGGGGGTTGCGGCGCGTTTTAAAGGACCGGGACGCCGGGCGCAATCAGGCAAATTCCCCGAAAATTAATGCCAGCCCATCTGCTTCTGGCGGTTGAAGAATACGTCGGCTTTGCGCGAGAAGGCTTGCGCCTCGCCGAGGGTCGTCACCCCGGCGTCGGCCAGCCGCGGCACCAGGCGAAAATAGACCTGGGCCGTGATCAGGCTGTCGCCCATGGCCGTATGGCGGCCCCGCACCTCGATCCCCATCCGTTCCGCCAACTGGTCCAGGTCGTGGTCGTCCAATCCCGGGTCAAGGGCCGCGGACAGCAGCAGGGTGTCGAGGAAAAGCGGCCGCTGCCAGGTCAGACCGGCCAGGGCGCATTCCCGCTCCAGCATGGTTAGGTCGAAGGCGGTGTTGTGACCCAGCACCGCCGCACCCTGCTGCAGTGCCTGGAACTGGTCGAAGGCCGTGGCGAAGTCGTCGGCCTGCGCCACCATGGCATCGGTAATGCCGTGAATCGCCGTGGAGCGGGCCGGGATCGCCTGTCCGGGGTGGATCAGAAGATCGAGGGCCGTGCTGCGAAATGCCTGCAGGCCGTGCAGACGCAAGGCACCAAGCGACACTACCCGGTCCTGGGTTACATCAAGGCCCGTGGTCTCGCAGTCAAGCACGAGGAGCGGCAGATCCTGCAGTGGCGTTTCCCCGGTCACCGGCGGGGCTTCAGGCGGGCGGTCATGCAGCGCCAGATCAAGTTCCAGTTCGGCCCGGTGCAGGGTATCGTCCGAAGCAATCGATATCACCGCGCCGCCGTGGTCGCCCAGGCCGGCAATCCGGGCCTCCAGCTCCTGGCCGCCGACCGTCCGGACTTGTGCCTGCAGGGGCCGGCGCGAGGCCGTGGCGCTTTTCATCGCGGCCAGAAGGCTGGGCCGATCCAAGGCGGCAAAGACCGAGGTGCCGACGCGCACCCGCTCCGCGCCCAGCAGGCGCTTGGCGGCATAGTTGACCAGCGACACCTGGCCCTGGTCGGTCATCACCACGATGGCATCGCTGTTGGCCGCCAGCACCGCCTGCAAGCGGTTATCGGGCTGAGCCTGCAGCTGCGCCCGAGTTGCGGCCAGGTCGGCCAGGGCTTCCAGAACCGCCGCCAGTTCTCCGCCGCTTGCCTCAGCCGTCGGCGTCGGCAGCACCGCCGAAGGGTCATGGCTCAAATTGCGCAGGCTGTACCGCAGGCGCTTCACCTCGACAAAGTGGCGTGAAATCACGATCAGGGCATGCCACAGAATCAAAAAGCCGAAAACCAAAGCCGCCAGAACGCCGTAGGTCGAGATATGCAAACCCAGACGGCTATGGATCAGCGCCCACGCCAAGCCGCCAAAGGCGGCCAAGACCGCGCCAACGGCGATTATGCTGGTGGCCAGCGCGCGTTCGGTGGAATGCTTCATGGGGCAGGCATGCGGCAGCTGCTGCGGTTTCCGGGATGACAGGTTTTAGTGACAAGACCAGCCATCAGAATATCTCCCCGGTGAATTCATAGCGCACCAGCTTCGCCAGCTTGTCGATGGCGTCGAAAGAATCGACCAGCATGTCTCGCTCCCGCGCCGAAAGTTTACCCGGGCGAACAAAATTACTGACTTTGCGCGCCGGGTCCTGGAAGTCGGCCAACTGCTGGCGCAGCAACAGCATGGTGATGTGGCGAAAGGCGCCCGCCAGATAGTCCCGTTCATCATTGTTCAAGACGCCCGCATCGTGCAATTGGTCGATGCGCTCGCGGGTGCCGGTGGCGGAAACACCATGCGCCAGCGCCAGCAGGCGCAGGTTCGATACCAGCGGCAGGGTACCCCGGTATTTCAGATTCACTTCCCCGCGATGGTCCGGGTCGCTCTTTTCCGTGAGGAAATGGCCGAACCAGCCCAACGCCACATGGGCGCCGGAGATCTCCTCTGAGACCCCGCGCAGGAATGCGGGGCTGGCCTTCGCCATCTCGGTCACCGTTTCGCGCAGTTCCGCCGCCCATTGGACCTCGCCGTAGGCACCGCAAAAATCGAAAAAGATGTCGGCATGCTGAATTGCGACGGCGTTACGCCGCTTGCCCCAAAGCTGCACCTGGGCGCGCCACTGGCTGCGGGTCTTGCGCCATAGGGGATTGCGGGCCATGACGTGGCCCTCGCACAGCGGAAAGCCGACCTTGGCCAGGTCCCGGTTCAGCCGCTCGGCGAGATCGATGAAAAAGCCGTCGATGCGCGTGTGATCGGCATCGGGATAGTCGTCCAGGATGAAACCGTTGTCCTGGTCGGGGTAGAGATAGTTCTCGCCGCGCCCGCCGGATCCCATGATAAGCAGACAGAATCCGACCGGCGGTTCGCCCAGACCCTCCTCCGCCATGGCCTGGAGATTGCGCTCCAAAAGGCGCCGGTGGATGTCGCCGTTGATATGGCTGATCAGGTTCTGAATATCCGGCGCCGGCACCCGGTCCGCCATCAGGCTGCTGGCCAGACTCACCTGGTCGGCCTTGATCGCGGCCAATCCCTCCAGACTGCTTTCCTGGCAGAGGCTATCGATCTGCCGCACGATAGTCTCGCCCGCCACGGCCAGCGCCGTCACCAGTTCGATGACCCCGACGGGCCGTCCGGAGCGGTCGACCACCGGCATGTGACGCCAGCCGAAACGGCGCATGGCGGCGATCGCATAGTAGAGATAGTCCTCCTCGCCAATCGAGCGAACCGGGACGGTCATGACATCGGCCAAGGGCTCATGCCCCTGACAACGCAGGGCAATGCGCCGTATGACATCCTGTTCGGTCACGATCCCCAACAAACAGCCGGCGCGCGGGCCCTTCGCTTCCACGATCAGGGCGTTGCTCGATTTGGCTTCGGCCATGCAAGCCAGGAGATCGGCCACGGTGCCCTCGGCGCCCAGCAACAGCGGCGCTGTATTCATGTGATCGCGGACAAGCTGGGAAAAGACCTTGGTTTGCGAATGCATGACGCCGCGCAGCCTATTCAGCGCTATGCGCGGCAAGGCCGTCCCGCACCGCAATCCGGGCCGGCAGCACGAAGGAGAATTGCGCCCCTCTGCCGGCTTCGGTCTCCACCCAGATACGACCGCCAAAGAAATCGACGATCTGGTGCGAGATCGTGAGCCCGAGGCCGGTGCCCTGGGGCTTGCCCGCGAGTGATTCTTTGGCCTGCTGGAATTTTTCAAAGATCACTTCGGCATCCTCAGGCGGCACCCCAGGTCCGTTGTCGGCAACAGACACATATAGACCTTCCTCGCGCCCGGCCGCCGTCACCGTCACCAGGCCTCCAGGCTTGGCACAGAATTTCACCGCATTGGACAGCAGGTTAACAATGACTTGAATCAAGCGGTCCCGGTCGGCATGGACCGAAGGCAGATCGTCGGCGAGATGAACATCCAAACGAACCGCATCCTCGGCAAAAAGCCCGCCGGTCACGTCCAGCGCCTCTTCGATCACCCCGCGGGGGTCGAGATCGGTCATCTGCCATTCCATGCTGCCCGCTTCCATCTTCGCGAGATCAAGGGTCTGATTGATCAGGCGCGTCAGGCGTTCGCTTTCCTTCACGATGACGTTGAGGAATTTCTGGCGTTCCTCTTGCTCCAGCGCCGGGTTGTCGAACAGAATCTCGCTGAAAGACCGGATCGAGGTGAGCGGCGTGCGCAGCTCGTGACTGACCGTCGACAGGAAATCGTCCTTCATGCGATCCAGTTCCTGGAGGCGTTCGTTGGCCTCACGCAGCTCATTGGTCAAGGCTTCGAGCTCGCGCGACTTCTGTTCCAGACCGTGACTGTATTCGATGACTTGAGAGGTTTCCTCCAGCACCTCCATGACCTCCTCGACGCTCACGACATCGCCCTTGGCCACGGTCGCCACCATGACCCGGGCCGTCGCGGCGCCCAAGGCGCCGGCCAAAAGCCGCTCCGTGAAGCTCACCAGCCCGGGGTCGGCGTCACGCAGCTCCGCCAGGTTCAGATTTCGCTGCCGGGCATAGTCGGCAAAAGCCCGGTCGGCCTGATTCCGGCCGATGAAGCGCACCACCAGGCCATGCAAATCCGCCACCGTCGCCGAGCCGCGCCAAAACCGCGAGCCGCCGTCGCTGCCCGACTGGCGAAACACATCGACAAATAGGACGGCCTGAATCCGCTCCAAGGGGCTTTGCCGGCTCCAGAGCGAGACGCCGATATAACCGGCGATGTTGGCCAGCATCGACCAGAATATGGCGTGGGACAGGGAATCCATGCCGGACAGGCCAAAGAGTTCATAGGGCTTCAGGAAAGCGATGCCATAGGGACCCTGCATAATGAAGTCCGGGGTGAGCCAGCCGGGCCGGACAAAGAACGGCAGCAGCAGTGTGTAGGCCCAAACCAGAAACCCGAGGGACAGGCCGGTGGCGGCGCCGCGGCTGGTGCCGCCCTTCCAGAATATGCCGCCGATGATTGCCGGCGCGAATTGCGCCACGGCGGCGAAGGACACCAGGCCGATCGTGACCAAGGCATCGGATTCGCCGATAAAGCGAAAATAGGCATAACCGAGCAACAGGATCACGGCGATGCTGGCGCGGCGGATGAACAGCAGAAGTCCCGTCAGATTGTCCCGGCGCGAGAGCCGCAATCGGGTCATCCGCAGCAGCGCCGGCATTACCAAGTCGTTGCAGACCATGGTGCTGAGCGCGACCGTCGCGACGATCACCATGCCTGTGGCCGCCGACAGGCCGCCGATGAAAGCCAGGAGCGCCAGGGATTCCTGCCCCTCTGCCATGGGGATGGTCAGCACAAAGGTATCCGCATCGACGCCGCCGCCGGGAAAACGCAGCAACCCGCCCAGGGCAATCGGCAGCACGAAGATATTGATGATCAAAAGGTAGAGCGGAAAGAGCCAGGCAGCCTTGTCCAGATGGGCATCGTTCACGTTCTCCACCACTGTCACCTGAAACTGGCGCGGCAGGCATATGATGGCCGCCATGGACAGTAGGGTCAGGGTGATCCACTGGCTGTAGCTGGAGCTGCTGCCGAAGGTAAAGAGCTGCGCCACATCCGGAACTGCCGCCGCGGCCGCAAAAAGATCGCCAAAACCGCCATAGAGTCCAAAGGTCACAAAGAGGCCGACGGCCAGGAAGGCGCAGAGCTTGACAACAGACTCGAAAGCAATGGCCGCCACCAAACCTTCGTGATGTTCCGCAGCGTCGATATTGCGGGTGCCAAAAAGAATGGCGAAGGCCGCCAGACCCAATGACACCAGGAAAGCGATGTCGCCGGCCAGGGAGACCCGCTCCGAGATCGGCGGCGGCATGGTGACCTCGGGGTATTCCAGCAATACATAGAACGAGGTCGAGACCGCTTTAAGCTGTAGGGAAATGTAGGGAATGATCCCGACGACCGCGATCACCGTGACCAAGGCGCCGATCGGTGTCGACTTGCCGTAGCGCGAGGAGATAAAATCGGCGATCGAGGTGATACGATGCGCCTTGCTGATACGGATAATCTTCCGCAGCACGAACCACCAGAGCACGAAAACCAAGGTTGGCCCCAGATAAATCGGCAGAAAGTCGATACCGCTGGAAGCCGCCCGGCCGACCGAGCCGTAAAAGGTCCAGGAAGTGCAATAAACCGCTATTGAAAGCGCATAAATATAAGGATTGTTGATGAAGCTGCGGCCGGCGCCCGCACGCCGATCGACGAAGTAGGCGATGGCAAACAGCAGAAAGATGTAAACCACGGCCGTAAAAATGATAAACCAAGGCAGCAGCATGTCAGCGCCCGTCGCCAGCACCCGCCTCGCCGCCGTCGGAAGGCGGCAGCCGGGTTTCCGGTTTATCACGCCGGGCATTGAGCGCCACCAGCAGGATCACGCCGCCCCAGGCACAGAAGAGATAGATATAGAGCACCGGGACACCCAGAATCAGTTCCGGCGCCGAAAAAATCTGCAGCAATGGTGGATTGAAGGCCAAGAGGGCCAAAACGAAAAGAGCGATGGCCCGCTCATGTTTCAGACCGATTCGATTCATGTCTCTGTCGAGGGCGGCAGACTGCCCTCTCCTCCTGCCAGCAGGTCATGGACCAGTTGGACGATCTCCTGATTGGCGAAGGGCTTGGTCACATAGGCATCGGCGCCCAGCTCCAGGCCCTTGCGCCGGTCCAGGTCGCGGCCCTTGGCCGTCAGCAGAATGATCTTGACGTCGCGCCAAATCGCGCTCTCGCGAATCGCTTGGCAAACTTCGAAGCCGTCACGGCGCGGCAGCATCACGTCCAGGATCACCAGATCAGGCAAATGCACCTGCATGGTGCGCAAAGCTGCGTCTCCGTCGCGGGCGATCCATACCTTGTGACCCGCTTGCTTCATCAGGAAGCTGAGCGAGTCCACGATATTGGGCTCGTCCTCTACGACCAGCACCGAATAGGTCATCGGCTTTTCGTCCCCGTTCTGCGGCTTTCCGCCTTGTCGTTGGGTGCAGTCTACCCATTCCGCCCCGCCCCGTCATGCCCGCAGACAATCCGTGCCCAGAGCCGTGACGGGCGTCAGGTCCCGATGGTGCTTGTGGTCCGGGCGCTGCTGCCGGGTCAGGGCGTTGTCCAGCGGGTTCAGGATCAGGGAAAAGATCGCTCTGTCCCAGGGCGACAGGTTCGGCGGCGAGCCGTGCACCAGGCTATCGACAAAAATCAGTCCGGTGCCGGCCGGCCCCTTAGCCGAAAAGATGCCCCGCTCCCGCGCCAGGTCCGCGACGGTCTCCCGCTCCACCACCCAGAGCGGATAACTGGTCGAGGCCTCGTCCAGATGGGCCGGCGCCGCGCCCAGCCGGTGCGAACCGGGCAGGAAGTACAGCGGCCCGTTGAACTCACTCACCTCGTCCAGAAAAATGTGCAGATTGAGCGCCCGCGGTGCCGGCACCCCGTCTTCGCGATGATGGGTGGCGAAATCGTAATGCCACTGCCAGAGCTCCCCGGTGAAGGCTGCCTTCACGTTGACCTTGACCTGCTGCACATAAAGCTCGGGCCCGGCGATTTGCCGGGCCGGTGCCACCAGCCGGGGATGGCGCACCAGCTTGGCGAAGACCTCGTTGCGGAGGTGCAGCCCCATGGCGGTGCGCACTTCGCCGCTGTCCTTTTCGCGGATGTTGGCCGGGTTATCCTCGGCAAAGAGCGCCGGAAGCTGGGCCCGCATCAGCGCCACCTCGGCCGGTGAAAAGAGCTCCGGCAGAACCAGGAAGCCGTCCCTTTCGATCTGCGCCAGCTCTGCGTCGGTAAGCTTCATCGCAGTATTATAGCGCCGTGACGCTGCCCGGGTAGAGCGTTAAACTGTCGGCCCCCGATGCAATTTTCCCAAGGGAGA